>Ga0209341_10001024_pt1 | contig 28137 bp, 26 predicted proteins | sample RifCSP13_2_FD_184020 | JGI IMG/M metagenome (GOLD analysis project Ga0209341, IMG submission 184020) | Soil microbial communities from Rifle, Colorado - Rifle CSP2_sed 13_2 (SPAdes) (version 2) | ecosystem: Environmental > Terrestrial > Deep subsurface > Rock core/Sediment | place: Rifle... | reverse complement strand
AAGTCTCTTGTCGAGCGTGACACTAGGTCTTCAATCGGTTGACGACGTCGACGGCGGAGGCGGCATCGGGCGCGTGCCCGTCGGCACCGATCTGGGCGGCGAACTCGGCGGTCACGGGGGCGCCGCCAACGATCACCTTGACGTCGCCGAGGCCGGCGGCTCGAACCGCGCTGACGACCTCCTTCATGCCGACCATGGTCGTGGTCAGGAGCGCGCTGATACCGACGATCCGGGCGCGATGTTCCCGCGCGGCGTCGACGAAGCGTTCGGGGGCCACGTCCGTGCCAAGATCGATGACCTCGATGTTGGCGCCCTTCCACATCATCGAGACGAGGTTCTTGCCGATGTCGTGGAGATCGCCCTTGACGGTTCCGATCACGGCGGTCGTTTCGGGTGTGATCCCGGCCCCGGCGAGGATCGGCTCGAGCAGTGCCGCCGACTCCTTCATCGCCCGCGCACTGATGAGCATCTCGGGGACATAGATCTCGTTGGCGCTGAAGCGTGCGCCCACCGCGGCCATGGCCGCGGTCATGGCGTCGAGGATCGCCTGGGGGTCCACCCCATCATCGATCGCCTCACCCGTGCTGCGAACCGCAGTAGCCCGGTCGCCCACCTCGATGGCGGCGGTGAGTGCCCGAAGGTCGGCCATGCGCTCGGTCTCCTTGGCTCGCCCAGCAAACCGCGCTCGGGGCGGTCGATGACGCCAAAGACCAGCGAATGGACAGGTGGCCAAATGGCTTGACCTTTGGCAGGACGAAGGCTATCATCCGACTCATTCAGCGTCAACCCTCCAGCGGGGCGGCCCCCCGTGGGCGATCCTGTCCACGGCGCTCGCCCCGACCACGTATCGGAACTCCGCGGGTCCACCCGGCGCGGTCGCCCGGCGGCGGATCCACGCAGTCCAGGCGTGGACCGATGGGAGGCTACGGATGGCCATGTCGACCACGTGGCGCGACTTCGATCTGACTCAACGCCTGTCGAAGATCCGTCGGACCTTCGAGATGGCCGACGTCACCTCGGTCGACGACGTCCCGATCCTGGCCAATACTCCCTGCTACTTCGCCTTCTCGACCTACGACAAGCCGGATGACTACTTTGCGGATCCCGCCAGCATGGTTCGTTACCAGGAGGAGGGCTACCAGAGGCACCTCGCTGAGATCAACGATGACGTCGTGCCCTACTTCATGCCCTGGTATGGGACGGGTGTGCTGGCCTCCGCCTTCGGGTGCCAGATAGCGATCGCCGCGGGCGCGGGGAACGACCCGAGCGTCGTCGCTCCGTGCATCACCTCCGCTGCCGATGTGACCGCGCTTCGGATGCCGGACCCGAACAGGGACGGGTGGATGCCTCGGGTCCTGGCCACGATCGACTATGCGCGCTCTCACAGCGACCTGCCCGTAGGCCTGACCGACATGCAGGGACCCCTCGACACACTGGGCCAGATGTGTGGGCAGGTCCAGCTGTTCACGTGGATGATCGACGAACCGGCGATGGTCCACGACCTGCTCGACATGGTCACGGATGCCTTCATCGGGTGGGTTCGTACCCAGAAGGACCACATCGGCGAAGCCCTGGACCAGAGCAACGGCCTGCAGGGGGTCGGCGGCTCCGCCATCGGCGTGTGGGAGTCGGACGACGACATGACCATGCTCAGCCCTCAGATGTACGGTGAGTTCGTGGCACCCCGTGTCTCGCGCATCTTCGATGCGTTCGGCGGAGGCAGCATCCACTTCTGCGGCAGGGGTTATCAGCATCTGGAGACGATCCTGAAGTCGCCCGGTGTCCGCGTGGTCAACACGTCACCCATGGGCAAGTTCAAGGAGCTCGGTGTGTTCCGGCGCAGGCTCGGTGGGAGCGTCTCCCTCCAGCTGCAGGACATCGCACCGGTCGATCCAGAGGGTTACTACCGCCGGTTGTTCGCCGAGTTGGACGACCTGCGGGGAGTGATGGTCGCGCCGTTCGTCGTGGACGGCATCGGCATGGATGCAGACGGTGGCTACGTCACGCGTCGGGACGATCCGTTCGAGACCGCGAGGCGCTTGGTCGCCGTCGTCCGAGAGTGCATCGCGATGAAGTTGGCCGGTCAGTCGCTGATCTGACCGGGTCGCGCGACGGGCGCGCCGTTGGTTCACTCCAGTCATCGTCGAGCGGAGGTCGGAAACGGTGGACGACTCCTCGGTGGGGGACGGCGTGCGGTCGATGACGCCTCGCGAACGGGTTCTCGTCGCGCTCGACCATCGTGAACCGGATCGGGTACCCATCGAGTTCGGGTCGCCGCAGGTGTCAAGCGTGCTCCTCGGCAAGCCGTACGGCTATGAGGCCCTGTGCGACTACCTGGGGGTCTCCGACTACCCCACACCGGAGATCAACGTCTACCTGAGCTCCGTCAAGAACGTCGATGCGCGGATCATGCGGCGCTTCGGGGCGGACCTGCGCTGGGTCATGGCCGGCGGGCCCGACGTCGAGCGGGCGCCGGATGGGACGTACGTCGACGCCTGGGGACTCGTCCTCACGCCCGCCGGTTCCTTCAACACGTTCGTGGATGCGAAGGCTCCTCTTCGCGGCGCCTCCACGCCAGAAGACCTTAGGAGCTACCCCCACTGGCCCGACCTGGCCGATCCTCGCATCACCGCGGGCAAGGGCCAGGACGCGCGACGACACCATGACGATGGCTTCGCCGTCGTCGCCTCGCTTGGTCCGGGCGGTCGCATCTTCCACACGTATGCCTGGTTGCGCGGATTCGACACGTGGCTGATGGACATGTACGAGAACCAGCGCCTGTACCACGCACTCGCCGAGCGCATCCTCGAGGTGAGCACCGGATATGTTGAGCGGTTCCTGCCCGCCGTCGCCGAGTTTGCCGATGTCGTGTACATGGCCGACGACCTCGGCACGCAGCGAAGCACAATCATGAGTCGGGACGCCTATGTCACGTTCTGCAAGCCATACCACAAGCGCTGGATCGAGGCAGTCCGTCGCGTGGCCCCCCACGCGAAGATCCTGATGCACTCGTGCGGCGCCGTCTCGTCCTTGATCCCGGACCTGATCGAGATCGGCGTCGACGTCCTCAATCCGGTGCAGCCCAAGGCGACCGGCATGGAGCCAGGCCGGGTGAAGCGCGAGTTCGGCGCGGACCTCTCGTTCCTGGGCGGGCTGGATATCCAGGAACTCCTGCCCTTCGGTACTCCGGACGAGATCCGCGACGGTGTGCGGCAGCTCCTCGAGGCGTATGCTCCGGGCGGTGGATACGTGTTCGCGCCGGCACACGAGATCCTCCCGGAAGTCGGACCGGCGAACATCGTGGCCATGTTCGACGCCGCCCTGGAATTCGGGCGCTACCCGGACGGCGCCTAGCACCGGCGCTGGTTCCAGGACCGGTCGGTGGCACAGGACTGGCCGGCGAACGCGTGGCGCCGGCGGTCAGGCCATGAACGCCCCGCCGTCGATGTTGTAGGCCTGGCCCGTGACCACCGCGGCTTCGGGGCTGGCCAGGTAGACCGCCAGGGGCGCGATCTCGTGGGGCTCCAACCGCCGGCCGATGGGCGTCAGCGTCGCCTCGAACTCCGCCACGGACTTGCCGAGTCGCCGTGCGTCGTATTCGATGCGTCGGTCGTTCGTGCGCGTGTGCACCGGTCCGGGGCAGATCGCGTTCACCGTGACGCCCAGGCTGGCCGTCTCGATGGCCAGGCTGCGGGTCAGGCCCAGCAGGCCGTGCTTGCTGGCCGAGTAGGCTGCGCCATGGAACGTCCCGATCTTGCCGGCGATCGAGGCGATCTGGACGATACGCCCGTAGTGACGCTCGATCATGGACGGCAAGACGTACTTGCAGAGCAGGTAGGGCACGGTCAGGTTGACGTACAGCGTGCGTTCCCAGAAGTCATCATCGAACTCGACGACCGCTCGCGGGTCGGCGCTACTGCCGATCGCCGCGTTGTTCACCAGGATATCGACGTGCCCCAGGGTGGCGATCGCCTGATCGAAGACGCGCCGCGCTGCGCCGCGTTCCGCGAGATCGGCGGCGAAGCTGGTACAGCGCCCTCCCTCGCGGGCGATCTCGTCTTCCAGGCGTTCGAGTTCCACCACGTCCCGACCGGTGGCAGCCACCTGGGCGCCCTCGGCGACCAGTGCCAGCGCGATCGCCCGGCCCATGCCACGGCTGGCGCCGGTGACAAGGGCGGTCTGGTCCTGCAGGCGAGTCATGCTCCGTACCGACCGTGCTCCATGCCGGCGGCCGTGAAGGCGTGGATGTTCTCGTACGGTGTGCCATCGAAGAAGAAGTCGGTGGTCGACAGGATCAGGTTGCCCCGGGGCTTGGCCTTCTCGACGACTTGTCCCACGCGCTCGCTCACCTGTTCGGGCGTCGCGGTCACCATGAACTCGACCTGATCGATGTTGCCGCGCAGGGCCATGCTGGGCTTGAGCACCTGCAATGCTGCGTCGAGGTCGACGTCGCCGAACGGCGGCGGCACCAGATAGCCCAGACAGTCGATATCCATCTCGTTGTACAGATGCATGATCTTGGCCGCCGGACCGCAGTTGTGATAAATGATCGGGATGCCGACGGCGTGGAGGGCGTTGATCACGCGGTTCTCGTAGCCCATAACCTGGCTCTCGAAGAACCGGGGACCGACCGTGCTGCTGGCCAGGTTCGCGGCGACCTCGACGACGTCGGCTCCGTTCTCGATGCACTTCAGGTCCCGGCGGATGACCCACTCCACGAAGAACTCCATCATCTCGCGGTAGAAGCCCTCATCGATGGCCGGATCGGTCATCAGCTCCTCCAGGCTGCGGAACACCGCCGCCTGGTTGAAGGCGCCGTTGGTGCAGGTGGCGACGAGGCCTTTGTCACCGGTCGCCACCTTCGCCCGCCTGATCAAGCGGCAGTCCATGGCGTCGGCAGGCGGCATGTACTTCCTGAGCAGCTCGAAGTCCGCGCTCGTCTTGATCAGATACTCCTCGGGCGCGGACACGATGAGGTACTTCGAGGTTCGCTTGTACACCTCGACGAGGCGGAGTTGACCGCCGGGCGTCGTGATGGTCACCGTCCTGCGCTTGTCGTCGCCCTTGCGCTCGTCCGAGACGGTCACGTCCCAGTCGTCCCAGGCGCGCAGGATGGTCCCGTCGGCCTGCGTGGTCCGGGCGTTCCAGAAATCCCAGACGGTGCCCAGCGAATGCAGCACGTCGAAGCCGAAGTGGTCGCAGTACTCGACGAACTTCTCGATCGGATCGAAATCGGGTGGGTCGAAGAACGTGTCCATGTCGGGCACGTAGTCGAACATCTCGTAGACGGCGTTGTAGTAGAGGAACGGGGCGATCGGAACTCGGTCTGCCCGCTCACCGTGCAACGTGCGCAGGAGTCGCTCGCGGCCGTTCATCGTCTTCCTCCAGTGCGGATCCGGTGGCCCGCTCGTCAGCGACGGATGCGAGCCGAGTCGCCGTTGGCGAAGGCGCGCACCTGCGCGGCCGTCGCCATGGTCGTATCGCCGGGGTACGTCGTGAGCAGGGCGCCGTGGGCCCAACCCAGCATGAGGGCTTCCTGCGGCGACGCGCCGGTGAGGAGGCCGTAGAAGAGTCCGGCCGCGAAGCCGTCCCCCCCGCCCACGCGATCGAGCACATCCAGCTCGCACGTCGGGGCGATGTGGACCTGACCGTCGATCCAGGCCACGGCGCCCCAACCGTGTCGGTTGGCCGAATGGACCTCGCGCAACGTCGTTGCCACGACCCGGATGCGCGGGAACCGCTCCACGACCCGATCGATCATCTCGAGGTACCCGCTCGGGTCGAGCGCGGAACCCGACGCCATCTCGGGACCGCAGATGCCCAACCCCTTCTGGAGGTCCTCCTCATTGCCCACCAGGATGTCCACGTTCTCCACGATGCGCCGCAGGACCGTCTGCGCTTGATCCTCGCCACCCCGCGCAGCCCATAGCTTTTGCCGGTAGTTCACGTCGAAGGAGACGACCGCATCGGCGGACCTGGCTGCCTGCATGCCCTCCACGATCAGGTCCGCGGTGGTATCCGAGAGGGCCGCGAAGATCCCGCCACTGTGGAACCAGCGCACGCCGGCGCCGAAGACCTCGGGCCAGTCGAAATCGCCCGGTTTCAGCTGTGCGGCCGCCTCGTTCGCGCGGTTGTAGAAGACCACGGGCGCCCGCACGCCGTGGCCTCGGTCGCTGTAGACGGTGGCGATGTTCGGGCCGCTCACTCCGTCATGACGGAACTGCTTGTAGAAGGGCTTGACGCCCATGGCCCTGACCCGCTCGGCGACCAGATCGCCGATCGGATAGTCGACCATCGCCGTCGCCATGCCGGTCTGGAGGCCAAAACAGTCCGCCAGGCTGGCGACGACGTTGAACTCGCCGCCGCTGACGTGGATCGTGCACTCGGTCGCCTTGCGAAAGGGGACCACTCCTGGATCGAGGCGTATGACCAGGGCGCCCAGGGACACCAGATCGAGCGCTTCCCGTGGACGGTCGGCCAGGCCCGTCGTCATGACATCCCGCCGACCGCCTCGACGGCTTCGTCGGGCGCATCCTGGTTGGGCGCCACGATCGAGAGCCACACGAGTGGTTCCGGTCCGGGCACCTGGATCCCGTGGAGGACACCGCGCGGCACGTACAGGATGCTGGACGGGCCGGCACGGACCTCGGGGTCCTCGCCGATCGAAAAGGCGCCGCCGCCGCCGATCACGATCAGGACCTCGTCCGCCCCCGGATGACGATGCGGTGCGTGTGGCTCTTCGCCTGGCATCACACGGAGCAGGACCACCCTGACGGTATCGGAGGCGACGAGGGGCTTGCGCCACGGTCCGGGGCCTAGCTCCTGTTCGATCTCCTGGAGGTCGAGCGACGCCAGGTTCAGTGCTTCGTCGACTGACACATGGGGCACGGAAGATGACCTTTCCCGCTCTTGATCAGGCCGCCCTGAGTCGGCCCTGATGCCGGCTCATGGCAGACGAGGGCCCGGCGAGCGGCCGCCGTCGTTCCTGGCTGCGATCGGGAACCCGATCCGTGCGTGCTCGGCCTGCGACCTGTAGATGGCGGCGGCGATCTCGACCGACTTACGGCCTTCCTCCCCCGACACGAGCGGGGCGCGACGCGCGGCGATCGCCTCGAGGAACTCCTCGACCTGGAGCCGGTGGTAGTGGGTCGCGATATCGATGCGGGCGGTGCGGCCCCGGTCCTGCCGCTGCCAGCGGCGCAGGAGATGCTCCTCGCCGGGGATCGTCCAGATGTCGTTGATGGGCGGTGGAACCTTCGTCGTCTCGCCGGCGACGAACGAGGATCCCGTCTCCGTCTGCACGCCGACCGATGCACCCGTCTGGCCATGGACGTGGATCCGGCCGTGCAGCCCGGGATCCTGCGAGTTGCTCACGACGATCGAGCCGAGGGCGCCGCTGGAGAACCGGAGCACCGCGATGGCCGTATCCTCGACCTCGATGTAGGCGTGGTTCAGGTTCGCCCAGTAGCCGAACAATTCCTCCGCCGGGCCCATGAACCACTGCAGCAGGTCCAGGTGGTGGCTGACCTGGTTCAGCAACACGCCTCCGCCTTCGCCGGCCCAGGTGCCGCGCCACGGGTCGCTCCGGTAGTAGTCCGCGCCACGCCAACCAAGGACCACCAGCGTGGCCAGGACCGGTTTCCCGATGCGCCCTTCGGAGATGGCCTGCCGGACGCGCTGGACCGGCTCGTAGAACCGGCGCTGGCTCACCACACCGAGCGTCACCCCGTGTGCGGCGGCAGCGTCGATCATCGCATCGCAGTCGGCCAGGCTCACGGCCATCGGCTTCTCGACCAGCACGTGCAATCCGGCCTCGGCGGCGAGGATCGACAGCCTGGCGTGTGTCGGGTGCGGGGTGCAGATGCTGACCATCTGGACGTCCGTGTCCGTCAGCAGCCGCTCGAGGCTCGGGTATGACCGAACGTGGTATCGCTCCGCGAACGCCTTGACCCGATCCGGGTCGTCGTCGTAGACGCCCACGAACCGGGATCGGGGCAAGGACGCCAACGCCTCGGCATGGGTCGGGGCGACTCTGCCGAGCCCGATGAGAGCCGTTCCGATGGGCTCCGCGGCTCGCCCCTCGCGCTTGGTGGAGCGGGCCGCGGTCTTGCCCGACCCGGGCTGCTGAGCAGCCACTACTGGGCGCCCACGAACAGCCCGGCCGTCGTATCCGAACCCTCTGGGACCACGTCGATGTCGAGCATCAAGCCACCGGGTGGCAGGCTCGACGTCAAGAGCGAAACCTGTCGTTCGGTGAGCACGCCGAGCACGATCAACGGCTTCTTCTCCATGATCGTCCGCATCCGCGAGAGGAGCTTCTCGATCGGCGGCCCCGACGGGTCGAGCGTCATCTCGATGGCCCCCAGACGAGGCAGGTCAAGGACCCACTCGGCCAGTGCGCCTGTGGAGTGGGTGTGCATGACGTGGTAGTCGAAGGCGTCCACCACTGCCGAGATCGAGGGCAGGAGGAACTCTCGGAACAGCGCATGCGAAAGGTTCAGCGCGTAGTCCTCCTGCATCCGGATCGTCGTGCCGGGACTCCACAGGCCGTACTGATTGCAGTACCCACCGGCCACCGTGGGAAGGGCAGCCAGTTGGACCCTGGCCCAGTGGATGTACAGCTCCGTGATTTGACCAAGCAGGGACTTCACCTCCGCAGGATGGTCATAGAGCTCGAGATAGCATCGCTCGGCGCCCATCATCGCGATCATCAAATCGCCGGGCCCCCGACTGATCATGTCGAGCGTGGGGATGCACTGGGTCGGGTAGTAGCGGTCCACGATGTAGGCCAGGAACTCGAGCAGCTTGTCGAGCCAGTCCAACCGCGGCGCGAAGCCCTGGCCGGGCAGTGAGTGCCAGTCCTCACCGAGATACTCGACCGGCCAGACCGTCTGCGACACCGTTGACACCCTCAGGCCGCAGCCCACGATGCCCACGAGCCAAGGCACCCGGTGGTAGGGGAATAGCGTGTTAAACGTCGCCCGACCCCTGGTCGGCGAGCTTCCCACGGGCATCATCGGCGCGGGCTGCAGGCGGTCGGGCGTGAGTGCCCGGGGCTCCAGCAGCATCCCGTCGCGGTCGAGCCATTCCGATGGCAGTGCCGGTACGTGGCGGAACCGTTGGGCGAGCCCGCAGTCATCGTTGACGATGGGTCGGCCTGCCCGGCGATCCCACCAAGCCGCGTGGAGATCGATCAGGTCCTGCTCCGTCGCTCCCGATCCACTCTCCATCGGACCTCTCAGTGCGATGACTCGCTTCTCCAAGTTCGATCGCCCGTTCGGTCAAGCGCCAGGCTGGCCGGACACCTCTGGTCTAGCGGCCGTTCTCGCGACCGCCTGCAGGTAACGCTGCTGCCCGTTATCCAGGTGGCGCCGCATGGCCAGTTGGGCCGCCACTGGATCGCGACGGATGATCGCCTCGGCCACCGCCTTCAGGTCGACCATGCCCAGGACCTCCCACTCGGGCTCCTGGCCCGTCAGGGATCGGCTGTCCAGCAACGCGGTACTGAGGCTGGCCACGATCGCCGAGAGCAGCTGGTTATGCGCCGCCGTGATGATCAATGCATGCAGCTGCAGGTCCCTGGCCCTGACGTCGTCCGGGTCGACCGCGCCGGTGGGATAGCCGGCCAGCCAATCGTGAACCTCGTCAAGCTCGGCCGGCGTCGCCCGGGCCGCCGCGAACGCGGCGGCGCCCCCCTCGAGGAGTCCCCGGACCTCGAACAACCAACCAAGACCGGTGTCGCTGGCGAGCATGACCCGTGCCGGTCGAAGAAGGAACCCAGCTTCGGCATCGCGCACGTAGGTGCCGTCACCCTGCCTGGAGTCGAGGATGCCCATCATGGTCAGGGCGCGAATAGCCTCTCGAAGCGTCGGCCTGCTGACACCGAGCCGTGCCCCGAGCTCCCGCTCGGGTGGCAGCCTCTGGCCGGCCACGAGCACTCCCTCGATGATCAGACGCTCGATCTGGTCGACTGCGTGTTCGGCGAGGCCGCGACGGTCGACCGCCGTGAATGGGTCCACGACAAGCATCGTGCCCTCGGACTAAAGGACAGGTGGCCAAATGGCTTGACCTTTAGAGTAGGCGAAGCTTATCATCCGGTTCGCGGCAACGTCAACGGGGCCACGGCCTCATGACGCTCGAAGAGGACTCCGGATGAGATATCGTACATGGTATCGTCTGGCGCTCGAGGGGGCCATCGGGTGTGAGCCGAGTCGCGAGGAGGGGCCCACTGTGGCCTACGATCCGTCCGCCCAGATGTCGGCGCGAGCCTTGGCGCACGCGCCGGGCACGATGCGATGAACATGGGCGCGCCCCTGGTCGACACCGTCGCCGGCCGCGGCCCCTTCGATCTGAGCGGGCGAGTCGCCGTCGTCACCGGTGCTGCCTCGGGTCTGGGCCATTCGATCGCGGCGGGCATGGCGGGCCACGGCGCGATCGTGGTCGGGGCGGACATCAATGACGCGGGCCTCGAGGCCACGGTGCAGAGGATCCGGCGTGCCGGCGGCACTGCCATCGGTGTCCACTGTGACGTCTCGGATGAGGCGTCGGTGGACGCTCTCTATGCGCGTGTGGACGCCCAGTACGGACACGTCGACATCCTCGTCAACGATGCTTTCACGCCGCTCACGCGCGAGGCCCCGGAGGCCTACTCCCTCGAGGCGTGGGAGCGGTCCATCCGGGTCAACCTGACGGGCTACTTCCTGTGTGCCCGTGGGGCCGGGAAGCGGATGATCGGGCAAGGTCGAGGCGGCAGCATCGTCAACATCAGCTCCATCGCCGGCAGTTCGGGGATGGGACGCGGGAACTTCGTGTACTCCGTCTCGAAGCATGGAGTCATCGGCCTGACACGCGAGCTGGCGATCGAGTGGGCCAAACATCGGATCCGCGTCAACGCGATCCAGCCTTGCCAGTTCCTGACGCCCGGACTTCAGGCCTTCATCGATGCCGCTCCCGACCCGCAGGCCGTCATCGAGCGCTTCCTGCGGGGTATCCCGCTCGACCGTCTCGGCGACCCCGAGCGAGATATCGTCGGGCCGGTTGTGTTCCTTGCGTCCGATGCCGCCGCGATGGTCACCGGCGTCGTGCTTCCCGTGGACGGTGGCAACCTCGCCTTCAACGCGGGAGGCAGCAAGACATGGTAGGCCCGCGCGACGGCGACGACGAGCGCGACGTCCCGCCCATGCCTGGACTGGGCACCCATCCGCTGCAGCTGGCGACGGCCGATGGCGCGCCTGTCCGGACTGCGGCCCTCGTGGACGGGCGCGGTGCCCGTCTCCTGAAGCTCGTGATCAGCGTGCCCGAGACGGGCCTGCTGATCCTCTTGCTCGTAGCCTTCGCCGGGTTCACGCTCGTCAACAGCGGGTTTGCGAGCGGCCCGAACATCCAGTCGCTGTTCCTCACCATCGTCTACACGGGGATCGTCGCGGTCGGCCAGGCCGTGCTGATGATCGCCGGCGAGTTCGACCTGTCGGTCGGCTCCGTGGCCGGCATGGGAGCGATCATCGCGGGCGTCCTCATGACGGAGGCGGGCTTGCCCGTGCCTCTGGCCATGGTGGGCGGAGTCCTGTGCGGAGGGCTGGTCGGGCTTGCGAACGGCGTCCTGACGGTGAAGGTCGGGATCCCTGCATTCGTCACCACCCTGAGTATGCTGTTCGTGGCCAAGGGGATCGGATACGTGCTCAGCGGTGGCGATCCCGTCTACCCGCTGCCCAAGGACGTCGGGGTCCTCGCTCGCACGGACATCCTTGGGCTATCGTCGTCGATCTGGGTCTTCCTGCTGCTCGTGGTCGTCGTGGACCTGACCATGCGGCATACCACATGGGGGCGGGTCGTCTACGCTACCGGCGGCAATCCGCTCACGACCCGCCTCGCCGGCATCAGGACGGCCCGCGTCAAGATCCTCGCCTTCACCCTGTGCGGATCGCTGGCGAGCTTCGGCGGGATCGTGCTCGTGAGCCGTCTCCAGCGCGCGGACGCGTCGATCGGCCTGGGCTGGGAGCTCAACGTGATCGCCGCGTGCGTCGTCGGAGGCGTTGCCTTGGGCGGGGGGGCCGGCACGATCGCCGGGGCGTTCCTTGGCCTCGTGCTCCTGCAGGGGGTCGTCCAGGGGATCGTCATCATCGGCGTGGATGCGTTACTCCAGCCGGTCGTGGCGGGGATCGTCCTCGTCGCGGCGGTCGGCTTCGACCTCTCTCGCCGGCGCCGGTTCACGTGACAACCACGGCGCTGGGCGCCCCACTCAAGCAAGATCGGAGGTAGGCCGAGGAAGTGCGCCGAAGCAGAGTCTATTCCCTGGGACCAACGCCCTGTGAGCCGGTCCAGAACCGTGCCAGGGTCATCCGTCACTCACTGAGGAGGATCTTGCAATGATCGGGAAGCAACTCGTACCGCCACGACTGTTGATCGTGGCGATCATCGTGGTGTTCGCGACGGCCGCATGCGCCGCGCCGGCAGCCACGACCGCGCCGACGGCCACGACCGGGCCGGCAGCCACGACCGGGCCGACAGCCACCGCTGCGACCAACCCGAACGCGAACTCCGTCTACAGCCCGCTGGCCACGGCCCCCTGCGACGTCAGCGGTAAGAACATCTATTTCCTCTCCGTGCTGAAGGGGCACCCAACGCTGCGTCTATGGCAGCAGGGCTTCCTCGACCAGGCAAACATCCTCGGCTACAAGACTGCGACGATCGCCTCGCCTGATACCGCCGACTGGGCCGCTTCGGTCGCCCTTGGCGAGCAGATCTTCGCGACCGAAACCGCGGGCGATTACGCCATGGTCTTCGGCTTCGTTGATCCGACCCAGAAGGACCTCATCAAGAAGTTCGGCGACGCGGGTGTCCCGGTCGTGATCGGTCACGTCATGGTGCCGGAGGGCACGTATCCCGGCCTCAAGGGCTGGGCCGCCTTCGACCCGGTGAAGTGGGCCGCCTCCGCCGCGGATGCCATCGGCGCGAAGATCGGCGGCACGGGCGCCGTCGCGATCACCGAGGGCTCGTTCAACGCCGTGGAAGACGCGGTGGCCAAGGGCTTCGCCGACCAGATGAAGGCCAAGTTCCCGAACGTCAAGGTGCTCCCGCCGCAGGAAGAGGGGTTCGATCCCCCGGTCGCGATCTCCAAGGCGGTCGCCATCCTCCAGGCCAACCCCGACGTCGTCGGTGCCATCTCCACCACCGGCGCCGGGCCGGTCACCTGGGCCGGCGCGGCGGACCAGACCGGTCGCACCGTGTACTCGATCGGGCCGGACATGACCCGACCGAACCTGGACGCGGTCCGTGACGGCAAGGTCTACGGGCTTGCCGCCCAGCCGGGCTACGAGGAGCACGAGCTGGCGGTCGACATGGCCACCACGCTCTTGTGTGGCGGTACCGTGAAGTACGCCAACGAGCTTCCAGCTCCGATCGTCCTCAAGGACGGGCTTGCCCCGTACTACGTGATCGTCGACCGGATCGACGCCCGCAAGTAATCGAAGCCCGGTGGGCGCGGCGGGCTCGTCCCGTCAGCGCCCAGCGGGGCTCCACCTGACCCATTAGAACCCCGAGGAATGTCGTGGACCTCATGAGCGACCAGCTCGTTCCGACCCCGGCAGGGTTGGCGTCGGCCCAGGTCCAGACGCCGTCGGCGTACGCGCTGGAGATGGAATCGATCGTCAAGACCTTCGGAGGGGTGCACGCGCTGCGCGGCGTCTCACTGCAGGTCCGGCGCGGCGAGATCCACGGCCTCATCGGCCAGAACGGCGCCGGCAAGTCCACGCTCATGAAGATCCTCGACGGGTACTATCCGTTCGGCTCCTTTGTGGGCGTCGTCAAGGTCGCCGGGAGGGAGGTCCAGCTCGGGTCCCCGCGGGACGCGCAGGCCGTCGGCATCGCCATCGTCCCCCAGGAGACGACGGTCGTAGAGGCGCTGAGCGTCACAGAGAACGTACTGCTCGCCGAGCTTGCCCAGCACCCCATCCAGCTGTTCGGTCGGAACCGGTCAAGTGCGCGGGCCGCCGCGTTCCTCGCCGAGAACCGTATCCCGCTCGACCCCGACGCCCGTGTCGCGACCTTGAGCATGCACAAGAAGCAGCTCGTGATGATCGCGCGAGCGCTGTACACGAAGCCAGAGGTCCTCGTCCTGGACGAGCCCACCTCCTCGCTGACGTCCGACGAGATCGACAACCTGTTCGCGATCGTGCGGTCGCTCCGGGGCAACGGCCTCACCTGCCTGTTCATCACGCACAAGCTCGACGAGATCCTGGCGCTGTGCGATCGCGTCACGATCCTGCGTGACGGGCTGACCGCGGGAGAGTATGCCCGCGCCGAGTTCGACGCCGATCGCCTCATCACCGACATGATCGGCCGCAAGCTCGGGGAGCTCTACCCGCCCCGACCGTCGCTGGCCGCAGACGCGCCCGAGGTGCTGCGTGTCGAGGGTCTCGCTGTCGAGAACCCACGCATCCCCGGGACGGAAATCCTCCACGACGTGAGCTTCACGCTCCACGCGGGTGAGATCCTCGGCCTGGGCGGCCTGGTCGGCTCCGGCCGGAGCGAGCTGGTCACGGCGCTCTACGGCCAGACGCGGATCCTGCGCGGCCAGGTCATCCTCGATGGCAAGCCGGTGCGGCCCTCCGGTGCGAGGGAAGCGATGGCTGCGGGCATCGGGCTGGTGACCGAGGATCGCAAGAAGGAGGGGCTCCTCTTCAACCTCAACATCCGCGAGAACGTCACGCTCAACGTCCTCGACGAGGTCTCCCGCGGCATCCTGCTCGACCGGGGCCGGGAGCGGCATTTGGCTCGCGAGACCGTGAGGGACCTGTCGGTGAGCGCGCCCTCGACCGCGACGAAGGTGACCAACCTCAGCGGCGGCAACCAACAGAAGGTCGTCCTCGGCAAGGTCCTCCTCCCCAAGCCCAAGGTCCTCCTGCTGGACGAACCGACCAAGGGCGTGGACATCGCCTCCAAGGCCGACATCTACCGCCTCATGACCGACCTTGCCAGGTCCGGCGTTGCGCTCATCTTCATCTCGTCCGAATTCCCGGAGCTCATCGCGCTCAGCCACCGCGTGGTCGTTCTGGCCGGCGGGACCGTACGCGAGACGCTTGATGGGGTCGCCACCAGCGAGAAGCGCCTGATGCGCTCCGTGTCTCTTCTCGAGCAGGCCGTCGAAGGCATGCCGCAGGGCATCAGCGACAGCGAGGGTTGAGGTGAGCGCAGTCGGTGTCGCTCGCGTACCGGCGCCCGAATCCCCCTTACGCGCCCGCGCGCGTGCCTTCATGTCCGCTCCGGAGCTGAAGCGGCTCCTCGTGCTGGTCGTCATCATCGTGGCGTTCACGTTCATGAACCCCGCCTTCTTCCGGTCCGGGAGCTTCGCTGCCATCGTCCAGGCGATGGCGTTCATCGGCATCGTCGCCGTGGGCCAGACGCTGCTGATCATCGCCGGCGAATTCGACCTCTCGGTCGGCTCCACAGCGGCTCTCGTCTCCATCGTGGTCGCCGTCCTCATGACGCAGTGGAACGTCGATCCGGTCGTCGCGATGCTCGCCGGGCTGGCGGTCGGCGGTGTCGTGGGTCTCGTGAACGCGACCGTCGTGCTGCGTCTGCGGATCCCCTCGTTCATCGCCACGATCGCGATGCTCGGCATCGCGCGAGGGCTCGCGGTCTGGCTCTCCTCCGCCAAGGCGATCCGCGTGCCCCAGCTGGCCCAGTTCAGCGATCTTGACCGCGTGGTGTCCTTCAGCGTCGTCCTGATGATCGTCTTCGTCCTGGCCGGCCACTTCCTCGTGGTGCGGACCAACTTCGGCCGGCTCATGTGCGCGACGGGCGGCAATGCGGAGGCCGCGCGGGTCGCCGGGGTCAAGACGCTGCGCGTCAAGGCGATCCTGTTCGTCACCAGCGGCCTGCTCGCCGGACTCTCGGGCATCCTCTCCAACATCCACTTCGGGTCCACCACGATCGCGACTGGAAGCGGCTGGGAGCTCGCCGCGGTCGCCGCCGTGGTCGTCGGAGGCACGAGTCTCTGGGGGGGTGGCGGTACGCTGATCGGAACACTCATCGGCCTGACGATCCTGCAGACGATCACGAGCGGCCTCGTGGTCGTCAAGATCGACCCGTGGTGGCAGACGATCTTGATCGGCGCGATCATGCTGGCATCGGTATCCATCGACACCCTGCGCCGCCGGGCCAGGCCGGCATGAGCAGCCAGGCGCCGCACGTCGGGCGGGTCGCCGGCAAGGTCGCGATCGTCACCGGCGCGACCTCGGGGATCGGCCGTGCCACGGCGGTCCTGCTCGCCCGCGAAGGCGCGTCCGTCGTGGCCGCTGGCCGGCGCGAGGAGCTGGGCGCCGAGCTCGTCGAGCAGCTGACCGCCGAGGGCCTGTCGATCCACTTCATCCGCACGGATGTCTCGAAGCGCGAGGACGTCGAGCGTCTCGTCCGCGGGGCGGTCGCCCGCTTCGGCCGCCTCGACATCGTCGTGAACGATGCCGCGATGTTCCTCTACCGCGGTGTCGAGGACTGCACCGAGGACGAGTGGGACAAGGTCATCGACACCAACCTCAAGAGCGTGTACCTCGTGTGTCACGACGCGATCCCCCACCTGCGCGCGGCGGGCGGCGGTGCCATCGTCAACGTCTCATCGGTCCATGCCTACGCCACGATGGAGCGCGTGGCCGCGTACGCGGCGAGCAAGGGCGGCATCATCGCCTTGAGCCGGCAGATGGCGCTCGACTACACGAGGGACCGGATCCGCGTCAACGCCCTAATCGTGGGCGGCGTGGACACGGCGATGGCCCACGAGCACGCCGCAGCCCTCGGCCAGACCCTCGCGGACACCGGCTTTCCGACCGACGAGCGCGTGCTGGGTCGGGCGGCACGACCGGAGGAGATCGCCACGGGGATCCTCTTCCTCGTGACACCTGACGCATCGTTCGTGACCGGATCGCCGATCTTCATCGACGGCGGGCTGCTCGCCAGGCTCTAGCCGCGAGTCACGCCCTGCCGGGTACTTCGTCGATGGCGCCCCATCGCGCCCGCATCGTGACCGAGACGGACCCGCCGGGCGGAAGTGCGCGCACGGCCCCGGCGGCCACCGCGTCGTCGAGCGAGCGTCCCGGCGCGGTCGAGGGTTCCACCGCGAACGTGTCGCAGGTGCCCCAGAATGCCACGCCGTCCGCCTGGTAGTCCTGCCATAGCAGAACGAAGGGGAAGTCGCGCTCGTCCCAGAGGAAGCTGAACGCCCGGCCGATCCGCGGGGCCGTGATCCGGACACCCCCGCGCCGCAGGACGAGCGTGGTCTGCTCGTGGCGTCCATCCGGCGCCTCGGGGATCGCTGTGACGTCGCGCGCGCCTCCCCCCGCCAGCGGCGCCATGGGGAACGCGAAGACCGCCCCGGAGACGAGGGAGTTGTGCACCTCGTCGAAGACGGGCTCCGGGACCTCGGCAGAGACGGCGTCGATCTCGAATCGGCCGCCGGCGAAGGTGGCCCGGTCGAAACACGGGTGGTGACCCCAGACGTAGGGTGCCAGCACCGGGCAGAGGTTCTCGGCCCGCTCGGACACGACGAGCTCGGCGGCCACGATCTCGAGCCGTCTCGTGAGGCGGAAGGGGGTTCGCACCATGACCACCGACGCCTCGACGGTGGACGCGTCGCGGTGCGTGACCACCCACGGCAGCCGCATGGCCTCGCCATGGAGAAGCGACACGGCGGGCCCGACGGCGCCCTGGACCACGCCCGGGTACCCGGTCGTGGGGAACATCTCGAACCAGCCGCCGACGAACAGGTCGATGAACGACTCGATGGACGGGTCGCCGGATGGCCCGAGGGTGCGTCGGAACTCGCCGGGGACGAACCCGGCTCGCTGCCACAAGGCGTTCGCTCCGGTGGCGGCATCGACGATGCCGGTGATCGAGAAACCGGCGTCGGGGTCGCATTCCACCAGCAGGGGGTCGCCGCCCAGCCGGATCCTACCCACGGTCTAGTGCCGAGCCCGGGTTGGCACCACTGGATTGCGGAGGGTGCCGATCCGCTCGATCGTGACCTCCACGACATCGCCGTCGTGGAGATACCGGGGAGGCTGCCTCGAGTGCCCGACGCCCGCCGGCGTTCCGGTCAGGATGAGGTCACCCGGACGGAGCGTCAACAGCGACGAGAGGTAGACCAGCAGGTCGGCGACGCTGAAGATCATCTGCGAGGTCGAGGCATCCTGGAGCGACTCGTCGCCGATGGATGTCGTGATGCCGAGCGCCTGTGGATCAACGACCGTCCCGGGCGTTGCCATCCAGGGCCCGATCGGGCAGAAGGTATCAGGCGTCTTGCCGGTGACCCACTGGGACACGCGGAGCTGGACGGTCCGTGCGCTCACGTCGTTGCCCACGGTGTAGCCGGCCACGGCCCCCAGCGCCGTCTCGGGCACCAGATCCCGGGCGATCGATCCGACCACGACGGTGAGCTCGCCCTCGTAGTCGATGGCCGGATCCGACTCGGGCAGGAAGATCGGCCCGCCCGGATCCTGGATGGCGTTCGGGTACTTGGCGAAGATCTCCGGAAAGGGCGGCAGGGCGATGCTCGCCTCCGCGGCGTGCAGGCGGTAGTTGAGGCCGACACAGATGATCTTCTCGGGGCGGGGGACGGGCGCCAGCAGGCGGACCGTGTCGAGCCGTCGGGATGGGCCCAGGGGCAGAGGGTCCTCTTCGTGCCAGCCGGCCGCGGCCAGCGCGGCGACGCCGATGAGCGGCGCGTCGTCAGGCAGGGACATCCGCGCCGTATCGATCGGCCGGACGACAGAGGCGTCAACGACCCCGAGGCGTACGCCGCCATCGTCTAGGTAGCGGGCGATGAGCATCTCAGCGAGCCTCCGCGACGCGTGGGTCCACGGCGATCCGGCCGGTCGACGGGGTGTCCCCGGCCAGGCAGGCGAGAACGCCGTCGATCACCTGCGAGCGCACGCGACGTTCGGAAGCCGTGGAGTACCAGGCGATGTGTGGAGTCAGCAAGAGGCGGGGCGCGTCCATGATCGGGGAGTCGGGCCGAGGCGGCTCTGACTCGAGGACATCGAGTGCGGCTCCCCCGAGCCGACCGCTTTCGAGTGCCGCGCGCAGGGCGCCCTCGTCCACGATCCCGCCGCGCGACACGTTCACCACGATCGCGCCGTCGGGGAGCAGCCCGAGTTCGCGGGCGCCGATCAGGCCCCGCGTTTCCGCCGTGAGCGGCATGTGCAGCGTGACGATATCCGATGCGCGCAGGAGGTCGTCCAGGGAGCCGGCACGCTCCGCGCCGTCCGGGGCGGTGTCCACGTACGGGTCGTAGGTGACCACGCGCTTGACGAAGGGGAGGAGTCGCGCCATCACGGCTCGCCCGATCCGGCCGCTGCCGACGACTCCGGCGGTGAGCGCATCGAGCGGCGGGATGGGACCCAGGCTGCGCCAGTCCGAGAACGCGCTGCGGGCCAGGCGATCGGCGTCGAAGAGGCGCCTTTGCACGGCCAGGATCATGGCCATGGCGTGGGTGGCGACCTCGGCCGTGCAGTAGTCGGGTGTGTGATACACGAAGAGACCCCGGGCGCGCGCGGCCTCGAGGTCGATCGTGTCGAGACCGGTGCCCGCACGCCCGATCACCCGAACGCCCTCTCCGAGGGCCGCGATGTGCGCCGCGGTCAACGGGTTGATGGTGACCACGATGGCCTGGGCATCACGCGTCGCTTCGCGCACCTGATCGGGGCTCGCGATCGTGGCCAGCTGCACGACGCCGCGGCCGCCGAGGTGTTCTTCCTCGACGCTCGTGTCGTGGACCGTCCCCGCGGCCACGATGATCAGGGCGGTCATGCGTCGCGGCGCTTGAGAAGCTTGCGGGCGGCGGCCTCGATATCGGCCGCCTGCGGGATCACGGTCTCGAACAGGGCCGGGCTGTGGGCGATCGGCGCGTGCTTCGCGCCGACGCGAACCACCGGCCCGTCGAGCCAGTCGAACATCGTCTCCTGGATCCACGCGGCCACCTCGGACGCGATGCTCCCGAAGCAGGGGGCCTCCGTGACGGCGACGAGCCGCCCGGTCTTGCGGACCGACTCAGCCACCGTCTGGATGTCCAGCGGCATCACCGTGCGCAGGTCGATCACCTCGGCCTGGATCCCGTCCGCCGCAAGGCGCTCGGCAGCGTCCATGGCCTTGAGCACCATGTGACTGTAGGTGACGATCGTGACGTCTGTACCGGGCCGCCGGACTGTCGCCTCGCCGAAGGCGATGACGTCCTCCGGACCTCCGACCTCGCCCCGCGATCCGCTGAGGCGCTTGTGCATCAGGAAGATGACCGGGTCTTCGCCGCGCAGGGCGGTCTTGAGCAGGCCCTTCGCGTCGGCCGGCGTCGAGGGTATCGCGACTAGCAGCCCGGGTATGTGCGCGAACACCGACTCGAGGCTGTTGTTGTGCTGGGCGGCGTAGAGCGCCACACCGGAGGTGCCGCGGATGACCAGCGGCATGGGCGTGCCGAACATGTACCGCATCTTCGCGGCTTGGTTGATGATCTCGTCCATCGCGCCGAAGGAGAAGTCGATGAAGTTCAGGTCGACCACGGGCCGCATCCCGTTGAGCGCGGCGCCGACGCCGGCCGCGACCATCGCCGCCTCGGAGATGGGCATGTCCCGGACACGTTCGCGTCCGAAGTCCTTGCCCAGCCCGAGCACCTGCCCGAAGTGCCCCCCGCGGTCGAAGAGGTCGGTCCCCAGCACGAAGATGCGGTCGTCGCGCGTCATCTCCTCGTGCATCGCCTGCTGGAAGGCCTGGGAGTAGGTCACCGGCGTCATCGTGCGTTCCCCAGGCCCAGCTCGACGGCCGTGACCTCTCGCGTCGCCTCGATCGGATCCGGCAGCGGCGATCCCTCGGCGAAGGCGATCGCGTCCTGGACGGTCTCCCGGGACGTTCGCACCAACTCGTCGAACGCGTCGTCCTCGAGGGCACCGACCTCGTGGAGGGCGATGCGCAGTCGCTGGATCGAATCCTTCGTCCCGCGCCAGTCCTCGACCTCGTCGATGGTGCGGTAGTTGATGATCTGTCCCGTGCTGTGGCCTTCGTAGCGGTAGGTCTTGGCCTCGATGAAGGTGGGCCCATCGCCACGCGCCGCCCGCTCGCGCGCTTCACGCGTCACGCGGTACATCTCCGCCACATCGTTGCCGTCCACCGTGCGCACGGGCAGCCCGAAGCCCTCCGCACGCCGGGAGACGGAGCCGCCGCCGGTCAGCCGCTCGGTCTCCGTCTCGACCGCATACATGTTGTTCTCGCAGATGATGATCAGCGGTAGCTTCCAGACCGCGGCGATGTTGACGCTCTCCCAGGTACGCCCCGTGTTTGCGCCGCCGTCTCCGAAGATGCCGACCGCGACCTGGTCCGCGCCGCGGAGATGGGAGCCCAGTGACGCGCCCATCGCGATGCCAAGGCCGGCGCCGACGATGCCGTTGCCGCCAAGAAAGCCGATCGACAGGTCCGCCAGGTGCATGCTGCCGCCTCGACCGCCACGGCAGCCCGTGGCCTTGCCGAACAACTCGGCCATCACCGAGCGCGGCGTGAGGCCTTTGGCGAGCGCGTGGTGGTGCGATCGATGGGCGCACGCGACGAGGTCCTGTGGTTCGAGGGCGGCGCTGATCCCGACCGCCACGGCCTCCTGCCCGATGGAGAGGTGCAGGCCGCCGGGGATCTTGCCGCTCATCGAGAGCGGGTCGAGGGCCGCCTCGAACTCGCGGATCAGGAGCATCGTGCGCAGCCACCGGGTCGCCCCCGCGACGTCGACACCGCCGATGTCGATGGGCAGGAACTGGCGGGCCGGAGCGCCCGCGGACTCCAGCTGGGTCATGCGAGCACGACCTCCCTCTCGAGGCGCCCGGCATCTTCTACGGCCGCGACGAACGCCATCAGCAGGCGGGCGGCGTCGTCCCCGTCCAGGGCACGATGGTCCACGTTGAGCGTGGCCACGAAGCTGTCCCGGACCGCCACGGTGCCATCGGTGACGATCGGGCGCGGCATGATCCGACCGACCGTCAGGAGGCTCGTCTGACCGAGTGCGACGACGCCCGTGAAGCTGTCGATGCCCTGGGGGCCGAGGTTCGAGAGGGTGGACCGGGGCGGCTCCGAAAGATCCGCCGGCCGCAGCCGACCGCCTCGGGCGCGCGCGATCGCGCCCTCGGTCTCCCGCCGGAGTGCGGACAGATCCAGCTCCAGCACGCCGCGGATCACCGGGATCGCCACACCGCGCGGCGTGGCGACCGCGAGCCCGACGTCGATCGCGCCGGGCTCGCCCCGTTCGCGGAGGGCGAGCGCCAGGGCCTTGACCATCAGGTCGGTGAAACCGGGCGGGTCGTCGGCGTGGCGCGCCCGGACCGCGACCATCGCGGCGGCATCGACCTCGCGGGTGACCGCGAAATGGGGGATCGTGCGCCAGGATTCCGAGACCTTTGCCGCGATCAACCCGCGATACCTGCCGCCCGCCGCCGGCTCCGTCGCCGTGGCCGCTCCGGCGGAAGGCGTCGCTGCCGCGAACGCGGGGGCGGCGGGCTCGGCCTCTTCGCTCTGGCTCGTCATGCGCTCCCGGGCGAGTCGCCGCTCGCGCGGACTCAGGCGGTTCGGCGTCCGCTCGGCGGACACGACCGCGCCGCTCGTCCCGGTGGGGGCTGCCCGGTCGTCCGGCGCGGCAGGCCCGATCTGGTCCGGCAGCACCTCGGCGGCGCGGGGTTCGGTGGGGATCTCGCTCGCGTCGTCGGCCTCGACCACGTGCGTCATCGTGACGCCGACCGGGACGAGGGCCCCTGGCTCGAAGAGGAGTGGGCCGACGACACCAGCGGCCGGGCTCTCGACCTCCATCGTCGCCTTGTCGGTCTCGATCTCCATGATCGGCTCGCCTTCCGCCACGGCGTCGCCGGTCGACTTCAGCCAGCGCAGCAGGAGCCCCTCGCTCATCGCCACGCCGAACGTCGGCATCAGGACCGCCTTCACGCTACCTCCCTGGATCGCGCGAACCTGCTTCGGCACCGGGCTCCGGCGCCCGTACAGGAGCAACACCACATGGCCGTCACGACCACCTCGCGGGGACGCGCAAACGATACTTCATATACCATCGTCGCCGCAAGGTGCGGAGCCGTGTTTCCGCGTCCCGGGCAGGAGGCCAGAGTCCGATCGAGGGTGTGGTGATCCCCGCCCGCATCTCCAGCCGTCAGGTGCGCGTGATCACGTGGAGGTCCTAGCCAATGCAGCCGGCCCACCGCGGACAGCCCGTGTCCCTGAATCTCCGGACCTACAAGGTGGCCATCTACGAGACGCTGACGCGGATGATTGGCGAGCTCGAGTTGCCCCCCGGAAGCCGCCTCGTGGAGACGGAGCTTGCGGCCCGCTTCAACGTCTCCAAGACGCCGGTCCGGGAGGCGCTGCTGCTGCTCGAATCGGATGGCGTCGTGAAGCTGGAACCCTACCAGGGGGCGACCGTCTCCTGGCTGTCCGTCCAGGAGTACGAGGAACTGATGTTCATCCAGGACGCCCTGGAGCAGCCTGCCCTGCCCCGTGTCGCAGAGCGCATCTCCCGCCGCGATCTCGACGCCATCGGGCGCCTCGTGGAGCGCATGAAGCGCCGCCGCCGCGATCATGACAGCCACGGATTCTTCGAAGACGGCGCGGTCATGCACGAGCGGCTCTTCGCCGTGGCGGCCCTTCCACGCCTGGTGCACGTGGTGATGTCGCTGATCCTCCACTCGACGCGGCGCTACGAGCGCGTCTTCATGCACCAGTTCGACGACACCTGGGATGTCGAGATGGGGATCATCACGGGCCGCTTCGAGAACATCGCGGCGGGCGATCCGGAGGCGGCGGCAGCGCGCGTCCGCGAAGGCCGGGCCGCGATGCTCGGACTGATCCGGGAGCGCCTCGACGACCCGAGGATCGCGCCGTATCTGGCCCCGCCGGAGGAGATACGACCTCGCCGCGCCTCCCGCGCCCCAGTGGCTGGGCGCAGGGGTCGTTGGGCCGCGGTCGGCGTATCCGGCGGCAACGACTGACCGAGGGCGGTCGGAATCAGCCGCGATGCGGCGAAGACCGGACCTCCAGGTCTTCCCATGAGCGGACCTCGTCACGGATCGCGACGCCGTGACCCGGGGCAGCGGCCGGCCGCAGCCGGCCGGCCTCGAAGACCGGCTGGCCGCTGACCAGCTCGTCATACCAGCCGAAGTAGAAGGCGCGGACCATCTCCTGGAGGAGCGCGTTTTCCGCGTTCAGGCACAGATGCACTCCGACGGCGAGCGTGATCGGCCCGGTGCAGTCGTGCGGCGTGAACGGGCGCAGGTGGAGCGCCGCGAGATCGGCGACCTTGCGGGCGACCGTGACCCCGCCCACCCATGAAGGGTCGGCCATGATGATCCCGACGCCAGCCCGCTCCAGGAGATCGCGGTAGGGGAACGGGCTGCCCAGGTTCTCGCTGGCCACCGTCGGGATGCGGGTGGAGCGCACGAACTCACGCAGGACGTCGATGCTGTCCATGCGGATCGGATCCTCGATCCACATCGGATCGTACGGCTCGACGGCCCGCGCGATGTTCATGGCGGCCGGCAGGCTCCACCGCCCGTGCAGCTCGAGCGCCACCTCGATCCGGTCGCCGAATGCGTCGCGGATGCGCCGGAACGGCTCCAGCCCGCGGGCCATCTCTCGCGGTCCGATCCATGCGCCGCCGGTCTCATCCGCGATCTCGTCGAACGGCCAGATCTTCATGCCCCGGAAGCCCATCTCCAGCAGGCTTCCCGCGAGCGCCTCGGGTTCGTGCTGGAATGCCCACAGGTCCTCGTAGCGCCGCTCGGCGATGGACGTGCCGAAGAGCTTGTCACCCGGAACTCCCCGACTGCGACCGTACTCGGGCCCGCCGCACGTGTTGTACGCCCCGATGTCAGGGCGCGCGGCCCCGCCGAGCGACTCGTAGAGCGGCTGCCCGGTTCGCTTGCCCGCCAGGTCCCAGAGGGCGATGTCGATGGCGGATGCTCCACGCGCCTCCGCCCCGATGCCGCTCCGGCCCCAGTAGCGGTACAGCGCGCCCCAGAGGCGTGGGATGTCCCGCGCGTCCTGGCCGAGAAGATAGGGCGCGGCGGTCTCATGGATGTACCCGGCCACGGCGTCCGCGCCGAAGAACGTCTCGCCCAGACCGACCAGGCCGTCGGCCGTCTCGATCTCGACGAGGATCAGGTTCGGAAACCGGCGCACGGCGAGCGTCGAGATCCGCACGATGGGCGTTGCTGAGGCAGACAGCGGCATCCCCGTGGTGGCGCGCGGCGGGTCGCGATCCCTGGTCCTGCGACCTGGCGCGTGAGATACGATACCCGACGGATACGGGGCTGGGCGCCCGACGATGGAGGGATCTGCGGGCCATCTCCGACCATGCTGTGCTGAGAGGAGGCGACAGTGCTGCTCATCAGTGCGAGCGAGCAGGCATCAGGTCTCGGCTTCCCCGAGGGTCCGTTGGTGCTTCCGGATGGACGGCTCGCCTTCGTCGAGGAGTACGGCGGCTGCGTGTCCGTGCTCGAGGACGGGCGCGTCCGGCGCATGGCCGACGTCGGCGGCAACCCCAACGGCCTGGCCCTGGGGGCGGACGGGCGGATCTACGTGACCCGGGGACGCGGCGTCGTCGGCAGCTGGCACGCCCCGGATCCGGCGACGCCGGCGATCGTGGCGGTCGATCCGGCGACCGGCACCTGGGAGGTGGTCACGACGACCGCCAGCGGCCGGCCCCTCCGGGCCCCGAACGATCTCTGCTTCGGGCCCGACGGGATGCTCTATTTCACCGACCCCGACGACTTCGTGCCGGACGGCGCCCTGCGGGGCTGGATCTGCCGGTCTGGCCCGAACGGCACCGAGCTCCTGCACGAGCTCGGCAACACCTTCCCGAACGGCGTTGCCTTCAACGCCGAGGGCCGCCTCGTGTGGATGGAATCGCACACCAAACGGGTGATCGGGGTCAAGCCGGATGGCGGCTGGGAGACGCTGGTCCAACTCGGCGAGGAGACGACTCCGGATGGCTGCGCGTACACGGCAGACAGCCGCCTCGTGGTGGCCACCTTGATGACCGGCGGTCTCGATGTCGTGGAGTGGGGCCCGGCCGGCCCACGGATCGAGCGGATCACCTGGACCGAGGGCGCGGTGACCACGAACTGCTGCTTCGATGGAAGCTCGATCTGGGTCACCGACGTGCGCCATGACTGGGATCGTGCGCGCGACACCGGGAAGCTGTGGCGCCTGGAGACGAGCCTGGCGGGGCTCCCGCTGTAAAGGCGACGCCCGTGGGTTCGTGGTGACACCGTCGCTGTTCGGGCTCCTCGCGGGACACGCGGACACGCGGCCGGACGCGCCTTTCCTGACCTACGCACGGGGCGACGAGGAAGGTCGCCGGTGGAGCTACGCCGACGCCGTGGGCGCCACGGCCCGGGTCGTGGCCGGGCTGCGCGAGGCAGGCCTTGCACCGGCCGAGCCATACGTGGTGTGCCTCGAGAACCGGCCGTTCATGGTCACGGCGCTCCTGGCCGCCTCGGCGTGCGGGATGGTCGCCGTCTACGCGGATCCGCGACTCACGGACCATGAGCTCGACCATGTCTTCGCGTTGTCGGGTGCGCGCGTGGCCTTCGGAGGACGGGGCAACCAGGCGCTCGCGACTGCGGCGACGAGGGCCGAGGCGCGCCTCCTCCTCGTCAACGACGGCATCGACGGAGGGATCGGCAGTCCCGGGGTGGCCGCGGCGACCGGTGCCCATGCGGCAGGGTTCCGAGACGGCGCGGCGCCTGCCGTCACGGGCGATGTCGTCGAGCTGCTGTTCACCTCCGGGTCGACGAGTCGCCCCAAGGGCGTGATGCTGACGAACCGCTCGCTGCACCACGGGGGCAGCATCATGGCGGACGGCGCGGGCTACACGCGCTCCGACGTCCCCCTCATCGCGCTCCCGTTCTCTCATGCCGCCGCCCAGATCCATCAATTCATCCCGACGCTCATCCTGGGCGGGCACACGGTCCTGGTCGATCGGTTCAGCGCCACCCGCTTCTTCGCGCAGGCGGCTCGCCATGGGGCGACGACCTCGGCGTTGTTCGCTGCGGCGCTGCGCATGCTCCTCGGCCGCGGCTCGGCCGCTGACGCTCGTGCCGGGCGCCTGCGCCATGTCACCTTCGCCCAGAGCCTGACCGGCCAGGAGTACGGGGCATGGGCGGCGAGGTTCGCGGTGCCGCTCCAGCAGCTGTGGGGCATGACCGAGATCTCGGGGCTGCCGCTCATGAGTCCAATCCACGGTGACCGACGGCTCGCGGCCATGGGCCGTCCCGTGCCGGGCTACGAGGTCGCGATCCGCGGGCCGGATGGTGCGCCGGTCGGACCGGGCGTCGAGGGTGAGTTGACCGTGCGGGCGGATCCGGGGGTCACCGTGGCGCTGGGCTACTACGCCGACCCGGGTGCGACCGCTAAGCTCTTTCGGGACGGCTGGCTGTGGACGGCGGATGTCGCGCGAGCCGACCAGGCCGGTTTCGTCCATTTCGTCGGCAGGAGCCGGGAGATCATCCGCCGCGCCGGGATGAACTTCTCGTCGATCGAGGTCGAGGAGGTGATACGGTCGGTGACCGGCGTGCTGGATGTGGCCGTGGTCGGTCTGCCCGATGCGATGCGTGACGAGCGAGTCGCGGCCTTCATCGTTCGTGGGGGCTCGAGGCCCACCGCGGAGGACGTCTTCCAGGCGTGCCTGAGGATGCTGGCGGACTACAAGCGGCCCGACCTCGTCGAGTTCGTCATGGAACTCCCGCGCACAGCTGTCGGGAAGGTCCAGAAGCATCTGTTGCAGCCCGGGATCGGGACGGTCGAGCCGAGGAGACACGATGCCCATTGATGCGACCGACGTCGGGCGCGAGGGCGTGATCGAGCTGGTGGTCACACCGGAGCTGACGGCCGATCGCTACGGCAACCCTGGACTGATGGTGCTCGCCACGCCAGCCCTCGTCGAGCTCATCGAACGCGCGGCGGTGCAGGCGCTGGAGGAGCGACTTGCCCCCGGCGAGCGGACGGTGGGCACGGAGGTCGATATCGCCCATCGAGCGGCGACCCCGATCGGCGAACAGGTCCGCGTGGTCGCGCGGGTCGCCGCGGTCGAGGATGGCCATGTCTGGTTCGAGGTCGCCGCCC
>Ga0209341_10001023_pt1 | contig 28174 bp, 24 predicted proteins | sample RifCSP13_2_FD_184020 | JGI IMG/M metagenome (GOLD analysis project Ga0209341, IMG submission 184020) | Soil microbial communities from Rifle, Colorado - Rifle CSP2_sed 13_2 (SPAdes) (version 2) | ecosystem: Environmental > Terrestrial > Deep subsurface > Rock core/Sediment | place: Rifle... | reverse complement strand
AGAGTTGGCAATAGATTAGGAACCGAACTTTGAGATTACTCACCTATAGCGTCTGCATTATTCACAAAAGACATAGAAATAGGCGATTTGCATTACGAAATCAAGTATTTAGACGCTTTGCTTGACTGCGCGTTAACGCGTATGGTAGACTTCTACGCCTCACCTCATTTGCGTCGCAAGGTCTCGTGGTGTAGCCTGGCTTAACACGCTGCCCTGTCAAGGCAGAGATCGCGGGTTCAAATCCCGTCGAGACCGCTGAAAATCAGTTGACAGAAGACGGAAGACAGACGACAGAAACCCCGATGAGCGGGGTTTTTGATTCGGTGCCTGCTGGAAATCAGTTGAGAGATAGCTGGCGTATCAAACCCGCTAAAGCCTCGACTCTCTGGAGATCGAATCCTTCATTAGCCGATTCGTCTAACCATAGATAAGCGTTGATTATATAATTCATAACAATCACACCTAGGCGCCTTGCCGGGGTGCGTGCGAATAATGCCAATCCCCAGCCCACTTCACAGCCGCACTGCCAAGCTCTGTCAGACGCAGGAATGGCGTGATTGGGCGGGTTATTTATCAGCGATCACCTATCAGCCAAGCCACGAAGTCGAATACTTCGCAGTACGCAATTCTGCAGGGCTCATCGACGTTTCTCCACTCTACAAATACGAGGTCACCGGATCGGATGCGTTGCGCCTAGTGAACCGTGTGATGACACGCGATATTTCCACGTGTCATGTTGGCCAGGTTATGTATTCGCCCTGGTGCGATGAGGATGGCAAAGTCATTGATGACGGAACCATCTCTCGCCTGGGCGAGCAGCATTTTCGATTGACAGCCGCTGACCCCAGCTTGCGCTGGTTTCAGGATGTTGGCTTCGGAATGGATGCCGAAGTGCGCGATGTGTCCACTGAATTGGCTTCGCTCGCGCTGCAAGGTCCAAACGGCCGGGCTATCTTGAAAGACCTGTTCCCCGAGGCCAATCTCGATGGATTACGTTATTACCATCTGGTCCAGGCCATCTGGCGATCGATCCCCGTTACTATTACGCGCACTGGTTATACCGGCGATCTGGGTTATGAACTCTGGATAGGGGCGGATCGAGCGCCTGAGTTGTGGGATGAATTGACCGCGGCAGGCGCGGGTTATGGCCTGATGCCTGTAGGCTTGGCGGCGCTTGATATCTTGCGTGTGGAGGCCGGATTATTGCTGCTGGAGGTGGATTACACCTCGGCGCCATTCGCGCGTATCCCACAACAGAAATCTTCACCATTTGAGATTGGACTGGGCTGGGCGGTTGCGCTAGACAAGGCAGATTTCGTCGGGAAGCGCGCACTCGAACAAGAAGCAAAAAAGGGTTCGCGGCGCGGTTTCGTCGGCCTCGAAGTCGATTGGCAAAACCTTGAGCGCCTGTTCGGAACCGTGAACCTGCCCCCGCAAGTTGCCGGCCGCGCATCCCGTACTCCTGTGCCTCTCTACGCAAATGGGAAGTACATTGGACAGGCAACCAGCATGGTGTTCTCGCCTATTCTTAAAAAGTACGTTGCCCTTGCTACAGTTCAATCAGCCTATGCAGAACCCGGGAGCGAACTCGAATTCGAAATCACCGTGGAGTACGTGCGCAAACGCGCTGGTGCGCGAGTCGCCAAACTCCCTTTCTACGATCCACCGCAAAAGAAAGCAATTGGTCATGGCTAAGCGAAAAATCAAAAGCAAACTTGGGGATTGCTTTCCCTCACCGCAAAAAGCGGCTCGCTCGGGACAGGCTCGGCCCCGGCACCTCGCAAAGACGAATCGATGATTGATCGGATGAACTACGATGCCATCGTGATCGGTGGCGGCCACAATGGCTTGGTCAACGCAGCTTACCTGGCCCGCTCCGGGTTGAGCGTGCTGGTTCTGGAGCAGCGTCATGTCCTCGGGGGAGCAACGGTAACAGAAGAGATATTTCCGGGCTTCAAGTTCACGGTTTTTTCCTACGTCGTCAGTCTTCTTCGCCCTGAGATCATCCGCGAACTCGAATTGCCGCGGCATGGACTGACAATCCTGCCTCTGGAGAGCACTATCACTCCCCTGCCCAATGGAGATTACATCTACCGCGGCAGCGATCCTCACGAAACCTTTCGAAACATCCAGCGCTTCTCGCCGCGAGACGCGGAAGCCTATCGCGAATACGGCCACACCATGTACCAGATGGCCAAGGCGGTCAAATACATTCTCGGCATTCGACCACCAGATCCAACCTCATTGCATCCCCGCGAACTGCTGGCTCTGCTGAAACTCGGCAAGCATTTCCTCAGCATCGGTGAAGACAACCTGTATACGCTGGTCAAGCTCATGACGATGAGCTCGGCTGAATTCCTCGAAGAGTGGTTCGAAACCGACCCGCTCATTGCCACGATGTCAGCCAGCGGCATCATTGGCACTTTCCTAGGCCCTAGGTCACCAGGCTCAGCCTACGTGCTGCTGCACCATTACATGGGGGAGATCGATGGGGTATTCCGCGCCTGGGGATTTGCCAAAGGTGGGACCGGCGCCATTTCTGAAGCCATTGCCAACTCCGGTCGCGAGCTGGGCGCTGAAATTCGCACCGAGGCTAAGGTCGCGAAGGTGCTCATGCGGGGTGATCGCGCCACGGGCGTTGTGCTTGAAAGCGGAGAGGAAATTCAGGCAAGGTTGGTAATTTCCAGCCTCGATCCGAAACTAACTTTCTTGAAACTAATCGATCCCAGTCAGTTACCAGATGACCTTGTTCGCATTGTGCGCAATTTCGAGACTCAGGGCTCTTCTGGCAAGGTAAATCTGGCCCTGGATGCGGCGCCAGATTTGAGCTGCTGGCCAGGGGACGGTCCGCATCTACGCGGAGCAATCTCCGTAAGCCCCAGTGTCGACTACATCGAGCGCGCCTACGACGAAGCCAAATACGGCCAATTCTCTCGTCGCCCTTACATCGACGCCATCATTCCTTCCATGATCGATCCGGGCATGGCGCCACCTGGCAAGCATGTCATGTCTTGCTTTGTGCAGTACGCGCCTTATAAAGTACACAAGTACACAAGTAGACAAGCAAACAAGGAAGAACCAGCAGCGGAAAACTGGGATGGACAACGTGAGGCGTTTGGTGATGCCGTCGTGGATACACTGAGCGAATACATACCCAACCTGAAGAAGATCATCCTTCATCGACAAGTGCTCAGTCCCCGGGACATCGAAGAAAAAATAGGCATGACCGGAGGGAATATCTTCCAGGGAGAACTCAGCCTCTCGCAGTTGTTCTTCCTACGCCCGGCGCCAGGATACGCTCAATACCGCACGCCCATCCAAGGCTATTATCAATGCGGCTCAGCCACCCACCCTGGCGGTGGGATCACCGGCGCCCCAGGACGGCTTGCCGCCATGGAAATCCTCAGAGACCTCCGAAAGTGAGCGCCGCTTACGACTTCATTGTGATCGGAGGCGGTCACAACGGGCTCACCTCGGCTGCCTGGCTGGCAAAAGCGGGTCGCAAGGTTTTGCTTGTTGAACGTCGCGCCACGTTGGGCGGAGTTGCTGCCACTGAAGAATTGATTCCGGGTTTTCGCTTCAACGTGGGCGCATCCGATGCGGGAATGCTGTTGCCGCAGGTCATCGATTCCCTCGAGCTTGAACACCATGGGCTTGAATTCATCGAAAATCCGGTTGCTGCTTTCGACCCAATAACCGGCCTAACGATCTGGCGCGATGCTGAAAAAACTCAGCAGGAATTATCGAAGTTTTCTGCCAAAGATGCCAACACTTGGCCTGAATATGTAAATCAAAGCGGGCGCTTTGCAGACATTCTCACCCAAATGGCGAGCCTTGCCCCACCTGCCCTTAAAGGTTCGCCAACAAATCTGCTGTTGGCCTGGGCCAGGCTTGCGCTCCGATTGCGCGCGCTAGGCGGCAAGGAGCCCTCGCCGGCGATCCGCGGCCAATTCAAATCAAGCATGATGGAATTCCTTCGCGTGCTCCCGATGAGCGCGTATCAGTTCCTTAATGAGCGGTTCGAATCCAACGCCCTGAAAGGCATGCTAGCCTCCGTTGCACTGACTGGGCTGGATCAAGGTCCACGTGCCGCAGGAACTGCCTTTATGCTGCTTTACCATCAACTTGGGAGGCGAAGCGACGGTTTCCGCAGCACGAGGGTTGCCCGCGGCGGCGTTGGCGAGCTCATCGAAGCGCTTGCCGAGGCGGCGATGGACGCGGGCGCAGAAATCCGCACGGATTCAGGCGTCTCAGCTATCCTTGCCGAGAGCGGTCGAGTCCGCGGCGTGCGGCTAAACAGCGGTGATGAAATAAGAGCCAACACAATTCTTTCCAGCGCCGACCCGCGAACCACCTTCCTAGATTTGCTAGGAGCTCCTCAGCTGACTCCGCTCACCAGCCGACGTATTCGAAATATCAAATTGCGAGGAACCACGGCAAGTATCCATCTTGCACTAAACGGATTACCTGACTTTCCAAGCGCAGGCGGCGACACACAGCGATTAACTGCCGCCATCGTGATCTGCCCGAGCATGGATTACGCCGAGCACGCCCACGACGATGCCAAATATGGAAGAATATCAGAACACCCGATTATCGAAGCGCGCATCCCAAGCCTGCTTGACTCCAGCCTGGCGCCTGTTGGCCAACACACCATGTCCATTATTTTCCGATTTGCACCCTATAGGCTACGCGCAAACGATTGGGATTCCGAACGGGAACGGTTGGGTGATATCGCCCTTGATACGCTCTCAAAATTCTCTCCAAATCTAAGATCGTTGATCGCGGATCGGCGTATCATTACCCCACTCGATTATGAGCGGGAATACGGCCTGGCCGAAGGCTCCATTCATCAGGGGCAAATGAGCCTCGATCAATTGCACCTTATGCGACCCGTTCCCGGCTTCGTAGCCTACAGGTCGCCGATTGATGGTCTTTACCTGTGCGGCGCCGGCGCGCATCCGGGTGGCGGGGTCACCGGAGCACCGGGTCTGAATGCAGCGATGCAGGCGCTCCGTGAAATGAGATGAAAAAAATAATGGGCAATGAGTTAGATCTTAGGGCCTGGGCAGAAGATGATTATTGGTTGCTCCAGCGAACCGTTGGCGACCCGGCAATGACGAAATTTTTGGTGGGACCGGAAAGTGATGAAAAGATGCGTAGTCGCCATGAGAAATACTTGGCAATGAATGGTTCTGAAAGCGGACAAATGTTTGTTATCGTGGCTGGAAAAGATCAAACTCCTGTTGGAACCCACGGCTTTTGGGAAAAGGATTGGCAAAATGAAATTGTGTGGGAGATCGGTTGGTTTGTCTTGCCGGAGTTTCAAAGGCGAGGTATCGCAACTCAGGCCACCAAATTGATTATCGATAGACTCAAAGTGCCAGACAAGCACCGCTTCCTGCATGCCTATCCTGCCCGTGAAAATGTCCCTTCCAATGCAATTTGCCACAAACTGGGTTTTTCGCTACGCGGAGAAGTTGATTTCGAATATCCCAAAGGCCATTGGCTGAGATGCAATGATTGGCAACTAGATTTAAGGGCTGGGTAGGCGCATATACACTTGAAGTGAATCGCGAATTTCTTGTGCTTTATCCAATTCGCCAGCACTCTCGTACAGGTCTGCCAAAGGCATAAGCCGCTGCGCAATTTCCAAAGTAATATCCGCTCTAACCAACTGGGGTAACACGTCCTCGGGAAACGCCTTTCGCTGAAAGACGAACCAGGCATATGGCGACCATCCATATGATCCCCAGCCATAACTCGTTGCGGCCAGAATTGCATCATAGGCGGCTTTATATCGTTGGAATGCCTGGTCACTTTCACCCTTCGCCATGCTGATCTCAGCGGACAGGAGAATTGCTTCAACCTTACTCTGGTTATTGGTTGCTTGAATCCAGAGAGCTATTTCAGCATAATTCTCCGCTCTTTCCAAATCCCCTTGCAGTAAAGCTAGCTCCCCAAAGCCAACATAGACTTTACCATCCTGGTCATTTACGGAATATGCCTGCCCTAGGAGCGATCGCGCCTCTCCGAAATTCTTCGCTGCTATTGCTTCCCTGGCTTCTCGAACAAGGGCCACTGTGCTTTGCCTGGATTCTTCGGAAGGACGTACCAAATCCAGATCTTGTGAAGCAGCCTGCCTGATGGGGGTCGTAGACCAGAGGTTAGAACCCTGAATTTCAGGGTTCCGGAGAATAGAACGTTGCAAAGAGGTAACCGCCCTCTGCTGCAATCCTAATTCCTCTTCCATCAATCCTTGGTTCAACCAGATGAGCCAGCTATCCGGCGCAGCGCTAGTGGCTATGCGCACGTGCTGCAAAGCCTGCTCCTTCTGCTGGACAATCCAAAGTAGAGCGGAAAGATTGGCTTGGTTCAAGCTGTAATGCGGCTCAAGGCTGGCTCCTCGCTCATAGATGGCAATTGCCTCGTCATAGGTATCAGGGTTATCCAACGCTGCCCTGCCGTACGCATAACCAGCTTGAAGCCAATAGAAGGCCATGCGAGGGTCGGCGTTGGCGGCTGCACGCATTTCAGATGCAGCGGCCTGCCAATCGCCTTGGCTTCCTAACGAAACTGCCCGGTCGGCGTGGGAATAGGCATTCAGGCTGTAGATGCCAAATACCGCGGCCGCCAACCCCGGCGATACGATAAGCCAAGGACTCAGGTTACGCGATTTTCCCTCTCCCGATTCAGGGCTCATTACAAAAGCCAGGTAAACAAAAGCAGTGAGGCCAATGGCTGGAAACGGAAAGAAATCATCAACAATCGAGTGCGCGCCAAGACCTGCCAACGCAGCGATGGCGGCCACCCACCAGGCACGTTTCTCGGAATCGAGTCCGCGCCACGCGTTCCGGGCGCGCCGAACGACTATAAATATCAACACAGCCAGCGCAACGACCCCGACCAACCCGCTCTCAGCAGCCACTTGAAATGGGAAGCTGTGGGCATGCAGAAAGGGTCTGGCGGGCGGGATAGACCAGATCTTCATGAGATAAATGGGATACATCCCCGGACCAGCACCCGTAAGCGGGTCTGCTTTCACTGCATCAATGGCTGCGTCCCAGAAGATGTCACGTGCCTCAGCTACGGGCGCGTGAGTAGTGCTACCCTCGAAGCTGAGGAAGCGCCAGGCGACAAATGTGATCGCCGTAATCAGAGCGGCAATGACACCAAGCAAAAGGAATTTACGCCCCCAGAGCCACCTTGCCAAACTGCGGGCCGTTTCTTTGGCCGATTCGGAAACCAGCAGAATCCACAAAACGGAAAACACGAGCAGTGAAGTACCTAAACCAAGCAAACCACCGCGCGAATCGGTGAAGACCAGGATGACCAAGCTCAAGCCCAGGTAAACTACTAGCAAGCCTTTAGCTACTTTACTCTTTAGCACGAAAAAGCTCGCCAAGGCTAACGGTATCAAAAGATTGACAAGCGCGGCCAACAGATTTGGGTCACCCAAGATGGTGCTCAACCGCTGCTGAAAACCTGGATAAAACTCCAAACCAGTTATTAAGCGGCGCCATTCCAAATAAAGTTGGCGCAGGTCGACCGCAGCAAAAACCAGCACAACCGCGCCCATAATTAATATGGACTTCACGAATAAATTCTGCCGCCATCCGCGGCGGAGCAAATCCAGCACAAAATAAAAAACGAACGCGTAAACCAGCCAGAGGACGAGATGGTCCAGGCTGCGCCGTGGGTCTTCTGAAAACGCGGTGGCGATGACCTGGGAGAGCAGAAAGAGGACGAGAGCCCAATCGATAGCACTGGCCGGTAACCCTTGTTTGCCGAAGATGCGAAGAAACAACCAACCGCCCAGGACAATGATTGCCAAAGCCGTTGAAAAAGCCTGCAGCTTGAAATCCACCAGGGCGCTAAATCCACCACCCAGCAAAAAAACGTAGGCGAACATCAGCAGCAAGAAGGCTTCCTGTGCCAAGTACGCCCAATTAGATTGGCCGGCCTTCATCTTAGAATGCGCCGCGCCCACTTACGACAGTCCAAAAGGTCTTGAGCAGAATAAACAGGTCCAGCCCTATCGAATAATGCTGGACATAGTACAGGTCGTCTTCGGTGTGTAGGTGCATGGGCCGGTCGCTGCGCCCGTTGATCTGCCACCACCCGGTAAGGCCTTGGGGAACTGCGAATCGTGTCCGCTGCCACGGTTTGTATTGCTCAACCAATTCCGGCAGCTCTGGTCGCGGTCCCACAAGACTCATTTCGCCCTTGAACACGTTCCACAGCTGCGGTAGCTCATCCAGGCTGGTGCGCCGTAGAAAATGGCCAACGCGGGTCACCCGCGGATCGTTCACCCGTTTGTGCAGGAAGCCATCTCTTTCCATTTTTCTTCGCGAGGCATTGGGTTTCATTGTGCGGAACTTATACATGGTGAACATCCGCCCGTTCTCGCCCACCCTTTTTTGCGCCAACAATGCCGGGCCGCCATCATCCAGCAGGATCGCCAAAGCACAAAGAGACATCACCGGCAAGATTATCGGCAATGCTGTCAGCACAACAAGGACATCGAAAGCGCGTTTAAATAGACGCTGCGAATCGGTCAGTGCCGGGGCGCGCAGGTCCAGCATAGGCAGGCCGGCAAACTCATCGACTTGCGCACGGTGAAGAGCCATTGAGAAGTAATCCGGTATCACCCAGGTGCGAACGGGCAAGTCATGCAACTCTGCAGTAAGCAGGTTTACCCTTTGGTGGGCAGAACCGGGCAAAGCGATGACGACATCATCGGGCTTCTTGCGCTGCACCACCTTGCGAGCGTCCCTCAAATACCCAAGAATTTGTTTGCCCCGTTTCTCATCATCCAAGAAACCTATCAAAGACAAACCCAGGCTGGCATGGTTTTCGATCTGGGCGCGCAGCTGCTGGCCTATCTCCCCGGCGCCGATCACTAGGACACGATGCTCAGTCTTCTGAAACCCGCGCAACTGAAGGCTACGGAGGAGCAAACGCCACGCGACCAGCAAAGCAAAGGCGATGAACACAAAGCTGGCGAACAGCATGCGAGAAACATCGCGGAACGACAGGAACAGCAGTCCTGCGGAGGCAATAGCGGCCAGGCCGCTCCCCAGGGTTACTGCGCTCATTTCGTCCACCAGGCGCAGGTTGCGGCGGCCGTCATAGACGTTGAACAATAGCAAAACGGCGATCCAGATCAGGGGAAAAGACATATACAAGGCAGGCGGAACGATTACCTCGCCGGCTGCTAGGGGTTGTGCGAAGGAAAAACGGCTAAGAGCTGGGCGTAAGAAATCGGCAAGCAAAAGCGAAATAACCACCAGGAAGCCATCGAGAACGATGGAAAAAAGGGCGAAGTTGATGGAGAAACGGCGGAGCATTTATGGGTTTCCCTAAGCGACCCTAAGCCTCGTAGCAAACCTGATAATCAGTCCCCCGCTGAACTGAGATATTATTCCGCGGCGGACCGGGGAACGTGTTCGATACAACTTGACAAGATGTATTAGGCTTATCTTCAAGGGTCTCATCTTTGGGCTCCCGCTGAGGACAAAATACCACATATCTCTGGACCCGGCGCAATCGCACCTACTTTGTCAAGCCATTGGACGGCAGCTTATGCGGGAGCAGCCCGAATTTCTGCCGCAGGACCCTAATAAAGAATACTGGTAAGCCGAGCAGGTAGCGACGCCACAGACGGCCGGGCTCGGCAAAAAGTCGGCCGAGCCACTCAAAACCACGGTTTGTCATCCAGCTGGGGCTACGGGGCATTTCACCGGAAATATAGTCAAACATAGCGCCCGTCGCCAGGAAAACGCCGGCGCTAAGTTGAGGGACGTTCTCCAGCAACCATTTTTCTTGCGCAGGAATGCCAAAACCGACGATCAAGATATCAGGCGAATGTGCATTGACCTTAGCTAGCACTTCCCTATTTTCCTGGCTATCCTTTTCTTTATCAAAATAGCCGTGGAAGGCGCCAACGATTATCAGACCAGGATGCTGGGCAACCAGCGTGGCAGCCGCCCTTTCGGCGACACCTTCCCTTCCACCCAGGAAAAAAAGTGTCTGGTTGGAAAGCAGACATTGCCTGGCCATTGACGAGATCCAGTCAGGAGGAGTGAACCGCTGAGGAATTGAGTCCCCTAGGATAGATGTGGCCAACTTGACGCCATACCCGTCGCAAAAAACCACTTCACACCGATTGTAGAAGTCTCGAAGCCAGGGGGTTTCGTAGGCTGTATTTAGTGCATGAACATTGGCATAGTCGAAAATTGTCTTTGTTCTTAATGAAGCGGCCTTGCCAATCAGGTTGACAACTTCGTGGACTCCTAACTTGGAGACATTGACACCTAAAATATTGACGTGATCATGAGACTTATCTTGAATATTCATGAACCCGGAAGCGGAGCCACGACCTCTCGCACAATTCGAGTCACCAAGCTTCCGCGGTACTTTAGGTCGTTCTCGCGAATATAGGCAATTGCTTTCGAATCGATCGGGGTCTGCCCCTCAGGGCCGGCCGCCCTGATCATCCCATATGCGTCCCTGGCGCCGCGCAAGCCCTGTGCCGTGACGCGGTTGTAAAGGCTTTTGATCAAGTACCCGGTGGCCATGGCACTCAATCTCAAAGGCGATCCGAAATACTTCCAATCTAAAAACAAGGCGTTCCTTACCAAGAAATAAAACCTATTCCCTCTCCAATGGGTGCGACCTTCTTGAGCCATCTTGTGCTTCACAACGATGGACGGATCATAGCCTATCGAATACCCTTGCTGAATCAACTGATAGGAAAGATCCAGTTCCTCCCAAAAGAAAAAAAGACGTTCGTCATAACCAGCCGTCTTCTCGTAAGCGCTGCGGCGAATGGCGTGCCCTGCGCCGCAAAAGCGAGTGGCCAGGAAGCGCTCATGCTGGCGAGGTAGCAACGATTTTGGATATACCCAGGAGCCTGGGTCCAATTTGCCTGAATCACCCCTCTCCACCCTGAAGCCCAATGCGCCTAATTTAGGATCTTCCTCAAACCTCTTCGTCACCTCATGAAGATTCGTGGGGGATGTAAATACAGCATCATTATCAATCGAGATAATTATCTCGGCGCTTCCCGCACGAATACCTTTATTTCGACCAGCTGCTACGCCAAGATTTTCACCAAGCTCGATCAGATGAACCTCAGCAAAACGCGCGGCGTATTTTCGAAGGTCGCTTAGGGGCTCCAAGTCGCTCCCTTGATCTACCAGAGTGATATTCGTAATTACCCGCTGCTGGTGTAGCAGACTATCAAGACTCTCGATCGTGTCGGTGATTCGATTCCACGAAAGTACAACGGCATCAACCATTTGGACAGGCACGCTTATCCGCCGGGTCGTTTTGATTCCAGAATTTCGGTTATTTGGTTCTCAAGATCGGCAACTCTGCTGTCCCAGGAATTTGCCTCCGCCAAAGCAAGCCTCGCCTTACGCTTGCCGCGCGGTTCTATTCCAGCAGATTCTATAGCGTCCAAGAACTCCTCGTGAGTTTCGCAAAGGTAAATCACCTTGCTTAGCCAAGCGAGGCCGGGAAGACCGATTGAAACGACGGGCTTACCGGTGGCAAGACATTGGAATGTCTTTGCAGGGGTGATGAATCGCGTTTGCTCAGCCTTGACATAGGGAAGTAACAAGACATCTACCTCCGCAATTTGATCGCCGAGTTGGTTTATGGGAACTGGGCTGACAATCTTTGTTGTATTCGAAAAACCTTCGAGAGGATCTTTTACGAGACCAATGATTTTCAACCTATATTGGTGACTGATTTTTCGAAGAAGATCGACGTCATTATCCTCCTTCCTCAGGGTCCCAAAATATGCACATAACGGGGGTTCTTTCCGCTCTCTTTCGACGCGAGCATTCTCAAATAGAGGGTAATCGACACCTGGGAGCAATAGCATGAGCCTGGAATGTCTTTCACTAAAACGAGCATACAGAGACTGCGAAGTCGTGAATACCAGATCAGAATTGGAAACCAGCTCATTCTCAAATAGCTTGACATGCCTAAACCCCGGCATATCCTGGAAACTGTCTGTGCATGCGTAAATGCAAACATCCGGCTGTAACTCATTTTGTAGGGCGCAGGAATATGAAACGGGTAGAAAGTTTATGACGATCAATGGGCGAGGTAGTTTGCGAATTCGCAGCTGTGTTGCCATCCTTGGCATAAATAGATTTCTGTTTAAATACCTCCCAACTGCAAACTGATCTGGAACCCCGGTCAGCCAAACGTTTTCGATTCCTGGATGTAGCTTTTGCTCGTGACCCCCAATCAACTCTGGTTTATGTGCTAACCGAGCTTTGATGAACGCAAAAATACGGGACCAACCTGGCCACCAGCGTAATGGTAAAGGCTCAACAAAGATAACGTTGTACCCTCGCTCAGCGAGCTTTACGCTTATTTCGTGCAGATTTTGCCAGGAGAAATGCCAATGTGCATGTGCAAGGACAAATATCGTTCCTGGTGTTGTCGTTTTCATACGCCGCTCGTGTATTGGTATGTTTGCTGCGTCAAATGCATATGCCGGCGGCTACCTTGACAAATATCCGTACCGACATAGAAACGGCCAGGTCAAGGAACCGACAAATAAGCGTGATTTCAGTGGCATCGCCGCCTTCCATTCAAAGTCAGGGCGAATTGAAATTGGTCTCTCAAATCGCATGGGGTTCCCCCAAACCGTGTGAACCGTCTTGTTAGATACCAGAATTTCTTCCAACCCCAGGTCGGGAAAAGGAATTTTTAGAAATTCAAGGACAGCTTGGATAGTCGTGACAGGATCCCCAACCATATCCTCGTACCGCATACGTAGGTATCGCCCACTCATATGGGAGCCCAGGTATTCACTTAGAGTGTTCCACATTATCCACAAATATGTACTTCGAGCCACAGAATGGCGAAACATCCAAGGATTATCATCTGGGTATTCCGGCCGCCTGCGCTTACGCGTCCAAGAATAAGCTACCGCGCGACTGTCGCGCACAAGATGCAATATATAAATTTCCAATTCTTTAGCCTCGATCAACTCGAATGCGTAAGTGGGGACTTTCGACTCTTCAACAATGACATTGGTTCCGGAAACATAGTCAATTGCTCTATACAATTTGATAATATTCTCCATGTATAGCTGGACTCTATGTCTATAGTTGGCATTCGATCGTAACGTAACAAATCGACGTATTCGCCTCATTTGGGCCGCGATTTGCATCATCTCAGCTGGATCAGGCAAGGTATCTCTGGGGAAGGCATTTGCGAGTACCTGATTCCAAAAAGGGCAATCAGGAAAGGCCCGTGAACAACCACATAATTGGTGGTGAATCAGTCCCCGTTCCCAAATCTCGTATAACTCTCCGACACCTATAATTCCGGGTATTTGACCAAGCAGATTAGTCAGCAGTGTACTGCCACTCCGCCCCATGCCAGCGATGTAAAGTATCTTTATGCGCTTGGCCATCTATTTAGGCAATTTGACGCGAAACCCCATAGGCTCAATTCCCAGATACCTTCGGACCAAAGCATACAATATCATATTTTGAAGCGCCATCGTGGATGCAGTCGCGATTGCTGCGCCATTCATTCCCAATCGCGGAACAAGCAAAATATTGAGGACGACGCATAGTACTGCAGCCCCAAAGTAGACCTTTGCACTGAGTTTCTGGTTACCGGTCAGGTGCATGAGATTGCCCACAGGGCCGGTAGCCACATTGATCATCTGGCCTATTGCCAGAATGATCAGTACGGACTGACCCAGTTGAAATCCCGTGCCGAAAATCCCCAGGATCAAATTTGAAAACGCAATCATTCCCAAGGTTGCAAAAATACCAATCCCGGCTGCAAGCCGAGTACCTGAGGAAACCAGAGCTTGGAGACCGCGGATATCTTTATTGCCGAAAAGGGGGGCTATTTTCGGGGCAATCACTGCATTGACTGCAATGAGGACAAAACTGATCAGGAAAGCTGTACGTGATGCGGCGGAATAGACACCAGCAGCCGCTGCACCGCGCATCCATCCAACTACAATCACATCTGCCCGACCTGCAACTACCAAGGATCCTTGGACTACTAACAACGAAACGGAAGGTTGCAGCCATTGCGTTATTGAAAAAGATGGTTTTACGAATGAAGCCGGCTTAGTTAGATTTTTGATGATCAAAAACTGGATTACCAAAACTACCAAAAGCGAGGCTGCCAAACTCCAAACGGCTGTTGCCGCGGTCAAACTCCCAGTTGTTAAGAGAAAAAAAATGGCACTGCCTGCAACCAAAATAGGCTGTAGGATATATGGCGGTGCGAAGGCCTGTGCAATTCTTTCAAGACCTCGAATTGTTTCGGTCTGCAAGTCTTTCAAGGCGATCAGGGGAACTAAAAGGAGACCGAACCCCAATACAAGGGGATCGATTTCACCTTGAGGCCAATGGAGGAAAAAAACCATTGCCAAAATGGTTAGCAAGCTTCCTGCCAGGATTACAAGCCCCCGAAACGCAAATAACAGTCCGCGAACACTTGCCCAATCTTGATTAGCAAGGTATTCCGGGAGGAATTTGAGTATGCTAATAGTTAAGCCAAGCGCTCCAAAAACCGCCAGAACTTGCGCCCAGCTATAGGCGAAAACATAGTTACCATAGCCATCCTGACCTATCCATCTAGCAAGAAACACTTGAAGTAAATAGGCAAGAATAGCTCCGACGATCTGCAATAAAAAGGCGGTGCCGGAACCCCGTACTATATTTGCCGTCTGGGTTGAGATAGGAATTCGCTTTACTAGGCTATTCATTATGCGCGCTTGGACAATCTACAGGTCTTCGCAAGTCGACTAAATTCATTCGAGGTCAATACCTTCGGCGCTCAGCAATAATCTCATCTCGGCTTCCTCAGTCACCTCACCTCGGATTCGGTAATAATCCACTAACCACTGAAAAGCCGAAGCCATTTCCGGGATGATGTCTGCGCGTCTGTAGCCTAGAACAAGGCCATTGAATTGTATAGGCCGATGATAGACAAGGTAAGAATATAAGCTCGTATCATATTTCCCTTTGTAACTCCAGATTGAAAGCGCCTCCTCAACGTAGGTTGCTGCGTCCAAAGGCAGGCCTTGGGCTAAAGCAACTTGGTAAGCCCAGATGTAGACTCTAGGATTTCTCTCCTCGCTTGGGACCACGCCAGAAAGGAATACCGCCGTTTTCGCATTACGGAGAGCCTCATCAACGTGCCCGCTAATTTGTTCAATTACCCCAAGTAAAGCCAAAGCTTCGGGATTTCTTGGGTTAATAGACAAGGCAGCATTAATGGCCAAGTTAGCCGCTACCAGATCTCCAGATCTGATGGCTTGGTAGGCTTTTAGATTGTTTAGACCATCAGCTCCCATTGAGAACGAAAAATCCTCATTGAGAACACCTTTCCTTAGCTGGGTGGCTTGGAAGAATGGGCTTACCAAGAGCCATGGATCCGCCTCGATCGCCTTTTGATACGCTGCTAGCGCAATGCCGTCACTGCGTAACTCTTCAGCCATCCACCCATAATTCAGTGCAAGCAATGCATTTCCTGGTGCGGCTTCGGCGGCTTTTTTCATGCTAGACATGGCGGTAACCTTGTCATCGCTTACCCAAGCCAAAATTCCTAGATTAGACCAATTAATTGGCCAGAATGGATCCTTCCCCAATCCGTCCTGCATTCTTCGAATGGCTCGCTCGACATTAATGGGACTGCCATCAGAGTAATAGAGATCGGTGTAAGCAATTGCACATTGAAAAGAGAAAACCGTGAACCATGGAGCTTCGTTCGCTGATTTGCACATCAGGGCTGCGGTGCTATTAAAATCACGGACTTCATGCGCAGCGAGGGCTTCCCAAAGATGAGCTCCTCCTAATGAGCCAAAGATTTTTCCTCCTGCATAAGCAGTAAGGAGCAAAACAAAAGCGACATAGCCGGCCTTTTTTGAAATCTTAATTTGGGGCGGATCAACTAGTCTGGAAAACAATGCAACCAAGACCGACACAAAAATCATATAAAGCGGAACGGTAAAAAAATAATTGGCCTGTTGCTGCAACAATACCCCTGCCCCAATGCCAACATAAGAGGCAAATTGCGCCCGCGACCTTGGCCCCATCGAAAGCCGCCCCCAGGCTTTAATGCCAACTAAAGTGAGCCAAACTATGGCAACCACCCAAATAATGATTCCTACCAACCCGGTTTCAGCACCAAGATGCAGCCACATATTGTGCGCATGACCCGTTAACCAGTTGCCTGGGCCGCTTATTTGCGAATAGAACAATGGGAACGTCCCCGGACCACGACCCGTCCATAGGTCTTTTGACCAGATTTGCCAGGCGTTAGACCAGATCGCGTCCCGTCCAGACAAAAGTCCACTGTGTCCTGGCGTATTCTGACTTTGGACGAGAAATAGGTTGGTTACTAAAGGAATCAGTAACAGGCCAAACGCAACAACAATTTTTCGCGTGGTGGAAAGCGAAGAGAGTTTTATTTCCCTCCAGTTCTTCTTTAGTTCAGGATAGTAGGTCACGAGGAGCGTGACCGCGATGGCAACGAGAGCTGCAATCCAACCCGCCCGTGAGGATGCAAAATACTCAATTACTCCAATGAGTATAAGACAGATACCGAACAGCATCCTGGCGCGTTTTTTCTGGACGAAACGCACAAGCACAAGCGGAAGAATAAGATTCAGGGTACCAGCGGTGAAATTCGGACTAGACAAAACAAGCCCGCTTAGCCGATAGCCTATGGGCGGCATCGAAAGCAGGTTTCCAGTGATATCCACCCATCTCGCATACCATAAGAAGAAAAACGAAAATTCGAAAATAGCGAGGCTTAAGACGACGCCAATAAAAACGTTCTCCCAAAGTCTGGCTTTACCGGCGTCGATTATAAATGAGCTGATAAACAGGAAAATGATAAAAACTTCAATTGATTGCACTAATTCATCGATACTATATTGGGGTAACGGCGATTTCGGTATGAGCAAACCGATATAAACAACAAATGCGAAAAATACTATAGCGAGAATTGGCAGATCCCAATACTTCTTAACTATCCCGCCATGCCTTATACCTGCTACTGCTGCGAAGGCGAGGATAATTAGCGCTTCGCTTACTGGACCGACGGCATAATTAACATACATTAGCCACATCAACAACAAAAACATGGCTATCCAGAGTGGCTCGAGCCGTTTTATGGCGGTAAGCAGATTTTTTAGCAAGACACACGCCGTCCCTTACTTAATCGTTTGGAGTCTAATAATATGCCAGCCCACCCTGCCCCGCCAGCGTACATATGGACTAAATCACCGGACGGGTAACCACAGCTAAGGATTCGGCCAGCAATATCCTCAGTTTGATCCATCACTATAATCATGGAAAAAAAGAACCCACAGATGAACACGGAAAAGCAATGAGATATCGGTTTCAACTGTGTTCATCTGCGGTCAATCTCCGCCCACTGCCTATCACTCACGCCCACATATTCCGATTGGGGGCGAATGAGCCGGCCGTCTTTGCGCTGCTCGAAGCAGTGCGCCAGCCAGCCGCCAACGCGCCCGATGGCGAACGTTGGCGTGAAGCATTGGGTCGGTAAGCCGAGCCCATGCAACAGCAACGCGGTGTAGAACTCGACATTAGTTTGCAGGTTGCGCCCCGGCTTGTGCTCTTCCAAAACACGCAGAGCAACCTTCTCCACATCGAGCGCCAAGTTGTAAAGCTTCATGTCCCCGGCCATTTTGTAGAACTGCTCGGCCGCTTTGGCCAGCACATCGGCGCGCGGGTCGCGCACCTTGTAGACGCGGTGGCCGAAGCCCATCAAGCGCTCGCCGGCTTCCAGCTTTTTGCGCAAGACCGCCTCTGCCTTGCCGGCTTCGCCGATCTCAAAAACCATATCCAGCGCCGGACCCGGCGCCCCGCCATGCAGCGGGCCTTTCAAGGCGCCAACGGCGCCAACAATGGCGGACACAAAATCTGATGCGGTAGACACAATGACGCGCGCCGCAAATGTGGACGCGTTCAATCCGTGGTCTATGACGGTATTCAGGTAGGTTTCCAACCCACGGACTCGCTCAGCGTTGGGCGCTTCACCCTCCAGCATATACAGATAATTCGCCGCGTGACTCAACACGGGGTCAGGATTGATCACCTTTTTGCGATTGAAAAGCCGCCAGGCAGCTGCAACGATGGTCGGGAACGTTGCCAGCAGTCGCTTAGCTACCCAGAGATCCGAGCCCTCTTTAGGCGCGTCCCAACCAAGCGTACCCACTGCTGCGCGCAAGGCGTCCATCATGTTCAGTTCTTTGCCGGCATACGAGTCCAGCAAGTCGAGGGTGGCCGGTGGCAGTTCGCGAAGTTCTGCGACTGAGACGCTGAATTCTTTCAACTCGGTTTGATTGGGAAGCTTATCGAACCATAGTAAGTAGATCATCTCTTCAAAGCTGGCGCGGTCCGCGACGTCTTCAACCTTAAAGCCACCGATGACCAACTCACCTGCGAGGCCGTCAACCTTACTCAGCCGAGTCTGGGCGGCGACGATTCCTTCAAGGCCTGGGATGTAGTGGGAAGTGGAAGACGTGGCGGCTCCTGGATGATCTAGCGGATAAGTTCAGGAAATATAACGTATTTTGCACCTCACCCCCCTCCCCTCTCAAGCAAAAGCTGGAGAGGGGGAGAATGATGCATGAAACGTTCTACTCAAGGGAGGGTAATGCTTTCCAGTAGTAAAATCTCGCCATTCCCCTTGGCCACCTATCGGAGATGCTAAGAAACGTGATCATTCGCTCTTTTCTATTCGCCACACTCGCAGCAGGCGCAAGTTACCTCGCCCGAGCCTATTTGCACTCCGACCAGTTCATCGCCGACGTCGGTGGGCTAAGCGCTTTCCTTAGCGTCTTCGGAACGCTGTATGGCATCCTGGCCGCATTTGTCGTGTTCGAAGTTTGGACGGAATACAACCATACCTCGGAACTAATCGACAAAGAAGCCCAAGGCCTGGAACGACTGTATCGATTGACCCTTTACTTCAGGGATCAAAAGTTGACGGGCCAAATCAAAGCTGCAATTGCCGAATATGCAAATATCATCATCCGGGGCAACTTCCGCAAACTCGGGGCGGGAGTGAGAAATAAGGAACACGGACTGGCATTCAGGAAGATTGCCGACATTATCCGAAACATCGAATTGGACGACGACCATGACTCAATTGCTTTCGGACAAATCCTGGAGCATTACGGCGACTTAGGCCAGTTCAGAACTGAAAGGTTGAACCAAAGCCTGAGCCGGCTGCCCGTTCTCTTGAAGGCATTCATTTACATTGCGTCTTTCTTTGCCCTGGCGACATTCATCTTTATGCCGTTCTCAAATCTATATTATGCGATCCTCTCCGTTTCCATCATTGGTTTCCTGCAGGCAATGATTTTCCAAATCATCGAAGATCTCGACAACCCCTTTGTCGGTCACTGGAATCTGACACCGGAACCCTTTGCCCGGGCTCTTAAGCACATCGAGGAAGATTACTAAAAAATCAAACCGCCCTCGCTCAGAGAGGCTCCGCCACAGAGACACGGAGAAATTAGAAACACTTGTGTGCCTCCGTGCCTTCGTGGAGATTATTAAAAATCTGTCAACCACACTTACGCCGATATGAATGCCCTGAGGGCCCTGAAAAATCGAACCTTTGCCCTGGTGTGGGCGGGACAAACCATCTCACGCCTGGGCGATAACCTGTATCGCATTGCGCTCGCCTGGTGGGTGCTCGAGGAAACCGACTCAGCGGTGGCGATGGGCACGGTCCTCGTCTTCTCTCAGGTCCCGATGCTTCTATTCCTGCTGATCGGCGGGGTCGTAGTGGACCGCCTTCCGCGCATCCGCGTCTTGATCACCTCAGACATCCTTAGCGGGTTGGCAGTTACCTTTGTCGCTGTTTTCTCCTGGCTAGATATTCTGGAGCTTTGGCATGTCTACCTCGCCAGTTTGATCTTCGGTTTTGTCGAGGCGTTTTTCTTCCCCGCCTACCAAGCGTTGATCCCAACCATCGCATCTCAAGATCAATTAGTAAGCGCCAATTCATTGAACGGGCTCAGCCAACGGGTCACGGGAATCATTGGTCCCGCACTCGGCGCAGCCCTGGTCGCGGTTGGTGGTACATCTATAGCGTTCGGATTGGATGCATTAACATTTTTCATCTCAGCAGCCTTTATGCTTCCCATTCTCCGGTCAAATTTTGAAAAGGCGCAAAGGTCTTCTAATGAAACTGAAATCGTCAAACCGCGAGCACCCATATCCCAGGGAATAAAACAAGGGTTTAGAGACCTGCGCGAGGGCTTCAATTTTGTCCTTACCGTCCCCTGGATCTGGATTTCCATTTTGCTCTTTGGATTCATCAACGTTACCGAAGCCGGCCCACGAGCCGTAGCCATGCCCTTCCTGATCAGCGACGATCTTGGCGCCGGCGTAGATCTGCTGGGTTGGCTTGGGTCTGCGACCTCCCTGGGGTTCGTTATCGGCATGCTTTTGTTGGGCCAATTCGTGCGGCTCCATAGACGCGGTTTATTGGGCTACTTTGCTGTCATGCTGCAAGGCATATTGTTGCTGCCATTTGCCTTCACGCTTCCAATTCCAATCCTTATCGCCTCAATGTTCATTTTTGGTTTGGCCTCATCTGTATTCGCGCTGATTTGGGCCAACACTCTACAAGAGATGGTGCCCGGACCTCTGCTTGGCCGCGTGTTTTCCATCGACGCCCTGGGCTCCTTCGTCCTGCTACCCATTGGATTCGCTTTGTCTGGCTGGCTGACCGAACTGGTCGGCGCACCGACCGTCTTTCTCATCGGCGGTCTAGGCACTGTATTGCTAACAGGACTGGGTCTGCTGCATCCTGCAATTCGCAGGCTAGACTGATCGTACAATGGCAGGTGAAAACACAAAATCGGTTTTGACAAAATCTCAAACCGAGCTGATTGGCTATCTGTTTGGCTCGCACAGTTCCGCCAAGACCCAGCTGACCAAATGGATAGCGACCTCTCCGCGTTACTCCGCTTTTGTCGATAAGTACAAGGACAAGATACGAAAAAAACTGCGCGTGACCCGCGATCCCGGTGCTACGGCTGATTTACTGTACGAATTGCAGATCCCCTATTGGCTATTGCATGACCGCCGCTTCGAGACTGCCTACGAGCCGTACTCGGCTGGCAAAACACGCGGCCCGGACTTCGCAATTACCTTCCGGACCAATTTCACTTTCAATATCGAAGTCACCCACATCCGCAAATTGGCTGCCACCCCAATCGATGAAATGCTTATCGACCTTCGGTGGGTGGACGTCTTATGCAGCAAACTCCGCCAACTTCCAGCTAATGTACCTAACCTGTTGTTCATCGCCTCGACCGCGGCGATTCCTATATCCCTGGACCTTGCCACCCACCTAGCCTGGATCAAGTCCAGGGCAGAAAGCCGCGATCAGCAGTTTTACACACGCCATCGGTTCCTGAATCCCGCAGATTTCTTCAAACATTATGAACGTCTCACCGGATTGGTTTTGTTAACCATTCCCGGCTCGCACCAAATCAGCCTATGGCTGAACGCGCAGGCGAGAATCAAACTACCCAATGCTGTAAAAAACGCTCTCTATCAGGCACTCAAGTAGATTTCGGAGTCCGGCCGGCATTGGTAAAAACCGACTAAAGCCTGGACTCCTCACAAAACATATCCGGGATTGCTCAGACAAATTTCTTGACTCCTCCAGCAAAAAAGCAAATTACCTAAACAAAAAACGGTGCTAAACTAACCGCAGGAGTTGCCATGAAAACAGTCGGGAACATTGTTGCAGCAATTCTCATCTTCTTCGGCGTCTTGTTTATATGGTCGGCGTTCACTCCGGAAACTGGCGCTGGCAATCTGATCATTGGCGTCATATCCGTCGCATTCGGCCTGGCCATCGCCTGGTACGTGAACCGCAAGCCGCCCGCGGAGCAAAAGGTAACCTATGAGTTGGAACTATCCGGAGACGTCAGCCTGGAGAATTTCCAGTGTAAGCAGTGCGGCGGCTCGTTGAGCAGCAAGAATGTCAAGCTGATCGGCGGCGCTATGACGGTGGAATGCCCCTATTGCGGGGCGGTGTATCAGTTGGAAGAAAAGCCTAAATGGTAAGCAGTAGACAGTAGACAGTAGACGGTTGACAGAGAAATGAAAAAAAGAATCTTCTTCCTAGGCATTCTGTTCTTAATTCTTCTTGTTCCGCTGAACGTCGCCTTCGCACAAAACTACCTGTTTGCCGTTCCCCGGGAACAGGTGGACCTGTATTGGGAGACCAATGGCACGCTGACCATTGAGTATCTGATCGTTTTCCAAAACTATGGAAGCCCTCTTGACGTCGTGGACCTCGGCCTGCCCAATGCAAATTACAGCGTCGCTAACATCACCGCCACCATTGATGGACAGCCAGTCGATTCCATCGATTACGATTCCCCTTACATCGACATCGGTCCGGCCATTTATTTTGGCTCCAATGCCATCCCGCCAGGCCAAACCGGCACCTTTCGGGCACGCATCACTAATATCACCGGCGTGCTTTATACGGACAGCGAGGACGAAAACTACGCCAGCGCCGTCTTCATTCCTAATTATTTCGGCTCTGAATTTGTAACGGGTTCCTCCGATATAACTGTCGTTTACCACCTACCTGCGGGCGTGCAGCCCGCTGAGCCCAAGTGGCACATCGCCGACCACCCCGGCTTCCCCGATACACCAACCACCGGCAGCGACAGCCAGGGGCGCATCACTTACACCTGGCGCAATTCCAACGGAAACGTTTACAGCGAGTATTTATTCGGTGCTTCCTTCCCCAAATCCTACGTGCCCGCTGCCTCCATTGCCGAACCCAATTTTTGGCAGCGCTATAGCATCGACCCCGAATTCTTTATCCCCTTTCTCTTTTGCTGCTGCTTCGCGCTTTTCATTGTTGCCATCATCTGGATCGGCGTGGTTTCGGACCGCCGTCGCCGGATGCAGTACCTGCCGCCCAAGATCGCCATCGAAGGCCACGGGGTCAAGCGCGGCCTCACTGCGCCTGAGGCAGCCATCCTTCTCGAGCAGCCTATGGACAAGATCCTCACCATGATCTTGTTCTCCACGATCAAGAAGGGGGCGGCCCAGGTAGCCAAGGCGGACCCGCTGGAGATCGCAGTGAAATCGCCATTTCCCAAAGATCTGCGCGAATATGAAACACAATTCCTAGCGGCCTTCAAGGAAGGTGATAAGCCCGCCCGCCGCCGCGCCATGCAAACATTGATGGTCGACCTGGTCAAAGGTGTGGCCAACAAGATGCGCGGCTTCAGCAAGCGCGAAACGGCGGACTATTATCGCAAGATCAGCGACGAAGCCTGGCAACAGGTGGAAGCCGCCGGCACCCCTAAAGTGCAAAGCAAGCTCTACGAAGAAAATCTGGAATGGACGATGTTGGATCCCAATTACGACGATCGCACCACCACGGTGTTTACTGGCCGCCCCGTTTACGCGCCATATTGGTGGGGCCGCTATGCAGGGACGACCGCGGGCACCGGTCGCACGGTGATCAGCGCGCCTTCGCGCTCTACAGGCGGTGGGCGCGTCTCGCTGCCCACCCTGCCCGGCGCAGATTTCGCCGCTTCAGTGGTGGGCGGCGTGCAGAACTTTGCCAAGAGCGTCACCGGCAACGTCGCCGACTTCACCGGCGGCGTCACCAAGGTCACCAATCCCCCACCCCCGCCTCCCAAGTCCAGCGGTCGCAGCGGTGGCGGCTTTAGCGGCGGAGGCTCCTCATGCGCCTGCGCTTGCGCGGGCTGCGCCTGCGCCTGCGCCGGAGGAGGCAGATAGTGGCCACCTTCCTCGAACGAATTGGACTGAGCCGAACCACGCCAGCGAAGCCGCTCGAGCCCGGCTTTTATTCCTACGTTGCCCCGCCCAGCCATCCATTCAACTATCGACTTCATCTGCGCGTCGAAGGCGATGGCAATGGCCTACTTGTCGTGAATGCATCCACGGTGTTGCACCTAAACCAGACCGCCACCGAGTACGCCTATCACTTTGTGCATTTAACCCCGCCCGAACAGGTCGCCGAGAAAATCAACAGACGCTATCGCGTAAGTAAGCCGCGCGCCGCGGCCGATTACGCCGACTTCGCCAACAAGCTGCAGGCGCTGATCGAAACTCCGGACCTCGACCCCGTCACGTACCTGGATTTCGACCGAACCAGGCCCTATACCGAAAAACTCAGCGCGCCCTATCGCCTCGATTGCGCGCTCACCTACAACCTGCCCAAAGGCTCGCCGCGCGGGGCCACGCCGCATAAGCGCGTGACCACAGAGCTCAGCACTGCACAATGGAAACAGATCATCGAGAAGGCGCACACGGTAGGCATCCCGCACATCGTGTTCACTGGCGGCGAACCGACCCTGCGTCCCGACCTCGCCGAGCTGCTGATGTACGCCGAGGATTTCGGACTCGTAACCGGCGTGATCACCGACGGCAACAAGCTGGGCGACACGCGCTATCTCAAGACCCTGCTCGACGCAGGTCTCGATCACGCCATGATCGTTTTGCAGCCTACCAAAGAGCAGACTTGGGATTCGCTGGCCAGTTTTGCCTACTGGCGCGAAGTGTTGAACGATGACATCTTCATCGCCGCGCATCTCACGCTCACCAGGCAAAACGCCAAGCAGATCAATGCGCTCATCGATCGCATCGCTGAAAGCGGCGTGAAGGCGCTCTCCCTAAGCGTTACCGACCCGGCGCTAGAGTCCAAGCTCCAAGCCGCCCGCGACCACGCCGCCCTGCGCCACCTGCCGTTGGTCTGGGACCTGCCAGTGCCCTACACCGCCCTAAATCCAGTCAGCCTCGAGCTAAAGGCGACTCGCAAACGCAAGCAGCCGGAGGGTGCAGGCAACGCCTGGCTCTACGTCGAACCGGATGGCGACGTGCTGCCGGGACAAGGGATAAACAAAAAGCTAGGGAATATGTTGAAGGATGAGTGGAAGAAGATTTGGAAATAACGAGGGGTTGCTAGTGGAATTTAGAGAGATTGTTAGAAGTGCTAGGAGAAGGTTTATTTCACCTAGATCAATCCAAAGTTCCGCACAAGAAATTTCAACCCGGCGCTGGCCCATATGGGGAGCCTCAACTATTTGGCAGCATCGTTCAATTCGTTAAACAAACATATCCAGTTGAATTCAAGGGCATTCGTACTTCTCTTCGCCCAGACATCCTGATACCCGAGCGGTGGGCTGTTGAATGCAAAATTGTTCGACCATACGGAGACAATGGAGTGATTGCCGAACATTGGTCGCAAAATCTACTTCATCCGTATCGAGGTAACACAAGTTCAATTGGAGATATTTACAAATTGTTGGACCTGGCAGGACCCGAGAAGAAAGCAGTAGTCGTTGTTACCTGTAGTCAAGCCAAGCCTGAACTTGATCTTGAAGTAATCATAAAGATTTTTGAACTTATTGCCACCGAAGGGCTCAAACTTCCCATCTCCACAAGGTCGGAAAAGAAGATCAAGGGTCTAATTCACCCCGTTCATCAACAAGCCACAATCTACGGATGGGAAGTTGGAATCGTGGATTAACCGGCTGCTCAAAATCTCCCCCTTACCGCCGCCCATACCGCCAGCAACAGAGCCAGCCCGCCAAACCCGAATAGACACCACGTGCCGATTGTAAATATCGTCGCGCCTTTGGCCAGCTCCGCGCTCAGCTGCGCCGGAGTACCGCCGAACAACTCGCGGATGGCGATCTCGTTTTCGCCCGCCTTGGTGCCAAGAGTGGTCACCTGGTCGCCGTTCTCGAATGTGAACGTTCGCGTCGATCCTTCCGCCAGCCGTTGCTCCTGGTAAGGAAACGTATCCGCAAACCCGGTTCCGGCAACCGCATCCACCACCTCATGCCGTTCACCGCGCAGGTTCACTGGCCCGGAAACCGTGGTCAGCACCACGCTGCCGCCATCGATGGTTAACACCAGCAACGGAATCTCGCGCTCAATCTCCTCCCAATCCCAATCGCTTTCATTGCCGGTGGTGGTGAACTCCAGCTGCTCGCGGACCAAGACAACCGCGTCCCCCTCAATAGTCGGGTTGCCGGTGAGTTCACCGTGCACCACCACATCATTGCCAATCGGAATCGCTTCGAATGCCGCCTTGTTGGCTGCGGACGAAGCCTGGGAAACGACAAAATCATTGGCTATCTGTGGCAGCACGATGAACATGAACAAGAATCCGATAAAAATAAATCCCAGCCCGACAATGAGTGCGTCGCGGCCGCGCGATGGTCTGCGTTTCAAACTACCTGGGCGTCGTTTGGCGGATTTCACTCCCAAACTACCTCGTCCGCATAGCACCATATCCAGTTTTCGCCTGGCTCCGGCGATTGGATGAGGGAATCCCCCATTTTGATGCAATCTTCGCAACCCTTAGAATTCGGGGTTACGTCTTTGATGAGGTCGAGGTGAGTGCATTCTTTGTTCATAGGTCGCCATTATATGCCGGTAGTAAAAAAAGCCAGCGGCTTAGGCCGCTCGCTTTTTGGGCTCAGTAGTGACCTTGGGCTTCTTTTCCCGCGGCGGGCGCGGTTGGCCAAGTTTGCCAGCGCCGGGGCGCAGGCGGCCAAAGACCCCAATGATGGCTCGCACGATCGTGAAGAGCAGGGCAAACACGCCCACGATAGCGCCGCCGATGAGCAGCAGAAGTTCCAGTGTAGACAGGCTGACTCGCGCCAGCGGATTCTTGGAACCGACCAGCCGTTTGCGCAGATCGTTGACGAAGGCAGGGCGCGCCGGTACTGGCTTAAAGGCGGAGGCCAGCATCTGCTCGATAGAGCCCAGTTCTTTTTCGACTTTCTTTCGTTCCCAGGGCCAAACGATCTTCATGCGTGATTCCTACTCCTCGGAGGGCAGCTCGCCGAACATATCCAGCGAGAAGCTGCCCGTCGTATCTTTGGTAATTTCTTCGCGCAGCGAAAGCAGCGTGCGATGGTAAAGGCTTTTGATAGCGCCTTCGGTGCGATCCATGATCTCGCCGATCTCGGCATTGGACATGTGCTCAACGAACTTGAGGATCAATAACTGCTGGCGCTCCTCAGGCAGGTTGCGAATCAGGCGCATCAGCGCCTGTTGCTCCTCGCTTTCCAGCAAAGCGACTTCGGGGTGCTCCTCGCTCTTGCTGGCGCGGTAGCCATCCTCCAGTTCGACCTCCTGGTGGCGGCTGCTGTCGCGGTGCCAGTTGGCTACCAGGTTGTGTGCAATGCGATACAACCAGGCCGAGAATGGCACGCCGCGATCGGTGTAATTGGTAATGTGCCGCATGGCCCGGAAGAACACCCTGGAGGTTATATCCTCCGCATCCTGCGTGCTGCCGGTGCGATAATACACATAGTTGTAAATGCGCGCGGCGTACTTGTCGTAAAGGCGGCCAAACGCGGTTTTGTCGCCCTGTGTGGCAGAGGAGAGGGCCTCGTCATCCGTGAGCGGAGGCATGGTTCTCCTTAAGGTGCGAGGGCATTATAGTTAACCCGTTCATATGGAATTCGTTACAAGTTGGGGGAGACCAGGAACATTACCGGCGGAAAGTATAACAGAGGGAGATTGGGGATCAGAGATTGGAAACTGGAGTTAGGAGATTGGGGAATGGCAATTGGTAGCAGATAATCAGTTATTGGTTATTGGTTAGTGGTTATTAGTTATTGGTAAAAATACAATAGGGCGGCTCAGCCGCCCTATTGTTATCCAGCAGTGTAGTCAGCCTACTTCTTGCCGCGTGTGGTTCTTCGAGTGGTGGTTCGCGTTGATCGTGAGGAGAGCCCGGACGCGATTTCCGTCGTGGGTTCGCCAAGGGTTCCGAAGCGGGTGAGCAGCACCGCGCCAAGTCCAACGGCGCCCAGCACCACGCCCGCGAGCCAGCCAACGCAAGGAATAATCCCGATCAAACTCACAACAATGCCAAGACCAAGAGTGCCAACCCAGGCCTCGAGGATAATGGTCCATTGCTGAGTAAAGGCGGAAGATAGGCGGCGGCCGATTTCATAACCCAGAGCTACCCAGCCCAGAGCCAAGGCGATGATAGTCAGGAAGGCGATCACCACGGGTCCAATCAACGTAATGATGGTGATTATCAGGACAAATGGGAGCAGAATAAACGTCAGGCATCCCAAACCCCCCGATTC
>Ga0209341_10001019_pt1 | contig 28225 bp, 41 predicted proteins | sample RifCSP13_2_FD_184020 | JGI IMG/M metagenome (GOLD analysis project Ga0209341, IMG submission 184020) | Soil microbial communities from Rifle, Colorado - Rifle CSP2_sed 13_2 (SPAdes) (version 2) | ecosystem: Environmental > Terrestrial > Deep subsurface > Rock core/Sediment | place: Rifle... | reverse complement strand
TGACTTACTCTCGTGCAACAGTGTAAGGTGCGCTGTTCCATCCTGCGTTGAGCAGAGCGCAGGATCTGCTACAGATCGACTCAACTATGACGACGTCCAACGGACCTCTAGTGGAGCCAGCCCAGCCGTCTACGGGCGTCGTATCCTTTCCCGACCTCATCGAGCATCTCATGCCCTTTGGGTCGATCTCGACCCTCTCAGGGGCGTCAGGCGTCGGCAAAACCGCCTTTCTCGCTGGCATGGTAGCCGCATGGCAGAAAGGGGAGGATCTCTTTGGGCTCAAGACGTCGATCCCGCCAGCAATTGGCGTCCTCGCGGCAGACCGCCCTTGGCGTGACCACCAAGCATGGTTTACCCGCGCAGGCTGTACGCCGTTCGTCCATTTCTGTCTACGCGACGAAGCCTACGCGTGGGAAGTGTTACGAGATCCCCGTGCTGTGCCGAAGGTGTTTGGATCCCTCGTCGATAATCTCAAGCTCCCGCCGGGCGCGCTGCTCATTGTCGATCCGATCTCGCTGTTCATCCCTGGCCGGCTGTTTGATTACAAAGATGTCGCGATTGGCCTGGGGTTGCTCGATGCACAACTCCAAGCGCGCCAACTAACTGCACTCGGGATCTTCCATGTCGGCAAACAGAAAGGCGGGAAGAACGAGCGGTACATGCGTCCACAAGATCGCATCTTGGGCTCGACCGCGCTGATTGGGTACAGCGAGACGGCGTTTTACCTGATCAGTCCTGAAGAGGGCGAGCGAAGGACCTATGAGTTTGGTGTGATCTCGCACCAGCTGAAATCAACCGCGTACCAATACACACGGAACGACCTCGGCCTCTTTGTGCCAGCAGTCGTCTTTGATGAGATCCAAGAGCAGGAAGCTGCATTCGTGATCGTACCCGAGGATGGCAAACCCATCAGCACGGCGCTTTGGGTCATTGGCATTCAACGGGTGCTTCGCGTCTCCATCGCAACGGCCGAGCGCCTGATCCGCGACCTCAAGCGGGCCGGCCGCGTGGTTAGGGCTGGCCGGGGGCTGTATCGGCGCGGGCAGCCGTCCTAAGTCGACGCAACGCAGCGAGGCAACTCGGGCAATGCGCCCCTGCTTCGTGTTCGGGCTGAGATACGCGTCGGCAAGGACTTCTCGGGTTTCTATTATCATCTTCGTCGTCCCTTCGCTTTCCTAGACCCCCCTTGGTAGGTGGGGGGTGTGTGGGGGAGTACGGCGCTATCTCTCTGTACAATTAATAGTTAATTGGTTCCCTCAACTTCCCTCATGAGGGAAAGGCTGAGGGAAACGTTTCCCTCATGATCTAGTGCTGAGGGAAGTTGAGGGAATGAGATAGATCTCATGCTGTCTATGAGTTAGAACCTAAAGGTTCTAACTATAACCCCTATGATAGGGGTTAACACACGGCGTATCAAGGTGAGAGATCAACGCCTCGCTGCATCCGTGTCGTGCAGATCGGGCAGAGCCGCACCGCCCCGCCATGGCGTTTTAGCCGCCGTTCAAGAACAAAGGCGCTTTGACGGTCCTCATAGCTCCACGTCCGCGCGAGAACGAGGGTTCCGCCTGACTCTACTTGGCGCGGGCGTGCTCGGTCGCGAATAAGAGGGCGCGGGCGGTCGCGAATTTCTCCACCGCTGCGGCGAGGCCACAGCTTACGAACGAGGACAACTGATCGCGGACGTGTTGAGCGCCGGCCGTGTCTAGCCGCACACGAGATCACCGCGGTACCCAAGCGCCCGCACCGCGCGCCGGATCTGTCGTTCGATCGTGCGTGTCTGTTGTTCTGTCTTGAGCATGATCTAGCGCTTCCTCGCCGCTCGTGCTGCCCACCACGGATCGTATCTGAAGCAGACGTCAAACCAGATCGCTCCTGTGACCTGATGACGGAATTGGGACGCGGACGGGCTGAACGGATCGATCCCGTACAGTGTAAGCAACTCTCGTACTTGGTCGGTCGCTGGTAGGTACAGATCCGACTCGTGTGAGTCGTGCTCGATGCCGAGACGGACGACGGCAGCGTACAGACTCTCATCCGTGGGCGGGGGCGCTTGCCCACTCGCGGCCTTGGCGAGATCCTGCCCGAGGCTCTTGTACAATCGATCTTGATTGCGCCAGCTCCTACGCGTTCTCATGGATCACACCTCCCTGCGCGATGTACCGCCCCACCGCCTTCGCTACACATACGGACTCACTCAGCGACCAGCAGATCGTTCCTGGCCGAAGTGGCTGCCCACACCAGGATCGACCCATGATGTTGCGCGCCTTGTTGTGCTCTTGGACCAGCGCATGTACAGCATGATGAAGCCCGTCCCATCGGGCAAGCAGGATCGTGTTCAAGTGTTCATCTTGTCCAACAAAGGCCGCTACTAGCTGCTCACGTGTTGCCACACACGAGAGCACTAACCGTGCGAGCTCGAGTAAGCCAATTAGTCGTGCGAGGCTCAGGTAATAGACTGCATGCGACACGCGATTCCGCATGTAGTCGGTACGCGTCCAGTCGTCCCGCTCGACTTTGGGGGCCACCCAGAACGATCCCCGATGGCGGTTTTCGCTTGTGACGTGGTAATCGTCCAAGGTGTACAGCACGTTAATCGGTGGATCAGGGGTTATACTCCCGCCGTGGATGAGCGGATCCCGGCCGGAGACGAGAAACACCTCCGGCGCGTCCGTGTACGGTTGCACGACAGGGATCCCGCTATAGGTGGCACGCCATTCTGCCCACGTCATGATTGCTCCTTTCGTCCATCCTCCGTAAGCCCCAGATCTTCAAGGTTCTGTACTACTAGCATGCCCAGCTCGCGCGTCTTGATAATGCAGGCGCCGCGCGTCGCTTCCCCTCGCTTCGCAGTCGCGGGATTCTCAGGTAGACAGAACAGCCCCCAGAGTGCCGACGTCGACGTGTACGCGGTCTGCGTGTACCCGAGTATCTGTGCGACCCGTTCAGCGATCAGAAAGTCAGCCTCGCTAAACTCTAGTTGTATGAGTGCTTGCGTGTTCATGTAATGCTGATCTCCTCTCGCTCGCTCAGTTAGTTTCCCAACTACTCCACTATCCTTTCATGTAGCCTACGTAGAGAGATTGCCTCAATCGCTAGCCGCTCAGCCTCAAGCCCCTGCGCTACTGCATTATTAGGTACCTCATAACTGCGCCGCCCGGGTGCGTCCTCTCGCCTGACCCGGCGTCGATCGCCCGCGAGACGCTCGCGAAGCCCACCGACACCTTCACGAGCTTCGCGCTGGATCGATTCCAGGATCTGCGTGTACGTCATCGATGGCAGGGCATCACAACCCCCTCGACCTTGATTGTGGATCCGGTGGTGAAGCGCACGGCCGAGATGATCTCAGGCTGTACAATGCCTTTTATGACTTGCCGATACGCCGCAGTCGATTCCTCTGGGATCTCCAGCGTCACCGCATTATCCCCATTCCGCGTGCCTGCCTCAGTCGCGATCTTTGCCAGCCGTGTCAACATGGCTGCGCTCAAGATCAGCTTCACCACTGGTCGATCCCCGTCCTTGATCATGACACGATCGGTCATCGGCCATTGGTGGCTTTGTGCCTCCGTGATATCGGCGATCATGGGTACATCGAGATCTGTAGCTCTCGCCTGGATCTTGCCCTCGGCTGTCACGCCGATCTGTGCGGCACGCAAGATCGGGAATGTAGACTTCTTAGGCATCGCTGCAAGCAGCTTGCTGATGATTGGTACAGGCAGGAGTACCGGCTTCTCTGGCGACGTTACAGCCGGGAGATCCTTCGTCGGGTAGTCGTCGTCGAGCTGTGGATATGGATCCCGCGCACGTACCAGGATCGTGGCGTCGGTCGCTTCGACCATGCCATCAGGATGTACATGTACCGCTGAGAGATAATAGCGGGTGTTGTCCTCGCCCGAGGTTGCTGGTAGGACAGACTTGAGTAGGGCTCGGCTGATGATCATGATCGACCTTCCCATGGCTCGACGCGATACACGGTCAACCAGTGCCCTGCGATGATGTAGCCAATGTGCTTAGGCTGTCCATCCTTCCCATCGATGTACATCTTGCTGGCATGCCGTCGGCCAAGCCGCTTGAGCAAGTCTGCACGTGGTCTTGTCAGGCCGTGGTAGGTCTGACCGTGTTGATCGATTGCCATGTACTGGGCGGCCATTAGGAGCAGTCCTCACAGTACATGCCACGGTACGGTACCAGTGCGTCACAGCCTTTGCAGGTGTGGACCTGATTCGGGCATCCTGTTTCATGAGTAGCAACGCCATTGATCGCTAGTGCCTGACACTGGCTGCACCCGACGTGAAACTGTGCAGTAAACGGTACGGAGCGCGCCTGATCAAAGCCTTGTGCGCGCAACCATCGAAGTGTACCTTTTGCCATGATGGGATCCTTTCTTCGCATGCTGATGATCGTCTCCTGTCAATAAATTGACGCCTTGGCTCTGTCCTCGCGTCGAATGTCCATCACAACCTCACGTCGACAGGTCCAGCGGATAGATACTTCGGCAGATCTCCCGCATTGACCATTACGCAGGCAGTGGCAGGCTTGCCGCAGGATGTACCTGCGCGTACCAGTGCATACCCTGCCGGTAGTGCCTTGAGCATCACATTGCCGACATGATCGATCTTGACGTAGGGATCTTCGGCGCCTGCTAGTCCTGTACGCGCGATATCAAAATACGGGTGCGTCGACGTCGGCAGGCGCTTTGTCTGACCGGTAGAGATCTCGACAATCGCGAATTCGTCCTTCGATCCGCCGTCCCAGTAGCTGTTGATCGACTCACCCTGCGCGCCGAACACCCGCACGTAACACTTCTGACGCCGATAGCTTGGAAAGGCAGCCTGAATCAGCCGTTTTAGGTCTAGCGCCGTGCGTAGCTCAATGGTGATGCTGTCCATGATGATCTAGGTCCTCCCCGCACACTCAGGCCCGAAGCCACTCTCGATCGACTCTGGCACCGTCAGCAGCCGGCCACACCGGCCACACCTGCCCGCGTGCAGGATCTTCGCCGGCGCAGGTAACTCCCGTCCCTGCCAGAGTATCGGCAGTGCCCAGCGGAGTGCCAGGACTGGTCGACTGTCCTCTTTATAGGACGACTTGCGCGTTAGCCTGACCAGTCCGCTGGTAGCGTCGAGTAGCCCTAAGTACATGTACTCACTCGTGTTATCGGGTCCGATAAGGATGTACACGAAATAGGTGGCTTGCGTGTACTGGCTGCCCTCGGCCGGTTCGACGCGCGTGATCTTGTAGGTGTAGCGACTCTCTCGGCCGACGAGGGTGACTATCGCCCGCCCTGCCATGATGAACGATTTCGCGTCGTTCAATGGTCGCTCGATGACTGCTTCGATGACTGCGGGAGGCTCGGGATACTCGGCCATCTCAAACGCTGCTCCTATGTCGCGCATGATGTACCTCTGCAACACTGCGCCTGATCTGGCGTTCATGCTGCTCGCCAGTCGACGATCCCTGCCGCGCCAAACGCGCCTAGACAGAGACAGAAGATCTCCAGGTCTCCTAGATCGTCGACCTGGTAGGTCGATCCGCCGATATGAATGTACATCATAGCAGCCCCTTAATATTCGCGCTCGTCCTGTGGCTGCTGGTCGTCGAACCACGCCCGCACGTCGTCCTTAGACCAGTCGCCCGCGTCTGCTGGGAGTGTAGGTACGTTGGGCCGCACCCGCATGGTAGCGGCCGAGTAGCAGTCGCCAGTCTGGTAGTTGCCGAGACCAACGCCGCAAAATGAACAGGTGCTAAGCAAGCTCGCGACATGCTCAGCGACCTCTGCACTCGGCGCGATGGCGACAGGGTAGTGGCCCGCGCCCTGCCAGTGTGAGGTACTCTTGACGATATGGATCATGGCTGAACCTCCAGGGCCGGATGGCCGTCCGGCGTCGGTTAATCGGGTGTTGTCAGCGTCCGTCCTGCCTACCAGCATAGCGATTCTCGTGCCATGCCATCAGGTGGGAGATCTCTAAAGATCTCGCTCAGCCTGCCCGCGCGAGTCATCATGTCCGCGACAATCCAGAGATCAATCTGACGACTATGGTACATGTACACCTACGCACATATGCGCGTGGCTACTCACCATTGTCGCCATGTACATCCCTAGTAGGCGATGTAGTACATGTACATCCTGCCATGGCCGCTCTGAGCTACCCTTCATGTCAGCCGGCCGACATCGCTATCATTCCAGCTATGCGCGCCATTGCGCGTAGTATCACGTTACTAGTCATAGTCACACATAGTTGCTCGAATTGTCTAAGGTACCCGGGTAGGATGCGGCGATTCATGCCATCAGGACAGAGGTGTCTCAATTTTTGGTGTCTCAATTTTTGGTAGTGGGCTACTTTGGTTTTTGAGACCACTCCTTGAACCTGCCATTTTCTCCAGAGCGAACGTCTTCAAGTGCGCGGACGAGGACGCCTTCAGGAACGAATCCGGTGCGAGGGTGAACCACACTACCACTCGTCGCGTACCCGGTTTCGCCCTTCTTGAAGTCCTCGCGTGCAACGAGGTTGACGACAGCCATCTTTCATCCCTTCCTACGCCGCTTTTTTTCGATTCTTCCGCTTCAAGCAGCGCAACTAGATCCGACACTTCCCACAGCCGCGTCGTGACGCCGGCAGCCATCGCCGGAGTGACCCTGAGTGTAACCGCGCCAAAAAGCTCTCAGATTCCGGCTTTTCAGAAGCAGCCATCACACACCCCTTCTAATGAGGATCTCGCCGTGTTACACTCCAAAATGGAAGCGGCGGACCTAGGTGGGAGCGGCCTTTCGACCGCTCCCAAACATGCGATTTGGCCCTAGGGACCCCTTACGGGGTCGTTCGGTCTATTTCATGTACCGCCTCCGCGCTTCTATCGATGGGTCGGGTCAGCCTGGTTTACCGTGAGACGTGACTTAGGCTGGCCCTGCCCCGATTCTCCGAACTCTAACACCCCAATTTTTCATGCTCGATTTTTTAGTGGGAGGTTACCTCGTCATTGTATTGACGATCATGACCTGCGGTCGGCGCCTGATCTCCAGATCGCGTAGCAACATGGCTTTAGCCCACTACCCAGATCGCCAAGGACTTGACATCTGTGCATCCCTTGGCAGACGATAGCACAGGTTCGTTGTCCAGACGATGGTGCGGTGGGCGGAGAGACTGTTGCGGTATGGCCATCACCTGCCCTACTGCGAAGAGTCATCTATCAATGGTTCACCAAGATCGGCAGGTACATGATGCTCGCACTGTGAGGTGCCGTCAGCGTGCTGAACGGCTTCCATCGTTGGGCGTCGAACCTCAAGAGGAATGAGGATCATGGAGACTCACCAGAGTGCTGCGCCGCAGACGCACCAGATCGGCGCGGTGCCGCTTAGCCCTCACCCTGAGGTCGTGACGATCATGAACGCAGCACTCATCGCCTGCGTCTCGCGTCGGACGATATATAACTGGATCGAGAAGGGGCTCATCGAGGTGTGGTATCGACCGAGCGGCTCGCAACTCGTCGTCGTTGAGAGTCTGCTGAAGCGGTCGCGGCCGGTGGGTACGCGAAGCGGACTAGCTGGAAGGATTGCGCTGGCGAATGCGCTGGCGACGAGACGGCCAGCAACAGGCACAAACGCCTCGATCTGATCATGAGCGGCTTCGATGCGCAGAAGACACCCGGCACGTTTGGCATGCCTCCAGCGGGCGCGCCGCACGAAGTCTCTCAGCCGCTGACCGCAGACGCCGTTGCGAGTATGGTCGAGCAGGCGCGGCGGAATGAGAAGGAACTGGCGCCCTTGATCGTGGCGCCTTCACCAAAGGTCGTTGCGACGACGGTCACACCCGCCCACGTCATCATCCGACCGGAGTACTCGAGACTGCGCATGCCTGGTGCCGTCAAGGCAGCCGCGATGATTGCGGCAGGCGAGATCGTCGACGGCGAAGGGAAACTGCACCAGCCTGTGCGGCCAGCCGTCAGCGCCGTTGCCGCAGAGACCGTGTCAGCAAGCGGGATCGTGCTGACGGATGCGCTAGTCGTGCGCCAGCCAGCACGGGCACCTGCGCCTCGGCCAATCGTGTCAATAGATTCTACAACGGCCGCGCACCTCGCCAGTCCTCTCGCCAAAGCCGCTGCCGAGTTACACGCATCGCGTGTTGCTGTGGCTGGAGTAGGGATGCCTGACGTCCCCTATCAGCCTGCTGCCAGCAACACGGATACGCCCAGTCGTGGGCAGCCAGCGCCTATTGTGGATCCGGGCAAGCGCATCACTGGCGGCTTCGGCGACGCGGTCGACGCACAGTATTTCCCGCTTGATGGATCTGAGCTGCTGACGCTGGTCAAAGCCTTGATGATCAGTCTGATGGATCAACTCGATCACGATCTGCGGTTCACGCTGGCGACCTGTTATCCGAGAGTCGCGGCGCGGGTCAACGTTGAGATCTCGTGCTTCGCCACCGATCAGTCCTTTCAGGTGGTCCGCGTCCTGCCGCCGCATGAGAAGACGCCGATCGAGATTGCTAGGCAATATGCTGATGAAGTGATCTTCATCGTCACAGCCGAGCGGGTCGAGATGGACGCCGCAGGTCAGTCGATCTCGCCGCCGAATGCGACGCGACTCGAACTCGGGCTGACCGTGCCAGCGAAAACGACGATCCAGACGCCGGGCGGGCGAATGGTCGTCGATCTGGTCGCACAAGGAAGTTGAGGAGAAAATCATGGAACTCGATGCCATCGCCGATGACCTCCGCGACCTTCGCAGAGCGGTCGAGCAGAATGAGTGCCGCGCATCCGTGCAGGAGATCAGTGGTGCGCTCGCCGTCGCCGAAGGGCGGATTCGTGACGTCGTGGCGGCGCTCATCGCCGAGGTCGAGGTTACCGACGTCTACACGCGGCTCGCGCCTATGGATGATCTGGCACCTGTGCTATCCTCGCCGACGCAGGAGGATCCTCCACATGATGACCAGGGCTGAGAAGACGCGGCAGATGGACTACGCCTGTGAAGAGGATCACCGCACGATCACCAAGGCGGAGGAAGTTCGCGCTGATCCCAAGCGTATGGCCGGTGTGCTGCGTCATCATCGCAAGCAGACGCGGGCGTTAAGCCGAGTCGGGCGGGCTGTCGGCGCGCGGAGGTAGATGGCAAGATGACACGTCGAGACTTGTTCAAACGATTGCTCATCGCGCCACTAGCAGCAGCGATCCTGCAACGTATTCCGTTGCCGCCGCGTGTACGTGGCTGGGTGTTTCGCGTCTCCGACTCGCCTACGTTCAGCTTCGGCTTCTCAGGATTCAAGCCTAGTACCTCATCGCAGGTACGTGGACAGGTGCTGTTCACCGGAAGGCTGGTGCTTCCTGCCTCACCGATTCGTCACGGCGTTCTGGTCACAAAGGATCAAGTGTACTGGTTGGAGTAGATCATGCCATATCCTGACGAGCCCTATCCGATCAGAACCCGCGGAGACGTCAACCGTGCGCGGGTGCTCCCGCCTCCCAGGACGGGTGGCGGCAAGGCGGCTGACGCGAAGCCTGCCCCAAAAGCGGCAGCAAAGGCACCCGCCACCGACACCGACGACGACGATCTCATGAGCGGCCGGCGCGGCGCCCGCGATGCCGGCGAGAACATCAAGCGCCGGAATAAGATGCTCAAAGGGATTCGCTATCAGGGTCGGCGGCGCCGGGCGCGGGAACATCGTGCCTGATCACCCCCGTCTCTCGCATCCGCTGACGATCCGCGAGCGCGTCACGCGCCGCCGCAAGGACATCCGCCTGCCGAGCGAGACTGGCGAGCGCGATCCACGCCTCCCGGCGCCGTCGCTCGGCGAGCAGATCCAAACTGGTCGCGATGTCGTGCGGGGGCTGATGAAGCCGATTCGTAGGAGAACGACCGGGCGCAAGGCGGCGCGGACGTCGCGAGCATGATCGCAGGAGACGACTGTGCCTCCATACGCCCCCGTGAAATCGAAATCCCAGTCGCGTCTCCTCTTCGCGAAAGCCAAGCGCGGCGAGATCTCCGTCGAGGATGCCAAAGGCAAGACGCGCGCCGCCAATTTCGCGTCGCTCCCCGAACGGGTCGGAGGCAAACATGGCACACGAGGCAAGCGCATCAGCGGACGCCGCCGTCCTCGGTGACGTGCCGTCGGCGTACACGAATCAGCAGATGAAGGATGATGCGTCTCGCTTTCAAGCCGACATCGACTTCCTGCGTGCTCGTGACTGTCGCTGTCCGCTCCGCTGGGCAGGCGAGCGCGCGGTGCCCGCGACCATCTGCGAGGAGTCGCAGTCATCGGGCCTGTGTGCGAAGCGGATGATCGTCCAAGGAGATCCATAACTTGTGGCGCGCCCTGACCCATCTACCTTCGTCGCTGGCTGCGTTGCTGACGCAGCTACTCCTACTCAGGCAGGAGCACCGCTACCAGGCCGAGCTGTTGGAGGAGCAGAATCTCCTCATACGGGATCTGATCGTCAAGGTGACGACACAGCCGAGTCAGATTCCGATGACGAGTCCCTTGCCGCGATCGGCCGAGACATCGGCGACGCTGCCATCGCCCTCTACACCGTCCTCCTCGCGCCCGCTGCGCCCGCCCCCATCGACACGGATCCGCACCGAGCGCGACGTCACCCATCTCACGCGCGCCGACATCCAGGCCGAGCAACTGCGAAAAGCCGCGCTCGACCTGCACCCACATCGCGAGCGGCGCGAGACGCAGGCGTCGGACGTGTTGCCACCCCCGCCGCCCCCGATCATACCGCTACCCTAGCAGGCGTCCCTCCACTGCGCACCACGACCGCCGACGGTCGCGCGCCCAAGCGCAAGGGCCGCGTCCCGCTCCCCGACGATCAGGTCAGCCCCTTGACGGTCACGCGGCGCAACACGCTCGCGGCCCGCCGGGCCGGGATCCCGCCAAAGCCGTCCATCGCCGAGTACAGCTACACGCGCGGGACGGCGGCGTTACCTCTGGCCGATCTCACCGAGGATGATCGCGCTCGTCTGGCCGTGCGCGAGGCTCGGCGCAAAGTCTTCGGCGAGGCGCAGAGCGCCCATGATCTCGTCACGCTGCCCGGCGTGCATGGCCTCGACGCCGCCATCCGCTTCATCGATGGTGGCCGGGATCGCTTTCTTGAGTTCGTCCAGCTCGCCGTGCTCAACAACGAGATGGTCGCGTGCAAGTGGTGGGACGTCTATCGCGAGTTGCCCCCGTACCCGCGTAAGATGGTCAGTTTCGACGATGTGTGCGCGGGCGCGGGCGTGCGTCCTGCGGATCTCATGAGCGTGGTCGTCTCGACCGCCATGACCATCGGCATGGACGCAGGCAATCTGGTCATGGCCGCGATGCACCCGCAGGTGATCGCGGCGCATGTGAAATCAGCCGAGCGCATCGATGGGGATCTGGCTGAGCTGTCCCAACGGGATCGCTTCATGTTCTTGCAAGGTCGAGGGCTGGCACCAGTGCCCAAGGGCACGACGGTACACGTACATGCCAACGCCAGCGCCAGCGCAAAAGCCGCAGCAGCCGCTTCAGCCGAGCCAACGGTCCCATCCTTCACCGACGACATGGCGAGTTTGTCGTCGGCGCGCGGTGCCGTCCAGCGCCAATTGATAGAACGTGAGATCGTGATCGATCTGCCTGGCGATGCGTCTGAGGCGATCCTGATCGGCGAGGGCGACTAGCGATGTACGATCAGGGTGTCACCTCCCGCATGGTCACCGCCGCCTCTGACGCGCAGATCCTGCGTCAACGCGCAGCCGGTCAGCCCGAATCCCCGCTCACCTACCACACCGCCTCGCAGATCCAGCATGCGATCGGCCATTTCCACGATCTCTGGGATTCTGAGCGCGAACGTCTCACACGACCCTTGCGTCCAGATGAGCAAGCCTTCATCACCAACGAACGCTGCCTCTGCGCGCTCGATTTTCGCGGCTACTGGCTGCCCAATTACTGTCAGATCATCGACTGGGAAAAGCATCCGGCACGCTTCACGCCCAACATCGCGCAGTCGATCATTCTCGATCTCTGGGCCGATAGCGAAGTGCTCGGCCACGCGATCTGGATGCAGCAACTCAAAGCGCGGCGTCTCGGTGTCTCAACGCTCTCCGAACTCGCTGTCCAACACCGCTTTCAGTTCATCCCCTATACGAACGCGGTTGTTGCCAGCGCCGATCCCGACAAGACTGTCGAGATGGCGGGGATCATCAAGTACAACCTCGATCAACAACCATGGTGGCTCCTGCCCGAAGTCACCAAGATCTACAAAGCCATCCCGATCGAGTTCGGCAAGCAGTATTGCTCGCTCACGATTCAAGCGGGCAACCAGTTCAACGGCGTTGCGCGAGGGTCGTCGCCGAACGTCATCCACCTCTCTGAACTCTGCGAGTGGCAGGACGCGCAGGATCTGATCGAAGCCGCCTTGCTGCCGGCGGTCCTCGACTCGCCCGACGTCTTTGGCATGCTCGAATCAACCGCGAAAGGTCCTGGCTACTGGAAGCGCAAGTGGGAAGAATCTAAACGCGACTACCCACGTGGCCGATCACGGATGCGGCCGGTGTTTCTCCCTTGGTATGTCGGCACCGACATCTACCCGACACTGGCGGCGCTGCGCCAGCGGCCTATTCCAACGAACTGGATCCCGTCTGATCGCACCATCACCCATGCTGATCGCGCCCACGACTATGTGACCTCCGACCCGCTCTTGTTCAAACACCTCGCGAAAGGCGACCGCGACTGGCGCATGCCACGCGAACAAATGTGGTGGCGCGAGATCGGCTACGAGCAGGCGAAGGAATCGAAGACGCTCAATATCTTCCTGGCCGAGTACTGCGCGGACGATTTTGAAGCGTTCCAGAACAGCAACATTCCAGTAATAGATCCCGAGATCCTGCTCGGCTACCAAGAGCGCACGCGTCCGCCTGTGGCTGTCTATACGATCGTCGGACCCGATATCCCGTCCACCCTCGTCACGCCGCGCCGCTATTGGAATCTCGATCAACCCACGATCACTGTGCCGACGCGGGATCTCCTCCCTCGCTGTGATGTCAAATATCAACTGATCCCGATCCAGTTCACCGGCTACCCGTCCTTCGATGAAGGGATGAAGTTACTCGTTTGGGAAGCGCCGTCACCCTCGCACAGTTATGGAATAGGCGTCGATTGCTCGGAAGGTATCGGCCAGGACAACGCCGTGCTCGAAGTCTTGCGCGAAGCGACGGCCGTACGCGAGCCCGGCCAGGTCGCCGAGTGGGCCTCCAACTACGTGACGGCATTCCAAATGTGGCCGCTCGTCCTCGCGGTTGCTGCCTGGTATTCGCAATATACGCATGCGCTGGGCCGTGTGGCGCAGTGCCGCCTCGCCATCGAAACGGCGTCCAACGGCAGTTCCCTCCAAAATGAACTCCAAAAGCGCGGCTGGACGAACTTCCATCCCTGGAAGTACAACGACACCAAGAAGCAGCGCCGTGATTTCGAGGTCGCCCGTGTCGGCGTCATCACCAACCAATGGTGGCGCGCGACGATGATGGATATGTTGTTGACCTGTCTCTCAGAAGAGGCCATCGATCTCCCCTCGCCCTTCCTCATTAGCGAGTTGACGACGCTCGAACGTGTGCCCGGTCAGCGCAAGGAGAAAGCCGCCGCAGACGCCTATGATGATCGCGTATTGGCGATAGGTCATCCATTGCTGTCGCTGCACATGAACAAGCCGCCGAGCAAGCAGTTCGCTCGCAAGCGTGTCAGCTACGCGCCGGGCATGGTCGCCGACGTGGGCATCCCGCACCCGATCTGGACGCCGCCGGATCAAGCGAGTTCCTCTGCCTTCGCGGGCCGTGTGGCGCACGGCTTGCTTCGTAGCGGTCCTGGGCAGTATCGTCTGGTGGATCAGCGGATAGTGGGTAGATCTAGTGGATCTGGTGATCGATCTGGTGATCGATCCTTGCCGAAGGAGTTTCGCTAAACGTGCCCCTCTGTGATTTGCGATGTCGTGTCGAGACGTGCGATCACGTCTTCGAGTCCTACGTCCCACTTGCGACGATTGACGAGACGCCGCCGTGCCCGACCTGTGGTGCTGCGACCATGCACACGATCATCCCGCGCCGCCGTGTGACGGTTGATCCCATCATCGTGTTTCAGGCACCAGATGGTTCGCTGCGGTTTCCAGGTGATGCCAACGGCGCGATGGCGGCGAAGTATGGGCAGGCTGGCTACACACGCCTTGAGATCCGCGGCGCCGCCGACATGCGTCGATTCGAGTCAACGATGAATGCGCATGAGCGGTCGATCATGGCGCGCAAGTTGGAGCATCGTATGGAAGCCCGCGAACGCCGTGAGCACGAGTCGCGCAGCGCGTTGCGCATGCGGATGCAGTCGATGTCCGAGCGGGGGCGGGATCTTGCTCGGGCAGTCATGCGGAGAAACGATGATCGGCCGCGCGAGCGCGTCGCTGACGCCAATTTCCATTCCGAGGTATATTCCTTCGACCGATCGAACCGTGACGTGTCGCGTGATGGACAGGGTCGGCGGCAACGAGATTGATCATGGACATCGTCGATCCCCGTATCGATCCCTCCTTGGTCCCTGCGGGGAGCAAGCCGACGATCTTTGCCAAGGATCAACCGTGGTATCGTCAGTTGCCCTCCATCCGTACGCCTGATGGTCAGGTGATCACCCGCTGGCGGCTCTCCGATGTCGAGCGGCGCGCGATTCTCAAAGGCGAGGATCTCTATCTCACCATCTCGACGTTCAATGCACCGCTTCAGCCTGTGCTCCTGACGGTTGGCCCGGTGAACTGGGCCGGGATCTAGTTGTGCCAAGTAACCAGTACGAAATCCCGAGATTCGGCCTTCCGGCTGATCGCACCCTTGGTTGGTTGTTAGAGTGTGAGCAAGAAGGGGCTGCGTGGCTCAAGGCGCAGCGGCCATCCCAGGATTGGATGGCTGTCCGCGCGATGCTCTCCGCGGCTGATGGCGCCGACGAAGTGTCTGGCCTCTCAAATGTCGGCTACAACAAAGGCAAGCGTGTCGCCCGCGAACTCGTCGCCTCGCTCTCCAACTTCCGCCATGAAGGCGAGTTCAAAGTCACCTGGGACGAATCCCTCTACGACACCGCGAATACGCTGACGGATCTTGACCGCAACTGGTATCGCGAGTGCCTCGTCAATTCCACGCACCGTGCAGCCTTGCAACATGCGGTCGGCTTCGGTACTGGCTACCTCCTCGAAACGTGGAATAAACACTTCCACTCGCCGTACCGTGGCGACATTCAACTCAGCGCAATCGCGCCTGAAGACGTCACCTTCATCCAACTCCCGAAAGATCACGACATTCAGCGCGCCTACGGCGTGCTGATTCGTGAGGAACTCCCGATCAACCTCGCCAAGGCGACCTACGCCGAGACGAATCTGGCGTTTGCTGACGCGCTTGTGCCGGATCGCGAATCGCCCGGTTGGATCGCGAAGGGCCTCCAAAAGGTCCAGCAGTTCCTGTCACCGGCGCTGCGCGTGGCTGGCCGCCTGCAACCCAACCAGCAAGGCTCCTTCCCCACCGTCGACATCTTCCATCTCTATACCCTTGATTCCACGATCAACGAGTCGCCGTTCCAGATTGAAATGGGCAAGTGGAAGGATGGGGAACCGCTGACCAACTGGTCCTATCGCGTCCCGTTCCTTGGTCAGCCGATGCCGACCTGGATGCGCAATCCCGAAACCGGGCAGCCCTATACGTTGCCGGCCGGCGCTGCCGAGTGTCGCCTGTTCCCGCTCCGCCGTTACACGATCTTCTCGCGGACGGCGATGGGCTACGATGGCACCTCACCCTGGTGGCACGGCGCCGCCCCGCTTGCGCGCATCCGCTTCAACGACTGGGCGTGGGAAGCCCTTGGCGCTTCCCTCGTCGGCGAGACGAAAACGATGCAGGACGGGATCATTGCGCTCATGCGCCTGATCGAAGATGCTGCCGCTGCGCGCCTCCAACCTGCCATGCTGTTCGACGAGAATCTCGTCACCCGCAACTTCGCCAAAGAGTTCAACCCACGCATGGCGGGATCTGTTGCCTCCGCTGATCTCCAACGCGGCAAACCGATCGAGTTTCCTGTTCCTTCTGATTACTACAACGTTCCTGAGTGGATCACCCGCTGGATCGAATCGCAGGAAGGCCGCATCGACTACATCACCGGCGTCAAGGATATGATCGCCATCGCGAAGGCGCAGCAGATTCCCTCAGCGGACACGCTCGAAAAGCTGATGGAGATGGCGGGGCCGATCGTGCAAGATCTCGTTCGCCAGGTGGAAGAACCACTCCAACAGCTCGGCGACTGGCGCAAGTCGTATTACTTCCAGTTCTACACCCGCGAGCGGATGATCACCGTCGCGGGTCCCGAGGGCGTCGATCTCGACAAGGTCTACGCGCCGGAGCAACTCATCCCGCTCAAGCTGGTGAAGTCGGCTGATGGCATGCTGATCCCGTCCGAGACACGCGCCGCACAATCCTCGCGCCTCGGCCTAGCGACCGAATCATCCGAACAGCGTCGTGCGCGCACGATGGGCTATTTAACAGACTATCGGTATCATGTGACCGAATCAGGGATTAACGAGATCCATCGCATGTCGACGAAGTTGTTCTACATCCAGTTAATGAAAGAGGGCTTCCCAATTTCCTGGTGGACGTTCGCGCGTATCGCGCAGATCCCAAATTTTGGCCCACCGCCAAAGGATACGAATAACGAGATGGAGCGGTGGGTCGCGCAGAAAGAGATCGAAGTTGACATGCAGGTCAACCTGGCCGTGCGTCAGCAACAGGCGATCGCGTCGCTCGGTGGCGGGATGCCGACCGATCCTACCAGCGTGGCAGGTCCAGAGGGAAATGGCGGTGGTGCGGGGCGGCCGAATAGCTATAAGCGCCCGCCGAAGTTGCAGAGTAAGGATCAAGGAACACGATCAACGATCTCAACGTCATGACTATCCGTGATCAGATCAACTCTGCGCGTGCGCAGGAACTCCTCACCGTCAATCAACTGGCGCTGCTCGCCCAGTACGATCCGCAGACCATCTACCGGAAGGCGAAAAAGGGTGAGATCCCCGGTATCGTCCACTTTGGCCGTGGGATTCGCTTCCTGCGGACAGCTGTGCTGACGTGGAGTCAATCCGCACGTGCCGAGCGCCCCTCCGCTGAATAGATCCTTTTAGGCAGCTTTATACATCCTTCGCCTGTTGCTACCGGGATCTCTGTACGTCTGCGTATCCTCACTGACCATATGGCAACCAAAGCAGGCAAGTCGGCCAAGGCCGGTGCAGGTCCAGGCGTCAGTACCCTGGGCCAAGTGAAGTCGACACAGACGCCGGTCTTCGGCGCGCGGGTGGCGAAGCGATCTGGCGGCAAGCGCTCGCGCGGCCGGCGCTAGACGCTGTAGGCGTCTTTTCACCTTATGCCACTCGGCGCTCCCGTCGCAGACGGCACGTCTCCGACCTCCGCGATGTCCGCGGTGTTGTCTGGAAGCATGCCCGCCGCGCCTGGCCAGGCGGCGCAAGCGATCAACGCGCAGCTCCAGCAGCTCGCCGGCCAAGTCCGCGACATCGGCGATCAGATCAAGCAGCTCGTCGCGGCCAATCCGCCGCTCGCGCAAGACGGCCAGCAGATCATGGATCTCCTCAAAGGCATGATCATCAAGGCCGCGGAGCACTCGCAGATGCAGACGATGTCCGGTGCAGGTGTCCCGGGTGCTGGCGGCGGTGCCTAAGTTTGTCAACCATGTCCTCGACGTCTTCAACCCACGTGATTCGCCCCTGGAACTTGACCTGCGGTCGGCAGTACCCACTGTCGTCTGTTGATCAAGAAGGGCGGTTCGCATTCTCGATCTGGACCCTCGCGCGATCACGCGAGGAAGGATCGTAGGAGCATAGAATCATGGCCCTCGACATTCCCAAGTGGCTGAAAGAGGACATGGGGTTCTCTGAGCAAGAGATCGTCGACAACAAGCTCGTCGCGCTGTACACGCCGCGTGCGGAGAAGATCGAGAGGGGCTATTTGGCTCAGTCCGACTACTCACGCAAGATGGATAAGTTGAACGCTGACGTGAAGACGCAATTGGATGATCTCGCCGCAGCGCAGTCGCGCTTGGACGTTGAGATCGTTGAGTGGGCGGGCGTGCAGGCACGAGGCAAAACGGTTACCGAGAAGATGCAGGCCGATTTCGATGCTGCGCAGGCCGACGTCCTGCGCCTACAACAGACTGTGCGCAAGGTCGCCACCGACGCCGGGCTCGATCCCGAGAAGGTGCTGGCTGGCGTCGAGGTCAAGGCGCCGGTGAAGGTCGATCTGCCTTCGCCTATCGACACCTCGAAATTCGTCAGCGTCGAGCAGTACCAGGCGCTCGCGAATATGGCGCTGACGTTGCCAGCGGAGTTAGCAGCCCTCGCGCATGAGCATCATGAACTGACGGGCGAATGGCTCGACCCGCGCGTCGTCATCGACGAGGTCAAGTCGCGTGCCAGCGTCAAAGGGAACACCAAATCGCTTGAAGCGCGTGCGATCTGGGAAGAGAAATACGGTATCCCTGACAAGCGTACTGCCAAGTCCAAAAAGGATCACGACGAGGAGATCGCCGCCGCCGAGAAGCGCGGCGCCGAGCGTGCGCTGACCGAGCAGGCGCTGCCGGGTGGTCCTGCCCAGGGCAAGCACGCGCCGATCTTCGCGAAGGCTGGTGGTCGCGAGTCCGTGCTCAAGCGCCCGCAGCCAGGGGAAGGATTGCAGAGCGCCGTCGCGGCCCTGCGATCAGGGAAGTATCGAGGCGACCAGAAAACCGCCTAGCACAATGATCGTGCATGTGCGCGATTAGGACGGCTAGGCTTTGCAACGATGAGGCGTGAGATATGGATCCCAGTGTTGCCGAGCTGAATTCCGTCACACTATTTGAAATTTTTCCTCGAACCATCGAGGACAACTTCTTCCTTGCCAGCCCCTTGCTCGCCTACTGGCGCGACCACTGCCTGGTCCCGTTCACAGGCGGTACCTTCATGCAGGCGCCGATTCGCTACGCACCCATGATCGGTGGCTTCTACGCGCCTGGGTCGGGCTTCAACATCGCCAAGCGCCAGACGATCACCTCCATTCAGTTCGACACGCGCTATTGCTACGTGTCGATTCCTGAATACAAGGAGCAGATCCAGGTCGAGAACAAAGGCGAGTTGGCTGTTGCGCAGTTGCTCGACGCCGACATGCAGAACGGCGTCGATACGATCAACGCGATCATTGCGGTCAATTCCAATCTCAACGGCCAGACTGCCGGCCGCACCATCGCCATCAACGGCTGGCCCGAGGCGATCAACGATGGGCTGAATCCCAGCTACGACGGCAACGTCTATACGTCCTATGGACAGCAGGCGCGCAACGGCGCGATTGGCGCAGCTCTCAACTCGACGCCGATCTGGTGCGGCGACGCCGCCGGCAACACGGGTGTCGCCAGCTACAACACCTACGAGGAAGCCTACCAAAACGGCTGCATCGGCAAGAAGGAGCCGAATCTCGGTGTGGGCAACAAGGCGGCAATTGCCTTCATCAAGGAGAAGATCCAGACCCAGCAACGCTTCCAACAGGAGAAGGATCCGGTCTGGGGCGTCACGGGCTTCCGCTTCAACAACGCGATGATCCTGAAGGATGACTACTTCCCGTCATTGAAGTATGGACGCACCGATCCCGTCCTCGGATCCTGGCTGACTGGCTCGTTCGTCGTCCCGGCGACCGTCACCGCCGCGTCAGGGCTCCCTGCGGCAGGTATCACTGCCACCGTCGGCGAAGTCTTCTGCTTCTTCAACACGTTCGATTGGCTGTTCCGCGTCACGGACAACGAAGAGTTCGGCTTCGGCTTCTCGGGCTTCGTGCCCGCGCAGGACAACACGCGTGTGGTCGGGCAGATCAAGGCGATGGTCAACGAGGAGTGTTTGTCGTCGAGGACACAGGTCCAGATGTACGGCATAGGAGGTTGAGTTTCACGCAGGCATCACGTCCTGCTCCGTGGCCCTAAGAAGCTATTTGCGCTGGCGTAGACCCAGCGAGGAGAATCGATCATGAGTACTGCGTGGGAATCCCCCATCATCCGTATCTCGTCTGGCCTGCTCAACACGGTCAACGATGCGGCCATCGCCAACCAAGTTGGCATTGGGAGTCTCTCGAAATTCGCCGGCCAACTCGGCAAGCACGTCTGGTTCGGTCCCGAGAACATCGGGCAGCTGTTCAGCGCGACTGTCGGTACGCTCTACGCGGGGCGGTTCCGCTACGTCCGCCTGCGCTCAACGGACGACGCGTCACCAGCACTCGGCGTGGGCAAGATCATCTTCTGGGATACGACTGTCTCCTCCTGGCAGACGGCCTTCCAAGTCACACGCGACGAGAACCTGTCGTCTGCCGACAATGCGGTCATGATCGCCGGGATCTACATCGGCTCACCGACGACCAACGGCAACTACGGGTTCATCCAGGATCTCGGGATGGTGAACGTTCGTTTCCGCTCGGTGCTGACAGCGGCTGGCGCGATCGGCTCGCGTGTCTATGCGGCCGGTGCTGGTGACCTCGGTGCCGATCAAGGGACGGCTGACGTCCTGACGACCGATTCGACCTCGCTTGCGCACGTGCGGTTCCTCGGTCGTGCAGTGACGGCACCAGCCGGTGGCGGATTGTCCGCCGTCTTGCTCGACTTCACCAACGCGCTTGGCATTCAGTAAGTCACCTGTACAGGAGGGCTGATACATGGCACGTCCACTGGCAGGCTACCCCGCCGCATGGGGCAATCGACGCGCGAGCGTCTTTCCGGTGACAGGTCCGGCGTCGTACTCGGCGTATACGGCGCCATCAACTGGTGGCCAGGACGTCAACGTCTTGCCACAGGCAGGACTCAAAACGGCCGATTTTGCACTCGGCGCTGTCTCAACGGATGGCGTTCATCGCGCCGAGGTCGTGCAGATCGAGGCGTCCACTGTTGGGGGCGTCTCGTTGTCCCGCACGCGTCTCGTGCTCAAGTGGTATGTCGTGAGTACGGGCGCGGAGGTCGCGGGCGGCGTCGATCTCTCGACCAAGACGGTCAATGTGCTCGTCATCGGCGAGTAGATCGAGCGCTGACGTGCATGGAGATGTCGACGGTCCCGTGTCTCTACACGGGCAGCACGATTGTCTGCCTCGGGAGTGGGCCAAGTCTCACGCCCGAGGACGTCGCCGACTGTCGACGGTTTAATACCTATATTATCGCCGTCAACGACGCCTATCACCTCGCGCCGTGGGCGCCAGTCATCTATAGCTCTGACGCGACGTGGTGGCGTCGGCATGCTGATCTTGCGTCCTCCTCGGCGGTCAAGTACACGATCGACGACGAAGCACGGGATCTCCTGTGGGTCAAGCGGCTCGCGCGCTCTGGCCAATCCGGTCTTGAACTCGACCCGCGCGGGCTGCGCTCAGGCGGCCATTCCGGCTACGCGGCGATCAACCTTGCAGCTCACCTTGGCGCAGCAACGATCGTGCTCCTGGGCTATGATATGCAGCCAGGTCGGCAGGGACACCACTTCTTTGGCGACCATCCTGATGGGAGTCACGTCCCATACGAGACATGGATCGACGTCTACACGACGTTGTTGTCACCATTAGCCGAGCAGAGGATCACGATTTGGAATGCGTCTCGCGAGACGGCGATCACGGCGATTCCACGCCGTCCCTTGCACGCCGCCCTGTGTGCGAGTTGCCCGTAAGCTACGCCGTCCAAACAGAGAAAACCTCGCCTCTGTTCGCACGTGCGTTCGCGCTGGGGTGTAGAGGTCATGCAACGGCATCCGGCGATCTCCACCCTGGGCCAGTGGCGCTGTTCGGCTCACCAGCGCGCTGGGCGATGTTGCAACAGGCAATTGCTGAGGGGCGCACCTGGTACTATGGCGACCACGGCATCTTCCGCCGCTTCCGCTATTACCGGATTACCAAGAACGCCTATCAACATGATGGGCGTGGGATGTGCTCGCCTGATCGCTTCCGGGATCTCCATGTGGACCTCACGCCTGCGTGGAATACGGGTGGAGGCGCCATTGTCGTCTGTCCGAACTCGTCGGTTTATATGAACTATTTTGGGATTGACGCGAAGTTGTGGGTGCTCGGCGTCGTGCAACGGCTTGGCGAGATGAGTGATCGGCCCATCGTCGTCCGCTGGAAGACCAACGTGCAGCATCGGCCGTTGTACGTAGATCTCCACAGTGCGTGGATGGTAGTCGTCTTCAGCTCAGCCTCCGCGATAGAGGCGCTCGCCGCAGGCGTCCCTGTCTGCACACTCGCGCCGTGGGCGTCGACGGCGCGAATGGGGATTCAGGATCTCGCCGACGTCGAGCGGCCGATCTATCCTGATCTATCTGAGCGGGATCAGTTCCTATTCAACCTTGCGCACCAACAATGGACGCTGCCGGAGATCGAATCAGGGACGGCATGGAGGGCGCTTGAACGTCCCTAGCCCACAGATCTTCATTGGCTGGGATCCCCACGAGTCGATGGCGTATGAGGTTGCTGTCGCGTCGCTGCGCCGGACGTCACCAGCACACATCTGCATCCCACTCGATCTGACTGATCTGCGGCGTCAGGGTCTCTATACTCGTCCGACGCAGGTCGTCGACGGGCATCTGTTCGACGTCTACTCGCAGGCGCCGATGTCGACCGAGCACGCGATTAGCCGGTTCTTCCTCCCGTTCCTCTGCCAGCATGAAGGCTGGGCGTTGTTCGTCGATGGCGACGTCCTCTTTCGTGCTGACGTGCGAGATCTGTTCGCGCTCGCCGAGGATCGGTATGCCGTCATGTGCGTGCAGCATCTGCCGCTGCACAATGAAGGCGTAAAGAAAGATGGCGTACCCCAACTCGCCTACCCACGCAAGAACTGGTCATCGGTCATGTTATTCAACTGCGCGCATCCTGCGCACACGCAGTTGACGCTTAACACTCTCAATACGTGGCCGGGGCGGGATCTGCACGCGTTTCGGTGGCTGGATGATGACGTGATTGGCGCGTTGCCAGCACGATGGAACTACCTCGTCGGTGTCACTCCGCGGATCCCCGACGCCGCCATCGTCCACTTCACCCTCGGGACACCGAACCTGCCTGATCATGCACGTGATTCCTTCGCTGACGAGTGGTACGCGATGGCCCGTCAGGCAGGTTGTAGTGCAGACGTTGATCGCAAGGTAGGTGTGTGATCGGGTACGGAGATGAACTCCTCGCGGCCGGTCAGGCACAGCGTCTCTACGAGACTGAGCATGCACCTGTCCTCATTGTTGGTCTTGATGGACGCCCGCGATGGCATGAGATCTGGGACGGCAATCCTGCAATCCTGCACCCTGATCGAATCGAGCTGGGGCAGTTGCACCTCGTCGTCCAGAGTGGTCCGAATTGCCGTCCCTACATCGTCTATCCCTTCAGCGAAGACACGGGCTGGACGTTCAACCAGACCTTCCGTGCGCGGGATCATCTCGCGAAGATCTACCTCACCATAGTCGAACGCCATCTTGGCGAATTGCTTCGCATGCGTGGTGGCCCCTACGTCCTGATCGAGCCGTTCACCAAACACAATAACCTCCGCTGGCCGCTCGACCGCTGGCAACAACTCGTGTGGGACTGTCCAGATGTCGCCTTCATCCAGCACACGCATGCTCACTCGCCGCACCTGCGCAACGTGACCTGCATCCAGGCGACCTTCCGTGAAGCCTGTGGGCTAGCGGCGGCCTCCTCGTGTTACATTCGCAGCGAATCTGGGATGTGTCATGCTGCCGCCGCGCTCGGCGTCCCGCAAGTGACTATTTGGGGCGATTGTCTCGACTGGGAGGTGCTTGGCGGCTATCCCAAGCAGACCGGCATGGTCGCGCAGCCACACTCGCCTTGCGGACGGTGGCATCCCTGCGATCATTGCGCGCGAGCCCTCTCGGCGATTACAGTAGATGCCGTCGTGACCGCGTTGCGTCGGCAACTCTATTTCGCTGAGACAGCCTGATGGCCCTTCTCGATCTCATCGGCGAACTCGTTGGGACTGTGCCAGGATTATCTCCACTCCTCGCCCAGAAGTACATCCAGGGGAGCTGGAACACGATCCGGCGCAAGCGGCTGTGGTCGTTTCTGGAGATCGATGGCGCGGTGGTGTGCCCTGCCGTCGTGTCGACAGGCTCGGTCAACATCACGCAGTACTCGGCGAGTGTCTCGCTCAACGCTGCCGCCTCCGCCGCCTTGGCTGCACAGACCGCCGTCAGCGCGACCCCTGGCCTGACCAACATGCAGATCCGCTTCGGCGTGACGACGCCTGCGGCCGGCCAGATCTACAACATCGTCGCGTTCGACGTGGTTGGCGCACCGGTCGTCCTGACTCTTGACCGTGTTGTGCAAGAAGCGACTAACGCGGCTGCTGGCTACCAGTGCTACCGCTGCTACATCACGCCGCCGATTCCTGATTTCCTCTCCTGGGAGTCGATTGTCGACGTCGCGAATGCCATCCCTGGCCTGAGGCTGAACCAGTCCTCGGCGATGTTTGATCTACGCGACCCGCAACGTCAAAGTTTTGGCCTCGCCTACTTTTGCGGACGCTATGCGGGTGCTTATATTCCAGATCCTGCTACTGGTGCCGTTCGCCCCAACCCCAATGTCGACGCTGGTACACACCTCTACGAACTCTGGCCGCACCCGACCCAGGGCCAGAACTTCTACGTGCGGATGCGGCGGCGCGGGACGGACTTCACCTCCATGATCGATACACAGCCTGAGGAGATCCCGGATGATCTCATCGTGGATTACGCACTATTCCATGACGTCTATCCATTCATCGGCGCGAACGTCGGCAATTTTCCCTCGTTCAAGGGCGTGCCACTCGGGATATTGATCGAGACCAAACGCCGCGAGTTCATGGATGGGTTGCAGGACGCCAAGCGCAACGATGACGAAGCCGCGATGCAATCGGTCTTGCGTCGAGGTCATGGCTTGCGTGGGCGACCATCTGGTTGGAAGGGGGATGCTGACTTCCCCATTGACAGTAACTACATGCAGTCTCACCTGATTCGGATGTAAGGAGAATCATTATGCCGTCCCGTAAAGATCACACCGCCGCGCCTGGGAGCTATTCGTCCAACGGCGTCCGTTGCACGATGGATCCACCGTTCAAGTCTGGACTCAACAAAGGCGCTCAAGGCGATAGCCGCGCGCCGTTCGACAAAGGGCGATCCGGCGGCGACAACGGCCTGCCGACGCACGTGATCGAATCGCTGGGATCGAAGACGAAGACGCCGAAGGCTGGCTTCGCGAGTGCGTCGCCGAGCAAGGATCTGACCTAGATCGATGTGATCGGTGGCGTACACTTCTCCGACGCTCGCGCAGGCGCAAGCGGCGCTGGCCGCGCGCCTCTACGATCCGTCTAATGTCTATTGGACGGCTGCGGAGCTAACTGTCTATCTTCGTGAGAGCCTTCGGTGGTGGAACGCCGCGACATCCCACTTCCGCGAGTCGGCGTCTTTTCCTCTCACGATGGCGCAGGCGATCTTCGATCTCCCCACCGTCCTGCCTACGTTGCGTGCCCAGTCCGTCACCAACTGGGATCTCGTGACGGATCTGCAATACGCCTTGCTCGAACCGCCTGCGGCCGGCGGCACCTGGACTGGCACCGACCAGTTCGATCTGACTGTGCTCTCTACCGCTATTCAGCGGCGCCGCGATCAATTCCTGCGCGAAACCGGCGCGGTGCTCTCCTCGCTGGCGACCGTATTCGTCGCGAACGCGACCGGCCGGTTCGAACTCGCCGAGAATGTGCTGATCGTCCGTACCGCCGACTGGATCCCGAACGCGACCTTGCTGCGCTTGCCCTTGCTCAAGACCGACGAGTGGGCCGCGAACACCTTCGCGCCTGCGTGGCCGAGTGGTGCGATTGGATCGATTACGTCCGTGCCGCCCATCGCCTATTCCGTCAGCGTGACGCCGCCACTATTCATTCAAGTCATCCCGCCGCCTGCGACTGACGGCGTACTCGACGCAGTGACGATTAATGCAGGAGCAGCCATCAACCCCGTCATCAACCTCTCGCTCGGCGTGCCTGACGACTGGGCGTGGGTGATCAAGTTCGGCGCCCTCGCCGATCTGCTCCAGCAAGATGGGCTGGCACTCGATGCGCAGCGGGCGGACTACTGCGAACAGCGCTGGCGCCAAGGCATCGATCAAGCCAAGAAGGCGAGCGTCGTGCTGACCGCGCGGATCAACGGAAGTACGATCCGCCTCGCCTCGCTGGCGGATGCGACGACGTTCACGCCACTGTGGCAACTTCTCACCGGTCCACCCCAGACCTTGCTGACCGCAGGTCACACGCTCATCGCCTGCTCGCCGCCGGCCGGCGGTGGTGGTCCGTATACTGCGCTGCTCGACGTGGTGCGGAATGCGCCGGTGCCGGCGGCGGGCGGCGACATCTTGCAGATCTCGCAGGACGTCTACGATTCGATCCTCGACTACGCGCAGCATCTCGCCCTCTTCAAACAAGGTGCAGGGCAGTTGCAACTCGCTACCGCGCTCCTCGTGCGCGCCGCGACGGCTGCTGGCGTCGATCTCCGTCTCCAGCAGGCGAGTCAGCCCTCGCGTGTACCGCTCCTCAGTCAATCGCTTCAGGATGAACACGTGGAGCCGCGCGAGGAAGAGGCGATTCCGGTAAGCTAGCGGGTCAGTAGGGCGAAGCAGAATCCACATGCACTTGGCAAACTTCTCGCTGTAAAGTAATCCGTCATGGCCGACTACACGCGTCAGACTGAGCGCTTCACCTATCGCGGCATCTCGCTCCAGCCGCAGGACGCGCTCCCCGAAGGCAAAGTCGCCTACGCCCAGAACATTCGATCGCTGAGTGAAGGGACGGTTACTCCACGCTACGGCCTCTCCCAAGTCAACAATTCTCCACTAGGCGGTGCCGTCCACTCGATCTTCCGTCTGAACGACACGACACCATTTGCAGGATCTGGCGCGCCCGAGCGTCGTTTCGTTGGTGTAGGTACACAACTCCTCGGTGGAACACCAGGCAGTGGCGTCTATGGTCTTGTGACGCTCAATCCCTTCTCAGGCAATCCGCTCAACGCGATTGCGGCGACGCCGGTCAATTCGCCGCGGCCGTTTCTCTACGTCGCGGACTCGGCGCGGATGCTGAAAGTTAATAACGATTTTCAAGACATGCCAATCGGCATCGCGCCGCCGGCCGCATCACCCACGGCGCTCTTTGCGGCCGTTGAATCAACCCTCGCCCCCGCGATCAACGCAGGCGGCTGGACCGAGTACGGCGCGTCTGCTGGTCCCACCAACATCGTCATACGGACAGCGCCTGTTGCAGTTGTCGTCACGCAGTTGATTTACGACTTCGGCGTGACTGGCATGGCGTCTGTCGCCCTCTCGGACATGCGTGGGATCGTGCCTGGGACTACCGTCGACATCGACGCGGCGCCGGCCACGCCCGAGAAGGTCATCGTCCAAGAGGTCTATCCCTCGGTGGGTACGACGACCATCGCGGCCATCCAATATGACAGTGGCACGACTGGCCCGTGTTCGATTCAACCGACCGGCTCGCTCTACACCGGCCAGATCGAGCAGGCGACACCGGCCGAGGTTCGTCGCCGGTATGAAGATCTCGATCAGCCGATTCCCGCGCGCGTGACCGTGACGCGCACGGTCGATTTCCCAGTCAACGCACTGATCCTGCTCGGTGGGATCGAAGTCGTGCGCATCACCGCAGTCGCGCTCGGGCCAGATGGCGTCTTGTCGTTCCGTTGTACCACTGCGGGCACCTTCGCGGTCGGCGCCGCAATCGCAGGGATCGCCTCGTTCCGCGCCTCGTTCGTACTCCCGAAGATTGCCGGTGTTGCTGCCATCGCCTTCGCACGGCAGAACACGATCACCCTAGCGTCAACGGATCCCGTCGTCGGCGGCATCCAAACTGGCGCAGCGGCGAACTGGTCGCTTGTCGGGACGCGGGCGACTGCGCAACACGACATCATCCGGCTCGGCTTCCGTGCGAGTCAGTTCGCGTACGTGCAATCCGTCCGCGTCTACTTTGATATCGATCCTGTCAGTGGCCCCGTTGCGTTCTTGCAGAATTACTTCTTCTACGAGTGGCGGGCGAGCGATTTGCTCGCGGCGGTCCAGTTTGCGGCAGGCTCAGCAACCGGTTTAGTGTCGGACGCGCAGGCTGGCGCGGTTCTCCAAGGCCAAGTTGATCGCGACTACGACCAACAATATGGTCGTACTAGTGCGCTGCTACTAGACAGTGTG
>Ga0209341_10001018_pt1 | contig 28240 bp, 22 predicted proteins | sample RifCSP13_2_FD_184020 | JGI IMG/M metagenome (GOLD analysis project Ga0209341, IMG submission 184020) | Soil microbial communities from Rifle, Colorado - Rifle CSP2_sed 13_2 (SPAdes) (version 2) | ecosystem: Environmental > Terrestrial > Deep subsurface > Rock core/Sediment | place: Rifle... | reverse complement strand
CAGGTCTCCCGTTTTCGGGTCGGTCAGCAGAATCGAGGACGCCTCGGTTCGAGTGATTTCACGCGCGGCTTCGATGATGAGCGTGAGCAGCGTGACCAGATCCAGCGTCGAGTTGAGAATGCGGCTCAGTTCCAGCACGCGGCGGAAGCGCGCCAGGCGGGTTTCAAGCTCGGTGGTGTATGGCATAGGCTCTCGTCAGCCGGGCCTCAGCTCCGACGGCGCTACGATCGCTTCGACGATGCGCGGCAGCACGTCGGCGACGTCGCCTCGGATCAATACGTCGGCCCGGTCATCCAGGTAAGTTTCGCCGAAGTTGATGATAATCAGTCTGGCTCGATGCTCCAGCGCCAGGTGCGGCAAGTCGGCCGCCGGGGCGACCTCCAGCGACGAGCCGGCGACGAGCATGACGTCGCACTGGCGCGCCGCGGCCGTGGCGCTCAGCAGCGCCTGCGCCGGCAGCGCTTCGCCGAACAGAGTCGCGTTCGGCTTCAGCACGCCGCCGCACGCCGGGCAGAGAGGCGTCTCCCCATCGGCGATGAAGCGCGCCAGGTACGACTCGGACGGGGTGACGCGGTAACACGCAAGGCACACGGCTTCGCGCACGTGGCCGTGCACTTCGGCGACACGCGTCGAACCGGCCTTTTGATGCAGCCCGTCGATATTCTGGCTGATCACGGTGCGAATGATACCGGCATGCTCGAGCTGCGCGAGCGCGAAATGCGCGGCGTTCGGCCGGGCGTCGCGCATGAGCGTGGCCAACGGGCGCAGCCAGCGGTAAAAGCGGTCGGGATTCTCGCGGAAAGCGTGAATGGAGGCGACCTCCATCGGGTCGCTCGTCTCCCACAGACCGACGTCCGCGCTGCGAAAGTCAGGTATGCCCGACGGCGTGCTGACGCCCGCGCCGGTGAGGGCGACGACGTGCCGGGCCGCACGCAGCATGCGCGCCGCGCGCTCGATAAGCGGTTGCATCGCGATGTCTGCATCGTGCGCCACGATCGTCGCCGTTGGGTGATCTCAGATCGGTCCCAGCATCAAGATGCGCGCCAGCTCGCGGAACTGATCGGATACGATGTTGCCGGGCTGAACCATGATGAGAGGCGCGCCCTGTTCCGATGCCTGGAAGGCGGCCTCGGGAACCGGGGTGACCACAACCGCCAGGTCACGATTCAGTATGCCCTCGATCACGGCCTTGCTCAGCGTCGCCGCCGAAGGCGAGCGGTGAACCACAACGGGCATGACCTTGTCTGCGCCGATGCCGGCTTTTTCGAGCTGCGCGAGCATCGACTGCGCCAGGAGAACGGCGGTGCGCTGAGGCTCCAACACGACGACCAGGCGCGAGCACAGTCTCACCGCGGCGCGCGCGCCGTCGTCCAGGCGAGAACCGAGGTCGAGCACGACGACTTCCGCGAGGCTGGCCAGTTGGCGGATGATGGCATCCGCGTGCCGGGCCGGGATGTCCGTTGTCTCGGCGCGCTGTTCGATGGGCGACAGGAGCATCCGCATGCCGGAGACATGCCCGGTCAGCGCCGACTCGACGAGCTTGGCGCTGATATCGTCCGCCTGGCGCGACACGAGCGCCTGGAGGCCGCTTGCCCGGCTGAGGCCGAGCTGCAGCCCCACGTCGCCGGCGGCCGAATGCAGGTCGCCGAGGATAACGTGTTGGGACGCATCGTCCTTGCCGCCCTGAGAGAGCGCGACGGCGACGTTGATCGCCAGCGTCGTCGTGCCGACGCCGCCTTTCGCGCCTATGAATGCCAAAATGCGAGCGTGCGGGCGGACGCTCACCTCGGCTCGCGTGCGCGCGCTGCGCAGCAGCACCGCTTCCACACGCGACGATAGCTCGGCGGGATGAATCGGCTTGGTCAGGTAGTCGTCCGCGCCGGCCTGAAACCCGGCGACCTTGTCTCCGACCAGCGTCTTGGCGGTGAACATGATGATAGGAATGTCCGCCGTCTTCTTGTTGGCGCGCATGCGCCGGGTGACCTCGTAGCCGTCCATGTCCGGCATCATGACGTCCAGAATAATCAGATCGGGCTGCTCGGATTCGGCCTTACTGAGAGCCTGCGCGCCTCCCTGGGCGGCGGCGATCTGATACCCCCGGCGTTGAAGCATCAAGCCGATGAGCTTCAGGCTTTCCAGATCGTCGTCAACGATCAAGATTTTCTCGGCCACAACGTTTTCACCACGAGCTGGGATGTGTTTGCGTGCAGCCTCGCATAATGCAATCTGTCGAAGCCCGGTAAAGCCCAGGCCCGACTCGCGTATCCTGTGCACGCCATTCGGATTCTATAGTACCACCGCAGGTTTGGCAAGTCAAACCATTGGGTGGTGTGGTGTGCACGCAAAGGTTGTCAGGAAAGCAGGCCGGGCTCCCACGCCCGGCTTATCCGGCGGCGTGGGAGCCGCCTCTGCTGACATGTTTTGCGTGCACGCTGCCCTGAACCGGAGGCACGGCAGCCAGACAACTCCTGTATAATAAGCACATGCCCGATGCGGGTCTGTCCAATTGGTCGCCCCTCTTGATCCTCGCCGCGGCCGCCGCGCTTGCCGCGCTGGCCTTTCTGGTGCGACGCCGCGTGCTGTCGCGCCGCGAGCTTGAGCGCCGCTCGTCCGAGCTGGATGCGCTGGTCGACTTCGGCCGCTCGATCACGCAATCGCGCCTCGACGTGGACGCGCTGTGTGAGCTGATCCACCGCAAGGCTTCGCAAATCGTGGATACCAGCTCGTTTCAGATCGGGCTGTTCGAAGACGACCGGTACGCCATTCGCCTGTGGATTCGGGAGGGCGAGCGTCTCCCGCCCGCGAAGTTCGACCTGGCGCAGAATGGCGGCCTGATCGGTTGGCTGAGGCAGTCCAAGCAGCCCCTCCTCATTCACGACTTCGAGCGCGAGATCGACGCGCTGCCGGCGCGCCCGCGTTATCTGAGCAGCCAGCCGCCGCGCTCGGCGGTGTTCGTGCCGATTGTCGCCGGCGAGGAGGCGGTGGGCGCGGTTTCCATCCAAAACGATCGCCCCAACGTGTTCGGCGACGATCACGTTCGGCTCCTGTCGATCGTCGCCAACCAGTCGGCGCCGGTCATCGCCAACGCCCGGCTCCTCGAAGCCGAGCGCCGGCGGGCGACGCAGTTGGCGCTCATCGGCGAGGTCGGCCGCCAGGTGGCGGCCATCCTCGAAATCGACGTGCTGTTCGATCGCGTCGTGGAGCTGATCCAGTCGCACTTCAATTACTATTTCGTCGCCGTCGTTTTGCGCGAAGAAGACACCGACGATCTGGTGTTCGCCGGCACGACGGTTGAAAAGATGCGCGGGCGGCGCTTGAAGATAGGGCAGGGAATTACCGGGACGGTCGTGCAAACCGGCGAGCCGCTGCTTGTCAACGACGTCTCCGCCGATCCGCATTACATCGCGCTGGCTTCTGTGCCCGAGACGCGATCGGAGCTGGCCGTGCCCTTGACCTTCGGCCAGCGCATTCTCGGCGCGCTCGACGTCGAAAGCAGCGAGCTGAACGCATTCACCCAGGAAGACCTCTTCATCCTGCGCACGCTCGCCGATCAGGTGGCGATCGCCACGCACGAGGCGCGCCTGTACGCCGCCGAGCGCGAGCAGGCATGGGTCAGCACCGCGCTGCTGCAGGTGGCCGAGGCGACGACGCAGGCGACGAGCGTCGAGGAAGTCCTCGAGACCGTCGTGCGCATCACGCCCATGCTGTCCGGCGTGGATCGCTGCGGGATCCTGCTGTGGGATGCGACCCGGTCAGTATTTCGCGCGGCTGCCTCATTTGGACTGAACGAGCGGGCGCCGGTTTTTGACGCGCTCAGGCTCGGCGCCGACGACTGGCCCGACTTATTCGCGGCTGAAGCGACAGGAGAAGCCCTTCAGTTGGACGACACGCCCGGCCGCCTGAGAGAAGCGTTCGGGCCGGGGCCGCTGCTGGCGCTGCCGCTGGTTGCGCGCGGCGAGCGCGCCGGCGTGATGCTCGTCGGCTCCCCCGAGGGCAGCCAACTGGCGAAGCGTAAGGCGGCGCTGATCGTCGGCATCGCCAACCAGGCGGCGCTCGCCATCGAGTCGTCGCAGTTGCTCGCTTCACAGCGCGAAGAGGCGTGGGTGAACATGGCACTGCTGCAGGTCGCCGAGGCAGTCGGATCGCAGACGGAGCTTCGCGACATTTTGACGACCGTCGTGCGCCTGACGCCGCTGCTGGTCGGCGTGGAAACGTGCCTGATTCTCCTGTACGACCCGGCGAGCGCTTCGTTCGTCGCGGGTGACGTGTACGGCATTCCCAGGGAGCGCCTCAAGCTGTTCGCCGATCTGCGCGTGCCGCAAGCGGCCTGGTCTCTCGGCGAAGCGCCGGCGGATGTACCGCTTGAGGTCGTCGAACGACTGCAGCTCAGCGCGCCTCTGGCCTGGCCGCTGGTCGCCAAAGGCGACGTCGTCGGCGTGATGGTCATCGACGGCGGAACAGAGACACGCGCTCCCAGCGCGCGCCACACCAACATCCTGGCCGGCATCGCCAGCCAGACGGCCATGGCGGTGATGAACGCGCAGCTCGCCGACGAGGCCGCCGCTCGCCAGCGTCTCGAGCAGGAGCTGCGCGTCGCGCGCAAGATTCAAGAGAGCTTTCTGCCGGAGCGCTGCCCCTCGCTGCCCGGATGGCAGATCGCCGCGTACTGGCGCTCGGCGCGCCAGGTCGGCGGCGACTTCTACGATTTCATCCCGCTGCGCGATGGGACCGATCGCCTGGGTATCGCGATCGCCGACACCGCCGACAAGGGCGTGCCGGCGGCGCTGTTTATGGCCCTGTCGCGCACTTTGCTGCGCGCGGCGGCGATCGGCGGGCGCGGCGCGGCGGAGGCGCTCATGCGCACGAACGACCTGATCCTCGCCGACGCGCGCTCCGACCTGTTCGTCACGATCTTCTATATCATTGTCGACGCGTCGTCGGAGATGGCTCGCTTCGCGAACGCCGGCCACAATCCGACCCTGGTCGTGCGCGCGGCAAGCCCGGTTCCCGAATATCTCACAGAGCACGGTATGGCGCTGGGCGTGATGCCCGACATTCGCTTGGAGGAGCAGGGCTTGATGATAGGGCAGGGGGATGTAGTCGTGTTGTACACCGACGGCGTGACCGAGGCGCTGAACGCGACGAACGAGGAGTTCGGATTGGAGCGCCTGGAGCGCTGCGTCACCGCTAGTCTGTCCGGCTCGGCGGACGACATCGCCTGGGCCATCCGCCAGGCGCTGCGTGAGCACGTCGGCGACGAGCCGCCGTTTGACGATATTACGTTTGTCGTGGTGAAGCGAGTCAACGAATAGGCAACGGATAAACGAATGTAACTGCCAGCTTCTCACCTCATCACATTTATTAGAGGCAGAAATATACACTCTGTTACCTGAGCCAGATAGTAAGGGTCTGAGATAGCGGTCCTGTAAGCATTCAAGCTCGCTTCTGAAGAGTTGACTCGCCAATCTATTCCTTCTTCTACCTTCAAAACTGAAAACCAGAGGAGCGCTTTTATGTATGGGTATTCTTTAACTTCTGTTCCATACGTATTCTTAATCCATTCAGCTTTAGGTTTATCATCATCACTTTTTTCAGCAGCCCCTATTTCAGCTATCATGGCTGGTTTTTCAGGGTGCAGCGCATGAAACTCAGCTATAGAAAGACCAGGGAAAGTGTGATCAAGCATGTCGCGAAAAGGTAACCATTCATTGCCACCGTCTCCCCGGAAGTATATCGACGTCCCTATCCAGTCTACTTGATCGTCTCCTGGATAGTACGCTGATAATGTGTTCCAGGGCGCAAGTGAGACGTTGGGGAAACTAAGCCAATTGGGACTCCAAACCCAGATAACGTTATCTGCCCCCTCTTCAGCGAAGATAGTTCGGATATGACGCCAGGCCGCTACAAATCGCTCCGGCCCATCAGCTATGTTTGGATCGCCAAAATGAATATAAAGATCGTCCGCTATATTCCACGATTGAGTCCCATCAGGTCCAAATGCATTTGGACCATTGTGAGGATACCAGTCGCCATCCATTTCCCAAGACCAACGTATAAACATCGGATGGCCGAACTGGGTGGCATATTGTGCGGCAGGTCTGATTACATAGTCATACTGCCCATCAATAATCTGTTGATAGTAAATTGGTGTATTCTCTAGGGTGGTGGTGTTCCAATCCAAAGGATTCCAGCTTATCATCAAAATTCTACCATCGGCGAAGTAATCAGCTAGATTAAGCCAATCGAAATCTGCGTATTGACCACCGTTTATTGTCATGGCCCAAAACCGATTGACTATTACCAAACGCCGGCCAGTCATGCACTCAAACGCTTGTACCTCAAGCAGTGAATCAGGATAGCTTGCTGGTAAATCGCCAATATAAGCGCCGATGTATGCGCCAACTTCTGGAATAGGAACCGTTTGCGGGACAGATGTTGCTGCTGGCGCTTCGCTTACAGCAGTAGAGACAATACACCCACCCCCCACCAAGAACAATATAGCCAACGTTACCGCAATTACCAATCTGAGCACTGGCTGGCGGCTCATATTCTCCCTCCTTCAGTTCTTCAACACAGCAGGCAGGTAACTGAAACAGAGGGCTTGGATGGGGTAGAAAGGCTCGCGGTTCAGTGCATTGTAGAGCCACGCTGTGGGCGCGACGCCGTGCCAGCGGGTGGTCCACACACCGCCACCTGAAAAATCGTCGGGCGAGCCTGGCACAGCGCCATCCTCCCGCTGCTGGGCCAACAGCTCCAGTAACAGGTCGTTCGCGCCGTCGCCGCCTACAGAAATGTACTGCCCCGTACCTTCATTCCAAACCGACCAGGGGCCGGCCTGTCCATCGAAGCCGAAGAGCTGCCCGCCTTGGGCCGGCAAACGGAGTACATCTCTCGCATAGCTGAGCGCCCGGCGGGCCTTGCAGCCATCGCCAATCGCGCTGAGAAAGGCTGCGCCCCAGGTTTGGTTATCGAGGTACGGCTGCCACCAATTCCTTCCACCTCTGAAGCGCCCCATATCGCCATCCCAATAATAGGTCAGCAAACAGTTCTTAAGCCTGTCTGCCGGAACAGGGTAATCCGGCCCGGCCGTATGTAAGGCCCACCAGGCGTCGATGGTGCCTTCAGTGTGATCGATGACCAGGCAGCCATCCGCCGGGTTGATGCGCGTCACCAGCCAATCAGCCGCGCGATTGCGAACCGTGACGGCCTGAGGATGGGCGCCGCCTGCATCGATGTAGCGGCTCAGGGCGAAGACCGCCCAGGCAATGTCGCCTAGCCATTCAGTGGGATGTACTGGCGCTAAGGTGACACAGTTGCGGCTCTTAAACCAGGAGCCATTGGCATTCTGGGTAGCTGCCAGCGCATCCACCACGGAATCTGCTTGCGTCCACATTTTCTCTTTTGTGAACACAATCAGAGCCAGGGCCTGGTCGTAAGTATGAGCCACGCACTCAGATTCTTCCTGCCACGATTTGAGCAGGCCCGTTACCGCCTGCTGGCTGGCGAGCCAGTTAACGGCTGCGTCTGATGCGATTGGGTTCGAGATAACCGCTTCGAAGGTGATGGGCACGCTGCGCGAGATGACATTGTAGGCATTCAGGTTATCGATGGCAATGCTCCCGACGCCGCCGACATCATCAACCGGATCCTTCACGACCGAGACGAAGAGCGCGCTCACCTGGCTGGCATCGAAGCTGGTGCCGCTCGTCCAGGGTTCAAGGAACCTGAAGGGGATGACCAGTTGGCCCCACCAATAATGGTGGGTCGGGTGATGATAACCGCGCGCAAAAATATGTTCCTGGCTGCCAGCAGGGTTGATCAATCCCACCTCCAGCGAGTTCGCTCCGGCCGGATCGCCCCGCCAGTCCAGGCGCAAGTGGTCGTAGGCGGACAGATCGAGCGGCGGGTTGAAGTTACAGCGAACCTGGGCCCAGTTACCGTCACCACTCCCCAGGTTGTAGTTCAGTTGAAGCGCTCTGTCGGTGTAACCGGCGATGGCAGCCACAGTGCCCGTGACCGGGCGATCGGATGGTAACACGGGGAAGCAGTTGTAAGTGCCTTCGAAGTCGAGGAATGTGAAGCCGGAACGGAGTCCCAGGTCTGTCCACGGCTCGGGCGGGTTGTCTTGCGCCAGTAACCAGTAGCTCACCTGGCCGGTCTGGCCCGCTGTCCAGCTCTGCGAAGCAGGCCCGTCGTCGTGCAGCCACAGGCCGACGTTTTCGTTATTGGGATTGGTGGTGGCGCTGATCCGGCCCTGTGGCGTGACCGTATGAGTGATGGGCAAAGCATCGAGAGCAATACGCACGTTGGGGGTGTTCCCCTGCCAGCTTTGGTCGTCGGTATGGAGCACGTCGAGCCAGGTGTTGCCGAGTGGTAGGGCAAGGCTAAAGACAAAAGCCGAAGGCGTAACGCTGGTGAAGGCTACCTGATGCCGAACCAGATCGCTGCCGATGAAGCGAGCGGCGTTGCTGTCGTGGCAGTCGGTGTTACCGCCGTCGCATGTACCGCCCTGGCTGATAAACATGGACGAAACCTGCGCGAGCTTGAACCCCTGCCGTTCGGCGCGCCGTGTAGAGTTGATGGTAATATCGGCTGTGGCCGTATGGGTCTGGGTGACGTGCAGCCGGGTCTGTCGATCGCGGGGAGGGGGTAACACCAACTCATAGGCTACGCTAAAGTCGTGGTTGGTCCCGTTGGCCCGCATGCGCAGCGGCGCGGCGGGTAACCAGGTAGTATCGATCTCTAGCCGATTAAGCTGGGGATTGTGATAGTAGGTTGAGAAACTGGGCCAATAGGCAGGGCCCAAGACAATGGAGCTGCCAAACGGAATGGATGGGGTAGGATCAGCGTTTTGCTTCAGACGCACGAAGCCAGATGCATAGATGACGGCGACCTGCGGAGTGCCTGACCAGCTTTGCGACTTGTGATAGACGCGCACAAGGGCTGCATTGCTGTGTGAGATGCCGTCGAGTACGACCTCCATGGGAGTACCCACATTAGGGTCGGTGCCGCACTTATCGACAATCCAACCATTGCTCCCGTTGTAAATTGTCAAGCAGTTGGATTGAGCCGCGATGCCGTGAAGCGAGGCCGAGATTGCTACCAAAGCCAACAGGCACGCGAAGGCCACCGATAAGCGTTTCGATAGCCGAGATTGCATGGCGTGCCTGTCTGCAAACCGATGGATGACGGGGAACAAGGTTTGCGTCTTGCCTCCTCTCGTTGACGTGTGAGGCAACGTATTGCGTTGGTACTCCTAAACACTGCCGACCGGCAAAGCGCGTTGCGCTAAGTTCACTATTACTTGAACTCAAAATCGTCTACCCACACTGTGGCGCTGTTCGTGGCTCTCTTGAATTGAAGGTTGACATTCTCAAGCCGATTCAACTGTACACCCAGATCCGAGAACCTGCTCAGCGGTGTGCAGAACGATGTCCACTTTCCCGCCTGCGCGATATTGATCAAGATTCCTTCCTCTCGCGGGGATGTGTCTTTCATATCCAAGCTGAATGCCTGATTGGGCGTTTGGGTGTAAGCCCAGAAGCAAATCTCGGTGAATTTCGTGGCGTCATAGCCGTCAGGCGTGCCGATTCCCCAGTATCTGTTGTCGTCGACGCTTTTATACTCGATCCTGACCGCAAGGGGTTCGCTGTGGAATATATCGTAGACGCCTTGGCACAGGAAATTTGGGTCATCTTCCGGACCGTAGAATGGGAACTGGGGATCCACGTCTTGGAGCTGTGGAAACACGTTTCCGGTGATGGAAGGGTGGTTGCAGGCGATCGGTGGTATTGGAGTAGGCGTGTCGGTGGGAGCCGGTGTATTGGTCGGGGTTGGCGTATTCGTCATAGTTGGGGGAGGGGGAGGCGGGGTAGGCGTGACCTCAATATTGCAGACGATCGTAGCTTCAGATGAGGTGCCGTCTCTTTTCGCGGTCACTTTAATGATCACCTGACCAGGATTGTTTGGAGCCGTGAAGTTTACAGTCTGACCTGTGGGTGGCGTCACGATGCCTGCGCTTGGGCTCCATTCAAAAACGACCCCATCACCTTGCACTCCGGACACTGCCAGTGGAATGGACTCGCCCGGCGACAACACGCAAGAGCGTCCGGGGACGATGGTGGGTGTTCCTAACGGTTGGCATGCACTGGCTACTACTAGGAAAAGCAGGCTGAGTAGTAGTGTTGCCCTATGTAGGGTGTGAGATCCTACCACAGTCGAAGAAGCTACACTGCTCATGGTTTTTTCTCCTCTGCTATGGTCCGCGCTCAACAAAGAACGGATAAGACTCCAGGGCCGGACAGCGCCACTGGGTCAGCTGCATAGACACGGGATCGGCAATGCTGTCACGACCGCTCAGATAGTCGACTGTGCAACCTGTCCTGCGAAGGAGTTTCGCATCACCGCCAATGCCAGCGTCCATCCAAGTGCACTCGAGGATGGGTAGTTTCATCTCGCGCGAGACGGGAATAACCTCTGCCTCCAACCTGACCGTCACACCCGGCTCAACTGAGACGCTCTCTCCCGGCGATGGTATCGAGATGATGGTGTCTCCTTTCGAGATCCGGAATGAAACCAATGTGTCACTTGAGCCAATGCATTGCGGAAATAGCCAAAGACCCGCCAGCGAGACCGATGTGCCAAGTATGAGAAACCGCCATGCACGGGGAGAGAATAGCTTTGGGTCGGCCGCTAACAGGATTTTGAGTATCAGACGTATGGGCCACGGGACTCCGTCATCATCGGCCCATTGGTTCAGTTGGTCGGACAGCCCGGCAACGGCCGACAATGAAACCAGGGCGACTGAGATGAGAATGGCGGGAAGCCATGGATAGCCTCGCACATAGCGAAGGTAGGGAGCCAGCTGAGAGTTGTCCAGGATGGTCAATGCGACCACGATTAACACGATGGACAGCGAGCCAGTCACAAGTAGATTTCGCCGCCCATGACGCAAGAGCCGTTCAACGGTTCTCTTAACCGCTAGCAGAGAGACGGTTAGGCGGGGTAGGATTCCTCGTGGCATTGAACACATCTCTCCACTCTCACGTGAGATACGTATAATTCCTTTACGCGTGTAGAGCTCAACGATTAAGGGAGCGGCGGAATGCAAATCCTGTCGATCGGGCAACTGAGTGGTTGGCCCACTCTCATCACCAGAGGCAGATATAGTTGAGCGACGGGCTTCCTCACAAAGCTAACTTTATCTACGAACACGTCGTAGGGCGACTGGGTCGCATTTCCATCTAGCTGAAATGCAATCGCGAGGCCGTCAGACGCTATTGTAGGGGTGGGGGAGGTCGTCAAGTTAAGAATGTGGCTCTGGTCATCCATAATGAATTTCTGATAGTGCACCTGCCCGCCAAGAATCTCCCCTTCCAGCGAAAGGGTATGCCACTGTCCTGCTTGCAAGCATTGTGTAATTGTCGGCCTGATCGGCACCCACGGCTCAGATTGATGAGGATCCCAGTAGCGCCAGCGCGGCGCACCCTCGCCGACATTCTGCCATTGAAGGGCGAACTCGTATCGCTTAGAGTGTTTATACTTGTTCATGCTGAACTCAAGCGCCTGGATCACGGACGGAGCGCTTTGGTTGTTACACGTCGTGGTAGGGGTAAACCAAAAGGGCATCGTAAGAGTAAACACGCTTGCCGATGGTTCCGGCAACAAGTTCCTATAACAGTGCACGTTCGAATACGTAATAACGCCTCCGGTAAGGGAACATTGAAGCGACTTCCCGCCAAGGGATGGCGTCGCAACGTTTGTGATGACCCACGTTGGCCAGCCTTCACAGAAGACGCCCCAATCGGCGGCGTCTTCATCCAAGTCGTGTGTTTTTGAAATAGGTGGATTGGCTGGTCCTTGGTCGCATATTACCGCATCACTTGGGGCCTGCCCCCAAGCCGTTCGAGGCAACGTGCTGTCTGACGCTGTTGTCTGATCTGTACCACCGCTCGCCGTTGTTCCGAGAACTCCGGTCATCATCATAAGAGCGAGTCCAGCGATAATCACAGTGATTCCGCACTTGAACATCTCACCTCGCTATGCACAACGGCTTAGGCCGAGGATTCCCGTCCCGGTACTCAGAAGCAAGATACGCTGATCAAAGCAAAGGTGGGTCTTCCAGGTTGGACGCTGACGGCGTTGTTGCGATATTCGATTGGCGACTACAAGAGCATTACTACTATAGCACTAATCAGGAGCGAGTCAATACCCTTTTGGCAGCTTGCCAAGTATGGCCCATCGCACACCGTTTCCCCCTTGGCAGCCCTAACATCAAGCTGATCGGCCCCAGCGCCAGCAGCGCCATCGCCCACGGCAGGCCGAACTGGCTGGCGATCATCCCCAGCGTCCACGGAATCGTCCAGGCTATCGCGCCGAAGGCTGACGAGATCGACATGGCGATGCCGGAGCGGTCCGGCAGGCCGGCGCAGAAATGCGCCGCCAAGATCAGGTACCAGCATGACGTGGCGAGGGCGAGACACGCCAGCAGTCGTGGTGAAGCGCGCCACGAAGCGCAGCGGATAGTGTGTCGGCGCACGGCCATCCGGGCACGCCAGGCCCGAGTCGCCGCGTTGCTTGGCGAGCCTCAAAGCACCCGGATGAACTTGGCCGTTGAGGGCACGCCATCCGAGTTGACGATGAAGAGCATGTAATACCCGGGCGGTGCAGTGGACGGATCAGGTGGAGCGACGACGGTGAGCTGCCATGGGGTATTCGCGTCGATCTTCAGCCCGACGTAGCGCTGATCCATGTTGTTGTTGTGCGTCGTCGTGGTCGGGCGGATGAGGGCCACGGATGTGATGGACCGCGCATCGCCGGTCTCGACATCGAACGTTTCTCCGTACGTGACTTGCGAAGGAGTCCGGTCGATGACCGGCTGTGGGCCGCGCGCGAGATAGGGCGGGCTGAATACTTCGAGGCGTAACTCGTTTCCATCCGGCGGCCACTCGTGTCCTGTGCTGCCCGCGGTGAGCACACGCCCATCGGGCAGCAGGACTGCGGTCGAGTGGTAAAGTCGTGCAACCTGTGCTTGGGCCAGTCTCTGCCAGGTCTCCGTTACCGGGTCGAATCGCTCGGCCTCCAGGACAGCGCCATGATTATGATCGGCAATGCCTTTCTCCGCGCCGTTGACAACTAACACAGACCTATCGGGCAGCAGTACCGCATCGACCAAAATGCGGGCGTTGTCGAGAGGTGTGGTTTCTCTCCATCGGCTCCGTTCCTGATCTCCCACGTTCAGCTCGAATATGTCAGCCCGGTCGGTCGCCGGGGATTCTGTATTCGGCTTTAACGCAGTACTGCCGCCTATCATCAGCACCCGCGCTTGCGGATGGTCGGGCAGTATCGGAAGCAGCACGCTGGTTCCCTGGCCAGGGTATGTGCGGCTACCTGAGGAAGGTATCTCGAACGCTTGAGGAAGCCATGCTTGTTTATTGAGATCGAGCAATCGGGTCTTGTCCCAGGAGTGAACGAAAAGGAAACCCCCGGGCAAGACATGCAGGAACGGGTACAGGCCGATATTTTTCAGGAAGGGCTGTGGAGCCGTTAACGTATCGGTGTCGGGATCAAAGATTTCGCATGTAGAATTCATCGCGAATTGATCGCTTCCCGTCAATTGTTCGAGCATTGGCGCAATACAATGATGCCAGTATCCGGAAACGATCAGGGCCTTACCGTTGGGCAGCGTGACGCACGTAGGATACCACCGCGCGCGTGGCATATCCGCGTGTCGCGACCATGTCTCCGTGACCGGATCGAACGTATGGACATCGTGGTCAGCGCCTCGACCGAAGCCAATCAGCGAGACAACGATTTGCCAGGGAATTTGTGCGTACGACTGCCCACCGGCGGCGAGCAGGCGTCCATCCGGGAGAATACAGTGGCCGCTGCAGAAGAGGTTGCGTGGCAGATCGGGGTACGTGACGCCCTCGCTCACTGGATCAAATAGCGCAGACTGCCCTCTATTGATAGCTGCATAGTCATGCATATCGGCCGAGAATAGCAGCACCTTCCCGGTGTTCAACAATGCCATGTGGACGCCGACAATGTTCAGGCTGGCTGCGATTCGCCATTCTCCTTGTACGGCTTCTGTTTCACTTATCACGATCTCTCTGTAGTCCAGCACGATACACCTCCTGCGCAAAGCTATTTCGGATTTCCGAAGTCTTGGAGACTTCGGAAGTCTTGAGTAGGGGATCACTGCACTCGGACAAACTTCGCGATTGAAGGCACCCCATCTGTGTTAACGATGAACAGCATGTAATATCCCAGTGGTGCGACACTCCCATTGGGGGGAGCAATCACCGTGAGTTGAGCCGCGTTTCCGCGCACGATCTTCAGCCCGACGTAGCGCTGATCCATGTTGTTGTTGTGTGTCGTCGTGCTCGGACGCACGAATGCGACCGACTGGATGGACTGTGCATCGCCGGTGTCGATATTGAAACTCGCTCCATACGACACCTGCGGCGGAGCCCAGTTGATGACGGGCCGGGGGCCGTTCGCGAGATACGGCGGGCTGAAAACTTCGAGGCGCAGCTCCTGTTCAGCCGGCGGCCATTCGTGCCCCGTGCTGCCCGCCGCGACGACACGTCCATCGGGCAGCAGGGCTGCGGTCGAGTGATAGAGTCGTTTGATGCTTGCCCGGGCGAGTGTTTGCCAGGTCTCGGTTACGGGATCAAACCGTTCGGATTCCAGAACGGCGCCGTGATTATGATCGCCGGTGCCTTGTTCCGCTCCGCCAAGGACCAGAAGGGTGCCGTCGGGCAGCAGCATCGTTTCTGACACAAATCGGCGATGCGCCAACGGCGTGGTTTCTCTCCAGCGGCTCTGTCCAGGATCTTGAGCATTCAGCTCGAAGATCTCAACTCTGTCGGTTGCCGGAGTTTGCTTAGTCGGTTTTAGTGCGGTGCTGCCGCCCGCGATGAGCACTCGGGCCGGCTGCGCGTTGTCCGGCGAGATGGGCAGGAGCACGCTCGTTCCCGGAGCGGGGTATATCCGCGTGCCCGGGCTGTTCATCGTAAACACTTGGGGAATCCATTCCTGTTTGTTCAGATCGAATAATCGAGTCTTATTCCAGGAATGGACGTAAAGGAATCCGCCAGGCAAGACGTGTACGAACAGATACACGCCGATGTCTTTGAGGAATGGTTGCGGGGCCGTCAACGTGTTGGTCTCGGGATCAAAGATTTCGAATGTGTCGTTGATTCCGAACCGATCGCTTCCTGTCAGTCGCTCCACAATCTGAGCGACGATGCGATTCCAGTTGCCACAGACGAGCATCGCTTTGCCATCGGGCAGCGTCACGCACGTAGGATACCAACGCGCGCGGGGCAAGTCTGCGTGCCGGGACCATTTTTCCGTCACCGGATCGAACGTATGGATGTCGTGGTCAACGCCACGACCACGGCCGAGCAGCGCACGAAGGAATTGCCCCAAGTTCTGCCCGTAAGCCTGCCCGCCTACCACCAGCACTCGCCCATCGGGTAGCATACAGTGGCCGCTGCAGAGGAGATGACGCGACAAATCGGAATGGGTCACGCTATCGGTTGCCGGATCCCACAGCGCAGCCTTGCCTTTATCCATCGTTTCGTAGTCATGATGATCGGCTGAGAACAAAAGCACCTTTCCGGTGTTCAACAACGCCATATGCACGCCGATCACCCCCAAGTTGGCGACCGCGACATCCCATTTACCCTGCACACTGGCATCAATCTTGGTCATCACGGTCTCCTGGTGATCAGGCATGACATTCCTCCGGTGCACACAACAACTGGTGATTGCACACATGTTGGGCCGACAGTTGCACTGTCGCCTAGTGTCCGCAGTGCAACTGCGGACGAACGGTCTTGCGTTTTGCTACAATAAACGACAAAATGCAGGGTTTTTGGGCATGGCTTGAATATTCAGACGATTCTTTGACAATCCCGCGCCCAAGTGTGGCGAATTCTGGCGCAAACGCACGAAGCATGTCTGGTCCATCGCTCATCGGTTCCCCCTCGGCAGTCCCACTATCAAGCTGATCGGCCCCAACGCCAGCAGCGCCATCGCCCACGGCAGGCCGAACTGGCTGGCGATCATCCCCAGCCCCCACGGAATCGTCCAGGATATCGCGCCCGAGGCTGACGAGATCGACATGGCGATGCCGGAGCGACCCGGCAGGCTGGCGTAGACCTGCGCCGCCAGGATCGCGTACCAGCCTGACGTGGCGAGTGCGAGGCACGCCAGCAGGACGACCTTCAGCGTCATGTCCGGTGTGGCCAGGAATGCCACGTACAGTACCAGCGTCGCAGCCGCGCTCACGCGCAGATAGGTTAAGCCTCGTACACGCTCCAGCAGCGGGATGATCAAGGCGTCCCCGATCGGGTTCGCCGCCGACCACACGCCGACGGCCAGCGCGGCCTGCGCCTCGGACACGCGAGCCACGTCGACGAAGTACAGCGCGATGAAGCCGAGGAAGACGTCGAGCATCAGGTCGGCGGATTCGAGCAAGACGAGCCAGCGCCATACGCTTCGCTCCCGCAGCGCGCGCAGCGCCTGGCGGATGCCTTCGGTGAATCCCGCCGGCTTCTCCGCGTGACTGTGGTCGACGGCTGGCTGCCGCCATCGGAGCCAGGCGAGGGCCAGCGCCGCGACGACCATGCCCGCGTACAAAGCACGCCAGCCCACCCTCACGGCGAGTGCCGCCGATACCAATAGCGGGCCGAGCACGACGCCGAGCGATCCGGCGAGCGTCCAGCGTGCCATCATCTGCTCACGCCGCGTCGGGAAGAGGTCCATCAGCGTCGCCTGCGAGAGGCTGACAAACGCGCCGCTGGCGGGGTTGAAGATCGAGAACGCGATCAGAAGCGCCGGGAAGGTCTGCGCCGTCGCGGTGAGCGCCAGCGCGAGCGCGAACATCAGCCCGCCGCCCGCCACGATCACCTTGCGCTTCCCGGTATCGCCCAGGATGCCGAGCGCAGGCTCGACGACGTTGCCGACGAGCTTCGGCAGGCTGAGCAGCAAGCCGATCTGCGCATAGGTGAGCGCCAGCTCGTCGCGGATGACGGGCAGGATCGCGCCCTCCACGCCGAAGACAAGCTCGTCCAGAAACTCGATCGCCAGGATGGTGAGCGTAAATGCCCACGCCGGGCGCGCCAGGCTGCCGGCGAAGGCGCATGTGATTTTGCGGATTGAGGTCAACACAATATGCCCCTTATCTCAGTATGGTGGTTGCTCACCCTTGCGAAGGTTTGGAACCTTCGCAAGGTTCATCTGAGATAAGCGGCGGAGGGGCGCGAGCGCGGCGTGGCCTGCCCGGCCGGCCCGGGTGCTCAGGCCGGAGTGACCGGCTGCAACTTATGAGTTAACGGGGAGGATGGAAGTGCTCGGGTCTCAGCATGGCTGCATTATAACAGATGTTGTAACTACGCCGCCGGCCGGACGGGAGATTCCTCACTGCGTTCGGAATGACACTTTTGGAGTTTGGAGTTTGAACTTGGGAGTTTGAACTTGGGAGTTTGGAGTTAGCAACTCCTCACGGCGTCTGCGCGTTCGTCTCGCCGGGGTTGAAGTAGTTGTGCGCCGCGCTCGCGATGTCGACCATGATGCCGTTGGCGACACCCCAATCAACCCACGCCCCCGGCGTGTTGACGAACACGACCAGGACGAAGTCGCCGCCCGGCGTGAACGCGACCGACGCGTCGGCGCGCGTGTCGTTGTCCCAGCCGTGCTTGTGCGCGAGCGGTGTCCCGTCCGGCAGCCCACCGCGCAGCAGCGTGGGGATGCCTTCCGCGTCGGTGATCACGTTCTCCTTCATGATGTCGAGCATCTGCCGGCATTCCTCGGGCGTGAATGCGCCGGGATACGCGACCATCAGCGCCCCGCCGCCCTCGCCGCACTGGTAGATCATCTCCAGCAGCAGGCCGATGTCGCTGGGCGTCGTCTGCATCGCCGGATCGGGATTCGTCCATACGCCTGCCTGCGAGTTCGCTTCGGTGGCGACCGGAGGCGGCGCGACGTCCTGCTGGTCGTACGGCAGCGCCATGAAGGAATTCGTCAGGCCGAGGAAGCGCATCGAAGAAGTCAGCCGATCCACGCCGGCGAAGGAATCGCCATCGCCGATTTGGCGCAGCAGCAGGTTGGCGGTGAAGTTGCCGCTTTCCGAGCCGAGCGTCTCGGTGAGCAGCTTGTGTGTCTCGACATCCGGCGCCTGCGCCAGCGTGCGATAGACCTCGGCCATGATGGGAATCTTCATCAGGCTCATGCCCGAGTAAGCCACGTCGCCGCCAATCTCGATCTCGTCTCCGGACGTCAGGTCTTTCAGAAACACGCCGGCGTTGCCATTAAACGCTTTCAGGCGCTCCTGGATCAGCTCGCGAAGCTGATCGATCGTCGCGGGCGGCGCGGGCTGCGATTCGACGACCAGTTGCGCGTCGCGCTCGTGCAGCGACTTCAGCCCCTCGGCCACCGGCGCCACCGACGCCACAATGTCGAGCATGTAACCCGGCTGGCCCGGCTTGAGCGTCATCGACTGAAGGTCGGGCGCGGGCGGCTGCGCCGGGTCGTCGAAGAGCAGCGCCATCTCAGACAGCTTCAGGCGGATGAGCTCCTCGGAATACTCGGCGACGATCGGCAGGTCGTACGGCTCGGGCGGCTGGAAGACCAGGTGTCGCAGGAAATTGCCCGCCGTCGCGCTCTCTTCGCGCTTGCGCCGGAATGCCTCGACCGTCGCCTCGGCGTCGAAGCGGAAGCCGACGGCGTCCGGTGGGAGCGCGCGCACCTCGTCCATGTAATGCAGGACGACCGGCTCGTCGAACGCGGCCTGCATGAGCGCGACGACCTCGTCGATCGGCTGGCCGGCGAACGGCGTCCCGGCCACCGTCCACGAGGCGGGGACGCGATCGAGCGACGCGCGGAAGGAAGCAAACTGCGCGACGACGTACACGACGACGAGCAGCACGCCCAGCAGGCGCACGCGGCGCGCGGTGAAGAGACGGCGTCTGGCGAAAGTCAAGAATTCCTCCGGCAGACTTCCGAAATCTTGGGCACGGCCAAGACTTCGGAAGTCTTTAACTTGAGACTTCCGAAGTCTGAAAACCGGATCGACTGAGACGTCGGAATCTGTGTAATCCGTGTCATCCGTGGTTATGCTACCGCCACGACCAGATGGCGAACTCGCCTGGACCGATGTGGGTCAGACTATCGCCGCTGCCTTCGGCGTCGAGGCGGTAGATGCCCTGCGGGCGGGCCAGCGGCGTGCCGGCCAGCAGCAGGTAGCGGCTGTCGGGCGACCACAGCGAGATTGATTGAGCGTACTGATCGAAGAACGGCACGATGAACAGGAAGCTCTCCGTCGGCACGAACGACGCCAGGATCGCCGTCTGCCCCGATTCGACGTCGACGACGTTCCACGTCAGCTCGATCTCCTGTCTTGCCTGGACGGCCAGCCCCGGACTGCGCCGGGCCGACCCAATCGCGCTCGGAGGGCTGAGCCGCCCCGTCAGGTAGGCGATCTTCGTCCCATCCGGCGACCAGAAGAACGCGAAATGCGACTCGTCGACGAGCGTGCGCGACTCGCTTCCGTCCGGCCTGACGAGGGTGATCCTGTCGTAATGCTCGCCGGCTGCGTCGAACGTGCTGTAGGCGATGCGCGCGCCGTCCGGCGACCAGGCGAAGCTGATGCCGCCGTCGTAACCCGCGAGCAAGCTCTCCGTGTCCTCACGCACGAGGACGAGAGCGTCTTGCCGGCCCGATCCGGCCCGCGCGAAGAGATACGTGTCGTCGACCGGCGACCAGGCCGGCGCCTGAAACAGCGCCGGACTGGCGTCGCGCCTGTGCGTGTCCGTTTCGCCGAGCATGTGGGTGCCGACGTATCCACGCAGCCCGCCGATGTGCACGGCCATGCGCTCGCCGCCGGGCGACCAGGAGAAGTAATTAGGCTGGCCACGCGCGACGAGCGTGGCCGATCCATCCTGCCCGGCCTGCGCGACGTGCAGCGCCAGGCGGCCCCCTGCGCCTGCAGCCAGGAAGCCGACATGCTCGCTATCCGGCGACCAATACAGGTAGAACGGCGCCGCCGAGGATGCGTCGCGATAGACCGTCATTCGGTTCTCGCCGCTCGCGTCGATCGTCACCAGCTCGCCCCGGCTGCCCGACACCAGGCTGAAAGCCAGGCGGCCGCCGTCGCGCGACCACACGATCGCGGCGTCGGGTATCGTACCTGATGAGTTGAGATCGACGCGGCCGCCGCCATCCGGATCGGCCGTGTACACCTGGCCGTTCTCGTCGACGACGGCGATGCGACCGGCAGCGCCGGCGCCAGCCTGTACGACGACCGGCGTCGGCTTGGCGGTTGGCACAGGTGTGGGCGCCGGTTCCGCCCGGCACGCGGCGAGCGCAAGCGCGGCTGCTAGCGTCACGGCGAAGCAGCGTGCGATTGAATGCGCCGTGGGTAACGTCGTCATAAGCTCACGAGCTTTCCGAGAACTTTGAAAATTATACCAGTCTTTCGCGGGCTGTCCCGCATAGCGCCGGTGCTTTTGTGCCCGGTGTCACGTGCCATGTGCCAGGCAGTCCCGCTCGCTCCCGCCGGGAGGTCGAGGGTCGCAGACCCCCGACGAGCGATAAGGCCGAGCAAACTCGGACATTCTGAGACTTCGGAAGTCTAGAGAGCTGTCATCGCCTGCGAGACTACTCAGATAACCGGACACCCACGCTGTCGTGAATAAGCGTAAGACTTCCGAAGTCTGAAGGAGGATTCGGCGCTCGCGGTTATAATTGCCGTTATGACAGTCGCCAAACTCCTGATCGGGATCATCATCGCGCTCGCGATCGTCGCCGCGTGCAGCGCGCCGCAGCCGGCCCCGTCGGGGAGCGCGCCCGCCACGCTGACCGTCTTCGCCGCGGCTTCGTTGGCGCAGGCTTGCGCCGAGTTGGGCGGGCGATTCGAGGCACAGCATCCCGGCGTCGAGGTCGTCTTCAACTTCGCCGGCTCGCAGCAGTTGGCGCAGCAGTTGGCGCAGGGCGCGCCCGGCGACGTCTTCGCAAGCGCCGACGCAGCGCAGATGAGCGTCGCGATCGAGCGTGGACGCGTGCGATCCGGCGCGCCTCGCGATTTCGCGCGCAACCGCCTCGTCGTGGTCTATCCGAAGGATAACCCGGCCGGCCTGGTGGATTTGCGCGACCTGGCCAGACCCGAGCTGCGGGGTCGCCTGGTGCTTGCCGCCGCCGCCGTTCCGGCAGGCGAGTACACGCTCGCCTTCCTCGACAAGGCATCCGCCGACCCGCGCTTCGGCGCGCGGTTCAAAGACGCCGTGCTGAGCAACGCCGGCTCGTACGAGGAGAACGTCCGCGCGGCGCTGAGCAAAGTTGTCTTGGGCGAAGCCTTCGCGGGCATCGTGTACGAGAGCGACGTAGCGGGCGAGGCAGCGAACGAAGTCGGCCGCATCCAGATTCCCGACGCGCTGAACGTGCTCGCGACGTATCCGATCGCGCCGATCGCGGATAGCGCTCGCCCCGACCTGGCGCAGGCGTTCGTCGACTTCGTGCTGTCGCCCGAAGGCCAGGACGTTTTGGCAAAGCACGGATTCCTCCGCGCGAGCGACTAATTTGACCTTTGGGTTTTGAAGTTTGAGCTTTGGATTTACAAGCGGATGTCCGTGCCAGCAGTCCCGCCTTCACCCATACGCCCGATCCGCCGGCCGCCCGGCCTATGGCGACTGCTCAGCCTGCCGCTGCTCATCTTCTTCGCGCTGCCGATCGTCGCCCTGTTTCTGCGCGCCGAGCCTGAGGAGCTGCTCGCCAGCCTGCGCGACGAGCAAGTTGGGCAAGCGATCGGCCTGAGCCTGCGGACGACGCTGATCACCGTCGCCCTCACCATCATGCTCGGCACGCCCGTCGCGCAGCTCCTTTCGCGCCCGCACATCCGTTTTCACCGCGCGATCGACACGCTCGTCGATCTGCCGACCGTCCTTCCGCCGTCGGTCGCGGGCATCGCGCTGCTGCTGACGTTCGGGCGGCTGGGATTGCTCGGCGGCGCGCTGGAGGCCGCCGGCATTCGCATCGCCTTCACGCCGCTCGCCGTCGTCATGGCGCAGATGTTCGTCGCCGCGCCGTTTTACATCAAGTCCGCCGCGATTGGCTTCGCCGGCGTCGACGCCGAGCTGAAGTCGGCGGCGATGATCGACGGCGCGAACGCGTGGCAGGTGTTCCGCTCGGTAGTCGTCCCGCTGTCGTGGACGGCGCTGGTCAGCGGGAGCGTGCTGACCTGGGCGCGCGCGCTCGGCGAGTTCGGCGCGACGATCCTCTTCGCCGGGAACCTGGTCGGGCAGACGCAGACGATGCCCCTCGCCATTTACCTGGGCTTCGAGATCGACCTCGACACGGCGCTGACGCTGTCCGTGATCCTGATCGGGCTGTCCTTCCTGTCGCTGATCGTCGTGAAGGCGCTGCTGCCGCGGGAGAGTTAAGAGACTTCGGAAGTCTTAGGGCTTGTTCTCGCAGGCGAAGGTGGCCGACGGTTTCGGTAGTTCCGCAGGCAGTATGACACCTAAAGACTTCCGAAGTCTGAAGATCGATCATAGAATCTGTGTTACACTATGTTCGTGTTGAGCGATTCGGCGCACAATCAGAAAGGCTGCACGATGACTTCGCAAACATACGAGCAAATCATTGTCGAGGGCATAAAGGGCCTGCCACAGGAGATGCTGGCCGAAATTGCCGATTTCGTCTATTTCATCCGCAAACGTGCAACCCAGCCGCAGGCGTATGAGGAAGAGCTGCTATCAGTCTTACTAAACGCCGAGCTGCGGCAAATGAGCCGCGACGAGGAGGAGCACCTGGACGAGGAGTTTAGGGATTATGACCGGCGCTACCCCCGCAACTGAATTCGTCACGGATGCGGCTGATTACATGAGCCGGCATTCTCACTGCCGGGAGTATCCCCTGGACCTTGCCGTCATTCAGGCCGCCGCGCAAATCGCCGATGTGCGCGAACTTCACGATCGGCTCATCGCTGGAGTCGCGCGGCTGCTCAGCCTGCAACTGATTACGAACGACCTTTCAATACAGGCATCATCGTTCGTCAGGACGCTTTGGTAACGCCCCTCTTGCCAACTCGCGCCGCGCCTGCTATAATCGTGATAGTTCGTTCGGGGTGTAGCGCAGTCCGGCTAGCGCACTACAATGGGGTTGTAGGGGCCGTGGGTTCAAATCCCACCACCCCGACTAAAAGGGGTCATTATTGACCCCTTTTCAGTTTCGGGCGGGCTGGGTTGGAGTTTGCCAAATGACGTGTCGGCTTTGCCTAAAAGGGCGCGTGCTCCGCAAATCTCACATCATCCCTGAGTTTCTATACAAGCGAGTCTACAGGGATGGACCAAGGCAGGCTGCAATCGTCGGCGAAGGAAAAGACTTCCCAGAGATTATCCAAAAAGGATTGCGTGAACCTTTGCTTTGCGATGAATGCGAAGGCAAGATTCAGAAGTACGAGGATTACTTTGCGAAACTTTGGTATGAAGACGTAATCACGTATCTACCGCCTTCGACCAAACAGGAGGTCATCACTTACCGTATTCCTGATTACGCGCAGTTCAAACTGTTTCACCTCTCAATTCTTTGGCGTGCAAGCGTTGCGTCTGAAGACTTTTGGTCAATGGTTTCTTTGGGAGAGCATGAGGAAACAATCCGCAAAATGCTCAAGACTGCCGACCCGAAGTCCGAGTCCGATTATCCAATCACTGGCAAAGTCATATTGCGGCCAGGTAGCAAGAAGATATACCATGACCTATTAATCGCCCCAACCGTTGAGACGGGTGGCGGGGTGACCGTCTATGTGTTTGCATTTGGCGGGTGTATGTGGCGATACTTGCTATCCACAAATCGAAGCACGTACTTAAACGCGCTGCCACTCAAATATTACGGTGATTACGGTGAGATGAAACTGCCGGTAGTTGATGCGCGAAGCGAAAGACTACTCTCGAAATTGCCCCAATACGCTGCCAAAGCCTTGGGGAAGACACAACGTGACTCATGAATCTCAGGTCTACCGTTGAGCACGTGATTCTTGAATCCCATCGCCCAGGGCTTGCACTGGACACTACAAACACTTTTTCTTCGTTATCGTCCCAGGCTTTCTAATAGCAGCCGTCTGATTTCTTCGAGTTCCTGCCGTAAGTCATTGTCTCGTGATTTGTTGTTCGCGCTTAGTCCGGTTAGTCGTTCCGATATGTCATCGCTTGACAATACGCCATAGACGCTATCAGTGATAGTCAGACTTGAGTGCATTAGGTTCTGGCTGATTGCTTTCAGATCTGCGATGTCATGCGCCCGCTTCAACGCATAGACCGTGTGGCCGTGCCGCAACTTGTGTGGTGAATGATAGGTCACACCCGCCCGTTCGCACAACTTCTGTAGGCCCTTTGCCACCATCGCCCGCCGTTTGACCCCTGCCACCGTCGTTCCGGCCAACTCCATGCCATTGGTGGAGAGAGACGCATACCACAGCGCCGAAGTCTATCCCCGGTTGTCATCTCGTTAGTATCCCCTTCGCAGGTCAACCCTGTTCAGCAGCTCTTCGCCATTCACGTAGCGCCTGAGGTTCTCGGCGAACAGCGCCATCGCGCGCTCGTCGTACGCGAATGTGAAGCCGGACACGTGCGGGCTGAGGATCACGTTCGGCAGGCTCCACAACGGACTCGAAGCGGGCAGAGGCTCGTGCTCGAAGACGTCGAGTGCCGCGCCGCGAATCGTTCCGGCGCGCAGTGCCTCGATCAGCGCCGCTTCGTCGATCACGCCACCGCGTGAGACATTGATCAGCACCGCGTCCGGCCTCATGCGTTCCAGTTCGGCTTCTCCGATCAGGTGGTGCGTCTCCGGCGTGAGCGGCACGGTCAACACAATGTAGTCGCACTCGCTCAACATGTCGTGCAATGCGTCGGCCGGATAAAGCCGATCCACGTGCTTGGCCGCTGCGTCTCCGATGCCGGGCAGTCGCCAGCCTGTGTCGCCGGCGCGCGCCACGTCGCGCTTGGTTGCCAGGACACGCATGCGGAACGCGCGCGCCAGCCGAGCCACCTCGCCCCCGATGCTGCCGTAGCCGACAATGCCGGCGGTCGATCCGCCCAGCTCGCGCGGCGTGAACAGGTCCCAGCGTCGCTTGGGCCACTCCGACCGTTGCTGATAATGGATCATGCGTGGCAGATGGTGCGCGAAGGCGAGCAACATCATCAGGACATACTCGGCCATCGCCGGCGCGTGGATGCCGCTCGTCGTCGTGAGCGCCGCGCGCCGAAATAGGGGATGGTCGAGGAACTGCTCGACGCCGGCGAAGTGCCCCTGCACCCAACGCACGTCGGGCGCCTGCTCCGGCGACGGCATCAGCATCGTCGTGTACAGCACTTCGACGCCGGGCCAGACCGCGTCGCCCAGTTCTTCGAGCGTCTGGGCCGTACGATGCTCAACGACCAGGCGGGGAGAGACGGCCCGCAGGCTGTCGATCAACGCGTCGGGCATGGGGGATTGAGTGAGGACGAAGACCCGGATGGTGTCGTTGGCTGCCGTGTCGCTATAACTCTCCATGAAATGCCGTTATCCCTACGAGAGTATCGACTCCCCCTCTCCCGAAGTGTGCCGTTCCACTTCGGGAGACGCGAAGCGGTCGGGGGGTGAGGCTTTCACTTCTTCAACCCGTTCCGCTTGATCGCCTCATCCAAAATCCGGTTGACCAGCTCCTCGTGCGTCCAGCCGTCCGCCTCGGCTTCGATGCACAGATCCGAATAGCCGGGATTCAAGCCGGGTAGGGGGTTGATCTCCAGAATATAAGGCTTGTCGTCGTCGTGCTTGTCCAGCCGGAAATCGACGCGCGCCACGTCGAGGCAGCCCGTGATGCGGAATACCGCCGCCGTCAGGAATTGCAGCTCGTTCAATTGCGCCTCGGTCAAGTTCGCGGGACACAGGTAGTAAAACTCGTGAGCCAGCTCGACCTTGAGCCGGCTGGAATAGATGCCCTCCTCTTCCGGATACTTCTCCGTGTCGACCTCGAGCGGCGGGAAGAAGTGCAGACCCTCGAATACGCGCAGCGCGTGTTCGTCTTCCGGCACGCGCCGTGCGGCGGGCAGGACCAGGTTGCCGACGACGCCGAGCGTGACCTCGCGCCCTTCGATGAACTTCTCGACGAGCGCGGGCTGCTGGTAGCGTTCGAAGATGCGCGGCAACTGCATGCGCAGGTCTTCCTCGCTGCGCAGAATCGATTCGCTCGACACGCCCATTCCCGTCCCCTCGCGGCTCGGCTTGACGAACAGTGGGAACTGCATCGACGGGTGCAGCGGCTCGTCGACGCGCTCGAACACCTGGAAGAGCGGCGTCGGCAGCTCGTGATACGACAGCACGCGCTTGGTCATCGGTTTGTCGAGCGCCAGCGCCAGCGCCAGCACTTTCGCTCCCGTGTAGGGGATGCGCAGCATCTCGAGGATCGCCGGCACCTGCGCCTCACGCCCGTCGCCGAAGTGGCCCTCGCAAATGTTGAAGCAAATGTCGGGCCTGAGCTTCAGCAGGTTGTTGTAGAGCGTGACATCTCCTTCGAGAAATGTCACCTCGTGCCCGCGCGCTTCGAGCGCTTTCGTGATCGCCTCGATGGTCTCCTCGGAATCCAGATCGTCCCAGTAGTCGGGCGACATGCCTTCCCAGGCGAGCGCGTTTTTCTTCAAGTTCGCCAGCAACGCGACGCGCATGTATCGACTCCTCAGATGAGTCTCGGTATGTTTCGCATTGTGTCACAATCGCGCCGAATTGCAAGTTGAAGAAGCCCGGTTTCTCGAAGAAACCGGGTTTCTCTATGCAAATTGCCGGAGTGCAGCCTTCAGGCTGCCATATCTCGCGCTTCCGCAGGCTGAAGCCTGCACTCCCAACGCCATCTATGGCGGTTGCCAAACTCCAGTTATAATCTGCATGACTCATGATCGTTCAAATCTATGCCTTCACGGACATTGATCAGGCGCTCGCCGCGGCCGAGGCAGGCGTCGACCACGTCGGGTTCATCGCCGGGCGTTACGGCGTCGTTCACGGCGAGCTGAGCTTCCGCGAAGCGCGTCGCCTGGCCGGCGCGCTGTCGGGGCGCGCGATGTGCGTCGCGCTGACGATGGCGACAGCCGTGGACGAAATCTTGCGCATGGTCGACGCCGTGCAGCCGGACATCGTGCACATCTCGACCGACGTGGACGACGTGGACGCGCGCGCGATGGAGCAGTTGCGCCGAAGGCTGCCTCAGGCCGTGCGCTTGATGAAGGCGCTGCCGGTCGAAGACGAAACCGGCATCGACGCCGCGCTCCGATACGCACCGTTGTGCGATATCTTGCTGCTCGATACCAAAGTGCGCGGCCTGCCCGGCGTCGGCGCGAGCGGCCGCACACACGACTGGACGATCAGCCGGCGCATTGTCGAATCCGCCGGGGTTCCGGTGATCCTGGCAGGCGGGCTTTCCGCCGACAACGTGGGCGATGCCATTCGCATCGTGGCCCCGTGGGGCGTGGATTCGAACACGGGGACGAACGTGCCGGGCGATCCGGTGAAGAAAGACATGGATCGCATTCGAGCGTTTGTGAGGGCAGCGCGCCAGCTATGAAGACCTGCCACACGGATTTCCCACCCCCGCACACAGCAGGCGAGGGCAGGCGGATTACACGGACTAGCAAGAATTCCCGCCCAGTCTGTCAACGAATGGGGAAACGAATAAACGAATAGCGCCAGCGGCTATAGGTCATTCGTTTATTCGTTGGACATTCGTTGACAGAGTTACTTGCCATTTGAGCAGCCAAGATACCTTACAGAGAAATCGGTGTGCCAGGTCTGCAAGACCTGGCAGGTCTCAAACCAGAGGAAGCATGGCCGAGGCCGTTGTCATAGGCGACATCAACGTCGACGTGCTGGTATCGATTCCGGCATACCCCCGGCCTGGAGGCGATGCCCTGGCCGAGCGGATCGTCACACGCGCCGGGGGATCGGCCGCCAACACGGCGATTGCGTTGTCGAAGCTGGGCGTCACCGCCAAGATGATCGGCCGGGTAGGGCGCGACGTGTGGGCCGATATCGCGCTGCCGTCGCTGGTGGAATGCGGCGTCGACGTGGCGGACGTACAGCGCGACGAACACGCGTCGACGGGCTTGTTCTTCATCGCCATCACGCCCGACGGAGAGCGGACGATGTTCGGCCTTCGCGGCGCGAACGCTCGAACCGATCCGGCGTCGATCGCTCCCGGCGTGCTGGACAG
>Ga0209341_10001015_pt1 | contig 28310 bp, 42 predicted proteins | sample RifCSP13_2_FD_184020 | JGI IMG/M metagenome (GOLD analysis project Ga0209341, IMG submission 184020) | Soil microbial communities from Rifle, Colorado - Rifle CSP2_sed 13_2 (SPAdes) (version 2) | ecosystem: Environmental > Terrestrial > Deep subsurface > Rock core/Sediment | place: Rifle... | reverse complement strand
AGGAGGCAGCCTGCTCAGCCGGGTTGGTTGACGTGCTGACTGGCAGACCACATCTTGAGCGGAACTTTTTCCCGCTGGCAGCCAATGGCGTGAAGATGGACCTCGAGGACGATCCCGACGGCGGGGTGGCGAAAATTGTTTGTAAGGAGATCGAGTTATCGTACGATTTAGACTCGATTCCGTTTGAGGCCGGGGACGTGGTCCTGGACATCGGGGCGCACGTTGGGGTAGTGAGTATCTATCTTGCGAAGCGGCATCCTGAGATCGAAATCATTGCCTTCGAGCCAGTGACGGAAAACTATCTCCAACTGCTCAAGAACCGGGTTGCTAACCAGGTGACCAATGTCTCAGCGCACAATCAGGCTGTGACCGGCGACGGAAGGCAAGTTTGTCTTGGCGGCGATTTCCACGAAAACACCGGCGGCATGTCTATTCTGAAAGCGCGGACGGGTACGTCCGACGCTTCCGCGGACGGGTACGTCCGAACCAGCGCCTCGATGCGGTTGAAAGCGATCTTCGACGAATATGGCCTTGAACGTGTAAAACTGCTCAAGATTGACTGCGAAGGAGCGGAGTATGAAATATTCCGCGCCGAACCGGAATTATTGAGCCGGGTTGATTATTTGCGCGGCGAATTTCACGCCTTCCCCGGCCATGACCCGGACGAATTGCTGGCGCTGTGCCGGCGTTACATTCGCCCGGAAAATATCCGGGTGAGTATCAGTAAGATGGCCGCGCAGGAGGCTGAACATGCACGCTGAAGCCTACGATTTTTTACGCTCGGCGGTTGAGGGGCTGGATGTCACCGGCGCGCTGGTGTTGGAGATCGGCAGCCGGAACGTGAATGGGACCCCGCGCCCATTGTTCGACGGCTGCGCCCTCTACCTGGGCATTGATCCCCGCGCCGGCAGCGGCGTGGATCACATTATCCGGGCCGGAGATTACGACGGACACGCCAATTTCGACTTCGTCGTCACAGCCGAAACGCTGGAGCATGCCGATGCGCGCGAAATTGTCGAGTGCGCCTGGCGCAGCCTGAAACCCGGCGGCTTGTTGGTGTTGACCGCCGCGACGGAGGGCCGGGAGCCGCATAGCAACGACGGCGTCCTGGGGACGTTCCCGCATGAATATTACGGCAACATTGGCCGCGAACAGTTGGCGCAATTGCTGGGCGAATGGGACGTGGTGCGCCTGGATGTCAATGATGCGCACCATGATATTTACGCCGTTGCTCGCAAACCGGCCCAGCCAACCGGTGAAAAAGGAAAAAGGAAATGAAACTAACGACAACCAGGAGTAAATAACATGGTCAGCATCAATTACCCACACGCAAAACATTATGGGGGGTCACCGATCATCATTACCGGGCAATGCCCACGCTGCAGCATAACCCTGCAAATTCCAGCCCCTTTCCCGGCTCCTTCCCCGCCAAAAACTAAGTGTAAAGGCGCGGTTGTGCAATTGAGTACAAACCGGTGATGTTTAGCCTCAAACCCGAATCAAGCGCGATGAAGCCATGAAAAAATTACAATTATTGACTGTTTTGATCGGGATCATGGCCCTGGCCGCTTTTGGCCAGTCTTCGATGGCCGGGACAATGTCCGCGAACATGGAGAGAACAATGGTGAATAAGGCTGCTGAAATATGAGCGAAACCATTCGTCGTGCGCAAATTATCTGGCCGGACGGAATCGCATTCCTGGATTTCGAATGGACGCCATCCGGTCCGGATCCGGAGGGGGGTTGGCTGGTAGAGGGGAAATTGGAATCTGTTCACGTGGTCAATACCAGCCTGACGCGGCGCGTGCGGGTTTGCATCAAACGGGGCAGCGGGCAGGGTCCAAATTTTATTATTGCTATCCTGCAGCCAGGCACAAACCAGATATACACGCCCCCGTTTGGACCGGTCAAAAACATCGAGGATGTACCCTGGGTTTCGTTTGGGGAGGTGCCATGACCGCGCCTGTCGTAGACGCCACTAACACATCTGCTGAAACTGCCCAGGTTTTATCGCATACCGTTGCATTGCCCGCCGGAATCAACAATGCCGGGCGGCTTATCAAAGTTCTGATTAGTTATGCTATTGCCGGAGGCCTCGGCGGCGGGCCAGGCGGTTTTATGGTTTGGACCTGGCCGGGGGGATGGGAACCGGTAGACCAGGATGAACAACAGCAGGGTGGCGATAATGGTTTTGTTTGTGCCTGTTATTTGACGACTGGTAGCGAGGGTTTCACCGGCGACGGCTCGGATACCATTGAAGTTACATCCGATCTCGTGAGTCGCTCGGCGCATAATACGTATTCATTCACCGGCGCGGAAAATCCTTCTACCCAACTCCCAGAAGTCACCACTTCGATTGCCGCCAACTCCGCGCCCGACCCTCCAGCGAATACGCCTACCGGAGGACCGAAAGATTTCACGTATATTGCCGTTGGGGCCAGTTCACTAGATGATACATTCTCAGCTTATTCGAGTGGCTATTCAGGCGGGATTTTCGTCAATACCGGCGGCGCAAACGCGAACCATGCCCGCTGCGGGTCATGTTATTTGCAGACGACCAGCAGCACGACCGAAGACCCCGGCGGGTTTACCGACCCGGACAGCGCGACCGCCGAGGTTGTTTCGGCCACGATTGCGATTCATCCGGCCGGCGGCGCGCCGCCGGCCGGCCAGCCATTTATGGTGCGCACCCAGGGTGTGCCGACCAGCGCGGGCAGGCGTGACCGTCCGGCCCGCTGGAATTGATTTTCAGGAGCATTCGATGAATATCGAAATGGAATATGGCAAGGTTTATAAAATTTCTCACAAGCGCAAGGGAACTTTTGTGGCACAGTTTCTGGGGATAGTCGAGGGAGATGATGTGGATCCCCGATTTTTGCACGTTCGCTATGACGTGCGCGTGGGGACGGACCAGGCGCATTTGTCCACCAACTTGGGCAAACAGGACGTGCGGGAGAGCAATCTCCGGCCGTCATTGATCACGAAAATCGAGTTGTTCGACGGGCCGCACTGGCTGCGAGAATTGAAACCGCCGCCCGAGCCGGCCCCCCTCCCCGAACCGGTCAGCGAGCCGGGGATTTTTAACAAAATCAGGAACGTGTTTATACGTAAGGAGCGATAACAATGGCAGATTGGCCACCGAAGAAAAACGCAACATTTACAGTTACGTTCCCCATCTATGACAACGACGGCGATCTGGTGACGGCTGCGGCCGCGCTGGACAGCGAGGTCAGCAAGGACGGCGGGACATTTACCGACTGCACGAACGAGGCAGGCGAGATCGCCACCTCAAGCGGTCTATATACACTAGCTTTGACGGCGACCGAAATGAACGCCGACATTGTGGCGACCATCACAAAAACGAGCACGACGGATGCTAAGACTGCGGTGAACGTGATGTACACGGCCACGCGGCAGTTAGTTGACCTGGCGTTTCCCACCACGTCCGGGCGCAGCATTGACACGACGGCGACCGGCGCGGTCGGCGTGGATTTCGATAACGTCGAAGGCACGCTGGACGCGGCCGAGATTGGGACGGGTGCGATTACCGCCGCCAAGTTCGCGGCAGGAGCGATTGACGCGGCTGCGATAGCCAATGGCGCGATAGACGCCGCGACGTTTGCGGCTGGAGCTATTGATGCGGCCGCGATTGCCAACGCCGCCATTGATGCGGCTACATTTGCCGCCGGTGCGATTGATGCGGCCGCGATTGCCGCGGATGCAATCACGGCGGCCAAGATTGCCAATGGCGCAATTGATGCTGCGACGTTTGCAGCCGGAGCCATTGACGCGGCGGCCATTGCAACCGGCGCGATTGACGCCGATGCGCTGGCCGCGGATGCGGTGACCGAAATCAGAGCATTGGAGACCGGTACTTCGGACGCCGGTGGCTCAACAACTACTATGGTTGATGCGGCGCGCACCGAAGCAGATGATGTACACATTGGCAAATGGATTATGTTCACCTCCGGCGCAGTAGCAAATCAAGTGCGCCTGATTACGGATTTCGTCGCCGCCACAGACACAACCACCTTTGCCCCGCCAACGACCGCATCCATTGGGGCGGGCATCACCTATGAATTCCTGCCAGCAGGTGCGGTGGACGTGCAAAGCTGGGTGGGGCTTGTGACGGGTTTGCAGACTCCCAACGCGCTGCAATCCGGGCGTGTGGACAGCTATGTAGGCGCAATGGCAGCGGCTGTGATCGCTGCCGCTTCGTTCGCCGCTGGAGCGATTGACGCGGCGGCGATTGGAACCGGCGCAATTGACGCCGATGCGATTGCGGCTGCGGCTATCACGGCGGCTAAGTTCGCCGCTGGAGCAATTGACGCCGCAGCCATCGCCAATGGAGCGATTGACGCGGCCACGTTCGCTGCCGGAGCAATTGACGCCGCGGCCATTGCAACCGGCGCGATTGACGCGGCCACGTTCGCCGCCGGAGCGATTGACGCCGCAGCCATTGCAACCGGCGCGATTGACGCCGATGCGCTGGCCGCCGACGCCGCGAATGAGATTGCCGACGCGATCCTGTCGCGTGATGTGGACAATGTCGAGGCGACCGCTCCGGTGCACAGTTTATGTGTTGCGATCCTGAAGGCGGTTTCCCGGATCCGGGATAACGCCGGAACGTTAGAGGTCTACCGGACGGATGGCCTGACACTGAAAATGTCCCAGACCGTCACGACCGACGCCGCGCTCGATCCGGTTGACGAATTGTCCGCAGGCAGCTAATGGCCGCAAAACGCGGACGAACTATCAGCAATCATAGCCAGTTGTTCGCCGGTTTGTCCGGCGGTCAGGCTGAAGCGCCCGCTGCCGGGCAGCCGGTCATGATCCGGATGCAGGGCGTCCCCACCATGCCGGGCTACCGGGACCGACCAGGCAAATGGAATATGTATCCCTTTGTCCTGGCCCCGCTCGTTGAGTTCTTCCGGCGCATGGCCAGCCTGATTGACAGGTGGTCGTAAATGGCGGCAAAACGCGGCCGCACGATTACCTCGTTCGGGCAGTTATTCGGCGGGCTGTCCGGCGGCGGGGAGGCGGAGGCCATCACGCCAGGCACAGTGCATTTGTCGTTTTCGGAGGCGAACACGATTACGCCCAATTTTACGGCGGTCAATTCGCTAACCTTGGCACTGGCCGAGGCCAATACGGTGACCGTATCTCTGGATTAATGGAGTAGATGTGAGTGTTTTCACAAAAGGCAAACTGGTCCGCTCCTCTGCAATTTTCAAAAACAGCGCCGGGACTGCGATTGATCCGACGGCGGTCAAAGTCAAGGTGCGCACACCGGCGAAGCTCACGACGGAGTACGTCTACGGCACAGACGCCGAGGTTGTGAAAGATTCAACCGGTAATTATCACATCGACGTTTCTGGCAGCCTGTCCGGGTTTTATTTTATATATTGGTACAGCACCGGAACCGGCCAGGCCGCCGAGGAGCATTTTTTTGAGGTCGTTGACCCGAAGGCAGATTGATGACTGATATTCGCCCAGGCATGGAAGAAATCCTGCTCCGGCTGCGGCAGGTGGGGGAGGCCGGGACGGCTGATTATTCTGTGGCAGGAAAGACCTATTGGCAGGACGTTGACATGCAAGCCCTGGCCGACCGCCATCGTCAATGGTTGCACGCCGTCAATCTGCCTCCTGAACCCCAGGAAATCGCCGGGACGACTTATTACTACCGCTACCGCTTCCCACCCGCGCTGCGCCCGGCCTCCACCGGGATCGAGGGCACAGTTGGCGGGACGGCGGTTTTCCGGGTAGACGACTCGACCGGAGCGCTGATCGCCGGGACGCTTTACAGTTTCAACCCCGACGCCCTGGACATGGTTTTCCCCGCCGATCAGGGCGGCAGCGCCCGTTATTGGACCGGCTTCGCCTATGATCTGAACGCCATCGCGTATGACCTGTGGACCCGGAAAGCCGGCCACGCCTGGACGGCGATCAACTTTAGCGCGGACGGCCATCGCTTCGACCGGGCGGCGCTCCACGCCAATTGCCTGCGCATGGCCGAGATGTTCGCCAGCGCCCAGGGCGTGCAGGTCAGCCGTATGGTAAGACTGGATGCTTATTAGGAGACGGAAGAAATAATGCTGAGCGACGCCGAACTGACCGAACTGCGCGACTTCGCCGAAGCCAATGTCATGCCGTCCACGTGTACGCTGCAAACGCCCACGGAAACGAACACCAAAGGCTCGGTCGTGACGACTTACGCGAACACATACACAGCCGTCCCGTGCCGAATCATGCCCGTAACAGGTCAGCGGAGCCGTGAGTATGTGACCGGCGAAAAGGTCGCCAAACGGGCGGCTTATATTCTAACCGTTCCCTGGGATCAGGCGCTGGACGCCGGTTACCGGGTCGTCGCCGGCGGCGATATCTACGAAATCCTCGGCGTGTGGGACGCTCACGATTTCCGCACCGCGCGCCGGGCCGATCTGGTGAAACTGTGATGGCCGACAGCACCCAAGAAGTGCTTCGGCACAACGCCGCCATCCAGAAGCTGCTGACAGATATTTCGCTGCGCCTGTATTTCCGCGGCCTCGCCCACGACCGGGATAAACTGGTCCCCCCGCAAAAGGCCGGGTGGGACGCCAATACCCCCCGGCCGACGCTCCATTATGGCACACGCGAGTATTACGAGCATTTGGTCGAAATAGCGCAGACGACTACCCGCCATTACGAGGTCGCCTCGCATCACCCGGAACACCATCCGCACGGCGTGGGCGGCATGAGCATCCTGGATTTGATCGAAATGCTGGCCGATTGGATGGACGCCAACCGTGCGCACGGCGACGGCAATCTGCTGGAGAGCATCCGGATCGGCGTGCTGCGTTTCAAGATCGAACCGCAACTGGCAAAAATCCTGGAAAACACAGCCGCAGAATTGGAATGGTTATGAACTCGCCCAAATCGCTGATTGATGGCGTTGACCGCCTTTTGACTGACTCGAAGCATCCGCTGGACGAACACCAGGCCAGGCGTTTGACGCTGGAATTGTTGCGTGAGATTTTCCGCGACCAGTTGGATATCAAGGCCGATCTGGAACACATACAGGAAGACATCGCGCAGAGACGCGCGCTGCTAGATGCGACCATCGCAAAAGTGCAGAAAGACATGGACGAGCTCTGGCGACAATTCCGAGCATATCCCCCCGCCCAAGAGCTGGCCGAATTCACCCGGCATTTCCGCGAATACCCCTCGCTGACCTGGCTGCTGCGCCACCGCACGAAGCTAACCATCTCCTGGCTGGTCGGCTTCGTCGTCGTCGTCATCATCCTGTTCCTGACCTATCACCAATGGCTGCTCTCCCGCCTGGGCCTGCCGCCGTTGGTCATTCTAAGATGAGCACCTACCGCGCCGGCGAAGTGACCGTTTCCGTCGAACTTGGCCCGCTGCATAAATTGCGCGGTGAGCTGGGTTCGAAGGCGCACCAAATCCTCGATAAAACCGCCTTCGATATCCAGGCCTCCGGCCAGGGCAACGCGCCCGTGGATACCGGCGCACTGCGGGCTTCCGGTTACGCATCCGGGATGCACGGCGGAAAATCGGATTACAGCCAGGCTAGAAGCGAAGCCGGTTCGCGCCGGGAGACGGAGTTCACCCCCGAGGAACAGCCGGCCAACCCATTCGAGCGCGTGATCGGGTTCAGCGTGATCTACGCGCTGATCGTCGAACTGACCCAAATCGCCTTTTTGAAAATGGCCGTCGAGCGCCATCGCCAGGCGTTCGTCAATGCCTGGAAGGGCTTGTTCACAGGCCGTTGACCTGTCGAAACTCGGATTAGCCCATGGACGCCCTCGAAGACGCCATTCACGACACTATCGCAGCCGCGAGCGGGATCACCGCCCTGGTGGGCAGCCGCATCTACGATCAACCGGCTCCGGCCGGAGCGGTCTACCCGTTCGTGACATTTTCCTACGCCGGGGGCGGGGAAGATCGGGAGACGCCGAAACATCGCAAAAACCTGGTTTACATGCTCCAGGGCGTCTCGAACGTCTCGAAAGCGCAGGCCAACACCCTGGCCGAGTTGCTCGAGGCGGCGTTCGACGAAACCATATTGACCGTAAGCGGTTGGTCCAACTTTTGGACCGCCGTCGAAGACCACCTGAAGGCGTTCGAACTCGACACGCAATCAGGCCAACAAACCTGGCGGGCCGGGCGTTACGTCCGGGTGCGCCTATCTGTTTGAGGAACAAGTTCCTTACGAACAAGTTCCTTACGAACAAGTTCCTTACAAGGAGGCTGAAATGCCTGAATATACTGGCAAAAATCTATACGTGTCGTTTGCCGGGACCGTCGTCTCCAGCCGTTTCCGTTCATTTGACAACGACGAAACGATGGCGATGGTGGACAAATCCGCCGGCGCAGATGGGGCCATGACCTATCTGAACACGCTGGAAGATGGCAAAGCAACACTCGAGGTGCTGGACCTGGAACAGGGCACTGCACTCTGGGCCGCCCTTGTCAAAGGCGCCGCTGGCACGCTCATCTGGGGCGACGAAGGCAGCGCCGCCGGAAAGCCGAAGCACACCGTCCCCGCCCTGGTCGCCCGCCGCCGCAAGACCACCGTGTACAACGAAGTTGTCAAAGGAAATTTCGATTTCCAATACAACGGAACGGTGGTGGATGGGACTTTCCCGTAAAAAATCCCGGGAGCTGGCGGGAATACATCCGACACGCCCGCCAGTTGCCCGTGTGGAACGCTTGTGGAACGGCTGGAAGGCCGGTACCCGCAAAAAAGGATGTGTGAACCATGCCCAATAAGAATGGCCGTTTTACGCCGAGCCGGGAACAAATCCTGGCGACGGCCGGGCAATTGCCCGAAGAATGGGTCCCGGTCCCCGAATGGGGACCAAATGCCGAGGTATTAGTGCGCGGCGCAACCGCCGAAGAACGCGTGCGGTGGTACGAGAAGGCCCAGGTGGACGGCAAGCTCCATCTGCCCACCGCCCAGGCCATGGCGCTGGTGCTCGGCGTCAAGGAGCCGGCCTTCACCGAGGCCGATGTGCCCGCGCTGCTGCAGCTCTCCGGCGCGGCGGTCGGGCGCATCCAGGAGACCTGGCAGCGCCTGTCCGGGCTGAAAGACGATGACCTGCTGGTGGCCCGAAAAAACTCCTCGACAACCCCGAGCGCCGCTGGCTCTACCAGTTAGCGGCCCGGCTGGGGTTGAGTTTGACGCAGGCATTCCAATTGCCCTCCTGGGAAGTCACGCATTGGCGCGCCCATTACGAGGTCGCCGATTGGATCGCCCAGGGCTTGGGTAAAGAGCACGATTACCGGCGCGGGCTGGAGTTTGCCAAAACAGTGCAGGCCCTCGAAGAGGAAACGCACGAAAGAAAAACGGGGCGCAAGGCAGGTGAATAGCCGGCATACCACCGGCGGGTTCTGGAAACCTCCCCGATCAGGGGAGCGGACGCGGAAATTCCGCTTACACGAGCCACGAGTCCTTTGGACTCGTGGCTTTTTGTTTTTAAGGAGCCTGCATGGAAATTGCAGCACTGTTCGCGAAAATCGGGGCGGACTTATCAGGGCTTGAGAAGGGGCTGGCACAGACCGAAACCATGCTCACCAGCGCGGGCAAAAAGATGACCACGCTCGGCGGAGATTTGACACGCAACCTGACGCTGCCCCTGGCCGCCCTGGGCGGCGTGGCGGCGAAGTCGGCTATTGATTTGGATAAGGAGATGCGGAATATCCAATCCATCAGCAAATCAACCGACGCCGAAATCGCCGAACTGTCCGGCACCTTCCTCGATATGTCTACCGACATAAAAAAGACGACGGACACCGCCAAAAATCTGGCCGGCGGCTTCTACCAGATCCAATCCAGCGGGTTCGCCGGCGCGGATGCGATGCAGGTACTCGAAGCCTCCACAAAAGCGGGCAGCGCCGGGCTGGCGAGCACGGCCACGGCGGCGGAGGCCATCGCCGCCAGCCTGAACGCCTACGGGGAAAGCGCCGACCAGGCCGGCGCCATCTCGGATGTACTGTTCGAGACGGTCAACCGGGGCGTGGTCACCTTTGGCGAATTGTCCGGCTCGCTCTCCAATGTCATCGGCGTGGCCGCGCAAGCGGGAGTTTCGATTGAGACGGTCGGAGCGGCCGTGGCGACAATGACCAAGCAGGGTATGGAGGGGGCGGAGGCGACGACCGCCCTGAACCAGTTGATCCTGGGCCTGATCAAGCCCTCCGAAGACCTGGCGACGGCCATTGACAGCCTGGGCTATTCATCCGGCCAGGCGATGCTGGACGCGCTCGGTTTGCAGGGCACGCTCCAGGCGCTCAGCGACGCCGGCTTCAATTCGACCGAGTCGCTGGCCGAATTATTCCCGAACGTGCGCGCCCTGCGGGCGGCCCTCTCGCTGACCGGCGCGGGGGCGCAGATGTTCGTCGAGGATTTGGAGGCCATGGAAAACGCCGCCGGCGCGACGGACGCCGCCTTCCAGGAGCAGACGAAATCCATCGCCTCGCAATTGAAAAATCTGACAAACGAATTGACCGCACTGGGCATTGAACTGGCCGGCGTTGTCACCCCCGCCGCCACCGAGATGGTGGGCAAACTCAAGGATTTGACCGAAGGCTTCCGCGCGATGGACGTGGAGGCGCAAAAGAACGTCCTGATGTGGGTCGGGATTGCGGTCGCCGCCGGGCCGGTGCTGAAAATCGTCGGGCTGCTCGTCACAGGCTGGGGCACATTGGCCGGGGCAGTCAGCGCCGCTTTGCCGGTGCTGGCAGCAGCCGGGACTGCGCTTTCGACCTGGGCGGCCCCCATCGTGGGCGTAATCGCCGTGCTGGGCGGCGTCGCCATTGCATGGAACAACCTGCGGGATACAGTCGAAAAAGGCAGGCAATCGGTAACCGGGACATGGAGTAAATTTTTCGATGACCAGATCAAGGGGGGCAAGACCGCCGCGCAAATCGCAACCGAATACGCAGCCGCGCAGGCCCGGGTCAAGCAGCAGTTGGATGAAAGCAACGCCGTCGCCAGGTTATTTATCAATGAGCAGGAATTGCTCAGGGAAGGGACGGAAGCGGCGGCGGCGGCAATCCTATCCGCATCCGATTCGTATGGGAACTACCTGGCAGCGATGAAGCAGGCCGGCGTCGCCGCCGAATCGCTCACTCAGGCGCAATACAACCTGGAAAAAGGCATTACGAACGTCCGGGACGCCGCCGAAACCCAGGACGGCTGGCTGGCCAGCTTGAGCAGCACAAAAATCAACGCAGCCGAAGCCAGCGCCGAAATGCTGGCAGCCGAACAGCAATTACATACCGAGACCCAAGAAGGCATTGAGGCGTTTCGCCATTATGCTATTGCGCTGGGAACCATCGAGGCGCAAACCCACAGCCTGGAGACGGCGCAGATCGACGTCAAGGACGAAATCGGACGGATGATTGACCTCTTCGCCAATGCGCCGGACGCCGAAATGCTGAGCTATTACAACGCCATGCAAAGTATTGTCAGCGCGTACGAGCGCGGCGAAATCAACGCCCGCGAGGCTCAACAGGCGCTGGAAGATTTACGCACGGCGATGCAGAACGGCCAGCCGGTGGCAGAGACATATAGCGGGATCGTCCACAACTGGGGCCTCGAATTCGCTAATTTAAAAACCAACGCCAGCGGCGCGTTGACCAATCTACAGAACCTGCTGGCTTTCCTCCAGTCACATCCCGGCCTGCTCAACGCCGGCAACCAGCGCTCTTTTCTCCCCGCGCTCGAACCGCCTGGCGCACCCGGCCCAACCGGGCCTTACACGCCTCCGCCAACAACGGACGGAGGAACCTCGTCAGGTGGAACCGGGCCAGGGTTCGATATCAAAGCCGCCGGCGGCGACACCTTTAACATCCATATCAACGATACCATGGCGGCGGCCCTGGTGCTGGCGGAAATGGATATCCGGCGGCGTGGCCGGCTGGCGCTGCGGATGGGAGGCTGATAATGGCGCTCACCTTATACATCGAGCGGGTAGACAGCTCGACACAGCTCGAAATTCGGAGCGGAACATTTAAATTTCGAGACTGGCAATCCCGCCAGGCCGGTAACAGAAAAACCGAAACGCTGCAGTTGGTCGCCGGGGGGCTGGACAGCGCAATTGTCGCAGCAGAGAATACGCTGGCGGATTTGCTTTACGAAGCGAAAAAATTCCATGAAGATCCTCACCGGCACTTGAGCGTCTGGATGACCAGCGGAACGAATGCCGAGACTCCCGGCAGGCGGACGCTGCTCTACCGGGGGGAACTGGTTCCCCAACTGGTGAAAAATATCTCCGGCCAGATGCTGTCCGCCCGGGGCGGCGCGTTTTACCAGCTTGTCCTGGAGCGCCACCCGGCCTGGGAGAGCATCAGTTTTGAATCGGCCAGTGCATCGAATGTCAGCTCTTTGGGCGGGAAAGTCACGTTGGCGGATGAGGGCGGAAACCTGGATGGCCGGATACGCGCATTGAATTTGACCGGGCGTAGTGGAGCAGGGGGGCCGATGGATAAATTGTGGGTCGGGCTCCGCCCAGCATACAAGGGCTCGGCCAATTTCGTCGCCAAGTGGGAGTGTGAAGCCGGGACCAATTTCACCGACGCAGCCGATACGGCGGATGCCAGCGACAGCGGCGGGTCAAAGGTGCGGGTGAGTTTTGCCACGACGGCGACGATGGCGAAACGCCTGGCGATGGATCTGGGCACCTTTGTTACAACCTCCACCCACGCGCTGGGCCGCTACCTGGTGCTGCTGCGGGGGAGCGTGACAAGCGGGGTGTGTTCGGTCCAGATGCGAACCGGTTTACAGGGCTCCACAAATTTTGCGCCGCATAAAGCGGTCTATGTCAGCAATACGGCTGACCATCTGATCGAGCTGGGAGAAATCTCCATTCCGCCGTTCGATTACCGCAGCCCGGTCGAACTGGACAGCACCGTGCTGGATAATTTCCAAATCCAGCTTTGGGCCGAGCGTGTGTCCGGCGCAGGCAGCCTGGATTTGGACTGCATTGTCCTGCTCCCGTCGGAGCATTTTGTTTTCATGTCCGGCGCAGCCCTCCAATTTAGTGCTTTCAACCGTTTTATCAGTATTTTTACCTTCGAGGACGAGCGCAAGCTGCCCCTGGAATATTTAGGGAATACCCCGGTCTCGAACCTGGAATATGCCCATAACAACTGGGCATTCCCCCAGGGAGGCGGAATTCTGATCTTTGCCGCAGACCGCGCCGCCGCGCAGGTCGTGACGGACGCCATCGATCTGGATTATAAAATGTATCCGCGCTGGCAGAATTACACCGCTCCGGCCTGAGTGAGACATGGGCTTTTCAGCATTCTTCCCGTCCAGGGAGATCAAGCAAAACCGGCCTGCAGTGCGCAATTTCGCGCTCAACGTATTTGCGCCGGTGCTGGTGGACGCCGGTTCATTTGTGGCTGACATTACCGACGCGGCACGCGCGACCTGGCGGCGCAGCATCCGCGCCCGGCGCGGCCCCTGGCTGGGTACATTCCGCATGTATTCGGATGAGAACATATTGCAAAAATATTTCAACGAATGGCTGGCGTATCACGTCGAGGAGCGTTACCAGACCAAGACCTGGGAGGGGCTGATTTGGGAGATGGAATTGACGCATCGAGGCGTGACCCGCCGGCGTTCGTTGGATACGGTCGCCAACGCGGTCAAGGCGCTCTACTCCGATACAAGCGATACCATCCAGGAAAGCGCCTGGGCTACCCAGGCCCAGAGTCTGGGCCTCTATGGCCGGATGGAAGAGATTCTCATTATGGATAATTACCCGCAGGCGACGGCTGAGGGAAGGCGGGATAAAGTCCTGGCCGAGCGGGCCTGGCCCATCGCCTCGCCGGTCGGTGGGCGGAAAACATCTGAAAGCTATCTTGACGTGAGCGTGGCCGGATATATTTTTACGACGAACAACAAATACGTGACAAGCGCGGATGGCAGCACCGGCAACGTCGATGTGTGGGTGAGCGGCATCGCCGGAACGGATCTGGAATTTTTGACCATCGGAAAGATCGAAGTGAATACTTTCCAGGTCAAGCGCAGCCTGAGTACGCCCCAACGGGCGGGAGATACCTTGTTCGAGCTGGCCGACCTGGGCGACAATACACAAACCCCCTGGCGCTGTTACGCCGATCTGGACCGGCTCATCCATTACACAGCGCTCTCTAAAACGCCGGTCTATTTTTTGCGGGAGGGCCAGTTCTATACCGATGCCGGGATGCACCAATCTATTTCGCCGTGGGACATGCGCCCCGAAGTGGCGCGGGATATGGATTATCCGGTCCGCGGCCCGGAGCAGGGGAGCTGGTTGGACGATGTGCGCGACTTGCTCATCGAAGAAGTCACGGCCAGCGAAGGGGGCGTCAGTTGGAGTACGGAGCAGTTTAGCGAGGCCGATTTGCTGGCAGCCCAGCAAGACTACGCCGAATCCATTAAGGAGATGAGACTGTAATGGCCGGTAAACTTGGAATCAATAACATCGAGAAAGACGCCCGTGCGATGCGGGTGTTGACGAGTTACAGTGCTTTCCCTGGCGTGACCCCCTCCATTGTGCCCATCTATATCGTGGGTGGACAGGTGGGGGTCGGCATCAATCCGCCCACGGAGTTTTTTCACATTCACGGGGGGAGTTTGAAGGTTTCGCAACTGGATAATCCCGACCTGACCGGCGGAGAACTGGAATTACACGGGACCTATACCACACCTGCCAATCAGCAGGTGGCCGGGCTATTACGTTTCCGGGGACGGAACGATGTGGGCGGCGATCCGATTGTGGTGGACGTGTACGGGACGATTGAAGACATCACCGCCAGCGCCGAAAAAGGCGGGCTGCGCTTCGTGCTTCAGGAGGCCGGGGCGGATGTGCTGCCCATGGCCATGGTGGGGAATGATGTCCTGATCGGGAATGGCGCGAGCCTGTTCGACAACCCGGAGCATGAACTGGACGTGCGCGGCACGATCCAGACGCGGGTGGCGGCCGGGGATCCGCAGGTAATTTTTGATATTGGGGGGGTGAATAAGTTCACCCTGGGGGTGGACGATTCGGACAGCGACCGCTTCAAACTGGCGGTGGGGAGCGCGTTGGGGACGAATGATGTATTCACAATCGACTCATCCGGGAATATGGGATTTGGGATTTCGCCGCCGGTCGAAAAATTTCATTTTCATGGGGGGAGTTTGAAGGTTTCGCAGTTGAACAATCCCGACCTGACCGGGGGCGAGTTGGAATTGCACGGGACGTACACCACCCCGGCGAATCAGCAGGTGGCGGGATTGTTGCGGTTTCGGGGGCGGAACAACGCGGCAGGCGATCCGATTGTCGTTGATATTTATGGCACGATTGAGGATATCAGTGCCGGGGCGGAGAAGGGCGGGCTGCGCTTCGTGCTTCAGGAGGCCGGGGCGGACGTTTTGCCGCTGGCCATGGTGGGGAATGATGTGCTGATAGGGAATGGAGCGAGCCTGTTCGCGAATCCCCGCGTGGAACTCGACGTTCGAGGTTCAGTTATCATCGATCAGGGCGCGGCGGATGGCGAAATCCTGGCGTTCAAATCGAGCGACGTGGCACACGGAATGACCACCCTGACCGAGACCGACACGTTTGGAACAATCAGGAAGGGCGGCGCGACCGATGGGGGGGTGGCCTTGCAAGGCTTTGCGGATACCGGCTCAATCGGGCTGCTCCTGCGCGGGTATGCGCCAACTGACCAGGCCAGCCGCACCACCGGTGCGATTGGGTATGTGACGCTGGACGCTCGCAAAAACAGCGGCACGGGTTCGACCGATCCGGGGGCCGATGCGAATCTATTTGTGATACGGAGTAATGCCAATGCCCGTTTCCTGGTCGACGCCGACGGCGACATCCACATGGACGCCACCTCCAACCAAAACGCCTGGGATGAACATGACGATATTGCGCTGCTGGCCGGGGTGCGGCAGGCGATGAACCCGGCATTGGCCCTGGCCGAATTCGTCGAAGACGCCAGGCCGGTGCTGGCGCGTACGGGGGTCGTTACATATAATGACGATGGGCATCATTTCATCAGCCTGAAAGCGCTGCACGGCCTGCAAATTGACGCTCTGCGCCAGATGCACCGGCGCAACCTGGCGCTGGAAGAAAGAATCGCCCGCCTGGAGCAAAAATATGAAACCTAAAAAGCCGAAAGATGAATTGAGCGAGTTATTAGGAACATCCGACCGCCAGGCTCAGAGCGCAACAGTGCGGCGGCTGCTGGCTGCGCCGGTAGTGGAATTGGTGATCCGGCTGGATGGCCGGACGAACCAGGTGAGTTTCAACGTGATAGGCGGCCAACTTCCGCCCGAGGCGGCCTATGCGATGCTGGATGGCTGCCGGGAACTGATCCGGCGGCAGGAACTGGAAGCTGTTCAAAGCCGGCCAAATGGGGGCGCGCCGGAGAAAGCTTGATTCCACAGATATTATTTATCTTGCGTAAATTTTTCTTTACAGAAGATAAATATTAGCTGGTTGCGGCCAGAATCATTCATCATCTTCTTCTTTTGCGGACGGCCCAAACCTCCTAATAAACCACTTGCGCAAATTGGCCGTTAGGTGTGGGTTATGAAAGGGAATCAATACATGTCGCTTCACGGCCCACGCAATGTCATCATAAGACCCGTACCCCTCGTTCCACATCCTGAAACGCCAAAAACTGTATTCCGCTTCGATAATATCATCGTTCATCATTTGGGTGGGCACATCAATCTTCATCGTCTTCCGTATTACCATTCCACAAACGGACGGTCAACCATAATGCACCAGTCCCATCCGTCGCTCGCATCAAATCGATGCGCCACCATGACCAAACCGTTACCGCGTCCTGATAGAAAACTTCGGGCGAATTCTCGCCTGTATTGTCATCGCTTTTTATCATTGCGACTCCTGTGGCTCATTCTCGCCACGATATTGTCGAGATACCGCTCACCTTCTTCATGCTCCAATAAACATCAAGTAATGACATCGCCCATCCGCTCATGCGGCGGCGGCATCAACAGGCCCAGCGCCTTGAAGAAATCGTTCTCTTCCGGCGTTTCGAGCAATTGGCCATGCAGATACAGACCGGCGTCTTTGACGCACAAGTTGGACGGCATCCCCCCGCCAAAGCGCCGCGCGGTGACCAGCCACTTACTGTACTGCCATGGGCCGGTGCGGATGGCTACCTGGTAGCCCCATTGCGCCGGGGGCAAGCAGATGAACAGATCGAGCGCAACCGGCCCGGCCGGGACGATGAATCTCTTATAGCGCGGGCCGTTCTTCCGGCCGGTGTCCGGCCAGGCCAGCGCGCCATCGGAGAGCATGTCCATCAACGCCTTATCAAGCGGCGTCAGCCCGCTGTGTACCGGCTCGCCGAACAGGTCAAGGGCTGGCAGCGGGTAGACGACCAGTTCGATATCTTTCACCAGCGCGGCGCGATGGGCATCGGCAATGGCGGAAGTGGCGGCCTCGGCGATGGCGCTGGCGTGGCGGCGGAGCGAACCGGCGACAACACATTTACCCGGTTCACAGACCGGCGCCAGCCGCTTTCGCAGGCTTTCAGCAAGGGGGTAGGCGAGATGGTAAGGAAGCATAATTTTTCATTGCTCTATCAACCCTGGCTCAACGGCTACCAGTTCACCGCCGAGGGCGTGGATATTTTTAGCGTGGGCAGCCGCTTCGAAGCCGGGCAGAACCTGCTGTGCGGCTTCGGCCAGGACGCCGGCCGCCTCCCACAGCGCAGACGACCACAAGCCATGCCGTTCGATGATCTCTTTGAATTCTTCGATGTCATGTTGGCGCAATTTCCATTCCTCCGTCTCTTCATCGAAGGCGCAGTGGCACAACTCGTGGTCGAGCAAGGCCCGGCGCATGTCGTCGGTAGCCTCCCCCAGCCAGAAGTCTTCGGCCAGCCAGATGACGAAATCCAGGCTGGAGTAGACCTTATCCCTGGGCGAAACCTTCGCCGCTTTGCCGAGCACGCGCTTCTGGTGCGGCGGCGCGCCGGTGTACGCGGCGGTGTCCCGGAAGATGAACCCGATCCGGGCGCCACGCAAATGCACGTGATGGGCTTCGATGAGTTCCTGCGCCATGCTGAGAACAGACTTTGAGGCTTTGAACCATTCGGTCATTTCAATTCCTTGATTAATATTTTATACCGGTAGAAGACGCGCTTTTCGTTCCACTCCGGCCCCATCCGGGCGGCGATCTCCCGGTAAATCATTCCGGCTGCCCTGGCCCGCAGGATCCAGGCATCCGCCCGAGGCGACCAGCTTTGCTCTTCCGCCCGGACACGTTGGGCGTCGCCTTTGCCGGTGATGAAGCGGGCCTGGACGGCGTCGCTGCGGCGGATAAACCAGTTCGACCACGCGGGCTCGGGCTGGCGCCCGCCCCGGTTGAACGCCTGCACGCCGGGAATCTCGCCCCGGTGCAGTTTTTGCTGGACCCAATGCGAATCGTCCAGGCCGTGATAATCGGCCAGTTGGCGCGTAGTCCACCATTCATCATCCCAGCGGGCGTACGCCAGCCCGGCCAGGCGGCGCAAGGCCGGGTCCGGGATGGCAAGCGGATCGAAGTAAATCCAGTTAAGCGGACGGGTGATCCAGCGCTTGAACGTCACTACTCGCACCCGGCGTATATACAAGCCGGCCTTGTTAGGCCGGCCCTGCTTTGCATAAATGACCCCTGGCAGCAGGCCGGAGTCAATCCACCCGCTAACCTTATGAGCATCAACGCCCAACATGGCGGCGGCCCTGTTTGCGGTGATGAAATCTGGATGGCGAAGCGGCGAAGGCAGGCCGGCCCGCTGCCGGCGGATATGGACGGCCGCAACCGTGCGTTCCATGCGACCGGCAATTTCGGCGTCATACAGCACGCCTGCGTTTTCCCGCAGGAACGTTTCTTCCTCCGCCGACCAGGCCTTCTCACGCGGGTGACTGCTCCCGCGCGCGCCCCGGTCCAGGCGCACCGCTTCGAAAACGGCCAGTTCAATCGGGTCAAACATGGCCGTTCACCCTCCCGGTGATGGTTTGCACCAGGTGAACGACCGGGCAATCCCCGCAAACGGCCGCGTTAGCGGCGTCGTGCCAGGCGCAGGCATTACATGCGGCCTGAACGCTCTTTTTGAACAGCGGCCACATGGGCATATTCCCGGTGTGTACCAGGGCGTCATAATGCAGCCGATCTACCGCCTGGCCGGTCTTCTGGTACGCAACCAGAAAAGCGGGCGCATCCGGGACCTCGGAGGAAGGCTCCGGCAGGTCGTCGGACGTACCCGTCCGCGCCCCGCCAAACGTTGCCGCAACCCGTTGGGCGGCGGCCTTACTGGCTCGCAGGCTGACTCGATTGGCAACCAACATCCGCACCAGTTTCAGCCGGGCGGCGGAATCGGGGATTCTCAATAACTCCCGGGCCAACTGGTTATCCGCAGAGAATTCCCCCCGGGCGATCAGCGCCTGGATTTCCGGCTCGTACCGCAGCAGGATCAACCGGTTGGCGACATACACGCTGCCCTTGCCTGTTCGCAGGCCGAGCTTAGATAGGGTCAACCCGAACTCCTCCCGCAGTTGCTCGAAAGCGCGCGCTTCCTCGATAGGGTTCATGTCCTCCCGGTTCAGATTTTCGACCAGCGCCAGGAGAAGCCGCTCCTGATCGCCTGCGCCGTTCAGCGGCGGGCGCACATCGGCCCGCAGCGTTTCCAGGCCGGCCAGTTTCGCTGCCCGCCAGCGCCGTTCGCCGGCGATCAAGGTGTATGTGCCATCGCCATTGTCTTCGACAGTCGCAGGCTGTATTTGTCCGTTTTCCCGCAAACTGGCCGCCAGTTCGTCTAGCTTACCGGCGTCGAAATGCCGGCGTGGCTGCCGGGGATTGGGTGAGATGAGATGCAAGGGAATTTCCATAACGACTCCTGGATCAACCCAACACCAGCGCCGCCAGCGAGATGACGACCAGCAGGACGACGGCGACAAACAGAAGGTTGAGGATAAAACGGTAGAAATTCATACCGGCTCCTGGGCGCGGACGTCCGATGTACCCATCGGCGGTACGTCCGACGCCAGCGAAGCGCGCCCCTGGGGGGTCAGGGATAACCGCCCGCCTTGTTCCATCGTAATCAGGCCGTCACCGGCCAGCCGCCGGGCGGCGGCGATAGTGGCGGCCGGGGCAACCGGCGCCAGCCAGCACGGGCCAGACTCAAGCTGGGCCAGGAGGTCGTTTTCGATTTCCGCTTCCCCGACCAACTGTTCGAGTGTCTCGACCCGCAGCCGGGTATTGCCATACGCGGGTACGTTGTCATTATCTTCGTACCAGGCCAGCCTGGACGGCGACAGCCCGGCCAGCCGGACAAGCAGCGCCCGCTCGCGCGCAATGAGCTGCTCCTGGTAACAGGCGTTCTGCTCCTGGATTTCGGCTAGCGCGCTTCGAAACCGGCCATTGCCGCTCCGGGGGCGCAGATAGGTTTGGGAATTGCTGCGGCGGGCCATCATCAGCTCCTGCTCTTTTTCTTTTCGCGCTCAAGATCGTCTTCTAAGGCGTAGAGGCGGCTTTGACCATCTTCGACTTCACGGCGGGTTTCGGCCAGGCGGCTTTGCACAGTCTCGAGTTTCTGCGTAAGATGCCTCTCGGTGAAACCGGCCCATTCTTGGGCGTGTTCGATTTGCCGGTAGAAGTTTCCGCGCTGCTGGTCAATGTAAAGAAAGGCTTTGAGCATGTGCAGCAAAACCGGATCGGCCTCGATAACCCGCATTAATTGGCTGGACTCTTCCTGTTCGGCGGCAGCCTGATTCCGAGCAGAAAGCTCTTTTTCGGCGGCCTTTCGTTGGCTATCCGCCTCTTCGTTTTGCGCTTTGGCGAAACGTTCGGCTTGCGACTTGGCTTGCAATAAAGCCATTTCGAGGCCTTCTTGAGAACCCTGATAGCGATTAGGCCACCCGGGCCAGTGCCAGGATGGTATGTAATCTTCATCTATCCAGACTTGCGCGGCCTCCACCCATTCAAGCTTCCCGAACTGAAAACTAATCCGCATGGGGGCAAGGCCATCTATGCTGACGAGAAGTACGCTTGAGGTTGTGTTGCCTCCATAATCGGATTCTTCATAGGGAACAATATAGGGATGAATGTAATCCGGTAATAAGGGCAGCACACTGGCTTTGAAACTCTCGAACTGTCTGAGCCTGGTCTGCTGCTCGGTCTGGAGGCGCTGCTTTTCATCTTGTTCTGCCTGCGCCTGGCGAACTTGCAGACTGGCGGAAATTTCGGCTAATTTTTCTTGAATGATGGGGGGGATGGATGTATCCATGCTTATGCTCCTGTACAAAATGGTGGTTTCACCTGTATTAAAGCGTCTCACCTGGATCGTTGAGGCGTTCGCGCAGCATCTCTAACGCCTGTTTTTCGAGCATCTGCGCCCAGGTACGGGAGAAGCCCAGCAGCACGCCGATTTCATGGCAGGTGTGCGCCCGGCCGGCGTAGCCGTTCAGCCCGTAACGCAATTCGACCACCCGCCGGTGCAAATCCGGCAAGGTTTGCAAGATAGCCAGCACGCGGCTGGCGCGTTCTCCGGCCTCAACCAGGTCGGGCACAGGCTCGCCGTCGTAAGGGATGGTCTCATGCGCTGGCAGATTGTGATCGCCGGCGGCATCCAGCGACGCAAAACGCATTTTTTCGGTATGCAGCGCTTCTCTGACGAGGGCCAGCGATAGCCCGGTCAGCTCGACCAGTTCGAGCTCGGACGGCCAGCTTTCGTGCCGCTGGTAATAGCCGGTGGCGGCCCGGCGGACGCGGGCCAGGTGGATGGAACGGCTGACTCCCAATCCATACCCGCTCGCGCCGCGGGAGATATACAGGCGGACCCAGGCCATGGCGTAGGTGCTCAATTTGTGTGGGGTAGACAGGTCGAACTTGCGCACCGCCTGCAGCAGCCCCAGGTTGCCAAACTGCACCAGGTCGAGGAGGTCCAAATCGCCGCCGAGGCCTTTGTTCCAGGCGCGCAAGGCCTCTTTATAAACCAGGCGCTGGTTGTGCGCCATCAGGTCGTCCAGGGCGTCAGAATCCCCGGCCTGGGCTGCTTCGAGCAGGCGGCGTTCGGTTGGGCGGTCGAGAATGGAATGGTGGAGGTGGGGGGTATAGTACAGGTGCGACAGGGTCGTATCGTTCACGCGCCGGGCTCGGGAGTGCGCTTGTGCTGCATGGCGTGGTAGTACGCTTCGGTAAAATTGCCATGATACTGGTCGAGCAGCGCCTTCGCTCCCTGCCGGGCCCAGCCTAGCTGACTGTAGACGAAGGCGTAGTATTTGGTCGCGTCGGCCTCCTCGCGGGGCTGAGCGGCCGGCCGTTCACCATGCTCGACTTGCAGGGCTTGGAGCGCATCGAGGGGATTGCCGCCAAATTGCGCCAGATGGACATTGGCCGCGCCGGGACTCATGCCGCATTCGAGCGCATAACTGAAATATTTGTCCACCTGGGCATCAACAGCCTGGCCCGGCTTGCCATTTGGGGCGCGGACGGGTACGTCCGACGGCCCGTCGGACGTACCCGTCCGACGGCCAGCTTCCTGTTCCACCGGTTTCCCGGTTGTTTGCGGGATATAAAGCACATCCGAGAAACGGATTTCGTTCCCCATTGACGTTTCCCGTCCCTGGTAGGTCACAATCAGGAAGTTCGGACAGGAAAAATAAAGGCCTCGTTTAATCGCTTTGTCTTTATCCGGGTTTTCGTTCTGGGCCGGTTCGGGCACGTCCGTGTTGACGAAAGCGGGCAGCTTTTTGAAATCGTGGGGGTATACCCGGCAAACCTTATGATTCAACAACTCGCTGGCCGGATAAAGGATGACGAACGGGTCATTGTTGCCGGTGCGCCCGTGCACATAACCCCCAATCCAGTGCAACTGGTCATTGTTCCGCAGCAGGGCGGTCAGCATTTTTTCGAGGGTTTTGAGATCCATGTCGGCCTCGTGAAGGGGAAATGACCCGGTAATGCTGTAAGTTTTCAGCCTCGCGCTGCCGGGCCAGGTCGTGGAACTGGCTGGAGAGTAAATTGAAATGCCCGGCGAGGGTTTGCGCCTGGCGGTAGCCAGGCCGCCCGCCGGACAACTGGAGAGCCTGCAGCGCTTGCTGGACCAGCTCGGGCGCCAGGTCGAGTGCCAACCGGGGGTCAATGGTCAGCATCTCGCCGTGCTCCCCGGCCAAAATCAGGGCGTTGGCAGCCGTGGCGGCCAGGGTGACGGTGCGGGTTTTGGGTGCGGCGTCGAACCGGGAGTGCAATTCTGGAAGTTCTGTGAACATATTTGCTCCAATTGGAACCGTCGGACGTGTCGGACTATTCTGTCCGCCCCGTCCGTGGTCCCGTTTGTCCTATTAAAGCAAAACCGGCCAGTTGTTGAGGCCGGTTCAGGGATCGGGGGCGGAGTCGGCGGGCTTTTCCAGCAGCTGCCGGGCCATCTGTTCGATCAGTTCGGCCCGCCGGAGCAGTTCGGCGGATGACATGGCTTCGATGGGGCGCTCCCCCTTGACCTTCAGCGTTTGCTCGATGGGGGTAGTCGTGCCTTCGAGCTGGATAATCACCTTTTCGGCGTCCATTTGCAGACGCAGAGCGGCCAGGTCTTTTTCGAGCATGGCGTAGTGCTTTTCTCCCTGGCGCTGCAGGCGGCGCATCTGGGCAATAGATCGCTGACGCATGGCGGCGATTTCACTGGTTACTTCATCTTGCCAGAGTTCCGCGATGCGTTTGCGGTCATTGCGGACCGTGCCTTCGGCAATCTTGAGTAGTTTGGCTACTTCTGTATTGCGGGAGCCGGCCAGGATGTAATCCTCGACCAGGAGCAAACGCTGCATGATGTCGGGGTCATCCCGCCAGGGTATAGATTTCTTGCCAGGGCGAAGAGAGGGGGGCGGCGTGGCGACAGGAGGGTCAGTTTTCGCCGGCTTGTTGGGACAATGGGCCAGATGGCCGATGACACTACGCCGCTTGGAGTGAGTGTATCCGCAGTTGTGCGGACAGGTGTACTGATTATTGATTTGACGAATGGTGGCCGGCATGACAGACTCCATAATTAACCGTTATGTGACGTGCGGAAATTATAGCGAGCTGAGTGGGTGAAAGAAACGCCGAGGCTCCGGATTGCCTGTCACAATACGATGAAGGCATGAATGCCCGCCTCGAATTACGTCCGCATCAACCCGGTCAGATCAACCTCTGACCATCCAAAACCTTAATACCTAAAAGGAGACCCCATGAACAACCAAATCGAATTCGTCACTAACCGTCAATGGGATAACTACGCCAAACGCATCGAAAAGCGCAATTTGTTGGAGAGCGGCCATTCGCCGACCTTCACCGGAATTGCCCGGCGCGCCTATCCTTTTATCATCGAGGTATACGGCGACCAGGACGGGATGTTGGTCCGCCCCGGCTGGCGGGCAGCCATGAGCAAAGACGCCGAAAAGGAAGTATAATTCCCACGAGCGGTCAGCCGCTCGCACCCACCCCGGGCGTGGTGGCCTGGACAAGGGAAGCGCTCCTGCTTCCCCTGGTGGGTGTTTTTGAAAATAAAAGCGCCGGTCCCATGACCGGCGCTTTACGCGTACTCTCGCCCCTTTTCGATAAAAATTTACTATTGGATCGGGCCAACATCCACCAGGCCCCGTCCCGCCCCAAAATCGGGGTGTTTGTAGGCGAAATAAGCGATCAATGGGGCGCCGTTGACCAGATGGTCGGTGACGCCCGGCCACCATTCCTGTGTCCCGTCCGGCGATTTCCATATTTTGCCGGGAAAATAGGTGATGGTCTGGTCTAAATATAAGTCGCCGCAATCCTGCGATTTGTTTGGCTGCGGGCGGGCGTTGATTTTAACCTGGATACATTTTGCACGACGCATTTGTGTTTCCTCCGGGTCCGGATCTGGGTCCGGCAGTGCGCCCCCCATCAGCCGGATGGTTTCTTCGAGCGTGGCGGCATTCGCCCGGCTCAGGTCTATGCTGGATGAACCGGCCCCATAATTAGATCCCTGCATATTCCCATCCGCGCTATGCTGCCAGAGCAGCCAGGCGGTCCAATCACGCGGCAGAGACGGACTGGGCCAGAATGTGTAGTTGGCAACAAATAAACCATATTTCTTCCAGACGGTGTATGCCAGCGTGTTGGCGTCCCACCAGCCTTTTGAAGTATAGATAAACGGCAGCCGGCCATCCTCGTCTTCAATCGTTTGCAGACAGCCCAGAATATTGTTGCTAATGGCAGCAGGGGATTGGTTTCTGGTCAATTCGCAGTCGAGCACGATGGGGAAAGCCGGACGCCGCCCATCCAACCCCAACGAGCCAAAAAGCCTTCCCATTTGAGACTGGTAGCTATATTCGGGGGTGTTGACATGGTAAACGCCAACCAGGAACCCCCTGGCCTTTGCCCCTTTCCAAAACTCTGCGAAGGCCGTATCCGTGTAATAATTCCCGACGGTGCAGCGCAGAAATACAATCCGCGCACCGGCGTTCCACATCACATCCCAATCGATGGGATATTGATAGCGGGACACATCCACTATCGGACTGTAATAGGGGCTGAGGGGCGCAGTGACTTTCTGGAGTATGCGCGTTAGATCACTGGCCTGGCGGATGCTCATTTCCGGGTGGGGCTAAACTTGTGCGCAACCTGGCCGAGGAAAACGGTGGCAAAGATACCGGCGAGGATGGTAAAGACCGGCTCCAGCGCAGTGATAGTTTCCGGGGCGTACGTTTGCAATGCCCACGCCCCCACTGCGAACATGGCGGAGAGCAGGTAAAACGCAGGGCGTTTCCAGGGCGAGACCCAGTTGGCCCAGGCGGGCACGGCTTCGAGCAGCCAGGAGAGGGCAGTCACACTCCCGCCGGCGATCAGCCAGGGCAAAATTTCAGATAAAGACATGTGGAGCTCCTTTATGATGATTTGTTCATTGGGAAGTATAGCGAGGGGCATGGACGTGCGCCAGTACAAACAAAACCCCTGCTATGCTACAGGGGTTTTGCCGGGCCAGGTACGCTGGCCCTTGAGGAGATTCACGGCGGGCGGTAGTCGGACGTACCCGTCCGCAACCTGCCGCTATGCCATCCGGGGGGAATTGCGCCCCCGGGACGGATTAATAGGGAATTTCGTAGTCTGTTTCTTCGCCTTCATCCGCTGCGCCCAGGGCTTCGGCGATTTCCGCTTCCGTCCAGCCCTCTTCCTCCAGGGCTTCGGCGCGTTCGGCGATGAAGTCTTCGACCACGCTGGTACCGGGTTCGTTATTCATTTTCATTTTCGTTGCTCCTTTCTACAAATTCGTAAAAACCGTCCAGGATACCGGCCAGTTTTCCGTTGGCCTGAATTAGCCGGGAACGCCCGGCGAGCGTGCGCATTTCGCTTTTGGGCAATTGTTCGTCCAGCCATTCCCAAAACAAAAGCAGCGCGCCATTCTCCACGCGCCGGACCTGCGCCTCGGGTGGCAGCGCTTCGAAATCGAAATCGGCCTGGACGTAATCGTAATCGCCAGTTTCGGCTTTTTCCTGTCTGTTTTTTGTTGTCAAATGCCGGAATTGGACAGTCTGGCGTTGTTTTTTGCCGTACAGATTTACTATTTCAATTGTGCAATATTGTTGGCCGTTCGCTACGTAGCTCATCTCCAACAATTTAACCGGCTGGTTTCTGTAAAAATATTCGGGCTCCGGCTGAGGGTGCAGGATATCGTCAACCACCTGCTGCACGTGTCTGGCGGTGATCAAGGTATCCCTGGCGGTTTCGACGACTTTTTGCCAGGCTTCCCGCTGCTGCTCCGGCGGCAGCTTCGCCAGCGGGCGGGCCTGGGCTTCGTTTTTGGGAACCATGGTTCCCAAATTGGCCGTGTTTTTGGGAACAATTGTTCCCAAATCTTCCAACCCGGCCGTGGTCCATTCCGGCCGGGCAGCCTGGGGTTTGTCAACAATTGTTGACATTTCTCCGTCTTCCGGCAGGATGTTATTGACCACGTCGGATGCCTCGACGAGCATGTTTGCGTACCGGCGGCTGAAGCCCCATCGCTCCTGGCAATAGCGCTCGAACGTGGTGTGCGTTCCCCGGTACAGACGTTCGTCCCGGATGGTCATCAGGGCCATCCCGACCTGGAAGAAGACGAGCTTGCCGCGCTCGATGATTTCCTCGTAATAATCCAACTGGGTTTGTTCGGTGACGGTGAGTTCGTTCATTTGCGATTCCTACAATGGCAGCCGCTCCCGGGTCAGGCCGGCGGCTTCGAAGGCTCGCCGGATTTGGCGTTTGCGGTGAGAGATGGCCGACGGGCTGAGGCCGGACGCCCGGGGCAACTCACCCGGCCCGGCCAGGTCGAGCAGAATCAATGACACGATGCGCTGGTTGGCAGGGGTCATGCTGCGGATAACGGCCTGGATTTTCGGCAGCAGGGCCTGGAGTTCGGCAAGCCGCTCGGCTTCGAGCAGGCTTTCTTCCGGGGTGGGGTTGGGATCATAGAGGGGGAGTTCTTCGCCGGTTTCGTCGAGCAGCGGGGTAACACGCTGTTGGTGTTTGTAACTTTGGCGCATGGCCGCGCTTCTGGCAAACCAGGCGCAGCGTTTCTCGTAGGCGTCATTGACCTTTTGCGCCGGCCGCGCCGCCTGGCGTTGGAGCATGGCCAGCCGCATCTCCTGGAGTAGATCGTCGGCCTCCAGGTCGGTCTTATGGGCAACCGCCCGGGCATAGGCGGTAATGGTTTCGTCCAGGTCGGTCATTGGATATCCTCCCGCTCTTGCCAGGAGACCCTCCAACCCCCGGCGGGGTCATGGATGCGTTTGACCTCGCGCACGCCTGGGGCTTTTAGCAGGCTGGCCTCGGCATTTTCGGCAGAGGGCAGATTGGGGAAATTGATTTCCCATTTCCGCCAGGGGCGTGGGTCTGTTTTTTTGTCAAGGGGGCCGGTCAGCCCGGATTGGGTTCCGAAGGACATGGGTAAGCTCCTGTTTATGTGTGGCGGTTTTTCGTTTTACAATTCGTCTATCGCCCGGATCGGCGCGCCGGCATCGGACATGAGGCGGGCGATGCGATGGGCATTGGTGAGGGCGATTGATTCACGGCGAGTTCTTTCGAGTTCCGACATTTTTTTGCCCTCCACGGCTGGGGTGAGGGCGAAGATGATTTTTACGGCGGCTTCTGCAGCCTGGTCCCGGGCTTCCTTGTGGACATTGGGCCAGCGCAGCGGGCTGGTCATGGCTGCCGGCTCTGCTCTTTTTCATAATTCAAGGCCTGTCTCCAGAGCATGAGAAACCGGCTCACACTCCCCAGCACCATCGGCGTACCAGCGGCGAAGAACGCCAGCAACGCCAACTCAGCCGCCGATTTA
>Ga0209341_10001014_pt1 | contig 28322 bp, 28 predicted proteins | sample RifCSP13_2_FD_184020 | JGI IMG/M metagenome (GOLD analysis project Ga0209341, IMG submission 184020) | Soil microbial communities from Rifle, Colorado - Rifle CSP2_sed 13_2 (SPAdes) (version 2) | ecosystem: Environmental > Terrestrial > Deep subsurface > Rock core/Sediment | place: Rifle... | reverse complement strand
CGCGTGCGGACCTTCGTCGCGGGCTTCGACGAGGCCCTCGAGGGCGGGATCCCGAAGGGGCACGTCGTCCTGATCGCGGGGCCGAGCGGGACGATGAAGACGTCCCTCGCGCTCAGCGTCCTGCACCGGAACCGCATGGCGGGCACGAGGGGGCTGTACGTGTCCCTGGAGGAGGGGCGAGCCTCTCTCCTCCGGACGATGGCCCGCCTCGGGATGGAGACGAAAGAGGACTTCATCGTGGACATCGCCCGCCTCCGGACGGAGCACGCGGCCGCGGACGAGACGCGGGACTGGCTCCAGATCCTGCGGGACTACCTGCAGCGACGGATGGAGAAGGAGCCGTTCGGGATCGTCGTCGTGGACCCCCTGAACTCCCTGTACGCCCTCGCGAAGATGGCGGACCCGAGGAACGATCTGTTCCACTTCTTCACGTTCCTCCGCGGCCTCGGGCTCACCGCGCTCCTGATCGCGGAGGCGGAGGACGAGGCGTCCCCGTTCCCGAACCACGAGGACTTCCTGGCGGACGGCGCGATCCAGCTGCGGCACGCCGCGGACGCCTCGGGGCGCGTCTCCCTCCAGGTGCGGTGCGTGAAGATGCGCCACGCGAACCACAGCCGCGACTGGCTCGCGGTGGACTACCGGGACGACGGGTTCGCGGCCCGCCCGCTCACGGCTCAGTAGCCGGGCTTCATCTTGTTCCGGTCGATCTTGATGCCGGAGGGCGTCGCCATGAGCAGGTTCTTCGAGACGACCGCGACGTCCCCGCCGCAGTCCCGCGCGCAGTTCTTCAGCTCGTTCGTCACGCGCTTCACGGCGAGCTCGTCGCTCGCGATCGAGGTGAAGTCGACGAGGAGGATCGAGCCGTTGTACACGTGCGTGGTCAGGTCCCCGATGTCCTCGTACCGGTACACCTCCGCGACGCGGACGAGGTGCTCGATCGGCTCGCCCAGGGCAATCCCCTCTTCCTCGAGGGCGAGCTCCCCGAGGTCGATGTACGAACTGGCCTCCGCGGCGACGGCGCCTTCCGCGGACTTCTTGAACGGTTTCTTGATGAAGGTCATCCCGATCCCTTCTGCGCGCGAAACCGGTTCCCGGAATTTAAAGGTATCGAACTCCGGGGGCGGGGCGCCCCGGTCCATCCGGACACTAATATAATTATGATTAAATTATAGTCGTGCGAGATTTAGACAGTGCGTCCCGCGGGTCCCGGAGAACGTTTAAGAGGGGAGTTCCTTTGTCCCGCCGCCCATGGTCCACGACCTCATCGTCATCGGGGGCGGGCCCGCGGGCCTGACCGCGGGGATCTACGCCCGGACCCGGAACCTCTCCACCCTGATCCTGGAGGCGGAGCAGGCGGGCGGCCAGCTCGTCTGGCTGTACCCCACGAAGTCCGTGTACGACTACCCCAGCTACATCGCGGTCGAGGGCGTCGAGCTCGCCGGGCTGTTCGTCGAGCACGCCCGGGTGAGCGGCTGCGAGATCCGGGAGGGGGAGACCGTCGAGGAGGTCCGCCGGAAGGAGCGGGTCTTCGAGGTCCGGACGGGGAAGGGCGCGTACGAGGGGCGGGCCGTGATCATCGCGATCGGGAACGGGCCGTTCAACCCGCGGGTCCTCGAGGTGCCGGGGGAGGACGAGCACGAGGGGCGGGGCGTCCACTACCGGGTGCGGGACCGGCGGGAGTTCCGGGACAAGACCGTCCTCGTCGTCGGGGGCGGGGACAGCGCGCTGGAGATCGTGCTCGAGCTCGTCGCGGGCGCGCGGGAGGTCACCCTCGTCCACCGCCGCGGGGAGTTCCGGGCGATGGAGAAGAACGTGCAGGCGGTCCTGAAGTCCCCCGCGAAGGTCCTCTACAACTCCGAGCTCGTGAGCATCGAGGACGCGGAGGGCGGGCTCGACGCGGTCGTGTACGACAACGTGACCCTCGACAAGACCGTGAAGCGCGTGGACTCGATCATCATCAACGTCGGGTTCGAGCCGCTGAAGACGAAAGTCGAGAAGTGGGGGCTCGAACTGGAGGGGGCCCGGAACATCAAGGTGAAGCCGGACATGAGCACGTCCGTCCCCGGGGTCTTCGCGTGCGGGGACGTCGTGTGGTACCCGAGCAAGGAGAAGCGGATCGTCACGGGGTGCGGGGAGGCCGTCACCGCGGTGATGTCCGCGTACAAGTACCTGAAGACGCCGTACTGGGCGTGAGCCGGGTCAGCCGCGGGTGCGCGCCTCCAGGTCCTGGAGGACCGCGGGCAGCGCGGGGAACCGCGGGATCGTCGCGTGGGGCTTCGCCTCCTGGAGGGACGCGGGGGTCCCGTACCCGTACGCGGCGGCCACGGTCCACGCGCCCGCGGCCCGGCCCGCGAGGATGTCCACGGGGCTGTCCCCGACCACGACGGCCCGGTTCACCGGGACGCCCAGGGCGGCTGCCGCGCGGCGGGGGAGGTCCGGGTACGGCTTCGGGCGGGGCACCTCGTCCCCGCCGACGACCTCCGTGAAGTGCCGGTCGATCCCCGCGACCGCCAGCATGTGGCGGGCCTCGTCCCGGCGGCGGGTGGACATCGTCGTGATCGGGCGGCCCGCGAGCGCCTCCAGGGTCTCCGCGACGCCCGGGTAGAGGCGCAGCCCGCGGTCCACGAGCCGGTGGAACTCCTCGTAGTACCGGTCCGTGATCCGCTCGACGGCGGGACCCTCCATGTCCCGGAGCACCTTCATCTGCCGCTCGACGGGCATCCCGATCAGGGGCCGGAGCTCGTCCGCCCGGAGGGGGCGGACGGCGACGTCCTTGAGGGCGAGGTTCATCGCCTCGAGGATCGCGTCGAACGTGTCCATCAGGGTGCCGTCGATGTCGAACAGGAGCGCGAGCATGGGCCCGCCCTCACTCCTTCGGCTCCTCGTCAAGATTCCAGAGCGGGTCGCCGACGTGGTGGACGGACCGCACGGCCTTCCCCTTCTCCGAGGCGACCATCTCCGGGCCCGCCATCAGGGCCTCCCCGACCGCGAGCGGCCGGAGGTTCTTCTCGTCCCGCACCCACACGATGTCACCGACCTTGATCGCGGGGTCCGCGTCCACGATCCCGGGCGCCATCACGTCGGCGCCGTTGTACACGAATTTCACCGCGCCCATGTCCACGGTGACCCAGCGCCTCGCGGCGGGGTACGCGAGGAGGCCGCGAATCGTGAGGAAGGGCCGGTCCCCGACGAGGATCCCGCGGACCTCGTTGTCCACAATCAGGAGGCGCCACTCGTCCGCCTCCGCGAGGTCGATGTCGTTCCGGTCGCGGAACGGGTCCACGCCGAGGGCGGCGGCGACCGCTTCGGAGTACGCGTTGATCTCCTTCCGGCGGAGCCGCTGCCGCCTACGGATCCGCAGCACGGCGGCGGCGACGCCCGATGAAGTAGATAACCCCGACGATGGCGATGGGAATCAAGACATCGCGGAACTCGGGGATGTCGAGGTGGCCCCAAGTGCTGGGATCGGTGTCGCTCGGGGGACTGGTGCTGCCCCAAGTGTAGTCAGATCCGCCGATGTCGTGAGCGATGACTGCGAATCCGGCCTCCTGGCTCGAACTTGGCGAATCCGTTCCCCACACGTTCAGGTACCGAATCTTGAATTCGTACACTTGGCGATTCGGTCCGGTCCTGAACTCGCCTGCCCCGCCGTTCGCGCTGTCGCAGTCTGTGCATGACCCCCAGCCACTACCGGTGCCTTGGTGCGAGATCAAGCCGGGTACCCCGGAGATCACGTAGAATCGATGGTCATCCGCGTCGGGCGAGGTCCCCCCGTCATGGGCATTATCGAAGTAGATGTACCCAGAGTCCGTTGCATCGTCGTCGATGTCGCCCGTTACCTCGATGCAGATGTAGACGTACGTAGATGCAGTCCCCACCCTGCCCGTAATCCCCGGGTCGTCGAACGTGCCCGCCCCGTCGTATTCGCCGCTGACACAGTTTCCATCAACCGTCGCGGCTCCATTGGTCAAGGGCTGAGCAATCGCGGTCTCAGCGGTGCCACCGTGGAAGGGGCCAAGAATAGGCGCCCCACGGGTCCCTCCGCCGCCCGGGAGTCCGAGGAAGCTGTACACATCCGTGACGTCCACCAGGTCGGCCCAGTCCGTCGCCTCGATCGCCATCTCCATCTCGCCGGTCGCCACGGTGCCCAAGTCGAGGCCCGCCTCGAAGCGGGTGCGGTCGTTCGCGACGACGGCGGAGTGGCTGGTCGACGGCGTCCATCGCCCCGTCCACTCGTACACGCGCGTCGACGTGATCTTCCCGTGCATCCCGCGGATCTCGACGAGGAAGTCCGCGCGGACCCCGAGGACCATCGTCCCGTCGGGTCGCAAGTTGTCCACGTCGATGTACGCGCGGAAGAGGTCCTCGCCCCGCTTGGCGGGCTTCAGGCCCGGCGGGCTGGGGGTCCCGCCCCCGCCCCCGACGGGGCGCACGACCCGCTCCGGGGTCACGGAGCCGCCGAACATGCGGCCTACGACATCCACGTAGACGAACGCAGTCGAGCCCGTGTGGTTCGCCGCGTACTGCCGGATGTCCACGTCCCGGTCGGCGACACGCCCGGTGTCGAACGAGAGGCCGCCGCTCCAGTCCCCGAAGTACCCGTCGACCTGGTGGGCGGCGGGCGCGGTCCCGAGGTACGCGACGACGTCCGGGCCCTCGACCGTGATCGGCACGGGGGCGCTGACGCCACCCGGGCTCAGGGTCGCGACCACGTACTGCCTGACGTCCCCGGACGCGAACCGGACCGCGACTATCTGCGTGAGTGGGGTCCCGGCGGCGACCGCGAAGGCGCTCGGACCGGTGAGGGTGACGCCGGGCGGCCCCCGGAGGATCTGGAGCGAGACCGAGGACACGTCCACCGGGCCGCCGTAGGCCGTGAACGTGAGGGAGGCGAACGGCTGGTCCGTCGCCGCGACGACCGCGCTGGTGGGGCTTTGCGACACCAGGAGGGCCCGCAGGGAGAGGTCGAAGTGGACGCTCGAGGTCGTCTCGTTCCCATCGAAGTCGCTCGCGTGGAGCAGGAACATCGGGCTGTCCCCAAGGTCCACCGCGTTCGGCGGGAGCTGGACCTCGAGGCTCGCCGCGGACACGCCCGCGGGCACGGTCCGGACGCGGTCCCACGCGCTCCAGTTCGTGTGGTCCGCGGTAGACGTGTACTCATACAGGACGGAGCTGGAGACCGCGTTGTCCCCGCCCGTCACGGACACCATGTAGTCCGCGCCGATCTCGCGGGCCCCATAGCCCGTGGTCGTCCGGTTGTCCGAGTCGATGAAGATGTAGAAGCCGTCCAGGCCCGCGTTGTCGCCGAGCGCGATTCCCGCGACGGCGATCGCGAAGGAGAGGTAGCCGTTCTCCGAGTACGCGGAGTACCGGACGAAGTTGATGTCCTGCTGCGGGCCGATGACCGAGTCCTCGAGGAACGCGATGCTCGCGGCAGTCCAGTCGCCGAGGTTCCCGTCCGGCGCGATCCGGGTCGGCGGCGTGGGCCCCGGCGTGCTCAGGAGCACGTAGAACGGGCCGAGCAGGAGCAGGAACAGGACGACCAAGCTCAGGCCGAGCCGGAGGTCCTTGTGGGTGATCACGCCGAAGCGGTTCGCGCGGAGGCCCCGGCGGAACGTCCCGTTCACGAGGCCGTTGATCACGCCCGTGCCGTTCGTCGCCCCGCGCGGGCTCCCGAGCCCGTTCACGCGGCCGAGCCCGTTCGTCGCGCCGCGTCCGTTCGTGAATCCGGTGCCGTTCACGCGGCCCGTCCCCTTCCCGCGGCCGCTTCCGTTCGTGAGGCCGTTCGTGAAGCCCGTCCGGAGCCCGTTCGTCAGCCCGTTCGTGGCGCCGCGTCCGTTCGTGAGGCCGTTCACGCGGCCGAGGCCGTTCGTGCGGCCGAGGCCGTTCGTCCGGCCCGCGGCCCGGAGGGGGCCATTCCCGTTCGTCAGGCCCCGGCGCCGCTCGGGGGCGCGCTTCGGGTCCTTCGGGCGCGTCACGACCGGGACCTCCCGGCCTCCAGCTCCGCGGCCTCTGCCTCCGAGAGGACCCCGCCCTTCAGCGCGAGGGCGGTGAAGAGCACGCCGATCACGAGGAGGACGATGCCGAGCCCGAGGACGGTCTGGTTCATCCAGCCGAACGCGTCGTACGCCTGCCCGACGACGGGGATGCGGAACGCGTCGTGCCCGAACGAGCCGACGAGGAGCCCGGGCCCGCCGAGGAGGAGTAGAATCAAGCCTGAGAAGAACAGATAGCGATCCCTCCGAAGGTTGATAGCACGGGCCACGGACACACCTTTCCGGTGCGGGGACAGGAGAGGAGACCGTTGTAGAGTCGGGGTCTATTTAAGGACTTGCCTCAGATTTTCGCACCCCGAACAGCTTCCGGGGACCCCGCGGCGCGGGCCCGCTCCCGGCACCGGTCCGCCTCCGGCCCGCGGCCCAGCGCGTCGAGGGCCTGCGCGAGGAGGCCCCACGACTCCGGATCGTCGCGCGCGAGTTCCGTCGCCCGCTCCAGGGAGCGGAGGGCGGTCCGGGGCCGCCCCGCCTTGAGGGCGGCCGCGCCGTGCGCGCGCCACACCTCCGGGCGCCCGCCGTCCAGGCCGAGCGCCGCGTCGAGGCTCGCGAGGGCCTCCCGGGTGCGCCCCGCGTCGACGAGGGCCCGCGCCCGCTCCACGTACGCGACATCGAGATGCTTCCCCGAGCCGAGCGCCGCGTCGAGGCTCGCGAGGGCCTCCCGGGTGCGCCCCGCGTCGACGAGGGCCCGCGCCCGCTCCACGTACGCGACATCGAGATGCTTCCCCGAGCCGATCACCGCATCGTAGGCGGCGACGGCCTCCTCCGGCCGGCCCGCCTCCCGGAGCAGGTCGCCGCGGAGGAGCGCGTCCTCCGGCTCCGCCCCGTGGATCTCCCCGAGGGCCTCATCGATCCGGCCCGCGTCCGCGAGGGCCCGTGCGAGGGCGCGCCGCGTCGCGGGGCGGTCCGCCCGCGCGAGCGCACGGCGGAGGGGCTCGACCGCGTCCGCGGCCGGGCCCGCCGCCGCGAGCGCCTCCCCGAGGAGCCCGAGGGCCTCCGGGTCGTCCGGCGATCGGGCGGCGAGGTCTCGCGCGACGACGAGCGCCTCCGGCGCGCGGCCCTTCCGGAGCATGAGGCGGGCGAGCGCGAGGCCCGCCCGCGCGTCCCCCGCCTTCGTCGCGAGCGCGTACGCGGTGAGGGCCTCGTCGTCCCGCTCCAGGTCCTCGAGGAGGTCGCCCCGGAGCCGGAGCACCTCCGCGTTCCCGGGCTCGAGCTCGAGCGCGACGTCGTACGCGCGGATCGCCTCGTCGAAGCACCGCCGCGCCTCCTCCGGGTCGCCGAGCTCGAGGCTCACGCGGCCCCGGAAGATCCACGCCTCGTCGTACGTCGGGTTCAGCACGAGCGCGTTCGTGAGGGACTCCCGGGCCTCGTCGAGCCGGCCCAGGTCGTGGAGGACCTCCGCCTTCGCCATCCACGCGTGGTCGTAGTTCGGGTTCAGCTCGAGGGACTGGGTGATCAGCTCGAGTCCCTCCTCGGACCGCCCGATCTTCCCGAGGGCGTGGCCCTTCGCGTACAACGCGTAGTCGAAGTCCGGCTTCTGCTCGAGGGACTTGTCGTGGTACTTCAGGGACTCCGCGTAGCGCGCCATCTTGTCGAGCGCGTTCCCGATGTTGTTCCACGCGACCTCGTATTTCGGGTTCACCTCGATCGCGCGCTCGAAGTACGGGATCGACTCCTGGTACCGGCCGAGGTTGTACAGGGCGTTCCCGAGGTTGTTCCACAGGACCTCGTCCCCCTGGTCGATCTCGAGGGCCTTCCGGTAGCACGTGACCGCGTCCTCGAGCCGGTCGATCCCGTGGTACGTGTAGCCCTTGTTGTACCACGCGTGCTTGTACCGCGGGTTGATCGCGAGGGCCCGGTCGTAGCACCGCAGGGCCTCGTCGTGGATCCCGAGCATGAAGAACGTGAAGCCCTTGTTGTTCCACGCCTCCTCGTTCCTCGGGTTCAGGGCGAGGACCTTGTCGTACGCCTCGATCGCCTCCTCGTACCGCTCCAGGGAGTAGAGGGCGTTCCCGAGCGCGTTCCACGCGTCCTGGTAGTCCGGCTTGAGGCGGGTCGCCTTCCGGTACGCGCCGACCGCCTCCTCGAACTTCGTGAGCTGCTCGAGCAGCAGCCCCTTCCGGAACCAGGCGACCTCGTTGTTCGCGTCCATGTCGCTGAGCCGCTCGTAGCACTCCAGCGCCTTCCGGGTGCGGCCGAGCTGCGCGAGGGCGAGCCCCTTGTCGTACAGCGCGACGCTGTAGTCCGGCTTCCGCGCGAGGGCGCGGTCGTAGCATTCGACGGCCCGGTCGTACTGGCCGAGGTACGAGTACGCGTTCCCCTTGTTGTACCAGGCGATCTCGTACTCCGGGTTCGCGGCGAGGGACTTCTCGTAGCACGCGACGGCCTCCTCGTGGCGGCCCAGGGAGTCGAGGGCGACGCCCTTGTTGTTCCACACGACGTGGTCCCGGAGGCCGAGCTCAATCGCCCGGTCGTAGCGGACGACCGCGTCCTCGAAGCGCTTCGCGTCGCACAGCTCGTTCCCCTTGAGGAACTCCTCCTCCGCGCGGGCGAGCGCGACGGCCTTCTCTCCGACCTCGACGGCCGCGACGAACGCGAGGAACGGGAGCGGCGACAAGGGGTCGTGACATGCCGGCGCGCGCGATATAAACGTTTTTGACCGGGTCGCGCGAGGCGGACCCACGCGGGCCGCGGCGGACATCTTTAAGTAGCGAGCAGGGGTTCAACAGCCTCCCGAGGGGACCCCCACGTCGACCGCGGACCTGGAAGGCTTCTCCAAGTCGAAGGCGATGGAGCTGCCCCGCTACGTCGTCGTGGGCCACGACGCCCTGAAGCAGGTCGGCGAGGTGTGCGCGGGCCTGAAGATCGGCCGGCGGGCCCTCGTCGTCGCGGACCCCACGACGATGAAGATCGCGGGCGAGACGGTCGTCGCCCAGCTCCAGGAGCGGAAGATCCGGACGGAGGAGTACCTGATCGCGGACGCGAACTGGGAGGCGGTCTCCGCCGCGAAGGACCTCATCACGTCGAAGGACGTGGACTTCGCGCTCGGCGTCGGCGGCGGGCGGTCGATCGACGTCGCGAAGCTGGCCGCGTTCCAGTCCGGCGTGCCGTACGTGAGCGTGCCGACCGCCGCGAGCCACGACGGCGTCGTGTCGAGCCAGGCGTCGATCGACAAGGAGGGGCAGAAGCAGAGCTTCCCCGCCCAGACCCCGATTGCGGTGATCATGGACACGGGGATCATCGCGGAGTCGCCGTTCCGACTGCTCGCCGCGGGATGCGGGGACATCATCTCGAACCTCACGGCGGTGAAGGACTGGGCCCTGGGGCGGAACCTGCGGAACGAGTACTACTCGAGCTACGCGGCGGCCCTCAGCGAGCTCGCGGCCCGCCTCCTGATCGAGAATGCGCATACGATCAAGCCGCGGCTCGAGGAGAGCGCGTGGTTCGTCGCGAAGGCCTTGGTGTCGAGCGGCGTCGCGATGTCGATCGCGGGCTCGTCGCGGCCCGCGAGCGGCAGCGAGCACAAGTTCTCCCACGCCCTCGACCGGCTCGCGAAGAAGCCCGCCCTCCACGGGGAGCAGTGCGGGGTCGGGACGATCATGATGATGTACCTCCACGGCGGGAACTGGGAGGAGGTGCGGAACGCGCTCCTCGCGATCGGCGCGCCGACGACCGCGCGGGCCCTCGGCGTCACGGACGACGAGGTCCTCGAGGCCCTGATCCACGCGCACGAGATCCACCCGGACCGGTACACGATCCTCGGGGACGCGGGCCTGACGCACGAGGCCGCGGAACGGCTCGCGCGGATCACGAAGGTCACCTGAGGACGCGGAACCGGGCAGCAATCGACCGCACAGCTAAGCGGGATGGTACCGAGCCACTTTCACCGACCTCCTATAGGAAGCTAGAAACGCCCCTCATGGTCACTCCGGGACCGGAATGCACGGACCCGTGGACACGAAGATGTGCAGTCGCTGTCTGCACGTGAAGCCCGTCGCCGACTTCTATCGCGAGGGGAATTCCGGGAAGCATCGCTACGAGTGCAAAACCTGTGACTACGAGCGCTGGAAGATTTGGTTCTCGCAGCCGCACAATCGGAAGAAGAAGAGCGCATGGCTAAGGCGCTACTACCTGCAACACTACGAAGAGGCGCTAGCAAAGAGGCGCAAGTATCATCGAGGTTATTACCTGAAAAACAGGGAAACGCTCCATCTCAAGCATCGGAATTATCGAACGAGCCCGCGAGGTAGAGAGGTTTCGAGGGAATTGACCAAGAAATGGAAAGCACGCGTAAGGGGCGCGACTCAGACCCCGTTCGCCCTGACATTGGAGCAGTGGAAGGGCCTTCTCCAGGAGTTCGGCCACGCTTGTGCGTGGTGCGGCGCCTCCTTCACCGACCGCAATCGACCTGAACAGGACCATATCGTTCCTGTGTCCAAGGGCGGCTGCCATGCGGTGGACAACGTCGTCCCCGCTTGCAGATCCTGCAATGCGCGATGGAGAGACAAGGAAAAGCCCCTCCCGTCCGCTTGGCTTGCCTTTCATCGAGAGAGACCGACACAACCGGAGCAGTTGCGATAGGGGTCGGGAAGAACATCTGGTCTTCTGGCTTCAGAAAAGCGCTTACTGACGGACCCCGAACTTGTCCAGTTCGACGAGAATCCGATTTGTCGTGAGATCAACCGGAATCACGAGATTGTACCGACGGAAGTATGCCTGGAGAGCCTTCAGCCCATGCGCGAGGGCCACTCTCGCCTGGGTCAAGCGCCGCCAGGGAGCCTCCCCGAGACGATCAACTCTGAGGGCATCCGAAAGGTCTATGAACCACACATGGCCGCTGTGGACGAGGACGTTGAACGCGCTGAGGTCCGTGTGGACGACGCCCGCCCTCGCCATCGCCTCGACGCCCGCCAGGGTCTCCTCGAGCACGGGCTCCGGATCCTCGAGGCGGACGTCGTGGAGCCGCGGTGCGGGACCGTCCTCCGTCCCGAGGTACCGCATCGAGAGCATGTTCTCCACCCGCCGCGCGGGCGTGGGCACGCGGACCCCGCCCTTCCAGGCCCTGTGGAGCATCTCGAACTCGTGGCCCGCCCGCCAGCCCATCGCGTCCGCCTTCACGGGCCCGCCGCCCCTGTGGGACGTCCGGAAGAGGCGGTACACCTTCACCGCGATCGGCGCGCCATTATACGCGCACAGGAGGACCTCGGCCTCCTTGCCCGCGCTGAGCGGGCGCAAGACCTCCGTCGCGAGCCCCGCACTGAGGATCGCGTCCGCTCGCTCGTCATAGCCGGGCTCCTGTGTCTCGAGCCTCCCGGCCTTGATCCGCCAGCGGACGCTGGCGTCCAGGTACGGTGCGTTGGGCATCGCCGTGTTCGGACATCGTCGAGAGCGTTCGCAATCACGAGCACACGCTGCGCCGGGAGAAGGCCGCGAACGGTCTCACGGGGCTCCCGGCACGGATCGGAAAACCCATTCGGACGTCATTGCCGGGAACCTCCTGGTCCTACAGACCGTCCGAGTCCATGAAGGCGGGGATACTTGAACATGCCGTCGCCGGCGCGTCGCCTCGGGCCGCCGAGTTGGCCTTGAGTAAGGCCAACCGACGCGCGCGACGGCGGGCCGCGTGCCGGCCAACGTTTTTACCGGAGCCCCTCCATTGCTCACGCGAGGTGGCGGGCGGGCCCCGGGGGCCGCGGCGATGAAGGGCGTCGTTCCGAGGCGGGTGAACCTGACCACGGCGGAGGCCGTGCTCCTCTCCATGGGCTACAAGGTCTACCAGGAGACGTTCGACCTCGTCGCGGTCCGGCACCTGGAGAAGGGGAAGCGGTTCCACACCCGCATCGAGGCCCACGGTGCGCCCGCGATACCGAAGGGCGCGGAGATCGACGTCCACATCGACTACCTCCACGAGCGGGGCCACAACCACGGCTCGAAGGCGGAGGGCGAGGCGATCGCGATCGAGATGGAGGGCCTCGTGGACTTCCTCGCGGCGGCGAAGCCGTCCCGCGGCGTGGCGGGCTTCCTCTCGTGCCCGACGTGCGGGAAGGAGCTGACGACGGCCCTGTTCGAGACGCACCGGAAGGTGTCCCACCTGCGCTAGGCGGGCCACAGCGCCGCGGCGGCCTTCGCCCGCATCTCCGGGTTCGAGGCCGCGTACGGGAGGTCCGCGACGCGGAGGACCGTCGCGCCCCACGGCCTCTCTTCGATTCGGAGGGCGGGCGCGCGGCGCAGGCGTTCCCCGAGGGACGCCGCCATGGCGGGACCGAACACGTTCACGGCGAACACCTCGCGTGTGAGGTCGCCGCCCTTCCGCGCGTAGAACTCGTCGTACAGGTCCACCGCCATGAAGTCCGGCTGGAGGAGATCGCCCAACCCGAGGAGGAACTCGACCCAGGAGCCCGCCGCCTTCGCGTCCCCCGCGGGCGCGTCGTCGAACCCCGTATGGAACCCGAGGACGAGGACATCCTCCCGCCACCGGAAGTCGTGCTGGTCCCGCCGGTCGTACCGCCACACCGCGACGCTCGCGAACGCCTTCGGCCCGCCGTCTGGGAGGCGGCGCCACAGGGTGATGTCCCACCCGTCCGCGAGGGTGCGGGCGTTGTGGTTCCGCTTGTCGGTCGGGACCGCGCCCTTGTCGACGAGGGCGAGGGCCTTCTCGAACGTGAGCGCGGCGGGCGGCAGGCACGCGAGGGCCGTGAGGCCGTACCGCCACTTGTTCCTCGGCGCCGGGGAAGCCATGGGAGACCGCTCTGCTACGACGCCGCGACTTCAAGTCGTTTTTGTGGGGCCGCCCGCGTCACTCGAGGTCCCTGCTGAAGATCGTCCGGCCCGCGGTCCGGAAGCCCACCGATTTCCAGAACGCCGCGGCGGCCTGGTTCGCCGCGAGGACCTCGAGGTCCACGCGGTCGACGTGCATCGCCTTCGCCTCCTCCAGGAGGCGGGCCGCGAGGGCGCGACCCACGCCCTTCCGCCGCAGCGCGGGGTCCACGAAGAAGTCGTTCACGACGAGGACCCGCCCGAGCTCCGCGGACGGCGTGTACACCGCGAGGGCCACGCCGACGACGACCCGCTTCTCCCGGGCGACCAAGAGCACGCCGGGGAACCGGTTCTTCAGGACCTGCTCGACGGCCCATGAAATCCGCTCGGGCTTCGGCTTCCCGCCCTCCGAGGCGATGTATGCGGCGATGAGTCGCTCCACCGCCTCGCGGTCCGCGGGCGTGGCGCGCTCGACGAGGGCCATTCTCCGATGGGCAGACGCAGGAGTCCTATGAGGCTTGCGGGATTTCCGTCCGTAATCCGGTCGAGACCCATACCCCTCAGAACAGCCTGACGCGTACGCGCTCGCCCTTCTCGAGCAGGTCCACGTTCGCGGGAATCTCGATGTACCCGTCCGCGTGCGCCATCGAGGTGATCGCCCCGCTCTCCTTGTACGCGGGCACCGCCGTGCCGTCCCGGACCCGCACGGTGTGGAACTCGACCCGGCCGATCGCGGACACGAGCCGCTTCGACAGCGGGAGCTCGACGACCTTCTCCGGCGCGGGCGGGAGCCGGGCCATCGTACGGAGCATCGGGACGAGCATCATGTAGCAGTTCGACAGGCACGAGGTCGGGTACCCGGGCATCCCGAGGACCGCCCTCCCGCCGACGACGCCGAGGACCGTGGGCTTTCCCGGCTTCACCGCGACGCCATGGAACCGGACCTCGCCCATCGCCCGGAGCACGTCGATGATCATGTCCTTCTCCCCGACGCTCGACCCGCCGCTGAACACGACGAGGTCGTGGCGGGCGGCCTTCCGGATCGCGGCCTCCAGGGCCTCGAGCCGGTCCGGCACGCGGCCCAGGAGCACGGGCTCCCCGCCCGCCTCCCGCACGACGGAGGCCATCGTGAACGCGTTGATGTCGTACACCTGGCCCGGGCGGATCGGCCTCCCGGGCGGGACGACCTCGTCCCCCGTCGTGAGGATCGCGACGCGCGGCCGCGCGTACACCTCGACCTCCTTCCGCCCGACCGCGGCGACCGCGCCGACCTTCGCGGGCGTGAGGACCTCGCCCGCCCGCACGACGGCCTCGCCCCTCCGGATGTCCTCCCCTTTTCGGGAGACGTTCTCGCCGGGGTGCACGGGCGAGTACACCCGCACCACCGCGCCCTCGCGCTCCGTGTCCTCGACCATCACGACCGCGTCCGCGCCCCGCGGGAGCGTGGAGCCCGTCGCGACCTCCGTGCACGCGCCCTTCGCGACCCGCTTCCGCGGGACCGTGTCCGCGTACAGCGTCTCGATCCGCCGGAACTCGACGGGCCGGAACTTGCCCGCCCGGAACGTGTCCGAGGCCCGCACCGCGTACCCATCCATCGCCGCGCGGTCCGCGAGGGGCACGTCGATCCCGGAGACGACGTCGGCCGCCGCGACCCGCCGCAGCGCGTCCAGGAGCGGGACACGCTCCGCCCGGTCGATCGGCGTCGCGAGCTCCATCAGCATCCGGAGCGCGTCGTCCAGGGAAACGAGCGCCTTCAGGGGCCGCATGCCGTGGCCGTGGTGCGCCCGGTCGTCGTGGTCGTGTCCGCGGCTGGCCCGCCTCACCGGCGCATCACCCCGACCGCGTGGCCGAGCTCCGGGAGAATCAGGGCCTTGGTCGCGAGCCCGCACGCGTCCGGCGAGCCGGGGAGGCAGAACACAAGCTTGCCCCGGTACACGCCCGCGATCGCGCGGCTCAGCATCGCGGCGCTCCCGATCTCCCGAAAGCTCAGCGCGCGGAAGATCTCCCCGAACCCGGGCAGCGTCTTCTCGAGCCTCGGGGCCAGGGTCTCAATCGTCACGTCGCGGGGCGCGAGGCCCGTCCCGCCGTTCGTCACGACGGCGTCCGCGACCCGCGCCGCGCGGTCGACCGCATCCGCGATCGCCTCGGGCTCGTCCTTCACGATCGCGGCGAAGACGACCCGGTGGCCCGCCTCCGTGAGGAGCTTCTTGAGCAGTGCGCCGGACTCGTCCGTCGCCTCCGTGCGGCTGTCGCTCACCGTGATCACGCCGCACGCCACGCTCCGCGGTGCGTGGGCCCGGTGCTCCTCGACGGCCATGGCCCTTGAGGGGAAGCGGGGCGGGTTCAAGAACCGTTCGACGGGGCGGCCTCCCGCTCACCCAGAACGACGGGGAGGGACCGGGCTCAGTGGGTCCGCGGGACCGCGCGTCGCCGCTCGACCCACGTGCCCACGACGAACAGGACCGCGCTGCCCCAGACGAGCGTCGAGAAGAACAGGACCGTGGGGTTCGTGAAGATCCCCAGGGGCACGACGAGGCCCAGGAGGGCGGTGAGGATGACGAGGTTCCGGAGCACCTTGGCCCACTCCATCACCGACTTCAGGTCGGCCCCGGCTCTTAAGAATTCCGCACGAAGGCTCGTTGTTGCCATCGCCCAGGTCACGACAGGTATGTGTCAAGAGGGCTTGCGACGTAGTGCCGATACCGATATGTACAGTATGTTTTGCTCAGCCGGAACCCGCCCCGCGGCCCTTCCGCTTCGACACGACGCGCACGCCCTGGATCCGAGTCGCCGGGTACTGGCTCGCCACGTCCTTCTCGAGGGACTTCACCATGTCCCAGACCGTGAGCAGCGCGACCGTGACGCCGTACAGGGCCTCCATCTCCACGCCGGTCTTGTATGTCGCGGACACCTCGACCGTGGCGGTCACGCGGTCCCGCTTCACCGCGAACCCCGCGGACGCGGATGTGATCGGGACCGGGTGGCAGTGCGGGAGGGCCTCCCACACGCGCTTCACGGCCTGGAGAGCCGCGACCTCCGCGGTGCGGACCGGGTCGCCCTTCTCGACCCGTCCCGCGCGGACCGCGCGGAGCGTGGCGGGCCGGAGGAGGAGGTCCCCGGTCGCGACCGCGCGGCGGGGCACCTCCGGCTTCTCGGAGATGTCGACCATCCGGGCCATGCGCGGGGCGCCCATCGGGGGCCGGGGCATAAGGGTTCGCGGGCACCCCCTCGGGCGGGCGCGAACGTTCATGCCCCCCACGACGTGTCGCGCGGGGCGGTGGTAGGACGGCCCGCCCCGGGACCACGCACCCGATGTACCCGCCGACGCTCCGGTTCGCCCTCGGCGCGCTCCTCCTTCTCGCGACCGCGCCCCTCTGGCCGACGCAGCTCCCGTGGCTCCCGGGGTTCACGACCGCCGTGGCGGTCCTGGTGTGCGCGGTGTTCCTGTCCGCGTGGGACCGGCTCCAGGACGCGCTCCCGAGCCCGTGGAGCCGGCCCGGGTCCGCGGCGCTGACCCGCACGGAGCGCGCGATGCCCGTCGTGTACGCGGTCTCCCTCGTGTCCGTCGGCCTGGGGGTCGGGAGCCTCCTGTTCCTGTACCCGCGGGTCCCGCCGTTCCTCCCCGCGGAGTGGCTCCTCGCAATCCTGTCCGGCGCGTTCCTCCACCTCCCCGCGGTGTGGGCCCCATGCGTGATCGGCCACGGCGCGCTGCTCCTGCTCGGCGCGATGGGGCTCGAGGACCGCCGGGCGTTCGCGCTCGTCGTCGCGGGGTCCGCGGCCCTGTTCGCGATCGGGGTCCTGGGTCTCGGCGCGCAGGTGAACGGCACCGCGGTCCCCGGGAGCCCGTGGTGGGCCCTCTCCGGCCTCACCGCCGTCGGGTACGGCCTCGCGGCGATGGGGTGGAAGCGGGAGGCGCGGATCCCGGAGGGCCTGGAGTGACCTCGGCCCCCCCGCCCGAGCGGTTGGCCTTGAGTGAGGGCAACTCGGCGGAGACGTTGGAGGGGCGCGAGCGACTCCGCTGCCCTCGCGAGCATCATAGCGCCCGCCCACTCTCGGTCGCGGCTGCTTCACCAGCACGGAAGCTTGATTTCCGCGGAGTCGCGTTCCCGGAGCATGGAACCTTCACACCGAAACGGGGGACCGCCGGTGCCTCCGCAGCCTTCGGAGGGCGGGGACGGTCGGCTGCCGATGGCGTTGAGCGCGGCCGCGATTTCGATTGCGGCCTTCGCCCTCCTTCTGTCCCTGGCAATCCCGGGGCCGACAGGGGGAGTCGGGCCCACCGGGCCCCAGGGGCCGACGGGGCCGATGACCCTCGCGGCGTACGACGAGCAAGAGGGAGGCTGGACGATCAACGCCACTTGCACGCACTACTCGGGGGCGGAGGTGTCCATCACGGTGCCCGGGCCCGGGACGATCGTCGCGTCCGCCACGATCCAGGTCACTCTCGAGCACGCGACCGGCGTCGAGGATCTGGTTTGGATGTTCATCGGCATGACGGCGGTCGATTGCACCCTCGGAAGCAGGCTAATCATCGCGAATGTGGAGGAGGTCGAGGGGGCCGGAAACTACATAGAGACCGTCCCCGGGATCCGGCCCCTGGCCGTGACGGCCCCGGGCACGTATTCTTTTTATGTTAACGGCCTCATGGTGAATGGGCAGAGCCAGGGAGACGAACTCACCCGGGCGGAACTCGTCGCGATCTTCTACCCCCAGTAGGTTCGAGGGGACACCTCCCTGCGGGCCGGGCGGACCGAGCGGACGTCCGACTGCCGGCGATCGGCTCCACCGGGCTACCTCTCCGTCTTCCAGATCGGGACGATCTCCTTGACCTGGTCCATCGCCCACGCGGCCGCCTCGAACGCCTCCGTACGGTGGGGCGTGGAGCACGCGATCGCGACGGACGGGCGGCCCACGGGGACCCGCCCGAGGCGGTGGACGATCGACATCTCGAGGACCCCGAACCGCTTCCGCGCGGCCTCGACGATCTCCGCCATCTTCTTCAGGGCCATCGGGCGGTACACCTCGTAGTCCAGGACCTTCACGCCGGGATCCGAGCGCACGGTCCCGAGGAAGAGCACGACGGCGCCCGCGTCGGGGCGGCGCACGCTGTCCGCTACGGCCTCGACGTCGATCGCCGTCCGCTGGATCTCCACGAACCCGCCCGTCCCTCCGCTCACGGGGGGCATCAGGGCGACCTCGTCCCCGTCCCGCAGCCTCGCGGAGGGATTCGCGAACTCGTGGTTCACCGCGACGAGCATCGCGCCCTCGAAGCCCTTCAGCCGCGGGTGCCTCGCGAACACCGCCTCCAGGAGGTCCCCCACGGTCGCGCGGTCCGCGAGGCGCACCGTGGACTCCTTCGAGCCGACGACCTCGCGGTACGTCGCGAAGAACTTCACCGTGACCTGCATCGCTGCGGCTCCGTCCGAGGTGGGCCGCGGGCCATAAGGGTTTCGCGCCGCCAGGTTGGCCTTGAGTAAGGGTAACTCGAGCGGGCGCCCTCCCGGCCGCCGCAAGGCATATGACGCCAGCGCGCCGATTCCCTCCGGGGGACGGCGATGGGCAGCGAGACGAAGGAGACGCCGCGCGAGTTTCTCCTCGACTGCGCCCGCTTCTACCGGGGGCTCGGCTTCTTCGCGCAGCACGCGTCCCTCACGGACGAGGCGCTCGCGGACGAGCTCGAGCGGATCCGGCGGGAGGAGTGGGAGTGGCACCTCGACCCGAATCGCACCGAGGACCAGCTCACCCTCGCGTCCTGGGACAAGGACCGCGTGTGGTGGGAGGACGCGTACGAGTGGCTCGGGGACCTGGAGACGATGTACACGGACGCCCTCCTGGGCTGGGCCCGGGTCTCCCGGGGCGCGTTCCGGCCCACGGACATCGTGGAGACGTGGGCGTCCCCGGACGGGCCCGTCACCGTGGAGTTCACGATGGACGGCGTGCGGTACCGCTTGACCCCGAAGATCGAGGGGTCGACGGAGGCCCTCGACCTGGACGTCCTGGGACCGATCAACGCGCTCATCGCGCCGAGCGGGCTCCGGTTCCAGGAGGTGGACACGACGGACCAGACCACGTGCCTCGTCGCGGTGACCCCCGCGGAGCGGGAGGCCCTCGCCCGGCGGGGCTGGCCGCTCCAGGATTGGATCCCGGTCACGCCGCCGCCTCCCCTCGCCCCGCCGCGGCGGCCTCCGCCGCCCCCGCCGCCGTCGGGGCCCCCCAGGAAGAAGGGATGGTTCTCCCGAGGGTGAGGCGATGCGGGGTCGCGCGCGGCGCGCGCCGGTTGGCCTTCCTTAAGGGTAACCGCCCTCACCGCGCGGCGGCACCCGCCACGGCCCGGCCCTCTGCGATCCGCCGCCGGGCCTCCTCGAGCGCCCGCCTCGCATGGACCTCGAGCACGTCGACGGCCCGCCTCCGCGCGTCCGCGTCCGCCGCGGGGCCCACGTACTCGTACACCTGCCGCCGCCGCCCGCCGTCCGGTTCGTAGTGCCACACGTAGAGGTAGTCGCGCCCCTTCACCGGCTTCACCCGCACGCCGCATCCGAGTTCCATGGTCCAGGGCAGGAGTTGGCCTTACTTAAGGCCAACCGGGGGAGATGGCCGAAGGTACTCCGAGGGCCCCCCCGGCCTACTGTTTCGCGTACGGCCCGATGCTCGACCCTGCGAGGAGCATCGCGGCGACGAGCGCCCGCGTGTTCCGGTCCTCGATGTGGACGAGCTGCTGCTCGAGCATCTTGTGCTGGTCCGCGAGGAACTGAGACTGGATCGGCGACACGTGCGTGAGGTACGCGGGCGCGTACTCCCGCAGGACCTCCCCGACCGTCGGAACCGCACCGATCATCGCCCGCCCCATCGCCCCGAACATGCTGCTGAACAACCCGGACACCCCGTGCGCGGTACGTGGGGCCGGCTAAAAGACCCCTCGGACCCCCGACGGTCAGCCCTCCCCCACCCCTCCGCTTCCACTGGAAAGCTTTAACGCCACCCCACGGCTTCGCGGGGACCGGAGTGAAGGTCCTCCTCGTCACGTTGACCCGCGACACGCGCGAGATCGAGGCGCTGCTCCGGAGCGCGGGCCACGAGCTCGTGGACACGATCGTCCAGGTCCGCGACGCGCCGGACCGCCGCTACTTCGTGGGCAAGGGCAAGCTCGAGGAGATCGCGGAGCGGCTCGGGTCCCTGGACGTCGACCTCGTCCTGTTCAACGGGGAGGTCCACCCGTCCCAGCACCACCACCTCGAGAAGCGCCTGAAGAACGAGTGCTACGACCGCCTCCGCCTCATCCTCGAGATCTTCGCGGAGCGGGCCCACGGGCGGGAGGCGAAGCTCCAGGTCGAGCTTGCCCTCCTCCACTACGAGGTCCCAATCCTCCGGGAGTGGATCCACAGCGCGGCGGTCGGCGAGCGGCCCGGGTTCATGGCGGGCGGCGAGTACCGCGTCGACGTGTACCTGGAGACCGTGAAGCGCCGCCAGCGCCGGATCGAGGAGGACCTCGACCTCGTGCGGCAGGAGCGGGGCCGCCGCCGGGCCGCGCGGAAGGACCGCGGATTCTACCTCGTCTCCCTCGCGGGCTACGCGAACGCGGGGAAGAGTTCGATGCTCAACGCGCTCACCGGGGAGCACGTCCTCGTCGAGGAGCGGATGTTCTCGACCCTATCCACGACGACCCGCGCGCTGCGTGGCATGCGGAAGCGCATTCTGCTCACGGACACGGTCGGCTTCGTGGACCAGGTCCCGTTCTGGATGGTCGAGGCGTTCCACTCGACGTTCGAGGAGATCTACGAGTCGGACCTCGTCCTCCTCCTCGTGGACGCGTCCGACCCGCCCGCCGAGATCCTCCGCAAGGTCCGGCTCGCGGCCCGCACCCTGCTCCCCCGGATTGGGGGCGCCTCGATCCTCCCCATCCTCACGAAGTCGGACCTCGTCTCCCCCACACACCTCGAGGAGACCGTGCGGATCCTGGGACAGTCCGAGTTCCATGTCCCGCCCCTCGCGACGTCCGCGACGACCCGCCAGGGCCTGCCCGAGCTCGTCGATGCGATCGCGGCGCGGTTCGCCTTCCCCCTCGAGATCGTCCTCCGACTCCCCGTGGGCCCGGAGGGCGCGGCGGCCCTGAGCTGGCTGTACGCGAACGGCGAGGTCCTCCGCGCGGACTACGGCCCGCGGCACACGGAGGTCCGGGTGCGCTGCCGGCGGGAGGACGCGGAGCGCGTCGCGGGCCTCGGCCGGGTCGTCTCCCAGGCCGCCGTCGGACCCGGGGACGGCCTCAGTCCCGCACCTTGAGCTCGAGCCGCTTCCGGTCGACGCGCCGCGCGTACCGCTCCGGGAGGTCGTTCTCCGCGAGGTGCTCGATCCGCGCGCGGTTCTTCAGAAAGACCTCCTTCGAGGTCGTGTTGACCAGCTTCTCGAACTCCCGCGCCTTCTTCACCGTGTCCCCGAAGTCGAACCCGCCGACGAGGATCACGAGGGCCGCGGAGATCGCCTCCCAGAACACCCACGGCCCGAGCCCGGACACGATCGTGTTGAAGATCGCCACCGTCATCGCCCACGCCCGGGCCTGCGGGACGTACGCGAGGAGCGCGAAGAACACGAGGACGATGCCCAGGACGAACAGGGCGGCGCTGATCTCGAACCGGTACTCCTGGTGGAGGTCCCCGATGAAGGCGCCGAATCCCCTGCGCAGCCGCCGCACGGGCCCGCGCAAGGTCCGGCGGTTAAAAGCTTTATCGGGGTCGGGCGTACCCGACACGCGCTGACGATGGCCGCCCTCCGGACCCCACTGTACGGCTGGCACGCCTCCCGCGCCGCGCGGATCGTGGAGTTCAGCGGGTGGGAGATGCCCCTCCTGTACACGGGCATCGTCGAGGAGCACGCGGCGGTCCGCACCGCCGCGGGCCTCTTCGACGTGAGTCACATGGGGAAGCTGCTCCTCGAGGGCCCGGGCACCCACGCGGCCGTGAGCCGCCTGTCCACGAACGACATCCCGAACGTGCCGGGGCGGGCCCGGTACACGCACCTCCTGGACGACCAGGGTCGGGTCCTCGACGACGTGATCTTCACATGCCTCGCGCCGGACCGGTTCCTGTGCGTGTGCAACGCGGGCCCCCGGCCCCGGGTCGTCCCATGGATCCGCGCGCACCTCTCGGGCCCGGAGCTCCGGGACCTCACCCCGGACTACCTGTGCCTGGCCCTCCAGGGTCCGGAGGCCCCGGCGATCCTGGGCGCGCTCACCCGCAGCGACCTCGGGACCATCCGGCCGTTCCGGGCCTTGGACATCGGCTTCCGCCCCCCGTCGGGTTCCGCGTCTCCACCGGAAACGGAGGGGTGGGGGCCCCGCCTCCTCGCCCTCACGCCGGACCCCGCCGCGGTCCTGATCACCCGCACCGGGTACACGGGGGAGGAGGGGTTCGAGATTTTCCCGCCCAGCCGCCTCGGGGTCCCCATATGGGAGGCGTTGCTCGCGGCGGGGGCGGACGCGGGGATCCGGCCCGCGGGCCTCGGGGCCCGCGACACGCTGCGGCTCGAGAAGGGCTACCTGCTCTCGGGCCAGGACTTCACGGGGCGGGAGACGAGCCTCGAGACGAACTCGGAGTGGCTCGTGAAGTGGGACCACGACTTCATCGGCCGCGAGGCCCTGCTCGCACAGAAGGCGCGCGGCGGGTACCGTCGGCTGACGGGCCTGCGGCTCCGGGATCGCGGCGTGCCCCGCCACGGATGTGCGGTGCTCGCGGGCGGCCGCGAGGTCGGGCTCGTGACGAGCGGGACGATGTCCCCCTCCCTGAAGATCGGCATCGCGCTCGCGTACCTGGACGAGCCCGTCGCGGCCCCCGGGACGGCCGTCGAGGTGGATGTCCGCGGGGAGCACAAGCGCGCGGTGGTCGTGAAGCCCCCATTTCTATAGTCCGGGCTGTATAGAAACCATGCCGCGGGCCTCCGTGACCCCTGCGTATGGCACGGGGCCGTGCGAGGGCCTTCCATCCGTCCTTGATAACAACCCTGGTAACAGAGTCCTGCCCATATGCTAACATACATGCTGTCAAAAGGCATTTAACAGCACCCGGGCTTGCGCCCGCCCACCCCCCGTGCGGGCCTCCGACAGGCGACGTATGAAGGCCCCACGCCCCTCAAGAGGAGATTCCGATGCTACGAATGGAGCCCAACATCGATCTCATCGCCGGTGAGCCCGAGCCCCAGCTCTCGGAGAACGCCCTCCGGGTGCTCGAGAAGCGGTACCTGCAGAAGGACGAGAGCGGGAAGGTGATTGAGACCCCCCGCCAGCTGTTCTGGCGGGTCGCTTGGAACCTCGCCCAGGCAGACCGGCTGTACGGCGCGACGGAGGACCAGGTCGCGGAGCGGGCGAAGGTGTTCTACCGGATGGTCGCGAACCTCGAGTTCCTGCCGAACTCGCCGACGCTCATGAACGCGGGGCTGGAACTGCAGCAGCTCAGCGCGTGCTTCGCGGCCGGGACCCCGATCAGCACGACAGAAGGGCCGAAGCCCATCGAGGAAGTCGTCGTTGGAGACTTGGTCCTCACGCACGAGGGGAGGTACCGTCGTGTCTCCGCAACGATGCGGCGCGAGGCCCCCGTGTTTCGAATCAAGATTCACCGGTTGCCCGCGATGCTGGTCACGGAGGAGCATCCGTTCCTTACACCGGAGGGCTGGGTGCAGGCGGGCGGCCTTGCCGGGCGGTACGTGCGCGTTGGGGCGATCGCTGAGTCGGTCACCAGGGCGCAAATCGAGTTCGAGGGCGAGGTCGAAGGTGACCTCGTCTATCGTCAGAAGGTGGGGCGTTCCGAGGCGTCCGTTGCGCGACACCAGGTTCTCGGGAGCCGAAGCCTCCAGATCAAGCCCGTGAAGGCCCGCGTCCGGCTCGACGAGGAGATCGGCTGGTTCTTCGGGATGTATCTCGCGGAAGGCGAGATCAATCCGGAGCTCCGGGCCGCGAGGTTCACCCTGGGTCTGCACGAGGAGGCGACCGCGACCAGGTTGGCGACGATCCTGAAAGAACGCTTCGCCCTCGACTCCGAGATCACCCACGTTGTCAACTCCCCAACTTCGTGGATTTCGGCTCGGGCTCACAGCAAGATCTTCTGCGAATGGCTCGCGGGGGGATTTGGTCGAGGGTTCGCCTCAAAGAGGTTGCCCGCGTGGATCCACGAGACCCCCTTGGAATTCCGGAGAGGGTTACTCCAGGGTGTGGCCGATGGAGACGGGACCCACGTGAACGTGAACCAGACGAGAATCACTCTATCCAACGAGGGCCTCATACGGCAGTTGTTCGAGCTCGCAGTGGGGCTCGGTCTAACACCCGCGATGAAGTCGGAGTACATGCCGAAGGGGGCGACCGCTCGACCGTGGTCCATCACGATTGGCGGGAAGCCCATGTACGTGCGAGACGGCGCCTACCTCGTGGAGTCCGTCGAGGCCGTGGAGGGCACGACGACCGTCCACAACCTCGAGGTCGAGGAGGACAACACGTATGTCGCGAACGGCGTCGTCGTCCACAACTGCTTCGTCCTCCCCGTAGAGGACAGCCTTTCAGGGATTTTCCAGACATTGAAGGAAAGTGCCCTTATCCACCAAAGCGGCGGGGGAACGGGCTTCTCCTTCTCCCGCCTGCGTCCCAAGAACGACTTCGTGCGGTCCACGATGGGCGTTGCGAGCGGTCCCGTGTCGTTCATGAAGGTCTTCGACGCGGCGACGCAACAGGTGAAGCAAGGATCCAGGAGGCGAGGTGCGAACATGGGGATCCTCCGGGTGGACCACCCGGACATCGAGGAGTTCATCGCGTGCAAGGACGACATCCGGGAGATCACGAACTTCAACATCTCCGTGGCTGTGACAGACCGCTTCATGGACGCCGTGCGGAAAGGGAGAGAAGTACGACCTCATCAGCCCCCGCACGGGCAAGGGCGTGAAGCAGCTCGACGCCCGCGAGGTGTTCGAGAAGATCGCCCACCAGGCGTGGAAGAACGGGGAGCCGGGCCTGTTCTTCATCGACGAGACGAACCGCCGGCAGTCGTGCCGGCACGTGGGCGAGATGGAGGCCACGAACCCGTGCGTCACGGGGGACACGCTCGTGTCGACGTCGGAGGGACTCGTGCCGATTCGGGAGCTCGCGGAGCGAGGGGAGGCGGACATCATCGTGGATGCCCGCGCCGCCATGACATCGGATGGCCTCGTGCAGCTGGGCACCTTGCGGGCAAAGGCTGTTCGCGTGTGGAGGACGGGGGTCAAGGCCGTGTACCGCGTTGCAACACACTCCGGGTACTCTATCCGCGCCACTGCGGATCACCGGTTTCTGACCCCCGAGGGCTGGCGGTCCGTGTCGGCCCTCGAGGACGGCGACCGGGTGTTGCTGCAATCTGGAGAGGGCGGGTTTGCGGAGAACGACTCGTTGCCCCTAGAGGCGACAAAGGTCGCAGATGCGGCCGCGACCGACGGACAGAAGTTCCGGTTCCCCGCGGGGTGGTCGGACGATTTGGGCTTCGTCCTCGGATGGCTCATCGGCGACGGTTGGCTTCGATCCGGTGACCGGGATCGGCGGGTAGGGTTCACGTTTGCGTCCGACGACGCGGTGCCGATGGAGCGCGTCGAGCGGTTCATGGCTGCAATCGTCGGCCGTCGACTGAAGCCCGTACGCCGGGAGAACGGCGTTTTCCACCTCTCCTTCCACTCCAAGCACGTCATTGCATTCTTCCGAGCCCTCGGGGTAGGTGCGTGGCAGGGCCACGAAAAGCGAGTGCCGCAGACGTTGTTCCGGGCCCCCAAGCAAGCCGCCGTGGGATTCCTGGAGGGCCTGTTCGGTGCGGACGGCACCGCGAATTTCATCCGGGGTTCGAACGCGTACGTCCGGCTTACCTCGGTCTCTCGTGGGCTGATCGACGACGTCCAGCGGTTGCTGCTCCAACTGGCCATCCGATCGACCGTGTACTTGCGAACCAAGTCGACGCCGCGCGTCTTCCGATACATCACGGTCGCGGGTCAGGCACGTTCGTATGCGTCCCAGCGAGAGTTGTACGAGCTCAGCATCTCCAAAGAGAACGTCCCGCGCTTCCTCAGCCTTATTCGGGGGGCTGTGGGCGAATCGCGCCGCGCCGCGCTCCTGACGCAGTCCTATCATGCAGAGACGTTCGAGGACAAGGTGGTCGCGGTTGAGTACGCGGGGGAGGAGGATGTGTTCGATCTCGAGGAGCCCGTAACCCATTCGTTCATCGGGAACGGCTACATCTTGCACAATTGCGGCGAACAACCTTTGTTACCTTACGAATCTTGCAACCTTGGGTCGATTAATCTGGAAAAGCACATGCTCCGTACGAAGGCAGGCAAGTGGGACGTGGACTGGACGAAGCTCGAGCGGACGATCCGCACCGCCGTGCGGATGCTCGACAACGTCATCGACATGAACGAGTACCCCGTGAAGCAGATCGAGGAGATGACGAAGGCCACGCGCAAGATCGGCCTCGGCGTCATGGGCTTCGCGCGAACGCTGTTCATGCTCGAGGTCCCGTACGACGGCCCGGAGGGCGTGGAGTGGGGCCGCAAGGTGATGCGGTTCGTCGAGGAGACCGGGTACGACGAGAGCAAGAAGCTCGCGGAGGAGCGCGGGCCGTACCCCGTGTGGGAGGGCTCCGCGCACTGGCAGCAGGGCCTGAAGGTCCGGAACTCGTACGTGACGACGGTCGCGCCGACGGGCACGCTCTCGATGATCGCGGACACGTCCGGCGGATGCGAGCCCGAGTTCTCGCTCGTCTGGTTCAAGCGCGTGATGGAGGGCGAGCAGCTCCCGTACTTCCTGGAGTACTTCGAGGAGGCCGCGCGGCGGGAGGGCTTCTGGCGGGAGGACCTCGTGAAGCGGGTGACGGAGAACCAGGGGCGGGCCCGCGGGCTGAAGGGCGTCCCGGAGAAGTGGCAGCGGATCTTCGCGGTGTCGTTCGACGTGGGCCCGGAGTGGCACGTCCGGATGCAGGCCGCGTTCCAGGACCACTGTGATGCGGCGGTGTCGAAGACGATCAACCTGCCCCGCGTCGCGACCGTGGAGGACGTGACGAAGGCGTACCTCCTCGCGTACGAGCTGAAGTGCAAGGGGATCACCGTGTACCGCGACGGCTCCCGTCAGGACCAGGTCCTGAACGTGGGGGTCGCGGACGCGGAGAAAGGGAAGGCGGAGCCGAAGGCCTCCGCCGCGGCCGCGATCAGCCGTCCGCGGTCCCGGCCGGACGTGATCCAGGGCCGGACCCAGAAGATCCTCACGGGGTACGGGCCGCTCTACGTCACCGTGAACGAGGACGACAAGGGCCTGTTCGAGCTGTTCGCGCAGATCGGCCGCGGGGGCGGGTACACGGCGAGCTTCACGGAGGGCATCGCGCGGCTCGTCTCCCTGTGCCTGCGGTCCGGCGTGCCCGTGGACGAGATCATCGACCAGCTCGAGGGGATCCGGAGCCCGCGGCTCGCCCTGGACCACGGGGAGCGGATCTTCTCGATCCCGGACGCGATCGCGAAGGCGATCAAGCGGCACATCGGGGCCCAGAAGACGGGCGTCGTCGCGCCGATCGACTCGTTCGACTCCGAGCTCGGCTCCGTCCACGTGGACGAGGAGTTCGAGAAGGAGGCCCAATCCTCGGAGATCGTGAAGCGCGGGCTGAACCCGGAGTGCCCGGAGTGCGGCCGCACCCTGATCCTCGAGGAGGGGTGCGCGAAGTGCCGTCACTGCGGGTACTCGGAGTGCTGACGGCGCCCGCGCAAGCCTTTTCGGCCCGCGGCGGTTGGAGCCCGCCATGGCCCGGCCGGTCGTCCTGCTCGCCATCCGGATGGACGTGGAGCGCCGCGCGATCGCGGTCGAGCGCCTGGGCGGCGTTGCCGAGGTCCTCGTCCGCGCGGACCTGGGCGACGCGGAGCTCGCGCGGCGGGCGCCGGAGATCGACATCCTCGTGACGGGCGGGTTCCCGCGGGACGTCCCCGGGGACCTCTGGCCCCGCATGGTCCGTCTCCGGCTCCACCAGACGACCTCCGCCGGCGTGGACCACCTGCCCTACGACCGCATCCCCGCCGCCGTGACGGTGTGCAGCAACGCGGGCGCGTACGGCGTGTCGATCGGGGAGCACGCGATCGCCCTGCTCCTCGCGGCCGCGAAGAACGTCGTCCTCCACACGGACGCGATCCGCGCGGGGCGGTTCCAGCAGGACGTGATCGGCACGTCCGTGCGCGGGAAGACGCTCGGCGTCGTGGGCCTGGGCGGGATCGGGGGCGAGGCGGCCCGCCTGGCCGCGGGCCTCGGGATGCGGGTCGTGGGGATCAACCGCCGCGGGACGACGGATGCCCCGGTCGCGTGGTGCGGCACGCTCGCAGACCTGGACCGGCTTCTGGGGGAGAGCGAGTTCGTCTTGCTGTCCATCCCGCTCACGAGGGCGACCGCGGACCTCATCGGCGCCCGGGAGCTCGGCCGGATGAAGCCGGACGGGATCCTCGTGAACATCGCCCGCGGCGGGCTCGTGCGGGAGCGGGATCTCTACGAGC
>Ga0209341_10001013_pt1 | contig 28330 bp, 37 predicted proteins | sample RifCSP13_2_FD_184020 | JGI IMG/M metagenome (GOLD analysis project Ga0209341, IMG submission 184020) | Soil microbial communities from Rifle, Colorado - Rifle CSP2_sed 13_2 (SPAdes) (version 2) | ecosystem: Environmental > Terrestrial > Deep subsurface > Rock core/Sediment | place: Rifle... | reverse complement strand
CCCCCGCGACATCCTGTATCTCGCCGTTGGCGGCCATCCGGATGTGGCCGGAGGCGGTGAGCAGGCCGTTCACCTCTAGTTTGGAGCTAGGTGCCGCCGTCCCTATCCCCACCCTGTCCAGTCCAGCGTCCAAGAAGAGAAGGTTAACGTCCGTATCGCCCTCGAAGCGATGGTCTATATCCGCCCCGTCCTCATTGAAGATGGTGGATATCCCAGGGTCATTGATGAGGATACGGCTGCTAGCGGCAGTGTCCTTTATGGAAGTAGACGCGCCAAGAGAAATCGTGTTGGTCGTAATCCGGACCACGCCAGCGGGTGCATTGATGGCTACGCTGTTCGCGGGGCTGGTCAGGAACCCGAAATTGGCCGTTCCAGCCGCGCTGATGGCGGAGCCGTTCGCCATGATGATGCCCTGGGAAGCGTGAGTGGTTGTAAGCTGCGTCAGGCTCAGCGCCCCCGCCAGCGTGCTCAGGGTGGGGTCGAGCGTCAGGACGCCGGTGGCGTCTATGGCGTTGGCGCGGAGGATGAACTGCTGCGTGGTCAGGGTGCCACCGCTGAGGTCCTGCGCGGGGTTACGACCCACGAGGAGGGCGTACTGAGTGTGGTCGTCATCGAGCAGAGATGCCGCCGTCGCCGCCGCCCCATGATCGAGCTGCCCGGCCTGTAAACCTGTGCTCTGGTGCGTGTGGTCGGCGGACTCAAGACGGTAACCCGTGTGCGGGTCAGCAGCTACAACGTGGTCACTAATATCCACGCCATCGATTGTCACCCCCGCGCTGACGCTCAGGTTGCCGGTCAGGTTGCGGGAGCCGTCAGCTAGGAGATATTGAGTGTGGTCATCTGAGAGGAGGCCGGAGTGCAGGCTATGGGCTCCGGTCGTGTTTCCGCCTGCCGCCCCGACCCGCATTATGGCGAAGTGGTTCTCCGTCGCAACAGCTGTGGTGTTCTCTGTCCCTGCACCCGTGTGGGCCACCCGAATGTCAACCGTGTCGTTGAGCAGTAGTGACAAAATATCGACTGCCTTAAGCGTCCAAGTTGCTACCCCTGTATTGGCGACACGTTGGCCGCGCGATATCTCCACGCCGCCCACAAAAATGGCGATGCTGAATGTGGGGGCGGTAGTGCCGAAGGACAGCGTTACCTTTCCGCTGATAAAATAGCGGCCCGCCACCGGCACGGTGAAATTGAAGTTAGTGACCGCATCATAGGCGTCATTGGTGTCATAGTCCTCATCGTCATACTCGACTTTCACCCAAACGCCGCCGTTAACGATCCCCTGTACCGAGTCTCGTGTCGCTCGCGCTCCGATGACGCCACCTGGATGGTTTGAGAGGTTATGAATGTGGCCTTCTTTGGCGTGCTTCTTGGCTCGTCGCGGTACCGCGTCCGCGATTAGAGCCTGCACATGCTCCAGCGTTGCCTGTGTCATGCCGCAACTCCGAAACGCTGACAGATCAACTCGACCGCCTGTTTCCCCTCGTGAACGGTGTCGTTGACCGCGATGATGGTTGCGCTAAACGTCTCGTTCGTCTCCGGCTCCCTCATCGTCTTTGTTCCTGCGTTCTTCAGCTTCCTCAATATCTTCTTGGTCTCAAACAGGTTTCTCTGACTGGAGGGCAGGAGCACCGTTCGTATCGTGTCAGGGGAGCGCGCCTCCACCTTGAGGCGCAGCCAGCGCGGGTCAGACGTTGTTGGGGCATAACCTGATGTAGTCGTGACCGTGAACCGGGGACGGAGACGGTAAAACTTGTCATTGGTCCCGAACGTCGTTGATTCACGTTCGGTGACGGTCCCCGACGTGATAGCCGCCCCGACACTGTCAGCACTACCTCCGTCGCGGTGAATCTTGAGCTGCGTGGAGGTGGCGGAGGAGCCGGGCAGATTTTCCGTCTCCAGGGTCATCAGGGTAAGCTGCTTCTGGATATAGGGCAGGCCGAAGTCTACCTCTGGGAAATAGTATTCGTAGGTTGTGGATGCCGTGCCCCGGTTCACGCCCAAGAGCGTCCGGGGTGAGCCATCCGCGTTCAGGGTGATGTATTTCAGGTCAGCGCTGGGTGTCCCTGGAATGGTCGCGGGGTCTTGCGGATCGCTCACCCACCACAGACGCATTCCTGAATCGAGGAATAGGCCGATGATGTCCTTTGAGTCCGTGAGAAGAGTCCGCCAGGTGATCTCCCCGTTCTGATAGTAGCCACACATGATATGGATGTTGGCTGCATTGGAGAAGCCTGTGGGCTTGTAGATTGAGTAAATCCACTGGTTGAAGACAACCGTAGCGTAGTGCCGGTTGCCGAACGGGATGTTAGAGATGTTGGGAACGCGCCGATAAGGGGCTAGAGTTCCTTGTCCAATCTGGTCAACAGCGACATTTTGGATACGCCCATTCTGGTAGAACCAGAATCCTGTATGGCTAGGGTGAAGAACACCTGCGCTCAGACTCGTTCCCATATGCCCGCCGTAATCGTCATAAGTGACACTTATGTGCGCTTCTCTGGCGTCAGTCTCCTTTGCCGACCGCCCTCCGCCAGGAATAACAGGATAAGCGTTGCTATCCGAGTCCCACAGCCAGAGATTCGCGTTCGTGTGCATAGCTATGAGCCCATCGGATAGTTCAGTGATCCAGGTAATCATGTCCGTGCTCTCTCCAACATCCTGGGCAGCCTCATAACTAGCTAGAGTCTTGGGCTCAGAGGAAGTAAGATTGACCTTGTTGTCAATGGCGCGGATGAACTTGGCTACTCCATCTACCGTGACCGTCGCACAGGCAAACGCCCATGTGGAAGCGTCCGCAGCCTCCCAAGTGTCCGGTGTCTCTGCCGAGATGTCGCCCACGGTAGCGAGCTTCTGCATGACACGCGAACCTGATCTATCTCCCAGCGGGAGATAAGTCGCACCAGCGAACACCTCTGGGCGACCCAACTTCGGAGCATAAGCGATAGCAGTGCCCCAAATCTCAGTGTCTATAGGCGTGTCGTCTGAGGGCCTAATTTTCTTGGTGATGATGTCAAACGTTACCGTCATGTCCCTGAAGGTGAAGTAGACTGCCCTGTCACCGTCAGAGTCAAAATCCTCAAAGATTGAAAGCGGGGTGTAAGCCAATGACCCAAGCACGGAGACATCATATTGAGAAGTAGCGCTAGTTGTGAGCGAAGCTACTGTCAGTGTGGTCGCTGTGTTTCCAGTGATTGTTCGCGCTTCGCCAATGTTCGTACCTGCTGTAATGGTGACGGTATAGCCCTTGAGCCCGTCACCTGAAGTGGGGAAGCTCGCAGCGGCGTCCGTCAGTGTCGTGCCGCCCGCGTCGTCGAACGTCCCTGTGTAGCGTGTCCCGACTGTCGTTATCAGGGGGTGAAGCCGCGCCGTTCCGTCTGTATAGTCGAACCCTTCCGCGAAATAAGTGCCGTTGCACGGCCCTTCATGCATACAGCGGGTTTCCCCCATGCCTGCTCCAAAGCCAAACTCCTTCTCCAGCCGTTCGCCGGACTGCACCTGCCATATTGCATTGCCTTGAGGATCGGCGGCAACATTGTACGATTTAGAATCAATAACAATGGACTTGGATTCTATTTTCACAGTCGTGATTTAGGCCGTGGGCGTTCCCGATAACAAGTGCGACAGTAACGCTTATTGAAATAATGGTAGGTGTTCGCTGCATCGTAAGAATGGCCTTTGGGACAATGAGTCTTGCGGGCTTCCCTCGCGGCGAGGCCATCGCCTCGCAGAACATTCTCGCGCGGAGTCACAGGCTCAAGATGTGCCGGATTCACACAAGCGCGGTTGCGGCAGAGATGATCGGATTGGAGGCCAGCAGGAATAGGGCCAATCAGGTGTTCATAGGCGAAACGATGAGCCTGAACTAAAGGGCCACTGCGGCCATAAAGTCGGAATCGGCCATATCCAGCTCGCTGACCAGCTGTCCACTTCCAGCAGCCATTCTCAAGAGCGCGGACCTTGTGCCAGAACCGGAGGGGAAGTGCCGTGGTAAACTTGGAGAACATCGGGAACCAACCCTTCCTGGTGTCGCGGGGCCGGTCTGCATGGACGCGGCCCCTATCTATTGTAACTATGACCATTGTACCACCTAGCGCACCCAGACCCGGCTGGGCGTCGGTCGCTCTAGCGGCTCAAGTAGCCCAAGATCGCGCAACCCGGCCTGCCATCTAGCCTCCGACTCCCTGGCATCTCTCAGGTATCCCTGAGCGTCTTCACCCGTGCTCATGCGGGCCAGGATGGGGTAGACCTCGGCCAGTGTCCCCTCAACCAGCAGGTCAGGCTCGAAGTTGATGGCAGACGTATCGGAGGTCGGTTCGGGCAGGTTGCGGCGGGCGATGACATAGGGACGGCTGTAGCCCGGCGATTCCACCCAGACATAGAGTTCGTTGTCGGCCCTGATGTCCACCCGCTCAAATCCCCAGTTGAGCTTGTAGGAGTTCCATTCGTCAGGGCGGTACTGCAACGTCCCCGGCCCTGTTTGGCCTTGGGGGAAGGCCACCACGCCCTCTATCTGTTCGGGGCGGGTGATCCATGACGGGAGCGGGTAGACCTGCCGGTTCGGTGCCCAGACCTGAACGTCGTCCCAGTAAATGACATCATCGGAGCCGACGCCCATCAGCCTTAAGTCCATTCTCTCGCAGCCTGTGGGAACGGAGAAGGGGACGATCAGGTCCATCCATCGCACCTCATCGGAGGCCGCCTCGTCGATAGCGGCCCCGTTTGTGGTATCCCAAACCCTGAAGATGGCGTCGTCGCCGGAGGTCACATAGCAGGATACCGCCGCGACCAACTGCTGTGTTTCGTTCACGCCCAGGAGAGCCTTGAGGCTGACGTACTCGTTAGCGGCGGAACAGGTCATCTTGAGCGATTGAGCGCCGTTGTAGACGATGCTGGTCTCCGTCGCCAGAGCACCCCCACCGCCCGTGTCGTAGTCGGTGGCGATGCTTGTGGGCTCCATGTCGTTGGCGTCGTTCTGGACGATGAGCATGGACAGCGGCCAGAGGGTTGGCATGTAGAGGTTGCGGACCTTGCGCTTGATGATGTTGTCGATCTCGGTAGGGTGTATCTCGTGGACTTCGTAGGTGTCGCCGGAAGCGACGGCGGCGGTAAAGTCAACCTCGGTGGCGAACGTCCCCGAAGCAGCGGTGTAGCCGCCCTCGGAGATGTACCTGACTTCGCCTTCGGGAGCTGCGCCTGCGCCGCCTGCGTCTGTGGCGATCTTGATAATCTTGAAATCGAAGTGATCCGTTGTCGCGCCAGGAATAGCGTAGGCGGAATCGACAACTGTACCCACCGCCCCGCCCGTAGCGGTGCTGACGATGGGCGCGTACCTTCCACTATATGCCCGCTCGGCAGTCCTACCGCGGATAGCCTTAACAGTAGTGCTGGGCATCCTAGTGTCTCACCTTCGACGCCTAGATTTCCCAGCCTGCCTCATGGCGATGGCGACGGCCTGCTTCTGAGGCTTCCCGTGAGCCATCTCAGTCCGTATGTTGACCGAGATGGTCGCTTTGCTGCGGCCCTTCTTCAGTGGCATCTCAGCCCTTCCTTTGGCCGCCGTAGCGCTTGCCGCCACCCTTCTTCTTGCCAGGGTGCCCCTTTGAGCCCTTGTAGTTGGGCTTGCCGCTTTTGTGTGGCATCGTCTTCTCCTTATGTCACCGCTGCATCTGTGCTCATGGGGATCCAGAGAAGGACCAGCCGGAGAGTGCCGCCGTCGATGTTGTTCGTACCGCCAACCACGCCGACGACGTTAGCCGTAACCAGGATATCCTTCATCGCGGCGGGCATTGCGACGCCGGCATTGGCCGTACCCCCACCCGTGCTTTCAGTCCAGAATTCGCCGGTCGCCAGAGTCGTAGCGGTTGTCGCGGCGATGAAGAGGGAAGTGCTGTTAGCGACACCGAGCGTCAGGGTCGGCGTACCGAGGTTTTGGGTGAGGGTCTCAACGACGTAGGCTTGAAGTGAACAAAGAATCTCGCCCGTCACCGTGAAGAACGTGGTGGTGGAACCAGCCAAGCCGAGACCAGACGCGCCGGTAAAGGTGACAGAAACGATGCTGCGATTGACGAGCGGTGAAGAGCCTAGATTCGTAGCCATCTTATCGGGCCTCTTCTGTCCAAACGATCCAGCCAGGTAGCGTTGCGGAGGCATCCACGTTTACCGCCAGGCAGTCGGTGCTGTTCCGCAGCGTTGGTGGCTTGGGCCAGTCCTTGAAGCTGAACACCATCAGGTCGCTTATGTTCACAACAGCTCGTGCAATCGTGCCTGCGGAGGTCCCCAACGTCGGCGCAGCCGTGTAGAGGCGGACGGCTGTTGAGGTGATCGGGTCGTCAGGATCGACGAGCCCGTTGACGGCCAGAGTGGAAGTGCCGCCTGTGTCCAGCGTGCTGCGTTGGACGATCAGCACGGTTTCAATCGCTGACGGCTTGGCGATCACGATCTCCTGAACGCGGATGTTGTGCAGGACGCTGCCAAAAATCACGACTGCATCGCCAGAGACAGCAGCAAAACTGAAGGCAGCGCTATAGGTTGGTAACGCTCCAGTGATCGTGACGGCGAGAGCTTCGTTCGCCCTGTCGATCTGGACGAGTTGCCCGTGCTCACGGTTGCCGATCCGGTAATCGAGCTTATGGTTGATGTCCCCGTAAGAGTCCTGTTTCTCGTTTCCCACTTGCACCATGTCTCATCGTCCTTTCAGCGCCGCTTCGCTTCCTCATAGTCCGCAGAGTCCTTGACCCCCAATCGTTGCAGACGGCGCGCTTGAGCCTTCGCCATCTTCCATAGTGGTGGCGGAGGCATAGGTGCGCCGTCCACCCTCGTCTGCTTCGAGTGCTGGTGTTCGAGTTCCGCACTCGCCTCATTGAAGGCCCCCATCTTGATCTCCCGCTGGTCTACGGGAGTACGCGTGAAGCCTGTGAAGGCGATGGGGTAAACAGCTTGACGGGTGGCAGGCTGGCCGCAGGAGCAGAAGAGTCTCCTCACCTCCATTGCGGCCAGCCGCTCCGTTACATGTCCCCCAGGACAAACGTATTCATAGAGGGGCATTGGGTTCCGCCGTTACCGCTAGGACGGATTAACCATCAGTGTTGGTATCTCCAGATAGTCCAGGTTAGCGTAGTAACTCGGCCCTGTGCCGGCAGCGGCGATCTGGGTGTAAAGACACCGAGGCCCCACGAGAACAGGCGAGCCGTTGTTCGCTGCTGGGTACCATTCCTGATGCTGATCGCCTGGAAGAGCGCCCGTAAAGCCCGCTGCTGGGTTTGCCCAGGACCAGTGGCGCAATGTCGTAGTCGCCGCCTCGGTCGTTACCGTCACGGCACCAGCAGCCTGAACGCGGGCCGTTGATACAGCCGCCGACCCATCTGACTTGAGGGGCAGGGGCGTGAATGCTGTCCCTGCGCTTGAGACTGTGGCAACGCTCTTGCTCGCGTACTCATGTAATGTACCCGTTGAGAGGCGGATAGAGATGATCTGCGCTACTGGCATAATCGTCGTCCCTGACGCAGCATCGACACAGAACTCGGCTGCGGTGTTCGTGATCGCCACGTCACCGACCAACGGTGTGGTGATCGTGCCAGCCCGGACCTGAAAGCCCCGGCCATCGAGAATCATGGCCTGATACCACTGCATCACGACCTGCTGAGCCATAGTATTGAGATAGGCTGGCGGCGTAGCGTTGTTGCCGAACCCAGCCCCCAGACCTCTGAAGACCTGCATTAGTGGCATTTGCGTTCTCCTTTCAGTGTGTGCAAGGATTACTGACCCAGTTGCGCTGACACAAACTCCAAGTAGTCAAGGTGGGCAAAGTAGGAAGGGCCTGTCGTAGCCGCAGCAATCTGCGTGTAAAGGCAGCGTGGACCGTTCAACACTGGCGGGCGCAAGGGCTGCCAGTCTCCATCGACGGCCAAATCAGCGGCGCTCCGCCCAACTCCCCAGTGAAACACGGTCGTAGTCGCCAACTCAGCCGTCACCGTGACTCCACCAGCGGCGGCTACACGCGCTGTTGACGCCGCTGCCGGACCACCCGAATTCAAGGGTAGAGGGACGAAAGCCGTCCCCGCGCTTGAAACCGTAGCGACGCTCTTGGTCGCGTACTCGTGTGCCGTGCCGCCCGCAAGGTTGATTGAGATGTGCTGAGCGACAGGTATGAGCACAAGGCCCGCTGCTACGTCGGCGCAGAACTCAGCCGCCGTGTCTGTGATCAACACATCGCCAACCAGTGGCACCGAGATCGTGCCTGCCCGAACCTGGTAGCCATGATCGTCCAAGATCGCCTTTGCGAAGAAGTCGATCACAACGAGAGCGCCAGAGGCGTCGAGGGTGAGAAGCGCCTGTGCGAGATTCGTAATGCCCCTGTCAGCCGAACTTCTTTGTGCTACATCGAGAGTTGCCATGTTTGCTTTCTCCTTTGCTTTAGCTGTGAGCGTTAGCTCCCCACGCCCCACTGAGCGACACGGGGGCCAACGCAGCCCCAGTAATCGACGGTAAGAATGGTGGCGGTGCTGGTCGCGAGGTCTTCGACGTATGCCCAGATCGTCAGAGGGTTGGCCCCATCGATGTTCCCTGAGCCGATGAGCTGACCGTTGATGTAACCGGCGATGTTGTCACCAGTCGTATCCGTAGCCCCCTTACAGACAATCTCCACAACGAAGTAGGTGTCGGCGACGATATCGAAGTCCGTGGCGTCCGCATTAGCGTCCGTCGTGCCACCGTTGGAAACGAAGGTGACTTCGGCGTCGTCGGTTCTGTCGAAGACAAAGAGGCCACAGTCGGTAGCGGTAAAGGTCGGCGTCGCCTTAACCGCAACAGCGCCATCGTCATTAACGGCATCCGTCATGCCGATCTCGAACTTGCTGTCGGTAATGCGGTCGATCTTTAAGCGGGCAATGAAGTAGAAGCCACGGTCGCCTGACCAGTTGAGGCCAAGCCCTTGACCCGCTGAATCGCTACCAGCGTTACCAGTGGTGAGGGTCATCGTGCCCCCCACCGCTTGCGTGAGGCCGATGACCTCCGTGCCTGTGCCGACGGTGGATGCGTAGGGTGTACCCGCCGGCCACGTGCCGGATCGGGTTCCCAAGTGGTCATCCCAGAAGGCGACGTACTCAGGATTGCCCAGGAGGGCCAGCAACCCCTTTATCGGTTCGCTTGGGAAGCCTGCCCGCGAGAAGGCGTTATAGAGCTTCCGTGGTAGAAAATCCGTAGCAGGCATGTCTTACCTCCTTGCTGTCTTACAGCTCGCTGCGGCCCTAACCCGTCCGCACTCTGGGCTCAGTGTCGATACTGAGTTGCTCCTCCGGCACGTCAAAGCGGTGAATGATCCGCCCGTCGCGCTGGACTACGATCAACCCCTTGCCGAACTCGTCCAGCTCCACATCCACCTCCGTTCGGCCCGATTCACTCTTTGTCTCTGTCATCTTGACCTCCGAATAGGTAATCCTTTCGTTGGATGCCCAGCCGCTGCCGGCGCGCCTCCGCGAACTCCATCGGGTCATGCGGGCCATCGCCAATTGGCTCAGCCTGCGCTCCATCTCCGTCGAAGCTGATGCCATGCAACTTCGCCAGCCGGTCCAGTTCCAGGTAGTCATCCAGCCGGATGTAGAGCGGGCTGGAGCGCTTGAATCTGGCCTTGACGAAATACCATTTGACTTCGCCCTCACCGCTCTCCATCCCTGGCCTCGGAGTCGGCGGATTGTAGGGGCCTTTCACCTTGGGGCGGCTGTTTAGTTCCCAGCCCCGCTGCTTGTACCAAGCCAGCCATCGCTCCACGTTCTCCGCCAGCAGCTTCTCCAAGACGTGGCGGGCGTTCGTGTGTTGCTGGGCACCGATCAGATGATTGGGTACGCGGATCATTCCCTGATGCAGTTCACCCTCGGGGGCAGGCGTCATAAGAGGGACACGCAGACTCCTAGTGCTGTCGGACCAGGGTAGCCTGCGCCGTGTACCTACGGGAAGGGAACCAAGAGAACTACGCATCTGGGTCTATGCCGAACTCCACGCTACCGCTAGAAGTGGCGGCGTGGACATCTGGGTCTTGAGTCGCCTTGCCCTTTGTAAAGTGTTTGACCAATTCCCGCGTGCGCTCGTTCACTTCACCGATCATTTCGCGCATGACTGAGAGCACATTGGGATCGATGTTGACCAGCCGCTGAGCGCGAGCTATATCACTCAGTTCCTGAACAAGCGCATCCGGGTCCCAGGGGGCACGAAGCATCTCAAGCCTGACATGGAACTGGTCTTTGCGTCGCCTCTGACCATCCCGCACTTCGGGGCGGTCAGAGTTATTAATGACATGTTGGCACTCATTGATCTCATCTTCGCAGAACAGGATTTCGTCTTCTCGATTCCGCTCCAGCGTCTCCACCAGCAGCTTGACACCTTCAGTGGTCAGCGATTGCCCCAGATATTGAAAACCCTTTGCCGCCTGCCGCTGACGGTAATACTCGGCGTTAACGCCGAACTTATTAGTGTCCGGCTGCCCACCGTTGGGATAGAGAATCAAGGCGTCCCGGATGGTCGCCCCATCTGGGCGAAGGTAATATCCCCAAGGACCAGTTATGCCACCTGGTCGCATCCTGATCTGCTCTAGCGGCGTCAGGACTTTCGGCTGACGGGCGCGCCTACCTCGCTCTGAGCGTGGCATCGGGGCCTCGATAGTTGGCGAACTGTTCTGCTTTGTCATTAGCTATGCTCCCCGTGCGAAGACTCCGTGGTCATCGCGAGTTTCTATGACGCCCCAAATGGCGCTGATGGCGAGTTGAGTAGACAGGTTCTGGATGTCATCGAATACCCGCGTCTTTGGTTGCATACGCATCGCCAGAGCGATAGAGTCCTGCTGGTAAATGCCATTATCGTGACCAGCAGCGTTGCTGCCCTCGACGTTCGTTGACTGCCACGTTCGTAGGCCGTAAATCTGGCCGAACTCGCCCCGTACGATGTTGGCTCCGCCTCCTGCCGCGAAGTCGCTAGAAGCATAACGGTCAATACTCAGCATTGAGTTCTTGGTGGCTGGGGCCATCGCGAAGAAGCGACCCTCTCCGGGAGCGTTCGCGTCGTCGAGGTATTGCACAGCACGGCGCACGTCGTCATCTGTGAGATCAATAGCCAGCGTTCCTACGATCTGCGAGAAGTCGTCTACGAGAGCGGCCAGCGTGTCGTCAATGGCCAAGTTCACCACATATGCGGCCGCTCGCGTGTACCAAGACTGCTGATCCACAATGGATAGCGACGCCTCAAACTCTTCCAGTTCAAAGGCGCTGTATTGGTGCTGATTGATGGTGAGGGTAACAGCGGTCTCAGTGCTGGCATCGTAGGTGATATCATTACCACTGTTTCCCTCGCTCTTTGTTCTGGCCGCGCCAGAGTTGGGCAAGGTGATCGGCGACCAGCGTATAGTCGTGCCCACCCTCGCTTCATCTGTATACCGCCGAGACACCGTGCCCTCGAAGGCAAGATTGGCCTCCCTAAACTCAATTACCTCCTTTGAGGTGATCGCGGGGTTCTGGACGGCGGCCGTAGTTGATGTGATTGATGTTGAGCCCAACTTAAGTGACTCCTTTCTACATATGTCTTCTCCGGCTCCTCGCTCCATTCAAAGCGGAAGCCGCAATCGTCGAGTAGGAGCTGAGACGGCTCCTGGGGCCAATCCCAGCAGAACTGAGGGCGCTCTGGAAGATCAGGGCCAGGGGCCATGCCAGGATGAAGGCCACAGAGGCCATCTACTGTCAGGTACTGGCAGCGCTGTGGCAAGTCCACAAGCATCTTCCCGCCAGCTTCACTGACTTTCAAACCCCTGATCCTTAGCGCTCCTAAAAACGCCCGGCTCTCCTCCGTGTTATCGTACCAAGCACCGATATGCTCACAGCAGCGGCCGCGACAACGGCTCGGCGGGCATTCCCCTAGACGCTTCCAGCCCATCTAGCGGCTGACCCTCTTCGCCTCTTGCAACAAACGGTCCCGCTGCTCTTGCGGCATCGCTAGCCATTCGGCAGTGGAGATTTTATCCAAGTCCTCCGCTCTCGTGATGCTGCTACTGCCCCCAGTCCCAGGCGCGGTGTGCGGCCCCTCGCCGGCGCGGGACTCGGCCTTCACCCTTTCGGTGACGGCCTTCTCCCCCGCCTTCTTGCCCTCCTCAAAGCCCTTATCGTGAGCGCTTTTCTCCGCCTTCTGGGTGATGCGGGTCACGAAATCGGATACCAACCTGTCGTCCTTCACCCCCCTGAGCGCAAGGGCGATACGGTTGGTGAACTCCGTCTCCAACTGAGTGTCGGAGAGGTGCCCAGCGACCGAGCGGACGAACTCTCTGTACCCTTCGACGCGCCCCTCATCCCTCAACTCGTCCCCGATGATGCGGTTGAGAGCGGTCAATGACTGGGTGTGATCGGTAAGCAAGTTGTCGATAGCGTCTGAGTCCAAGTTCCCATCGCGGGCAGCCTTGTTCAACCTGCCAATGATGGCGGACGCCACGTTCTGCGCCTGAGTGACGGTGTTGCTGCGGGCATCGAGAACCTCTAGGGCGCTCACCTTACCGTCAAGGACGCCACGGCTATAGCCCTGCTGTTCCCTCTCTTCAAGCCTCGGAGCAATCCGCTCATGGGCGAGAATGTCATCCTCGGACTCAACGCCTGGCCACCACTTGTCTGAGGCGACTTCCTGCGCAGTTTCGGCTGGGACAGCCTCCGGCTGGGGCGGTTGGGCCGTTTGGCTAAACGGGCCTTCCGGCGCAGCCGTCTCCTGCGGAGTGGCCGGATTCAGAACCTCGGTGTCGCTCATGTGTCCTTCCTTAAAGAAAGGCCCTCGTGCCAGGTCGGGCACGAGGGCCACGTAGCGTATTTCCTTTTGGCAGATTATATCACGTCACAGCAGTTTTAGCCTCTTTCTCTATATACCAGATGCCACCCAACCAAGCCACAAAGGCGCGGCAGCGCTCACACCGGAACTCTACTTTACCTTCTACCCGCTCCGCCAACCTTTTGCGGCAGTTCGGGCAGCGGACTGGGCTGAGGACTGCTTGAGTCAACTTCCAAACGCCTGAATCTCAATGTAATCCACGTCCGCGAGAAGCGACGGCTTATTGTCATACTCGACGAGTCGGCTGCCCTTAGGCACAAATCGCCATTCGTAACGATCTACGGAATTGAGTTGTGTTTTGAATAATTCGACTAATTGAACTCTGGCAAATCGAAATGTGCGAGCAGGAACGAGTGAGTATGAAGTCATGTCCGATCTATTCATATTGCTAACCCGTAAAGGTTCCCGTTCTCGCTCGTCCCCGTATCCCTGTCCGGCCAATGATGTTCAGCAGGTCAGCCTCTGGGATTCCGGCCATACGATAGGCGCTTATGAGAGCGGTCTGCTCGGCCGGCAACAATCGGTTAAACAACCCCCCGACGCGATGGGGCGCGGGCAGGAAACCTATCAGGTTCGCCAGCCTATCAGCCTCCCCCGGACTCATCCCCGGAATCTCGCCGATCCCCCGGCGGATACTTAGAGGGCTACCTATAGCACCCACTGCGCCGAGCCCACCCGCCGGCAGGCTAAACGGCCCTGTGATATCTGCGCCACGCTCAAACAACCCAATTTCATCAGGGTTTGCCAGCGTCTCAATGTTACCCCAGTTAAAACCCGACTGGTTAAACACATCGGGATTTGTAACCCACCTGAGCCTGCCTGTCTCATCAACCATGTAGACTTTATCGGAGACGCTAGATTTCAATAGAGAGCCTGGAGCTTTCTGGAACGCACCCAGCGAGGCAGCCTCTCCCCGGCTGGGGAGCCCCTGCCTCCATTGGAAACCGGACCGCTCCCGCAGACCCCGAAGTAAGTCCTGAAAGCCCTCAAGGCCGTAGTTTGGGCCGACGCCTGTGCCGCCGAGCTGTTGCGCTGCCGTACCACCCACCGTCACGCCGGTCTGGGCCTTCGGTATGTCGAACGGGCCGTGCATCAACTCGTCCTCTTCCTCGTCTGAGAGCGGTATAACGGTGAACTCTTTACCTATGACCAGCTCCGGCCCGCCCGACCGCTCACCCGTCATCACGGTCGTCATGCCCGCCTTTTTGGCGAACTCAATCGCCGTCTTGGGATGAGGGCGGCCCATCGTGAACGGCTGCACCTCTTCTTTGCTCACCGTCCCGCCGCGCTCCAGCCCTGGCGGCCGGAAGGCTGAAGCCAATCCGCCGCCTTGAGGGGTGAGCGGCTGCGACATCTTGGCGATGGCGGACTCCAGGTCGGCTATCGACGCCCCCGGCCCCAACACGGGCTCCTGGAATGAAGCGGCCTGACCGAGTTCGCCCTTGAATACATCAAGAGGCGTAGAACCTTGAATGGCGCGGGCGCGGAGCGAGCCCAGTGTGCGGAAGGGGTCGGTCCCCGCCAGTTGCGTCCCTTGCTCGCGGGCAGCCATGCGTTCGGAGATGCGGGCTTGGCGGAGGTCGTTCATTTCGGAACGAAGACTGGCCTCACGGTCGGCGGCCATACGCGCCTTGTCGATTTCGGTCTGGTACTTCTGAGAGATATCGAACTGACGCTTGGACTCAGCCAGGGAAGCGGCTGCGGATGCAGCAGCGGAGCCGCCTCCACCGCCGCCAGCCTCAGTTTGACCCCTAAATTGATCCTGCAACCACTGAGGGGCGAGCCCCAGCTTCCCCTCGTTGTTGCGTGTGTAGACAAGACCGTCGTTGCCAAAGACTGTATTCGTAACGCCCAATTCGGCGCTGCTTAGTTCATGTCCATCGAGAACGCTGAAGTAGCCTGTAGGCCGCTCAGGAGCTACAGCACCTGTGCCCCCCGTCAATATCTGCTTAATGCGGCCAGGGATGGCAGTAGATGTTGAACCGCTGTCACCTAAGATACTATTAGCGATTTGATCGGCCAGTGTGTGCTTGGTCATCGCACCCCTGCTTTCTGTGTCGCTTCCTCAATCAGGAACTCCCGAACTGCGTCACGGCTTCGGTCGGTAGCCCGTCGGATAGCTGTCTCTTTGTCCGGGTCGCTTAACGACTGGTACGCCGCTGACTGAACTAAGTCGGTAAGCACAAGTTCCGCGACCTGCCCGGCTAACTCTTGGTAGCGAGATTGCTCCTCACGGTTGAGCGCATAGCCCCCAATCGAATCCCCGACGAAACCGACCTCAACGCCCAGGCGCTCCAGTTCGGCATCGACAAAGCTTTGTTTTTCAGGTGTCACCGTAATTGGCGACCAGGGCGCAGTCTCCCTCGTTGCTGGCCGACCGAATGCTGTCAGTCGTGGTGGGACTTCCTCTGAGAGGATAGGAATGCCCGCCTGGAATTGCTCCAGCAAGCCCTCTGGCCGACGGACGGTCGGGTCGGTCACCTGGGCGACTGTCCGTAGCGCTGCGCTAGCGGGCACAAAGCCTGTAGCTATCCGTTCTCCCCACCGGGCGCCAGCCTGCGCCGGGTCCGAGATGGCGTCTAGAAAATCGCTTAGGCCCGAAAGGTAGGTCTGACTGACGAGGTTGTTGCCGATAGTCGTGATAAGTTGCGCCGCTATCTGATTAGCGTTTTTAGCGTCTCCCGCATCCACCGCATCCTTGAATGCCGCTAGTTGCGCGAGCGACTGGTTAAATGGCTCTAACCTTCTATACTGAATCCATTGACCGCCAATCTTGATGGCGAAGGGTTGCTTGCCCTCGCGGAAGAAGCGGTCACGCGCGGCTGCGTTTGTCGGAACGTTCCCCGTGATTTCTAGGGTTCCGCTGGCAATCATCGTGCCCAAGCCGGCGGCAATGCCTGATCCCAACAGTAGGCGCGCTATCTGGTCGGACGCTTCTGGACTCTTGGTCGCCAGGTTGCGCCATAGAGACGGATTCGCCAGTCCTAATGGTGAGCGCTCCAAGCCGGCGGCCAACAGATTGCCTGGAGTCCGAAGGAAGGGTAGGACGAAACGTCCGCCAGGAATAGTCTCGCGCAAGGACATGAACCCACGCATAATCTTGCCTGGCTCAGCGCGGAAAAGCCTGTATTCGGCAGTCCCGGCAGCCCTAGAGATCAGATCAGCCGCCGGATTCATCTTCAGATCGGCGATGCGCTCTACAAGTTTCGCGCCGCGTAAGCCCTCGGATCGGGCCTGCCGGATAATCCCACTATTGAGCGCTGCCCGATAGTTGATTGCGTAGAAAAATGAGTCCGCCGCCTCCAGTAGTGTCCCAGGCAGACGGATGACACGCCCAGCGACACCAGGAAAGGCCGTGCGGCGAAACTCCCACTTGGAGGCTTGGGCTGGCGTAATGCCGTCCCTGAGCGTCCTGAGCCCCGCCCTGACGCCTTCAGGGATACCAAATAGTGCGCCAGCGGCATCAGCGGGGACTTCCCGAAGGAACCGTTGCCCGGCTCGCCCCTGAAGCCGCGCCAGCGGCACATCAACTATTGCCGCCAAGCCGCGTTCTACCGGCGACATCGCTGCGAAGAGCGTGTTAGAGATTGAGTTGATGATGTGCGTTTTTGGCCCTGAAAGGATGCTGTTGATCCAGAACTCCATAACGTAGTCACCGAACTTCGGCTTATCCACGCTACGCAAGAAGTTGTTGACCTCCACTGGGTTGTTCAGGTCAAGGCTGGATATGCGGTCAGCGAAAGCGTCGAGCTTCCCTTTATCAAGCCCCATCCGCCGCATAAGTTCCTGTAGTTTTTGGGTATCGTTGGACGCAATGGCATCGAAGGCTTCCTGCCGGAAGGACCGCAACGCTCTTCCTGCTTCAGCCGTGACGCCATGAACGGCCTGCTGGACTTGCGCCTGCTCCCGCATGGCTAAAATCAGCCGGGCATGGTTCTCCGTTGAATCTACGGCGCGGGCCGCATTAGCGGCTTCCAGCACAGCCTCGGTCTTGCTTCGTAGGGTTCCCCGAATGGCCGCGATTTCCTCGGCGTTCCATGCCTCGCCAGGCTTCCAACGGCGTTGGAGTTTGGAGAAATTACCGCCCTGTTCCTCAACAAGAAGCCGGGCATCTTCCATAACTTGCGCATCGGAACGCACCCCGCGTCTCGCTGCCTGCACAGCCTCTGGGTTAGCGTCAACCCACTCCTGGAGGGCTGCGCGAATCTCTTCGGGATATTTGCTCAACCGGATGTTGGCGGCGAATCCTTCCGGCGGTTCTCGCGGCGGAACAGGCGGCTCAGGAGGGAGGGCGGGGCCGGAAGGAGGTCGCCCCACAGGAGGAACGGCCCCGCCCTCGGAGGGAACTTCACGGGCAACGACCTCTACAGGCTCAAGTCTCGCACTGTCGCTGAACTCACGGTAAACTTTCTCGCGTGCCACTAATTCAGCGGTCGTCAAGTCGGGGTAGGCGTTCGGCGGCTCTGCAAACGTCCCGCCACGACGCACTCCGCCCTCTATCCCTTTAGAGGGCACGAACCCACGATATGTTCTACGACCACGAAATGGTAGGCTGCGAGTCCTCGATTCATTCTGCACCGCTGCGAGTTCGGCGTTAATCTCGTCTAGTTGGTCAGTGAGTGGTCTGCCGGACCCAGTAACAGCATCGATTTCAGCCTGCGCTTGGAGTTGAGCGCGCTCCGTAATGAGGGCTTTGCGGTTGCCGGGACGAGGCTTCGCCAGACTCTTTTCAACCTCGCGGAGCCGCTTCTGAATCGCTGGGCCGCTAGGCACATCGTTAGTTAAGAGCGCCCCCTCCGGCGCGGGCTTGCGTGGCGCTCTGCCCCCGCCTTCGGTGCCCAGGGCGGCTATCTCGTTCCGCACCTGGGTCGCCCTGTCCACCATGCCGCCAATCTCAGGGTCACGGCGGGCGGCGTCGTCCAGCGACGTGCCGAAGCCGAAGCGCTCATTAGTCAAGTCCTGGGCACGAATCTCCAGAGCCCGCGATTCCTGGAAGAGAGCGGTGCGCCGGGCGGCCAGCTCAGGGGCCACGCCGCCGATCTCGCTTCTTACGGCCCGAAGCCCAGCACGGCCAATCTGCCCCGCCGCGACAGGAATATCCGCGCCCACGCTGGTTAGAGCTGTGCCTGCAAGCTGTGCCGCTGTTGGGGCTTGTCGGGCTCCAGCGGCAGCCCCACGGAAGACGGAGGGGCCAAACAGCGGCGCGAGCATGAATGTTGTTGGGTCTACGGCCGTCACTTCGCGGGCTATGCGCCCAGGAACACCGAACCGCTCCGCAACGCTCTCAGGGATGGGGTATTTCCGGTGCTCACGCGGGGCGACTTCTTCCGCGAACGCTTGCGCCTCCTGCCCAAAGATGTGGCGGCGTGGCACATCAGGCCCCAGAATGTCCGTTCCCATATAGGGCCCACCTGGACGAGCCCCGATTCTGGGAACTTCGACCCGCAGGCCGCCCTCCTGTGAGATTAGTCCTGTGCGCTTAGCCAAGATGTCGAGCGGCTCTCGTGGCGATGGCCCAGCGAACGGTGAGGGGGTACGAGAGAACGCCTCCAGCTCGTCCAGGTCCTTCGACCGCTGAGCTTCGGACTGAAGGCGCAGTTGAGAAAACCGCAGGCGGGACATGGGGGCCTGCCAGCGGAAGGGGCTATAGCGGCGGGCCATCAGATAGCCCCCAGATAGCCGCATACCCTGTCGGGAGACAGGGTATTGACAAGGCGACCGGGCAAGGTGTACCCTGCCCTTGACGACTCGTCACCATTATCGTCGCTACGGCTCAATATGTCAAATCTTGCCTCGTCCCAGGGGGCGGTCAGGCGCATCCTTAAACTGGGGATAACGAGTGGAAAGAGGAACCCGCGCACGCGCAGGCGGGCGCACCGATGGAAGCTACTTCGTAGCATATCTGGAACTGGAACTGAACAGTACCAGTACCGGGAGGGGTGGGGGCGAAGATAGGACATTACGAAATGCCGTATGACGCTGAGGTTGAAGTTGACGCGGCGATTATGGAGGTTGCCGTTTGTTGGGGAATCCGCACCGATACCGTGGCCCCCATCGTGGACGAATACGGGGCGCCGCTGGTTCGGGCTGCGCTGGCGCAAGTTCAGGACGAGATGGCGAATGGCTATGCTGTCCAGAAGCCATTTGGCTATATGGTTAGCCTGCTTCGCAAAGGCGTCATTCAGGCCGCAGCGGTTATGGATGTGAAGGGCCAGGCCAACGCCGACGCGCTGTACGAACGCTACCACCGAGGCCGCGCCCTTACGGGCAAAGGCCCATGCTTCTGCTGCACGGATGCCGCAAGGGTCTACGAGCGGCATGGAGGGAAATGAGATGTCGCTTAAAAAGCTCTGGATTCCCGTCACCGTTCTGGTGATTCTACTCAGCCAGTTCGGGATGGCGGTTGCCGTCAACGAGTGGCTAGTTGAGCCTGGCCCGGCGGGCGAGGAGGGCGCTATCGGCGCAACCGGCCCGGCGGGGCCGCAAGGTATACGGGGAATACAGGGCTCGGCGGGGCCTATCGGTCCGCGAGGTTTCCCTGGGGCGCAGGGAGCGGAGGGTTCAGTCATCGATAATACCTTTTCCTGCACGACAACCGAGTTGTTCGGCGGGTTCGCAACGACGCGGTGTCATTAGTAGCCCTTATTCTGTCCCGTCCGTAGCGAACAGCTTCGCCTCCATGTCCTGGACGTACTTCACGAATGCTTCATTCCCCTTACCCTTGCCCAGCCTCGCCCGCAGGGGCTCCAGGAACGCCTGCCGGAGCATATCGGGGTCATGGCGGACTCTAGCGTAGTCAAGAAGTTCGGTGCCGGGATCAACTTTAGTGGAGCCTAGTTCGCGGTCCATCATCTCCGTCATCTTCTTGAGATAGCGCTCCCCGAACTCGAACGCGGCCCGGCCTGCGCGTTCTAGGCTGACGACAAACTTATCTTCTTTCGTCACTGCAGCCCCATTCCTTGAAGCTCCGACATCTGTGATACCCTACCCGCTTCGGCCTGATTGTTCAATGACCGGCCTGGTGAGGGAACGCCAGTGAAAGCCGAAATGTCCTCTCCATCCTCTTCCAGTGCCATCACCAGGGCTTGCTGAGCAGCCTGAGTAATGGAGAAGGACTTTTGGATTAGTTCCGCAACTGGGATCGTGCCCGCCTGCGCCGATGCGGTCATTCTCTGAAGCTGTATAGCATTCAGAACGGCGACGGTGCTTCGCATGAGTTTAATCTTCGCCCGTCTCTCCTCTACCTCCATTGGGTTTTCCCAGTTCAGGATTAGCTCTCTCGCCGTGAGTTCGTCCGCTAGTCCCGCCTGGACTAGCACAGAGGCTGTCTGGGCATCGGCGCCTTGGTTCACGGGAAGGTTCAGGCTGACAGTTACCGTGACGAGGTGGAAGTAGTCCTTTACGTCGGCGGGCGTTACCGCTATCTCTTTTGAGCGCTCTTCTAATCGTCTGGTAGCGGATCGGACTGTCACCTTGTCGGGGATATCGGGGAAGCTCTTGTTGAGAGCGACGACGGAGGCGAAGGCCAGCCGCGCGGACTTGGTGAGCCAGCGGTTCAACGCTCTGTGCGAGCGTTTTAACTCCGCCTTACCGATGGCGTTTGAGGTGGCCAGGTTGACCGCCGATTGCCCGGAGGGGCCGGTGCCCTGGAGGGCCGGGCGGTTGGTCGCTACCTGATCCACCAGACCCTTCATCAAGGCCAGGAATGAGAATGTCTGCTCGGTTATCTGAGGGACGGGGACGCGGCCTATGTCTTCATTGATGAGGAGTTCGGTGTTGATGCCCGCCCCGACCCTGACCTCCCTCGGCCAGCCGTCTACACCTGTCCTGAGAGCAGGATTGAGTTTGGTGAATGTCCCTGTTGTTGTGTGCTCGTGGATGTTGGTGAAGATGTCGGTCAGGGTCTCGTCTATCGCCTCCAACCCGCCCCGGACGTGAAACAGCGCCCCCTTCCAGACCCAACCCTTGTTGTTGGCGGGGAGCCTGTCCACCTCCTCAAAGGCGACCGGCACGACCCGTTTCCCACCGACCCTCATGCCGTGCTCCCATCTTCTCACCTCTTTCGGCGTGGAGGTGTTGAGCACCGTCTTGAGGACATACTCGTCGGCGTACTCCAGGACCTCAATCTCTTCAGTTTTCTTATCCCTGGCGTCCAGGATTTCCCCGAACTCCGCCTCCACGTCGTCACGGTACATCTTCTTGACCCAGACGCACTTGCTCAGCTCTCTTCCCCTCTTAAACGTAGGGAAGAATGAGTCGGCGGGGATATGCTGCCAGACTATCGGGAAGTTGTCACGCTTGAACGCCTCCACCGCCTTGTCTTTTTCCTTGTAGGTCTCGGCGTCCCCGGCCTCATTCATCTCGTCTACGAGTTTCTTCAGCTCCTCGTCGCCCCAGAGTTTGGGGTCTTGGACAGGGCCGAGGGAGGCGCAGCGACCGAAAATCCTTAAGTCCTGAGTGGCGGGATCGGTCACGGGGTCTTCTTCCTCCATAACGTGCATCGAGCCGTCGATAAACGCCTCCAGCTTCTCGGCGTGCTCATCGTTCCCCCTGGATGTAACGTGGGCGCGCTTCTCGCCGGAGAGGACGTTGGTGTCCTGGTCCACGGTGAGGCCCGCGAGACCAGCCTTGACCCGCTCCACCCGCGTCCCCGCCTTGTCCGGCGGGCGGGCGGAGATGAGGTTCTCCTGGAGGTACATGTCCAGCATCCAGGAGTCGAGTTGGGGCTGACTGCCACGGGTCTTCTGGCGATCGTAATACGCCTTGATTTCGGTAGCGTCGGGCTCTGTCATACGCCTGCCCTCATTGTCCGTCCGAACCATGAAACAGCGGTTGGGTGATACTCGTAGCTCGGCAGGTCAATCTCAGATAAACCATAGCATATATCATCGAAGGCGTGATCGAGGGAACCCGGCTCCCATCTATCTACTTGGTACTCCCCCAACTTTAGTTCAGCGAAGGCCAGGTTCTGTATCTCACTGATGGCGTTGGGGCAGTTGCGGGAGATGTGGAACCTTATGTGGCCGTCCGTGCCGGGGGCCAGGCGGGTTCTGAGAAGCCGCACTCTCTCCTCAAACCGTTTGGCCGGAGGGCGGGCGCGCTGGATTCTCACGCAGTACTTCCGCCTCATGTCTTCCAGTTCTTTGTCCGACCGCGAAGGGTCACAGATTACAAGGGGGATGTTCCATTCACCGGCGGCGGCGATCCAGTCGTAATCGGTCATATTACGTTTGTAGAACTCGCGGGTGATCCACACGTCGCTATTAGTATCGAGTCTGATCTCGTGCATGGAGGTGGGGGAGGTAGCGCCAAAGTCCAGCCCCGCAAGGGTGCGCTTGAACACCGTCCCCGGAGGGGGTTCACCGATGTGCGCCTCCGTGAAGTCCTCGAAGGCGATCCCCTCCAAGGCCACGTCCATCCCACGCAGCATCTGGTCAGCCAGGCGGGAGTTGCCGTACAGTTCATGCCACATCGCCCTCGTTTCTTTATCCAGGTTATAGTTGTCGTCTGTCTCGGCGCGGAACTTAGGGTAGTGCTCGGCAGTCAAAGGCTCTCGCGTTATGGGACTGACGTTCTCCGTCCAAATCCTCTTAATCCAAGGACGGATGCGCTCCGGCGTCGTCGCCACGAATAGTTGCTGGGGTGTTTCGGGGGCGCGGACGGATGGCAGCATCGCCATGAAAACGGGAAACTGGTCCCCTTCCTTTATCTCATCCATCGCCCCGAAACCATAGGTCGGCCCCTCGAACTTTCCCGCCTGGTCGGCTGTCGCCGGCCGCAAATCGATCACCGAAGCATTGGCGAAGGCGATCTCGGACGGCACACCGTCATGGAAGATGCGCCAACCCCAGCCGTTTATGCCCTTGAACTGCTTCTCCCAGACCGGGACTAGATTTCGGCGGATCATGTCGAACGTCGGCTCTGTAAGTACGCCCCGAATGCCGGGGTACTTCAGGCAGAGGTTGTAAGCCTTGAGGCAGAGCGCCCACGTCTTGCCTGCTCCACGTCCCCCAATGAGGGCGGGGAACCTCTTCTCCGAGAGATAGAAGTCCGTCTGGGCCCCCTTCATCAGGCCCAGGGGCTTGATGCGCTCAGCGACTACCACGGAGGCGCCTAACCTTTCTTATCGCCGAACGGGGGATGGCTTCCTGGCAGCCGTAAGGGCGCGTGGAGTTGGGGTCATGGTCGTATGCCTGGAGAAGAACAATCCCACCCTCGTCATCCTGTAGGACATAACCCACACTCGTCATCGGTTCTTTCACCGGCAGCGCTATGACATCCTCATTCCAGCCATGCCTCCCTACGGAGTCCTCCCACGTCACCTCCGCTATCTTCCCTGTAGGGTCAGCCACAGACCCGAAACTCCACCTTGGTCACGGAAACCGGTTCCCCTCCACTAATCGCCGATTCTGGTCCGTTCCGTCATCGCATCCAGGCGGTCGGCGGCGTCCGCCAACGTGAGGTAAGCGCGTACCCAGCGAGGGTTCGTTCCTTTTAGCTCCGCCATAGCCGCAGCGCGTTCCCTAAGATCGATTAGCTCTGCTCTTGCAAACGGCTTAGCTTCCCGCATTCGATTCTCCTTTCCGTCAGGCCACTCAGGAGAAAGATACTCTGATACTGTGGCCGCGCCTACGGTGTACATTTTCGCCCCTTGTAGGCCTCCGCGCTCGTCTGATTGGAGCCGAAACTAACCCCAATAATAGCAGGCAACGACAACCCCCAGCCCCGCGCCGGCTTGTTCGCGCAAGTCCCGCAAGGACCATCATCCGGCCGCACTGTGCATTCCTTGAATCGATACAGCCCCAACGGTCCATTGAGCCGGGGTCGGAATATCGCTATCTTCATGGCCGCCTCCTGGGGGCTCGCAGAACCCCCGAAATACTCATTTGACCTTATAGAACCGTGTCTAGAACCATATAACCTTCTTCGGGTCAGTCACCCACGCAAACATCACCGCCCACCTTAAACAACACAGGTCAGGCGCTACCCGTACCCGCCGATAAGAACGATACTCTGATACCGCCGCCGTGCCTATGGTGTACATCTTCGCCCCCTGTAACATTTCCAGCAATCTGTTCCCTTAGGACGCTTGGGTCGGCCACACGCGCAGAGGTTTGCAATCTTGGTTTGCAAATTGGGCTGGTTTGCAATCTTCGTATCTGAAGGGTTTGCAGAAACGGTTTGCAGGTTTGCAGAATCCCACTTCCCCGCAAACCAAGGCGTCGCCATCTTTACCTCCCGCCTCTCCCACGCTTCTCTTTTCTCTTCCCCTCTACACACACAGCCCCAACCCTGATGCTTCCCACAACCGTAACACCCCTGATTGTACGTGGGCTGCCGACACATCCCCTCTATGTCTATCCCCCGTCTTACCGCCTCACGAGCTAACTCTAACGCGCCGGGCCTCACCAAGTCCTCTAACATCTTTTTCTACCTCCAAATCGCGGAATGGAAGGCCATACGGCTAGAACCTGAACGCGAGAACGGAAACCCGTCGCTATAGGGGCCGCCGATAGGGCTATAGAGCTGAAAAGGGACGCTTGGTTCGCACTATTGCTCTTATGGAGTATCTGCCGCATCGTTACCGTCACTGAGCCCCTATCTGAGAAAAGGGGACGCTCATGCAAACCTACCCACGTCTAGCCCGCAGTTCCGCCCAGCCTGACACCCGCGCATCCTCCATCCGCACCATGCCAACGGGTGCCTTTTGCTTCCTGGGTGGACGCCGGTTTACCATTTCCCTCAACCTGCGGTATCTCAGCGATTACCGGCCCCATAATAGTCTCTGTCCCATCGATAGTGGTGAAGGCTAGTGTCACTCCATTGAGGATCAGGGAGGCCCTGTGCAGTCCCTGGGAGGACCAGTGGACGCGGGCTATGACTTGATGTAGTCCCTTAGACATCCTTCACTTCACCTTCGATATATTTCACGTGCCCATCTCAAATCAGTGACGGCCTCAACCCCTTATCCGTCTTGCGCCTCCCCGCCAGACTTCTCCGAAGAGCCGTCTGTTAAGCGTATACCGTTGGCGCTTACCTCAGATGATTCACCCTCAATGTATTCCTTAGCCTTATCGATAACGTCCTCTGGACGCTCACAGTTCAGAACAATCATAACTTGGGTGAGGTTCTGGGGTTGGGATGTGTCTGTGGATTTCAGAAGTTTGTCTGTGCCGGTGCCGGCGATGATGTTGAGTGTTTGGAGGTTCTTCAGCGCCAGTTGTCTTGATTCGTCTTGCTCTATGAGGTCGAGGCCGTCCTGGATCAGGTCAAGGCTCTGGTCTACTCTCCGGGTCCACTTGTCCAGGATGGGCTTGTTTCCGTTCGCCACTTCCCTGGCGCGTTCAACCCAGCGAATGCCTGTACGCACAGGGACGCCCACCAGGCGCGACGCCTCAGAGGCGGAGTGTCCCTCGTGGGTTAGGGCCAGCACCTGCGCCACAGCGTCATCTGGTGCGTGCTGTGGCGCTTGTGTGGCGCTCATACTCCTCCGCTCAGCATAGTTACGTTGCCATATGTCCAATCGATCTCCGTGGTGGAAGCTGTGGCGCTGGTTATAATCTCAGGTGGCAAGTGCCTTGGGCCCCTCAGGCAACGCCGGCAAGCAGGCCCTGTCCTTGCGCCCTCCAAGGGTACGCCCACGGGGAGACCACAGGCTGTCCGCTCCCTGGGCTCATCGAAGCCCGGCCCGGTCATCTGCGCCTCGTGGAAGAGAGCGCCGGGCTTGAGCTGTACCCACCGGAACGACGCGACAACCTGTAGACTCATCGCCTATCCAGTTTAGCGTAGGCGAAACGCCGCTTCTTCGACTGTTCCTCTTCGGTCGGGGTCCGGCGAATAAGCGTCATCCCGGACGTATATCGCTCGCCGCAGTTGAGACAGTGATAGGGCGCGAGCCCCAGCGTGTCATCCCACAAACAGCCGGCACAGCGGGGACAGTTTGTGACAGTCACAAAAGCGTCCACCTTGCGCTAGATTATACGCCCCCGGCCTGAGCCTGACTAGACCCTACCCGCTACCGTGTAATATCACAAATCGTCCATTAACACTATTGACAACATCAACAGTAGGGTGTATCTTGAACCTGTCGAACAGGAATAGCAGGAGGAACAGAAATGGGATACACGCACTACATGTACCTGAACCGCGCAGGCCCGCAAGGACAATGGAGCGAGGCTTTCATGGCAGCCTCCCAAATCATTAAGGCATCGCCGGTGCCACTAGGAGACGGATTTGGAGAGGGCGACAGCCCACTTTACAGCGATGACGGCATCTGGGCAAATGGCGTCGGCGAGGACGGACACGAAACACTAGAAGTGCCCGCGACACTCGCTCAATTGGAGCGCCAACCGTACCTTAGTGGGGACCGCACGTTCGGCGACCAATCGCACTTCATGTTCTGCAAGACAGCCCACAAGCCCTATGACGTGGTAGTTACGGCTGTCTATGCGACACTGAGAGCCATTGCTGGCCCTGAGTGCGTAGACGTGACCTCTGACGGTGAGCCAGAGGAGTGGCAAGAGGGCTGCAAGTTGGCAAGCGAAGTTCTAGGCCGCGATGTGCCGATTCCCATAACGGAGAGTTAGCCGAAACGCCCTCCGGGGCGTCCGGCGGGGATGGCCGCCCGCCGCTGATGTGGCAGGCCAAGATAGGAGGACGGAATGAGACTGACCGGGAAGCGCCTCAACCCTGCCCTGCGCCGCGAGCTGACAGCAGCCGCAAAGGAGGCGCTGTCAGCCGCTCGCGCCCGCGCCGACCAAGCCGAGCGCGAATTCGCCCAAGCCACCATCGACATAGCCGACGAGATGGCCAAGGTCAAGCGCCTGCGCGCCGCGTTCGAGCAATACCTTAATTCCCATTGCGAATACCAATGCGAACAGCGGTCTTACGGCTGTTTGTGCGGCAGGATGACCGAAGCACGGCGCGTCCTTAGGGAGACAGCATTACCTATGGTGCAAAGAACAATTCAGCCAATCGAGGTCAGCGTCCGGCTCAAGGTTCGGGCTGATCGACTACTAGACGACAAAGCCAAAACCGTGGCCTTGCGGTGGCTTGACCGTAACGCACGGCGTAATCATCGCTTTGCGAATCGTCCGAGTCTTCTTGTCCAGATAGACCGCGATCCCTCACTTCGACAATCGTTCCTTAGGGCGCTTGTTTACACTGTGCCTGATGATAGCCCACCGTGGCTTGCTGATGCCGTCGTTGATGGCGAAACCATCCACAGCTTCGAGTTCGGCGCGGAAGCGTAATTGAACAGGAGTAGCAGGAGGAAACAAGAAGATGGGAACAAGATGCCTGACAGTGTTCAAAGAGGAGGACGACACAGAAATCGCCGTGCTCTACCGCCAAATGGACGGCTACCCAGATGGTCACGGACAGGAACTAACAGACTTCCTTAAGGATCATCATATCTCCAATGGCATTGGCCCCAACGAAACTGACGCTGACTTCAATGGAATGAACTGCTTGGCCGCTTCTGTCATTGCCCATTTCAAGAATGGGATTGGGATGTTCTACCTCTACCCAGCCGGCACACGCGACTGTGGGGAAGAGTTCATCTACACCGTTACCAACAAGGGCGGTATCCCCCATGTCGAGGTGTCGTCATGACCGCCCGCGAGGCTTGGCTGATTACCCTCATCATGGTCATCGTCCTCGGCCTGGGGCTGGCCGCCGCCGGCGTCATTAGCGAACTTGTGGCCCCGGAGATACAGACCCAGATCGGCGACGCCTGGAGTCAGACGCCGAGATAGGAGAACGAAATGAGCAAGCACACCGCAACCCTCAACTTCCAGCAGATGTACACGGATTCCGTGAAGGATCGAGCCCGCCTCCAGGCCAAGAACCGCAACCTGCTGACGGCGCTGGAGGAGCTGCTGGAAGCGTATCAAGAGTGCCTGGAGTTTGCCCTGGAATATGGGGGTGCGACCGGTTCCCATCTGAACGACACGGGCGCCGCCGTATCCGCGAAAGGAGGGACGGAATGACTGAAACAATCAGCTACAAGCTCACGGACCACAACGGTCGCACCCACGACGATACCCAGTGGGGCGAGAACGTCCGGCATGAAGCCACCGGCAAGGGTATGAAAGCCTGCACGGACGGCGTTATCCACTCCTACGCCTCGCCCTACCTGGCGGCGTTAATGAACCCCATACACGCCAATTTTTCCCGGCCTATCCTCTGGCATTTCCGGGAAGAGGGCGAATGGTACACCAACGGCCTCAAGCGCCATGGCAAGGCGGGGACGACCCTGCGCCGGGCGCGACTACCCCACTTTACACCACGTCAACGAGTCGCCTTCTCCATCTATGTCGCTCAGGCGGCGCTCGCCGCCCAGAGCGTTAGGATTCCGGTGTGGGAGAAGTGGTCTACTGACTACCTCGCAGGCAAGATAGTGAAATCAGAGGCGGCGGCGGCGGCGTGGACGGCGGCGGTGGCGGCGGGGACGGCGGGCGCGGGGGCGGGGCCTCTATGGACATACGGG
>Ga0209341_10001012_pt1 | contig 28348 bp, 24 predicted proteins | sample RifCSP13_2_FD_184020 | JGI IMG/M metagenome (GOLD analysis project Ga0209341, IMG submission 184020) | Soil microbial communities from Rifle, Colorado - Rifle CSP2_sed 13_2 (SPAdes) (version 2) | ecosystem: Environmental > Terrestrial > Deep subsurface > Rock core/Sediment | place: Rifle... | reverse complement strand
AGACGGGGGTCGAACCCGCGACATTCAGCTTGGAAGGCTGACGCTCTGCCAACTGAGCTACTCCCGCTCGATTCGTGCTCAACCAGAGCGGATAACTGTCATCCGCCTTGACCGGACCGCCTCCAGAGAGGATAATTCTCTGACTTTCGTGCTTGCGACAGCGTCAAAGCATACGCTGCGCGCTCGCGCCGAACGTGAGCAGAGAGGCAGCCTTTCCGGATGGTCCGAACGTCTCGCACGGCCCGTATCGTAGCCGAAGATCGCTCTGTTGCGACCGGGCTGACGGTCGACGGCGCGATCAGCTCCTACCACCTCAGCCTGCGAGCCGGCAACAAGAGCCCGGCGACGATCAAGACCTACCTCGCGGCGCTGGCGTCGTTCAGCCGGTTCCTGGCCGAACGCGGCATGCCGCGAGTCCTGCGGGCGATCCGCCGGGAACACGTCGAGTCGTTCATCGTCGCCCTCCAGGACGCGGGGCAACGGCCTGCCACCGTGTCGGTCGCGTACCGCAGCCTCCAGCCATTCTTCAAATGGGCACTCGGCGAGAACGAGATCGAGACCTCGCCGATGGAGCGGATGCGCCCGCCGATCGTGCCCGAGGAGCCGCCGGCCGTCCTCCGCGAGGCCGAGCTCAAGGCGATCTTCGACGCCTGCTCGGGCCCGAGCTTCGAGGATCGCCGCGACACCGCGATCGTCCGGCTGTTGCTGGATACCGGAATGCGCCGCGCCGAGTTGGCCGGGCTGAAGGTCGACGACGTCGACCTCGACCAGCAGGTCGCGATCGTCATGGGCAAGGGCCGTCGTCCGCGTGCCTGTCCGTTCGGCAGCAAGGCTGCCCAGGCGCTCGACCGCTATCTGCGCGTCAGGATCACCCATCCATTCGCGGAGCGACCGGAGCTCTGGCTCGCGCCGCGGGGTGCCCTGACGGATAGCGGCGTTCTCCAGATCCTTCGACGTCGCGGCGACCAGGCCGGGATCGCGAAGCTCCACCCGCACCAGTTCCGCCACACGTACGCCCACATGTGGCTGTCCGACGGCGGCAACGAGGGCGACCTCATGCGCCTCGCCGGCTGGAAGAGCCGCCAGATGCTCAGCCGCTACGGCGCATCGGCGGCCGACGAGCGAGCCCGCGAGGCCTACCGGAAGCGCAGCCCGGGAGATCGGATATGACAAGGAGCGAGACGACCCTCCCAGACATCGCGTGTGAGCCTGGCGGAGTACTCCTCATCGGGATCAACCCTGCCCCGGACTCGGTCGCAGCCGGCCGTTACTACCAGGGCCGACACGGTCGTCGGCTATGGGCTCGTCTCCAAGGGCTCGGCCTCCTCGAGGGAGCGGAACCAGGCCAAGAGGACGACGCTTTTCGTCGGGCGGGCAACGGCCTCACTGACTTGGTGAAGCGGCCATCGCGCTCCGCCGCGGACCTAACGCGCGACGAACTCACGGCAGGCGTCGGCCGCCTGCGGGACAAGATCCGAGCCTGGCGGCCAGGTCTGATCCTCTTTGCGTATCGACCGCCCGCCGAAGCGGTGCTCGCCGACAAGACGATTGAGCCTGGTCGCGGGCCCGACTTCGAGGGTGTTCCGACCTTCCTTCTCACGAGCCCGTACGCTCGCCGGGAGTTGGCCCATCAGGTCGACGGACAGCTTCGGGCAGCGCTTACTCGCCTCGCACGCACACCGCGAGCAAGCGCTGATGACCACGTCCTTCCAGGAGCTCGACGACGCCTAGCACCACACGCGAGGCCGCGCGAGGGACGACGGGCCTGATAAGTAGCTACTAGCAGATCTCAAGTTAGTAGCCAAGTTCGGGCGGATGTACTAAACTGGCAGCCGTTAGTGGGCCGCTAGGACCTAGAGACGCATGAAGCCGCCCTTGCCCCCGCCCTCGATCGACAGCCTCATCGGTAAAGCGACGGCCAACGGGGATGAGCGCCTGAGGGCCATCCTCACGGCCGGCATTCGACCGACGGTGGACGGCAAGTACCGCCACTGGGACACGCTCCGCCAGCTGACCCCGCCCGCCGACTTGACGAGGGAGGAATGGTGGCTCGGGATCAAGCTCGCCCGCGGCAACATCTGGCACGAGCTGCCGCTCACGGATCCGGAGGGCAACAGCTTCGGTTACTGCATGCCGGACCCGGCCTACGAGATGACCCATCTCGTCGACCGGCAGGCGAGCGGCGAGATCGCGGTCAGCGAGGTCGTAACCAGCCCGGAGATGCGGAACCGGTACCTCGTCAGCTCCCTGATCGAGGAGGCGATCACGTCGAGCCAACTCGAAGGTGCCAGCACGAGCCGGGCCGTCGCGAAGGAAATGCTCCGCTCGGGGCGGCCGCCACGGGACCGGAGCGAGCGAATGATCGTCAACAACTACCGGGCCATGAATACCGTCCGCAGCTGGAAGGACGAGCGGCTCACGCCCGACCGCGTTCTCCAGCTCCATCGGATCGTCACCGACGGGACGTTGGATAACCCGGATGCCGCCGGCCGGCTCCAGCGGCCCGACGAAGAACGCGTCCGGGTCTTCGATCGGGCGACTGGCGAACTCCGCCACACGCCCCCGCCCGCCGAGCAGCTACCAGAGCGGCTGGAGGCGATGTGCGCGTTCGCCAACGACCAGCCGACGGAAGGGTTCCTCCACCCGGTACTCCGGTCGATCCTGCTCCATCTCTGGCTCGCCTACGACCATCCCTTCGAGGACGGCAACGGCCGGACCGCTCGGGCCATCTTCTACTGGTCGATGCTCAAGCACGGGTACTGGCTTACCGAGTTCCTGTCAATCTCGACGATCCTCAACCGCGCCCCAGGCCAGTACGGTCGCGCCTTCCTCTACACGGAGACCGACGGCCTCGACACGACGTACTTCGTCCTCAACCAGCTGAAGGTCATCTGCCGGGCGATCGACGAGCTCCACGCCTACCTTGCCCGCAAGGCTCGCCAGGTCCGCGAGACGGAGAAGCTGCTACGCCAAGCCGACCTCAATCATCGCCAGATCGCGCTCCTCAGCCATGCTCTGCGCCACCCCGATGCCGAGTACACGTTCCGCTCACACCAGACGAGCCACGGGGTCGTCTATCAGTCGGCCCGGACCGACCTGCTGGATCTTGAGCGACGTGGGCTGCTCGAGCGGCGGACCGTCGGGCAGCGGTTCGTGTTCCGCCCTGTCTCCGACCTCGCTGACCGACTGGCTGGTCGCTGACGCTGCCATCGTCGCCCGTTCTGCTCCCGGTCCGCACGGTCGCACGCCGAGCTGACCCTACCAATCACATACTAATAGCTCCTAGATTAGTAGAGTCCGGCGAGCTCTCGAGGTCGCGGGTGGCTCGGGCGAGTCGCAAACGGGGCGATCTGAACTCGATTCGGCCTGGAACGGTGGGTGGTGTTGGCGACACGGAGCCGGGCGCGAAGCCCAGCAGTTCGAACGCCCGGTCCTGCCGTGAAGTGGGGGTGCTGAGCTTGCTGAAGACCGCCCGCTCGTCGAGGCCAAGCAGCGCGCAGCGGTTGAGGGCGAGGACCCCAGCGACGGCCGGTCAGCCTAGCGGCTGCGGTTCCAGGGGTCGCCGCTCGGGTCGCGCCGGGGCCAGCCGGCCGGCTGCTGGGCCGGCTTCGGCTCGACGAGCCTGCCGAGCGGATCCGACCCTGGGCCGGCCGCCGCCGCGACCGGTTCGGATGACGTGCCCGCCTGGGCCGACACGACATCGACCGAGCGCGTGACCGGCTCGTCGGCGGCACCCGCCGCGATCGACGCGGGCCACGTCAGGGCAGGGTCGGGGTCGGACTGGGGCACCATCACGCCGACGACCGCCGCATCGGCGGGTTCGCTGCTCACGGAATCGACCGCGCCTTCGGCCGTCTCTCCGGCCGCCGTTGCTGAATCGGTCGCGGTCGGCTTTGCAGCCGCCTCGGAGACGGCCTCCAGGGATGGGAAGGCCGGCCGCTGAGCGGCCCGTCGGGCGATGCTGACCAGGTCGGTCTCCGCCTCGAGGTCGCCGAAGAAGGATTCGATCTCGGCCTGATAGGTCGCTACGGCGCTCTCGACCGCCTCGATCTCGGCGTCGACACGGGAGCGGTGCTCGGCGAGGCTCGCCTCCAGGTCCTCGTTGAGGGCCGCGACGCGGTGCTCGCGCTCCTGCTCGATGCGCTTGGTCTCGGACTCGACCCAGACGTCGATCGCCTTGATGTCCTCGTCGGCGAGCTCCCGCATCCGATCAGCCTCCGAGGCCCGTCGGGCCCCGATGCCGTCGACGTGGGCCTGACGGCGGCGCTGTGTGTCCTCCGCGATCCGGGCCCGCTCGACCTCGGCGGTCGCGCGGATCGTCCGGACCAGCTCCGCCAGGAATGCGTCCCGATCGTCACCGTCGACCAGTTCGGCAGATGTCGCGGCGGCCTCCGAGGATGTCGCCGCGTCGTCGGCGATGATCTCTGCCGCCGGGCTCTCGCCGATCAGCGTGGTGGCGTCCACGGCGTCGGCGGCCGCTTCGCGATCACCGATCGCGGTCTCTGCGGTGGTGGGCTCGGCACCGTCGTTCGCGATCGATACCTCCGCGGCGTCCGTGGTCGCCTTGATGGTCGCCTCGGTGGCCGCCCCCGTCGTCGCGTCGCCGACGCCGTCGGCGTACGTCCCGTTGGCGCTCGGTGACCCGGCCATTCCGGATCCGGCGTCCGGCTGCCCCGAACCGAAACCCGGCCAGTGCTTGGACATCTCAGGACCCCCAGTGTCCCCGCCGCCGGCGACGCATCCCGGAACGACGCTCCCTCGAACGGGGCGCCGATGGTACCGCCGGCGTTGCGCCGCGGCAACCCTCTTGCCGTCACCGCTGCCGATCGGCCTGCCTGGCTGGCACAACGTTTGTGGCGATTGCTGTGGACGTCCCGTGGGTCGACTGACGATGAGCCCTGTGTGTCGTCGGTTGCTACTCAACGACGCGAGGATGACGCGGTGGCCGTTCCGTTTCTCGGCCTACCCGCTGTTACACCACTGTGGGGACTCAACCTCCGCGCCGATCCGATCCTGTGCCGGCGACTCTGCGTTGGCCGCGCTTGGCCGCATGTTCAGGGCTCGGCGACCTCGATCGTGCCCACCATGCCGGGGTGGTATCGGCACAGGTAGGGGTAGCTGCCGGCCGTGTCGAAGCGACGCTCGAATGCCTGCCCGGGTGCGAGGTTGCCGGAGTCCCACGACCCGTCGGTCGCCGAGACCGTGTGCGGCAGCGCGTCATCGTTGAACCAGCGGACGGTGTCACCGACGGCAATCGTCAGGTTCGAGGGCTCGAACCGCGAGCCGGCCATCCGTACAGACGTCCCGACCGGGGCCGTCGGGCCTGCTCCGATGCCCATCATTCCACCCGGGCCCATCATCCCGCCCCGACCCCGGCCCGGGTCCGAGCCCCAGCCCGAGCCCCAGCCCGAACTCCAGCCGGTCGGCGCGAGGGCACTGCCGAGGATCCAGGCCAGGAACGCGCCAAGGATGAGCAGCAGCCCGAGCAGGCCCGCGCGGTCCGCGCTGCGTGGCCGCTCGGTCAACCCGAGGACGTTCCGCATCTCCTCGAACTGGGCGGCATCGACCTCCCCGCGAGCGAAACGTACGCTAAGGGCCGTCATCGCGTCGTCGCCGGGCCCGCCGCCGGCTCGCTGGATCGCCCAGACGACGACGAGCACGACGCCAACCATGAAGGCGAGCCCGGCAAGCATCCAGAGCCAGTCGACCGAGCCGCCACCCCAGGCCATCATCCCGCCACCTCCGCAGGGATCCGGGCCGTGGCCGCCCAGCGCTCGCCGAGCGTGTCGGGATCCTCGCCGGGGCCGGTCACGACGACCTCGCCGACCTCGTCGGGCCGGGCGTCGCCGCGCCGGATGAGGTAGCCGTGGTGGATCTCGGCGGGTCCGGCGCTGAACATCGCCGATGCCGTGCAGTAGCGCGTCGCCGAGAGCTCGATCGCCCGCCGGACCGCGGCGACGTCGAGTGTCGCACCCTCGAGCTCGTGGACGATGTCGATCCGCTCGTAGACGTGAGGATGCCGATCCTCGCGCTGGTCGCCGGTCACTGACACCTCGTACGAGCCGAATTCCTGACGCTTCTTGGTCAGGATCGAGGCGACATCGAGGGCCGTGCACCCCGCCTGGGCGGCCAGGAGCAGCTCCGCCGGCCGCGGGGCGCTGTCGCCCTCCGCGTCGTCGATGGCGAGCGTGTGGCCGCTGCCGGTCGTGATCGCGTAGCGCATCCCGGCTTCATGCCGGGCGCGAGCGGACTTGATCATTGTCATCACCTCCTCAGAATGGGCCGGGCCGACAGCCCCGGCGACGCCGCCGACGGCCTGACCGGCATCGAGATCGGCCCGTCCCCGGTCAGACCTCGGCGGCCTCGAGGAAGGCGCGGGTCTTGGCGATGGCGTCCTCGATGGCCGCCGCGAGGCGCGGACCGGTCGGGGTGCCGACGAGCGGCGTCACCCGGTGCGCGCCGATCGTCTCGATCCAGTCGGGCTCGATGCCGGACGCGGTCAGGACGACGGGGACGTTGGGGTGGATGTCGCGGAGGCCCTCGATGAGCCGCTGGGCGCCATCGGGCTCTCCCGTCACCCAGGCGTCGTAGACGAGGACATCGGCCTCGTCGGCCAGGGTGCAGGGCCGGCCGGCCAGGATCGGGCAGTGGGCCCCGATGGGACCGAGGCACTCGACGACGTCGTAGCCGCGCCGGCGCAGCGAGTCGACCTCCTCGTCGGCGAGATCGATGTCGTGATTGACGACCAGGACTCGAGTCATTGGGACACCTCCGGAGTCGATGACCCAGCATTCGGCCGGCCGGGACCACCGGGCAGTGCCGGGCGGCCCCTTCCCGCCGGGCCACGGGTCCCGAGTGGCGGCCGGTGGTCAGCGAGGCCGGCCGCCTGCCGCTGGGCCGCTTGCCTCAGCGCGCGTCCTGGCTCGAGGTCGCCGCCGGAGCCTCATGGACGGCGGAGGCGCCGACCCGGGTCTGACCGACCCACAGCGTCGCCGGCGTCGCCCAGTAGTCCGCGATGGCCTCGAGGCGCCCGGCGAAGCTCGACCTCGCCCGCTCGAAGGCATGCCAGGCGTTGTCCTCCGGCTCGAGGTCGTAGCCCGCCTCACCCAGGCGGCGATAGACCTCGTCGAACTGGTCGCGGTCGACGCGCGAACCGTCGCCGGCCAGGCCCAGGTTGTTGCTGATGTCCTCGACGAGGTGGGCGCCGACGCGTTTCGTGATCTCGGCCTGGCCCCGTGGCACGCCCCGGATCGTGGTGAGCACGAGCGCCGCGGCATCGAGGATCGCGCCGAGGGCGCTGATCCACGACGTCTCGTCATGGCTCGACCGGAAGTAGCCGAGGAGCGGATAGGCGACATGCGTGTCGAGGACCTCGGCCGTCCAGCGCTCCCAGTCGGCGAAGAGCGCCGGCAGCTCGTCAACGAGGCCGAGCCGCGCCTGGGTCTCGAGGAGGGCGACCGCGGACGGCGGTGCCTTGGCCCGGGCCGAAAGGCTGACGACGAGAATCTCCCGCCGCTGATACGAGCCGTAGAGCGAGAAGAGGAAGGTGATGACGAGGGCGACCAGGCCGAGGCCGGCGACCGCCGCCGTGAGCACGACCAGCCGCGAGACGGCGCCGCCGGCGATGATGTCGCCATAGCCGATGGTCAGGACGGACGTCCCGGCGAAGTAAATCGCCGTGCCGAGGTCGTCGGGGCTCGGCCGCAGCTCGGCTCGCAGGGCGAAGAGAATCAGCCCGTAGCCGATGACGATTACGGCCAGCCAGAGGACGAGCAGCAGGATCGCGGCGGCCGGCGCATAGAGGCCGAGGAGCTGGTCGCGGTCGATCCCGGTCCGGGTCCGGGTTGCCACGGCCCGCCAGGCCCGCCAGGCCGGCGGCACGACGTAGCGAGCGAGCCGGAGCCGCGAGGGCGACGGCCGCGGGACGACGATCGTCTGGAACACGTCCCACAGGACGAGTCCCAGGCCGCCGACGCCGGCGAGGCCGATCGCGATGTCCACGGCGCGCATCATCGCATCCGCGCCCTGGCGATCCCTCTGGTGCCGCCCGATCCGTCAACGAGGTGGGCCGCCCCGTGGAGGCCGCCCCGGCCCGGCCGTACCATTCCGGCTCGTGGGACCAGCCCTGGCCGACCGCGACCCGCGTTCCGTCGTCGTCGGTCTCGCCGCGCTCGTCGGGCTGGCCGGGATCGTCGCCGGCACCGTCCTCCTGGGCCCGACGGACCTCGGCTTCGACCGGGCCGCCGCGATCGCCGCCCTTGTCGCCTTGATCCCGACAACCGTCCCGATCGCGGTCATCGTCCTGTCCGCCTCGGCCGTGGACATCGGGGCCGGGATCGCCCTGGCGCGTGCCGTCCGTGGCCGACCCTTCGAGGGCCTGGACGAGGCGCTCCTCGAGGGATTCGTCGCGGCCGTCATCAAGGACGCGGTCCTTCTCGGCGTCCTCGCCGGCGTCGGGCTGTTCAGCCAACCCGTCCTCGCGCTCGTCAACGGCGCCATCATCGGCGCGGTAGCCCTCCGGCTGCGACCGGTCCTCGGCCCGGGCGCCGTGCCTCGCCCCGGCCCGGTGACCCCGTTCGCAATCCTGGTCGTCGCGGCCTGGGCGGCCCCGATCCTGCTCCAGCTCGCCTCGCCGGTCGTGCCGTTCATGGACATCCTGCCCAACCACGTCGCCCCGGCCGAGCACCTCCGGACGTTCGGCACGCTGAGCCATCTCACCGACACCCAGTCGCCGATCTACGGGCCGTCACGGGTCTTCCTCGGCTACACGGCCCTGCTCGGCTCGATCACGACCCTCGCCGGCCTGCCGGCCGGGGCCGTCCTTTCCGGCTTCATCCTGCCCTCGACCCTCCTCGTCGCGGTGGCCGTGCATCGGCTCGCGACGGTGCTCGGCGGGCGCGACGCCGCCGGCTGGGCGCTCCTGACGTTCGCGATGACGACGTCGCTGGCCCGCCTCGGCGATGCCCGGGCGACGGTCGTCGTGCTGCCGCTCGCGGCCTGGGCGTTGGTCGTCGTCGCCGAGCGGCTGGCAGCCGCAGAACCAGGCGAACCGGCCGCCCCCTCGCAGGCCGGCTTGCGGGCCACCCATCGTCGTGGGCCCGCGCTCGCCGATGGCGTCTCCGTCGGCCTCGGCCTGGGCGCCGCGATCCTCGTCCACCCGGTGATCGGGTTCCTCGCCGCCGTGACGGTGGGGATCGTCGTCCTGGCCCGTCCCGAGCGGGCGTCGCGGCTCGTCGTGCCGGCCCTCGGAACCGCCGCGGTCGTTGCGCTGCCACAGGCGGCGACGACGGCCGGCGTCGTCCTGCCGACGATCGCCCTGGCGATCGCCGTGGCCCTCGCCATGGCGGCCGGGACCGCGCTCGTCCGCGTCACCCCCGTCCGCGTCGCCCTTGTCGGGGTTGGTCGGCTCGGCGCCGTCGTGGCCGGTCTCCTCGCGGTCGTCCTCGCCGGCGCGGTCGTGCGATCGGCGGTCGCCGGCGCGACGCCCCTCCTCAGCGTCGTCGAGGTCGGCGGCCTGGCGGCCGCCATGGCTGTCGCGCTGCGGGCCCCCGCGAGCCGCTCGCTCGTCCTGTGGGCCGCCCTCGCCGCCGGCTTCGGGGTCGCCGCAGCGTCCCAGCTCGTGCCGATCGAGGGGAGCGGCCTGCTCGGCGATGCCCTCCGGTTCGAGCTCCCCAAGACCCTCCAGTACTGGGTCCCGGTCTTCGTCGCGATCCTCGCGGCGGGCGGCCTGGCCGCGCTCGTGGACTCGGGCCGGCTGCCACTCGTCGCGCGCGCCGTCGCGGTCGCGGCGTTCGTGGCCACCGCCGCCCTGCCCATCCGGCCGAAGCCGATCGATGCCTTCCACCTCGGCGAGCATCGCCTGAGCGAGACGCTCTCGATCGCCATGCGCTGGGTCCAGCGGGGCTTCTGGTCCGGATTCCCGGACAGCCGCTACGTCGTCGACGCGCCGCGGCAGGAGCTCCTCGACGCCGTCCGGGACGAGATCGGGGCCGGACGGCTCGGGCCGGACACGCCGGTCCTCCATGTCGCGGCCTCGTTCCAGATGTGGATCGCGACGCCGCTCGGCGTGTTCGACGGCGTGGAGGAGACGATCGTCGTCCCTGACCCCGAGGTGAGCATCCACACGGTCGGCGGACGGATCCTGCCGCTCGACGACCTGCCGGCGCTCCTCGCCCAGATCGGTCCGCCGGGTGCGGCGTACCCGTACGTGCTCCTCGAGCCGAACCCGAACGCACTGCCGTCGGAGATCCGCGACGGGATCCTCGCGGCCGGCTACACGTCAATCTTCGTCAACGGGCAGGGCGAGCTCTTCGTGTTCCGGCGCTGAGACCGCCGAGGACGCGGCCGCGTACGATGCCAGACATGCCCGACGTGCCTCGCTCGGACGCCCTCATCGAGGCCATCCGCGGCGCCGTCATCGGCGACGACGAGGCGGTCATGGGCCCGTTCGGCCTGCGCCGCGTGACCTACGCCGACTACACCGCCTCCGGCCGTTCGCTCGAGTTCATCGAGGACTACATCCGGGCGGGGGTCCTGCCGCTGTACGCCAACACCCACACCGAATCGTCCGGCACCGGCCTCCAGACGACCCGCTTCCGCGAGGACGCCCGCTCGATCATCCGGGAATCGCTCGGCGGCAACGCGGCCGATCACGTCGTGATCTTCGCCGGCTCGGGATCGACGGCCGCGATCAACAAGCTGGTCGACGTCCTCAACCTTCGCCTGCCGGCCGACCTCGACGACCGCTACGGCTTCCGGGCCTCGATCCCGGCTCGCGAGCGTCCGGTCGTCTTCATCGGTCCCTACGAGCACCACTCGAACGAGCTGCCGTGGCGCGAATCGATCGCCGAGGTCATCACGATTCCCGAGGACGCCGACGGCCGGATCGACCTCGGCGCCCTGGAGCGGGCGCTGGTCGCGAACGAGGATCGGCCGCTCCGCATCGGCAGCTTCTCGGCCGCCTCGAACGTGACCGGCATCCTCAGCGATACCCGGGCGATCTCGGTCCTCCTGCACCGCCACGGTGCGCTTAGCTTCTGGGACTTCGGGGCAGCCGCACCGTACGTCGAGGTCGAGCTCTCGCCGCGGCGGGCCGGCCCGGACGCCGTGCTCGACTACAAGGACGCGGTCTTCATCAGCCCCCACAAGTTCATCGGCGGCCCCGGGACGCCCGGGATCCTGGCTGCCCGCCGCGAGCTCTTCCGGAACCGGGTCCCGACGATGCCGGGCGGCGGGACCGTCGCCTACGTCAACCCGCTGGAGCACGTCTACCTGGCCGATCCCGAGCACCGCGAGGAGGGCGGCACCCCCGCGATCGTGGAATCGATCCGGGCCGGGCTCGTCTTCCAGCTCAAGGGCGCCGTCGGCGTCGACGCCATCCGGGAGCGCGAGGAATCGTTCATCCGCCGGGCGATCGAGCGCTGGGAGCGGAACCCGAGCATCCAGATCCTCGGCTCGCACTCGCTGCCGCGGCTGTCGATCGTGTCGTTCGTGGTCCGCCACGACGGCCGCTACCTCCATCACAACGTCGTCGTCGCGCTCCTCAACGACCTCTTCGGGATCCAGTCGCGGGGCGGCTGCTCGTGTGCCGGGCCCTATGGCCATCGCCTCCTCGGCATCGACATCGAGACGTCCCACGAGTTCGAGCGCGAGATCGCCCGCGGCTGCGAGGGCATCAAGCCCGGCTGGATCCGAGTCAACTTCAACTACTTCATCAGCGAGGCCGTCTTCGAGTTCATCCTTGACGCGGTGGACCTCGTGGCGTCGGACGGCTGGCGGCTCCTGCCCGAGTACCGGTTCGATCCGGCGACCGGCCTGTGGCAGCACGCGGCCGGGACGGCGGAGCCACCGCTCAGCCTCCGCGACGTGCGCTACGAGAACGGGACGATGCGCTACCAGGCGCACCGCCACCGGGCGCCGGATTCGGCGCTGCCCGGCTACCTCGACGAGGCGCGGCGGATCCTCGCCGGCCCTCGCCGGACCCCGGCCGGGTCGCCGCCGACGGCCGTCGGGCCCGACTTCGAGGACCTGCGCTGGTTCTGGCTGCCGCACGAGATCGAGGGGGAGCTCGCCGCGGGCACTCACTGAGGGCCGGTCGAAGGGCCGGCGAGGCCGTGCTGCGAGCCCTGTTGCCGAGCCCTGCCGCCGAGAGCCCTGCCGCCGAGGCTCGCCGCGGAGCGCTGCTGCCGGCCGGGGCGGGGTAGTACCCGGCGGGTACTGATGCGGGATGGTGCGCGCTGCCACCACCCGCGAGGATCTCGTCAGTCCGGCCCAGCGACGTCCCGATGGCCCGGTCCCGCCCGAGGCTCAGCCCATCTCCGCGCTCGCCCTCTCCCGTCCCCGCGTTCGGCGACGAGCCAGCCCCATCCTCCTGGTGGCGCGGTGGTTCGCGGCGGACATCCACGCCACTCTCGCCGTTGCCCTCGCGGTGCCGGTCCTGGTGGTCGAGGCGGCCCACGGCTTCGTCGGCGCGGGACCCGCCCTGGCCCTCACCGCCGCGTACCTCGCCCTCCAGGTCGGTCTCGGCGTGGCCGTGGGTCGCGCCCGCCGCGGTGCCCGCGGCATCGCCCGCCTCGTGCTCGCGGTGGCGTTCGTCGGCGCGCTCGAGCTCGTCGGGGTCCGAGCCGAGTCGACGCTCGCGATCCTCTACGTGCCGATCATCGTCCTGGCGGCCGCCATGAGCGCCCGGGCCGGCATCGTCATCTCGGTGGCGGCAATCGCCGTCTCGCGGCTTGCTCTCGCCGTCGCGGCCGGGCCAGCGGCCGCGATCGAGCAGAGCGTCCTGCCGGTCGTCGTCATCGCCATCCTCGCCGTCGGAACGCGCCATGTCGTGGCCTCGCTCGAGCGATCGCTGGAGCGGCTCCGGCAGGCCGTCGCGACGGACCGTCGTCGGGCACGTCGGATGCGTGCGATCGAACAGCTCGGCCGGGTCCTCGCCCAGGACGGGCCCAGCCCGGAGGCCCTCGGCACGATCATGGCGGTCCTCGAGGGAACGTTCGGGTACCACTACCCGTCGGTCTACCTGTGGACCGGGAGCGCTCTCCGTCTCGGGGCTCATCGCGGCTACGCGAACCCCATCCACGAGTTCCCCCTGGACGTCGGAATCATCGGCCGGGTCGCCCGGACGCGGGAGGCCGTCTTCGCCCCCGATGTGACCGTTGAGCCGGACTACGCGGAGGCCGATTCCGACGTCGTCTCCGAGATCAGCGTCCCGCTCCTGGCCGACGGCGAGCTCCTGGGCGTCCTCAACGTCGAATCGACCGCCGCCGAGCGGCTTGACCGCGACGACCTCGCCTCGATGCTCACGATCGCCGACCGGCTGTCGGCGTCGATCGCCCTTGGGCGCGAGCGCCAGGAGCTGGCCGAGCGGTCGGCGCTCCTGGGCCGGCTGACCGATGCCTTCGCCAGGCTCGGGGCGATGCTCGACCCCGGGCCGCTCCAGGCAGCGGTCGCCGAGGCGGCGACGACGGTCATCACCTGCGACATCGGGCTCCTGACCCTGCCCGACGGCCCGAGCGGCGCCTACCGGATCGCTGCTGCGACCGGCGCCGATTCGATCGTCGGGATGCAGATCGACCCGGGCGAGGGTGCCACCGGCACCGCGATCGCCACCCGGGCCCCGGTCCTCGACGACCATTTCGACAAGGCCAAATACCCCCGCGCTGCGAGGCGAGCCGTTCACGAGCCGACCGTCGCGGTGATGGCCCTGCCGATGGTCCGCGATGACCGCGTCCTCGGGGCCCTGACCTTCATCCGCCGCGAGGAGGGCCGGGGCTTCACCGACCAGGAGCGCGAGATCGCGGCCCTCCTCGCCGCCCAGGCAGCCCTGGCGATCGCCAACGCCAACCTCCACGCCGAGACCCGCGAGGCCGCCATCCGCGACCCGCTCACGCGGCTCCACAATCGCCGTCTCCTCGATGACGTCCTGGCCCGGATGAGCGCGTCCCGCGCCAGGCAAGCGCCCGCCGAACGCCGCCCGGTGGCGGCGATCCTTTTCGACCTCGACCATTTCGGCGACCTGAACAACCGTCACGGCCACGTCGCCGGTGACAACGTCCTGCGAGCCTTCGCCGGCCTGCTCGCCGCCCGCTTCCGCTCGTCGGACCTGGTCGCCCGCTACGGCGGTGAGGAGTTCCTGGTCGTCCTCGACGGCGCCTCCCGCGACGATGCCGTCCGGGCCGCCGAGGACATTCGGCTCGCCTTCCGCAACCTCGATGTACCGATCGCCGGCGGGGCCGTTCGGGCCACCGTCTCGGCCGGCTGCGCCGCCCTCGACCCGAGCGTGGCCGGCCTGGACGTCATGGTGGAGGTCGCGGACGTCGGCCTGGCGATGGCCAAGTCCGGCGGGCGGGACCAGGTCGTCGCCGCCTGACCCGAGCGACGCCCGACCCGGCGCCACGGCCCGGGCACAGAGCGACCCGGAATGGAAAAGCCCATCCCGGGTCGGATCATTCCCCCGACGGAGCACGTCGGCCCTCGTACTATACCCGGCCGCCGCTGGAATCGGAACCCGGAATCTTCGTGACCGCCCTGATCGTGTTCGGTGCCCCAGCGCACCGGCAACGCGGTTCCGGGGATCAGCCGTCGCCGAGCGGGACGCCCATGACGTTGAAGCCGCCGTCGACGTAGACGACCTCGCCGGTCACCGCGGACGACAGGTCGGAGCACAGCCAGAGAGCGGTCTTCCCGATGTCCTCGGGAGTGATGTTCGATCGCAGGGGAGCGACCTCGGCGAACGAGCCGTAGAGCTTCTTGAAGCCGGCGATCCCGGCCGCGGCGAGCGTCCGGACCGGCCCCGCGCTGATCGCGTTGACGCGGACCCCGTCGGGACCCAGGTCCGCGGCGAGATAGCGGACCGAAGCCTCGAGGGCGGCCTTCGCGACGCCCATGACGTTGTAGTGGGCGACGACCTTCTCCGCCCCGTAGTAGCTGAGTGTCAGGACGCTCGAGCCCGGGTGGAGGAGGGGACGCGCCTCGCGGGCGAGGGCGACCAGCGAGTAGGCGGACACGTCGAGGGCGAGGGCGAAGCCGTCCCGCGACGTGTCGACGAACGCTCCGTCGAGGTCCTCGCGCTTGGCGAAGGCGAGGGCATGGACGAGGATGTCGAGTTCGCCGTGGGCCGCCTGCCACCTCGACATGACGGCCCGGATCTGCTCGTCCGACTGGACGTCGCACGGCTCGACGAAGGTCGATCCGATGGACGCAGCCAATGGCCTGACGCGCTTCTCGATGAGGCTCTCGACGGACGAGAAGCCGACCGTCGCCCCCGCGTCGTGGAGCGCCCCCGCGATGCCCCAGGCGATCGAGTGGTCGTTGGCGACGCCAAAGATCAGCGCCTTCTTGCCGTCGAGGAGCCCCATCGCCTGACCTCCGTCGGTGCGCACTCGTGGGTCCGCCGGGAGACTACCATCGCCGGCGATGCGCACGACCGAGCTCGCTTCGGCCCTCGCCGGCGTCCGCGCCCTGGTCCTCGATGCCGACGGCGTCCTGCTCTACGCGGGCCGGCCGCTCCCTGGCAGCGTCGACGCGCTGGCGAGGCTGGAGGGTGCCGGCATCCCGTACCGTGTCGTGACGAACTTCTCGCTCGCCCATCGCGAAACGCTCGCGGCCAACGTTTCGCGCCAGTTCGGGCGGCCGGTCCGCCCGTCGACGATCATCACTGCGGCCTCCGCCGCCGCGGCCTTGACGGCGCTCCATCACCCGGGCGAGCCGCTCCTTGTCTTCGCCTCCGACGACGCCCGTCGCGAGTGGGACGGGCAGCGGCTCGTGACGCCCGCCGAGGCCGATGATCCGGCGACGAAGGTCGCCGCGGTCGTCATCGGCGACGCCGGCGACGAGCTGTCATTCCGGAATCTCGACATCGCCTTCCGCCGGCTCCGGGCCGGCGCCGCCTTCATCGCCATGCACCGCAACCTGTGGTGGATGACGCGCCGGGGCATCACCCTCGATGCCGGGGCCGTTGTCGTCGGCCTCGAGCATGCCCTCGAGCGCCGGGCGACCGTGGCCGGCAAGCCCTCGCCGGTCGTCTTCCGCGAGGCGCTCCGCGAGCTCGGGGCGGAGGTCCGGGCCACCGGTGGCCGGCGCCTGCTCGCGCGGGATGTCGCGATGGTCGGAGACGACCTCGATTCGGACGTGGCCGGCGCCCATCGGGCCGGGCTTCGCGGGCTCCTGGTCCTTACCGGCAAGACCGATCGGGCCGCCGTCGACGCGACCGCCGCGGCCGGGCGCCTGAAGGGCCCCGCGCGCCCCGATGCCGTCGGCGCGGACCTCCGTGAGGTCGTCGAGGCGCTCCTCGAGGGGCGCGACGCGGGGCGCTAGACTGGCCGCAACGACCCCACCCGCGCCGTGCGGATCGCGTCCGCCGCGACGGCCCTCCACCACTGGAGTCCTCCGATGACGATCGAGTCGAAGCCGCGGATCAAGATCACCTACGCCACGCTCCGGAACGACAACGAGGAGCTGCACGCGCTCTACGAGGCCGGAGTCCAGGCCTCGGAGGCGGGCCTCGGGGCCTACCACCGGAACTATGTCGACGGACGCTGGGTGGACGGCCGGGCCGGGACGTTCGAGGCTCGCTCGCCGATCGACACGGACATCCTCCTCGGGACCTTCGCGAAGGGCGACGCGGACGACGTCCGCGAGGCGATCTCGGCGGCCCGGCGGGCGCAGCCGGCCTGGCGCCGGACACCCTGGCAGGACCGCCTGACGATCCTGCGCCGGGCGGCCGAGCTCATCAGCGAGCGCCAGATGAAGTACGGCGCCGACATGGCCTACGAGGTCGGCAAGAACCGGCTCGAGGCGCTCGGCGAGGTCGAGGAGGCGGCCGATCTCATCCGCTACTACGCGACGACGATGGAGGACAACGCCGGCTACGACCACCCGATGGACAACCTCGGGGACATGACCGTCCACACCCGGACGATCCTCCGGCCCCACGGCGTCTTCGCGGTGATCAGCCCCTTCAACTTCCCGATGGCACTCGCCGCCGGGCCGATCTCGGCGGCCCTCATGGCCGGCAACACCGTCGTCTTCAAGCCGGCCTCCGCCTCGCCGCTTTCGGGCGTGAACCTCATCCAGGCCTTCGCCGACGCCGGCCTGCCGGCTGGGGTCGTCAATCTCGTGATGGGGCCCGGTGACACGGTCGGCGAGGAGCTCCAGTCGAACCCGGGCATCAACGGCATCGTCTTCACCGGCTCGTACGAGGTCGGGTTCCGGCTCTTCAAGTCGTTCTCGACCCGCTGGCCCCGGCCGTGCATCGTCGAGATGGGCGGCAAGAACCCGGCGATCGTCGCGCGCAGCGCCGACCTCGAGGAGGCGGCCGAGGGCATCATGCGTTCGGCCTTCGGCTTCGGCGGCCAGAAGTGCTCGGCCAACTCGCGGGTCTACGTGGAGCGGCCGGTCCACGACGAGCTCGTCCGCCTGCTCGTCGAGAAGACCGAGAAGATCACGATCGGCAACCCGATCCCCCGCCAGAACTGGCTCGGCCCGATCATCGACGCCAAGGCGGTCGGGCGACACCAGCAGGCCGTCACCGAGGCGCGCCGCGACGGCACCGTCTTCACCGGCGGCGAGCACCTGACCGACGGCGACTTCGCCCGCGGGTTCTACGTCGAGCCCACGGTGGTCGGCGTCCCGGCGGCGCACCGGCTGTTCCAGGATGAGCTGTTCGCACCGTTCACCGCGGTCGCGGCCGTCGATTCGCTCGACGAGGCGCTGACGCTCGCGAACGACTCGACGTACGGCCTGACGGCCGGTGTCTACAGCGAGGACCCGGCCGAGGTCGAGAGCTTCCTCGACGAGATCCACGCCGGGGTCCTGTACGTGAACCGGCGCGCCGGCGCGACGACGGGCGCGTGGCCGGGCGTCCAGGCCTTTGGCGGCTGGAAGGGCTCGGGCTCGACCGGCAAGGCCGGCCTGTCGATGTACTACGTCGCCCAGTTCATGCGCGAGCAGAGCCACACGGTCGTCGACTGACTCGGTGCGGCGACCTGGCCGCCGAGCCAGGCGTCAGGCCCAGACGGCGAACGGATGTGGACCGCAGCTCTGGCGGACCACTAGCACTCCGTCGAAAACCGTCCGCTCCGGCCCACTCGAGTCGCCGGCGATGATTCGCTGAAGCGCGCTCATCGCCGCGACGCCGACGTCGTATGTGGGCAATGACACCATGGTGAGCGCGGGAGATGTGAACTGCGCCACCTCGGCGTCCGCGTACCCCACGATGGCCAGATCCGTCGGGACATCGATGCCTCGCTGTGATGCCTCCTGGAGCACCCCAAGAGCCAGCATCCCGCCACTGGCGATAACCGCGGACGGTGGATCGGGCTGATCGAGGAGCATGCGCAGACCGCGGCGACCGGACGCAACGTCGAATGCACCGACTGTCGCGAGCAGGTTCGGGGCCGTTGGCCAACCACGCTCATCATGGGCGCGCTTGTAACCGGCGAAGAGCTCGCCCTGGTTGGGCCAATCGAGCGGGCAGGTAACGAAGCCGATTCGCTCGTGTCCATGCTGCGCGAGGTGCTCAGTGGCCTCGAAGCCGGCCTTGTCGGCGTTGAAGAGCAGTACGGTCCCGGTGCGATCCGGCTGGTCGACGTAGACGATCGGCGGGCCGGCGCCGCTGCTGGCGTCCTCACCCAGACCGCCCATCGATATCGCGATGACGCCCTCCGCCCCGCGGGCCGACAACTGCCGGATCGCAGCACGAGCCCGCACCTCCGAGTCCTCGATATCGACGATGAACAGGAGGGTGCCCTGCTCGTCTCCCTTCGCCTCGATCCCACGGAGGAGATCGATGTAGAACGGGTCGAGGCCGGCAATGAGCACTCCGACGGAGTTCGTCAGGTACTTCGGCACTCCCGGTGACAGGCTGCCGGATTCGTCCGACAGGACCGTCGTACCGACGCCGTGGTGAGTGGCGACGACACCATCCGCCTGGAGCTTTGCGTATGCCGAACGAATGGTGTTGACGTTGACCCCGAGCTGCTTGGCGAGGGCACGGACGGACGGAAGGCGACTTCCCGGCGCCAGCTTGCCATCGGCAATGAGGAGCGTCAGCTGGGCGCGAATCTGGCCGGTGAAGCTCAGCTCGGACGTCGGATCGAGCCGCATCCTCCCGAGTGTGGATTCCACTGTTGCGCTCCACTAATACAGTGTGTTATAGTGAACCAGTACAGTATGACACTTCGGTCGGGGCTCGACACGAGCACACGGAGCGTCTCGAGGAGGTCGTGACCTGGATCCTGGACCCTGTCGACGACTGTCCGACCTGCGGGCCGGAGCGGTGGAATGAGGAGGGCAACGTGAGACGACCAGGTAGCAGCGAGCCAATCGACCGAGGAGATTCGACGTTCGGCCCGGAGCGTGGTGAGCCCGCCTCACCAACGCGACCCGCCCCTAACGGAGGCGAGGTATCCAACGCGAGACTGTTGCGACGCCGAATCGTCGCCGCTGGACTCGCCGGGCTGATTGGAACGTTCGCCCTGGTGACGACGGCATACGCGGAACCGGGAGCCACGGCCGTCCTGGGCCGCCAGGTAGCAGTTGACACGTGCGGTGGCGCGTCGGGCGGGGCCGCTACATTCGTGATGACCGGGGATCTCGACGGCTGCTGGTATACGGATACGTTCGATCTCGTCGCGGCCGGCCCGAATGGGCTCGTCGTGGGCGTTGGCCAGGAGCGCTTTGTCGGCTGCATCGACGACAGCTGCGGAACGCTCTTCCTCAAGTTCGTCTTTGTCGGCAAGTTCGATGCGGGCGGCGCTGAACTTTGGGGAGGCTGCCATCACCCCATCCTTGGAGGGACGGGTGACTTCGCCGGGGCGACCGGCGCCGTCAGCTTTGTTGACGATCCGGACGGATCTGGCCTTCCCCCCGCGGATTACACAGGCCGGGTCATTCTGACCAACTGAGTTCTAACGCGGGCCCATAAGAGGTCGCATCGCGGCGCAAGGTCGGCTCAGCGACGGGCGACAGCACGGCGCCGACACCCATCGTCGGCGCCTCGTGCGGCGGAAGGGCAGCGTGGCGGGTCGGAGTGGAATCCTGTCACACAGGCGGAGAGGTCAGTGACATGACAGCGGCGATCGATCCAGCGAAGGTAGCGGAGATCGGCGAGAGGACCATCGGGTACCTCGCCGGCGCGAGCGTAGCCGCTCTGGTCTACATCGGAGACCAGCTTGGGCTTTATCGAGCGCTCCATGGGGCCGGCCGAGTCACCAGCACGGAGCTTGCGGCGAGGGCGTTGCTCGATGAACGGTGGGTGCGCGAGTGGCTGCATGGGCAGGCCAGCGCGGGGCTGGTGGGTTATGCGGGCGCGGGTCGCTTCGAACTGAGCGCCGAGCAGGCCGCCGTGCTGGCCGATGAGGACGACCCGGCGTTCGCCGCCGGCGGGTTCGCTCTCGTGGTCCCACTCCTGAACCGGTGGGAGAGCCTATTCGAATCATTCAGATCGGGGCGAGGTGTTCCCTACAACCAGCTCGGCGCGGATCATGCTATCGGAGAGAGCAGGTTCAGCGCTCCATGGATGCGAGCGAACCTCGTCCCGGTCATCCTCCCTGGGCTACCGGGCGTGGCGGCCAGGTTGGAGGCCGGTGCGAAGGTCGTGGACGTCGGCTGCGGCTCGGGCAAGGCGCTACTCGAGATGGCGAAGGCCTATCCAAAGTCGGAGCTCCACGGCTATGACGCTTCCGAGCTGGCCATTCAACTGGCTCGACGGAACCTCGCGGACGCGGGGGTTACGAACGTCGCCTTCCATCACGCAGCGGCCGAGACGCTCAGCGCCGATGCCTCGTCCGACTTCGTGCTCACCTGGGACTGTCTGCACGACATGACAGCGCCCGCCGAAGCTGTGCGCGCGATCCGGGCTGCCATCAAACAGGACGGCACGTGGTTGATCGTGGACGTCAATGGCATGGCCACGCCTGAAGAGAACCATGACCATCCGCTCGGCGGGCTCCTCTATGGGTTTTCCGTGTTGGATTGCCTGGCGTGCGGAACGTCCGAGCCGGGAGGAGCTGGGCTTGGCACGCTGGGACTGCCGGAGGCGGTCGCCAGGCAGATGACCAGCGATGCCGGCTTCACGCGGTTTACCGTCCATGACTTTGGCAATCCACTGAACTCCTTCTACGAGGTCCGCCCGTAAGGCCGAGCCATCGGGGTGAAATCGAGGGCCATGGGTTCAGGATCTCCTCCTACCGCCGAGCCATCGACTGTCGAGCACTCGTGTGGGAGCGAGGCCACGCTGTCGTCGACTTTGAGGAAGGCCCCAGGACGCGCCAGAAGCTCGGGGAGCTGGAACCGTCGGCAACCGTCCGGTGTACCTGGGGTAACTCGATCCTCGGAGGTGTCCCCGATGTCCCGCCGACTCCTGGCCTCCCTCGTCGCCCTCGCGCTCGCGATCGCGGCTCTCATCGCCGCGCCGACGGTGGTCGTCGCCGGCGACCCGTGCTTTCACGCGTTCGACAACCGGCCGGCGCCGTCGAGCGGCAGCACGAGCCATGTCACGCTGGGCGACTGCGTCTTCACGCCGACCGTGAACCGCGTCGCGGTCGGGGCGACCGTGACCTGGCGGAACGGCTCGAGCCAGGCCCACGAGGTCGTCGGCTCGAACATGACGTGGGGCGCCCACGACAAGCTCCTCGAGCCGAGCGACACGATCGGCTGGACGTTCGAGACGGCCGGCGTGTACGGCTACAGCTGCATGATCCATCCCGGCATGACGGGCGTGGTCGTGGTGGGCGAGTCGGAAGCGGCGGGTCCGGTCGTCGTGGCCGCAACCGACCCCTCGGGAGATCCAACGGTCGATGGGACGGCCACACCCATGATCGCCGCGGGCGCCGGGATCGGCGGCGTGGCCGTGGGTCTCGCCCTCGCCCTGCTTTTGAGGCGCCGCAGCGCGACGCCGGACAGCTGAGGCCCGACCGCGCGCTACGAGTTAGTGGGACGGCCCGTTCGCCATGCGGCTCGCGGACAACCGGCCGCCGGTCCCTGATCACCCTCGTCATGGACCAAGGATCGCGCGGCCGATCGCTCGCGCGCGCCGCGCCTTGGCTCGCGAGCCTTGCAGGGGGCTGCCAACGAGTGACAGCACGGGCCGTGGGACCGCGCGTGGCGCCACGTCGGGGCCTGCTGAATCGACTCCGGCCTCGTGCTAGACTCGCCATCCAGTCTGCATAAACCCTATGCGTTTCCCCGGTGCCCGCCGGGCCGACCGCAGGCGTCCAGCAACCGCTTCGAGGTGCTTTGTGGCCCACGCCCCGTCTCGGCTCGCCCACGCGCGGCCGGTTCCCCACATCGTGACCGAGATCCCGGGGCCCAGGGCCCGTGCCCACGTCGCCTACGACGAGACCTGGACGTCGCCGAGCCTGCCGCGGGCCTATCCGATCGTGCCGGTCCGCGGCGAGGGCCTGACGGTCGAGGACATCGATGGCAACCTCTTCCTCGACTTCGCCGCGGGCATCGCGGTGACCTCGACCGGCCACAGCCACCCCAAGGTCGTGGCCGCGATCAAGGAGCAGGCGGCCGACCTCATCCACTTCTCGGCGAGTGACTTCTATCTCCCGATTTACGCGGAGCTCTGCGAGCGCCTCGCGAACCTCGCCCCGATCAAGGGCGGTCGCGCCCGGACGTACCTCGGCAACTCCGGGGCCGAGGTCGTCGAGACCTCGATCAAGCTGGCTCGCTACGCCACCGGGCGGCAGAACGTCGTCGCGTTTCTGGGCGCCTTCCACGGCCGCACATACGGAGCGGTGAGCCTGACGGCCTCGAAGTCGAAGTACCACGCGCACTTCGGGCCGCTGCTCCCGGGCGTCTACCACGCGCCGTACGGCACGGTCGAGAGCATGAAGTGGTTCGACGAGGTCCTGTTCGACAAGCTCGTGCCGGCCAACGAGGTGGCGGCGATCATCGTCGAGCCGATCCAGGGCGAGGGCGGCTACCTCGTCCCCGAGGAAGGCTTCCTGCCCGGTCTCCGGGAGATCTGCGACCGCCACGGGATCCTGCTCATCGCCGACGAGATCCAGTCCGGCGTCGGCCGGACCGGCGCGATGTGGGCGGTCGATCTCTGGGACGTCAAGCCGGACATCCTGCTGACGGCGAAGGGCATCGCCTCGGGCATGCCGATCGCCGGCATGGTCGCCCGGGCCGACCTCCTCGAGAAATGGGGCGCAGGGGCCCACGGCTCGACGTATGGCGGCAATCCCGTCGCCTGTGCCGCCGCCCTGGCGACCCTCGACCTCATCGAGGCCGGACTGGTCGACAACGCTCGCGCCCGCGGCGACCAGGCGATGGCCGGGCTGCGGCCGCTCGTGACGCGCTTCCCGCGGCTCATCCGTGACGTGCGCGGGCGCGGCCTGATGATCGGCCTCGAGCTGGACACTGCCGCCCACGCCGAGGAGGTCCAGTGGGCCTGCTTCCAGCGCGGGCTGCTCGTGCTGCAATGCGGCAAGTCGGCCGTCCGGATGTCGCCGGCCCTGACGGTCAGCGAGGACGAGATGGCGACCGCCCTGCGGATCGTCGGCGAGGCGGTCACCGAGGTCGCCGCCCGCACCGATGGGATCAGTACAGCGGTGCCGTCCGGTCGATTCGGGTCGCCACGACCGCGCCCATGAGGCTGAGCGCAGCGCCGTAGGCGAACATCTGGCCGGCGGCCAGCGTGCCCACGACGGCCATGACGGCGACGATGGCGGCCAAGCGCCGCGGGTCACGGACGAGCATCAACCCGACCCCGGCTACGATCGTGGCGCTCCCGATGGCAAAGCCAAGCATCGCGGCCTCCGGGCGGGTGTCGCTGCCGACCAGCCCGAAGAGGAGGCCGTGGCCGAGCACGCCCTGTCCGTAGAGGGCTCCGAAGAGCTCGATGCCGCCGCCGAACGCGGCGGCCAGGAACGCGGCGGTTCGTTGACCCATGGGGTCCTCCTCGCGCGGTTGGGACGCGCCTGATTGCCCCCGATCGTCGCGTCAGTGGCGCCGCTCCAGGACGGGTGAAGCGGCCCATCGGCCCGGGCAGTTCGGCCCTGAAAACAGGTGCCGTTCGGCTCGGGTGGTCGGTCCCTGGGGGCCCTCGGCGGTCGTCGTCGGCCGGGGCAACCTGCCAGTGACACGAGGACCGAAGCCGCCCGGCAGGTGTCAGCGCCGGGGATCGATCCACGAAGGAAGAGAGGGCATTCATGGAGTTCACCGATCGGGAACTCTGGGCCGTCGGGCACGGCCTCGTGCTCGGGTCACTGTTCCTGCTGGCGTTCGGCGGCGGGCTCGCCGGGCTGTACAGCCTGAAAGCCCACTACCTGACGGAGGAAGGCATCGCCGAGCGCACGCCGCGCCTGCTCATCGGATCGGTGGTCATGGCCGTCGTGGCCTGGCTCACCGTCATCAGCGGCACGTTCGTCGTCTACCCGTGGTACCGGGCCACGCCGCCAGACGGGATCGACAGGACCGTCCAGAGCGACGCCCTCGCCGACTTCCCGCGCTACTGGCTGCTCGCTTCTGAGAAGACCGCCGAGTGGCACAAGCTGGGCATGGAGTGGAAGGAGCACGTTGCCTGGATCGCCCCGTTCCTCGCGACCGCCGTCGCGTTCGCCGTCCTGTACTACGGCGCCCAGCTCGTCCGCAGGGGTGAGATCCGACGGGCGGCGATCATCTTCTTCACCCTCGCCTTCCTCGCCGCCGGCGTGGCCGGCCTCTTCGGCGCCTTCATCACGAAGGCCGCCACGGTCGCCTAGGAGACAGAACGATGCAGGACATGCAGACCAAGCCAAACGGTCCGGTGGCTGCGGCGTTCGTCGCCGCCGGGATCGGCTCTCTCGTCCTGGGGATCTTCGTGGTCCTCAACGAGGTCTCACCGGACGTCAGCAACTTCCTGAAGTTCGACGCGAACTACGGGCTCGGCGCGGGCGTCGGCCCGCTGTCGGGCAAGGTCTTCCTCGGCACGGCCGCGTTCCTCGTCTCGTGGGTCGCCCTCCACCTCGTCGCCCGCGGCAAGGAGGTCAACTTCGGCCGCTGGTTCGCCGCCGCCCTGATCCTCGTCTTCGCCGGGTTCGCACTGACGTTCCCGCCGATCTTCGAGTTCATCGTCAACCTGGTCCCCGCCGCCGAGTGACCGCCGGCCGGCGTCCACCGGCATCGCTCGACCCCAACTACGGAGCCGCCGGCGTCCCACCGCCCGGCGGCTCCCGCGTCTCCGGGTGGCCGCGGCTGCCGCGGCGGGGCCTACGCCTCCGCCGCTAGCTCCGAGTCCTGGAGGCGCATCGCCAGGACGGCGAGGCCGACGAGGAGGCTGACTCCCATCACCGGGGCGCCGACCATCTTGAGCGTCGAGCTCTCGGCGACGAGCCCGACGATGAAGGCGACGAGGCCGAGGTTCGTGCCCCAGAACCCGACCTGGGTTGCCCACGGCCAGCGGTCGGCGCGGTCGGCAGTGAGCGTGAGCAGCAGCCCGAAGACGAGATTCGTGATGACCCCGATGAATGCCGAGTGGTCGCTCGCGACGAGGACGCCGCCGATCGAGGTCGGGTCGGCCGCGATGGCCGGGTCGCTGATGAACTTGTAGACGACGTACAGGAAGATCGCCATCGCGACGAGGACGAAGACCGCGGCTGCCGCGACGTGCCGGCCGGCCCCGGCCATCCAGTCGGTCCGGAGCGCCGCCGGGACGACCCGGACGGCGAAGATCACGACGGCCACGATGTTGACGAGGAGATCGATGCCGCCGGCGGCCTGGATCGCGTCGCCGGACAGGAACAGCAGCGTGCCCGACAGGACGAGCCCGCCGGCGAACAGGGCGCCCAGCTGGACGAGACCGGCCATCGGCAGGCCGCTCGTCCCGCGGACCCGCCACTCGAGGAGGCCCATGGCGACGAGGATCAGGTAGCTGAAGACCATCGCCGAGGCATGGGCGCCGATCGGGTCGGCGGTCGCCGGGAAGAGGTTCGGGCCGTCCGCCAGCTGGACCTGGCGCAGGACGCCGATCACCGCCCCGTAGGTGAACGTCGTGAAGCCGAGGGCGATGGCCAGGGCCGGCAGCGATCGTCGGCTGGTGTAGATGCCCCAGGCCCAGACGACGAGCCAGAGGATGACGATGAGGAGCGCGCCGCCGACGACGGCCCGCAGCCAAGGCACGGCCAGGTAGAACGCGAGGACGTAGACCGGGATCACGATCGCAAGCGCCCAGGCCAGGCGGGCGTCGATGCCGCGGGCGAACCAGGCGCTCGCCGCGACGAGCGTCAGGGTGATCCAGCCGAGCGTCCCCGAATGGACGTGCGTCAGCAGTTCGTCGGGGTTGAACTCGACGATGTCGAGCCCGTTGAGGAGCCCGATCCCGATCGTCACGAGGAAGACCGCCATTGCGACGTAGAACAGCGCCCTGACCTGGTTGGCCCACGAGCCTGCCGATCCGGCCATGCCCATCGATGTCATCCGTGCCGCCCTCCATCGCGCCGGACCCGCGCCGGCGCCTCCGCATCGCATCGTAGTCAGCGGGGAGAGCCTCGTGGCCGCTGTTTCGCAACCCCAGCGCGGCTCTCGGCCGGTGCCGGATACTTGGCCGATGAGCACCTTCAAGGTCGCGTCGATGCGCGACGCCGTCGCCGATCTCGTCCGCGACGGGGATACCGTCGCGATCGAGGGCTTCACCCACCTCATCTCGTTCGCTGCCGGTCACGAGATCATCCGCCAGCGGAAGCGCGACCTTGCCCTCGCCCGGATGACCCCGGACCTCATCTACGACCAGATGATCGCGGGAGGCGTGGCCCGAAAGCTCATCTTCAGCTGGCTCGGGAACCCCGGAGTCGGTGGGCTGGGAGCGATCCGGCGACGAATCGAGACCGGCGAGCCGGCGCCGCTCGAGGTCGAGGAGTACAGCCACTTCGGGATGGTTGGCCGCTACACGGCGGGTGCTGCGAACCTGCCGTTCTATCCGTTACGCAGCTACTTCGAGAGCGACCTGCCGGTCGCGAACCCGCTCATCCGGGAGCTCGATTCGCCGTACGGCGACGGGAAGGTCTACGCCGTGCCGCCGCTCCGGCCGGACGTCACGATCGTCCACGCCCAACGGGCCGACGCCGCCGGCAACAGCCAGGTCTGGGGGCTCCTCGGCTGCCAGAAGGAGGCGGCCTTCGCCGCCGACCGGGTGATCGTGGTCGTCGAGGAGCTCGTCGACGAGGCCGTCATCCGGGCCGACCCAAACCGCACCATCATCCCCGGCCTCATCGTCGACGCCGTCGTCGTCGAGCCGTTCGGGGCCCACCCGAGCTACGTCCAGGGCGCCTATGACCGGGACAACCAGTTCTACCGCGATTGGGACGCGATCACCCGCGACGAGGCGAGCCTCCAGGCCTGGCTCCGCGACTGGGTCTACGACCTCGACGGCCGGCCCGCCTATGTCGAGAAGCTCGGTCCGGAGCGGATCGCCGCCCTGAGGCCGACCGCCGCGGCGCCGTCCGGTGTCGTGGACTACGGGGAGTACCGGTGACCGGGCCCGTCGGGCCGGCGACGTCGGCCGCCTTCTCGAAGTCCGAGATGATGATCGTGGCGGCCGCCCGCGAGCTCGCCGGGCAGCGGGTCTGCTTCGTCGGCGTCGGGCTGCCGAACATCGCGGTCAACCTCGCCCAGCGGACGGTCGCGCCCGATCTCGAGCTTGTCTACGAGGCCGGGGTCTTCGGGGCCCGCCCGGCCCGCCTGCCATTGAGCATCGGCGATCCCACGATCGTGACCGGCGCGACCGCCGTCGTCTCTATGGTCGAGCTCTTCAGCTTCTATCTCCAGGGCGGGCTCGTCGACGTCGGCTTCCTCGGGGCCGCCCAGATCGACCGCTTCGGGAACATCAACACGACGGTGATCGGGGACTACACCCATCCAACGACGCGGCTGCCGGGCAGTGGCGGGGCCTGCGAGATCGCGATCAACGCCCGACAGGTCTTCGTGATCATGCGCCAGAGCGCCCGCTCGTTCGTCGAGCGGATCGACTTCCGGACGTCGCCCGGCAACCTCGGCGGAGCCGAGCAGGCGGAGCGGATCCGGCGCGAGGGCGGCTGGCTGGGACGGGGCCCGTCGGTCGTCGTGACCGACCTCGGGATCTGGCACTTCGACGACGACGGCGAGATGCGGCTCGACTCCCTCCACCCGGGCGCGAGCGTCGAGGAGGTCCGGGCGACGGTCGGCTGGCAGCCGCGCATCTCGGACCCGCTGACCGCCACCCCGGCGCCGAGCCCGGAGGAGCTGCGCCTGATCCGCGAGGAGCTCGATCCGGCCGGCGCGTACACGCGCTAGGCGGCGCGTGGACGGCGTGACCCGCGCCGCAGACGTCGCGATCATCGGGGCCGGCTTTGCCGGCCTGAGCGCGGCGCGCACGCTGCGC
>Ga0209341_10001011_pt1 | contig 28360 bp, 25 predicted proteins | sample RifCSP13_2_FD_184020 | JGI IMG/M metagenome (GOLD analysis project Ga0209341, IMG submission 184020) | Soil microbial communities from Rifle, Colorado - Rifle CSP2_sed 13_2 (SPAdes) (version 2) | ecosystem: Environmental > Terrestrial > Deep subsurface > Rock core/Sediment | place: Rifle... | reverse complement strand
CATCACGGGATTCAGCGACGTCATCGGATCCTGGAAAATCATGCTGATCTGTGCGCCGCGCACGCGCCGGATCTCGTCGGTAGACATCTGAAGCAAGTCCTGGCCGAAGAACATGGCCTGGCCCGCCTTGATCGTCCCCGGCGGCGATGCGATGAGGCGCAGGATGGACAGCATGGTCACGCTCTTTCCGCAACCGCTTTCCCCCACAACCCCCAGGGTCTCACCCTCCATCAGCCCGAAACTTACTCCGTTGACCGCGTGCACGACACCTTCCGGTGTCTTGAACGTCGTCTCCAAGTCGCGCACATCCAACAAAAGATCAGACATCAGCGGTGTTGTTCGTGACACTCCGAATGCAACGGACCATTTATCCGACGCCGTCTTTGTACACAGTAGAGAGGATTATACCCATTTCCACAATCGAGTCAACGTCGGGGATCCGTAGGGCTACCCCGCTGGGGCGGGAAACCGGCAAGCAAAACCCTACTGCAGGACTACGCCGGGCGCTTCTTCGAGAGCGGAAGCCCCTTGAGATGCGAACGCATGTTCAGGAGCGCAGCCTGGACGCTCCCCTTCCAAGCAAAGACTCTCGACCGCGCCGCTGCGGCCCGGGCTGGGCTGCCGCCGACGACGATTGCGGTAGAATGCCCGAGGCAATTCACAATCCGATCAGGAGGCTCCGCGTCCATGGCGCGACGAGGCTCCAGGACCCGGCGAACGCCAAGCTGCGCAGGAAGGCTGGCAGGAGCAGAGATGCTGAAGGAATTCAAGCAGTTCGCGATGCGGGGCAATGTGGTTGACCTTGCAGTCGGCGTAATCATCGGTGCTGCGTTCGGAAAGATCGTGAGTTCGTTCGTGAATGACGTTCTGATGCCACCCATCGGCCTGCTGATCGGTAACGCGGACTTCAGCAACCTCTTCGTCTCACTGGATGGCCATCCATATCCAAGTCTTGCAGCCGCGCAGCAGGCGGGAGCCGCAACGCTAAACTATGGCCTCTTCATCAACGCGGTGATCAATTTCGCCATCGTCGCCTTTGTGATCTTCCTGATGATTCGAACCATCAGCAGGATGCAGAAAGCTCCTGACCCCACAACGAAGGACTGCCCCTACTGCTTGAGCGCGATTCCAATCATGGCCACACGGTGCGGCCATTGCACGTCGCAACTTCCCTGACGCGCGGTGGCGGCTTCTTCTGCCGCGGCACCGCGTCGCGGTCGTGGAATACCTCCACTGTGCCCACCGATGACCTAGTTGAACGATCCGCGATGACTTCCGGCCAACAACTACCCGCCGAAACTGACGGCCGTTGACGCGCGCGCGGCTGGCTAGAACCATGGATTTTCTGGACGATCTGAATCCGCAGCAGCGCAAGGCCGTGACTGCCGGTCCAGGCCCGGTTCTCGTGATCGCCGGACCAGGCTCCGGGAAGACACGCGTGCTCACGCAGCGCGTGGCCTACCTGATTGCAGCACAGGGCGTGCGTCCCTGGCAGATCCTGGCTGTGACCTTTACCAACAAGGCCGCCCGCGAGATGGGCGCGCGGATTGAGAACCTGCTTGGCGAGCAGGCCACCCAGGGTATGATGCTCGGTACTTTTCATTCAATCTGCGCGCGGCTGCTTCGGCACGAGGCGGATCAGCTCCCCATCCAGGCGAACTTCGTGATCTTTGATGACGACGACCAGGAACGCCTCGTCAAGTCCATCATCCGCGAACTCAACCTGAATGAGAAGCTGTATCGGCCAGCGAGCATCCACGCATCGATATCGAACGCGAAGAACGAGCTTCTACGCCCGGAAGAGTACCCAAGCCAGACGTACCGTGACGAGGTGGTGAGGCGCGTCTACGAGCAATACCAGAAGAGACTCGTCGCAAGCAATGCCGTGGACTTCGATGACCTGCTGCTCTACACGGCACGGATGCTCGAGGAATCAGAGACGGTCCGCACGAAGTATGCGGAGCGGTTCCATCATGTGCTCGTCGATGAGTTTCAGGACACGAACATGGCGCAGTACATGCTGATCAGGAATCTGGCGTCGCAGCGACGAAACGTCTTCTGTGTCGGCGATCCGGACCAATCCATCTACCGCTGGCGGGGCGCCGACCGGCGAAATGTGCAGCGCTTCGAGGAGGACTTCCCCGAGCGGGAGGTCGTACTCCTTGAGCAGAACTACCGGTCGCGGCAGAACATCCTCGACGTCGCCATGGGGGTCATCGACCGGGCACAGAACCGGAGCCGGAAACGGCTGTTCTCCGACCGCGGTGCCGGCGAGGGCGTGTTCTACTACGAGGCTTCCGACGAGTACGCCGAGGCCGCGTTCGTGGTGGACGCGATCGCCCAGTTGACCGCGGTGGGGAAGGCGGCAGCGGCGGACTGCGCCGTGATGTACAGGACGAACGCGCAGTCGCGGCTGCTTGAGGAAGCCTTCCTGCAGAGGCGGCTGCCCTATCGGCTCGTCGGCGCGCAGCGGTTCTATGGCCGTCGCGAGGTCAAGGACATCATCGCCTTCCTGCGACTTGTGCATAACCCGGCAGACGACGCCAGCCTGGACCGCGTGATCAACGTGCCGCCCCGTGGTATCGGCGAGAAGACCATCTTGACGCTACACGCGGTCGCACGGCAACAGGGAACCTCCTGCGGCGAAGTCCTGCTCGAACTCCCGAGTGGACGCGAATCGACTCTCATGGCGGCTTTCAGCGGACGGGCCACCGCGTCCTTGGCCGAGTTCGGCTCAACACTTGCGGCTTGGCGAAGCGCAGCGCCCACGCTGGCAGTTGATGAGCTCTGTGATCGCATCATTCGGGACCTTGGGTACAAGACATACATCGATGACGGAACGGAAGAGGGTGCCGACCGCTGGGAGAACGTACAGGAGCTCCGCCGGCTTGCAGTGGAATTCTCGGGCAAGACGTTGGATGAGTTCCTGGAGAACGTGGCCCTTGTCTCGGACCAGGACACGCTGAGGGAGGGCGTGGACGCGCCCACACTCCTTACCCTTCACGCGGCGAAGGGATTGGAGTTCGGCGCAGTGTTCCTGGTCGGTCTGGATGACGGGCTGCTGCCGCACAGCCGCTCCTTTGACGAGCCAGAAGGTATGGAGGAAGAGCGACGACTGTTCTACGTGGGAATCACGCGGGCCAAGGATCGGTTGTACCTGACGCGCGCGCTGGTGCGCACCGGCCGTGGCGCGTCGGAGGAGTCATATCCATCCCGATTCCTCAACGATATCCCCGAGCACCTGATGATCGGTGCCCCGCGGGCGACCAAGGAAGACGGCGGTCGCCTTTTCAGCGCCGCGCAGCGGAGAGGGCGCAGCGATACACGTTGGGACAGCGTCATGGGTACATCGTCTGCGCGGGCACAACCGGAGAGCCGTTTCGCCGCCGGGAGCCGGGTCCGGCATCCGACGTGGGGTGAGGGAATCGTCCTGGAAAGCAGGTTCCAGGACGACGACGAAATCGTCGATGTCGCGTTCCAGTCAGTGGGCATCAAGCGGCTGGCCGCCAGCCTCGCAAAGATGACGGCCGTCTGATCCTGCAACGCGTACCGCGCCCGGCCGAGGGGATTAGTTCCCGTTGAAGAGGTGGATGCCATGGACTATGTGAATCTAGGCAAGAGCGGAGTCAAGGTTTCGCGGCTGTGTCTCGGCATGATGAGCTACGGATCGAAGGCCTGGCGGGACTGGGTGCTGGAGGAGGCCGAAGCGCGGCCATTTGTTGAGCGTGCCCTCGAGGCCGGCATCAACTTCTTCGATACCGCCGATGTCTATTCGCACGGCGAGAGCGAGCGCATCCTGGGCAGCCTGCTCCGGACGCTGCACGCCGATCGGGAAACGCTCGTTGTTGCGACGAAGGTCTACAATCCAATGAGCGACGATCCCAATGACCGCGGCCTTTCGCGAAAGCACATCCTCAAATCCATCGACCGGTCGCTGCAGCGCCTTCAAATGGACTATGTGGACGTGTACCAGATCCACCGGTGGGACTACGCCGCGCCGATCGAGGAGACGCTCTCTGCCCTCAACGATGTTCTGCGCGCCGGGAAGGCTCGCTACATTGGCGCATCTTCGATGTATGCCTGGCAGTTCGCCAAAGCCCTGCACGTCGCGGAGCAGAGGGGCTGGGAACCGTTCATTTCGATGCAGAACCATTTCAACCTGATTTACCGTGAAGAGGAGCGTGAGATGATCCCGCTTTGCGTGGATCAGGGGATTGCCATACTTCCCTGGAGCCCCATGGCACGCGGCTTCTTCGCAGGCCATCGGCCCAAGGGCGAATGGGGGGCAACCGTGCGGGCCAGAACAGACAGCTATGCCAAGGGAATGTATTACGCCAACGAAGACTTCGATGTGGCGGGCAGGGCCGAGGAGGTTGCCAGCAGGCGCGGCGTCAGCGCGTCTCAAATCGCCCTCGCCTGGGTGCTGAGCAAACCGTTCGTCACAGCGCCAATCATCGGGGCCACCAAGATGCAGCACCTCGACGAGTCCCTAGCCGCAATGGCCATCGAGCTCTCCGCGGACGAGATGAAGCAGTTGGAAGAGCCTTATCGGCCGCATGCGGTGCTCGGCCACGACTAGACCATGCTGCTGCGACTGGCGTATCTGCTCTTTCGGCTGTACACCTTCGTGTTCCGGCCGGTCCGCCTGGGTGTGCGCATCCTCATCCTCCAGGACTCCCAAGTCTTGTTGGTTCGGCAAAGCTATGTGACCGGATGGTTCATGCCGGGTGGCGGCGTGAAGAGAGGCGAGACGCTTGAGCAGGCTGCGCGCCGCGAAGCACTCGAAGAGGTGGGCGCCCAGTTGGGGAAACTCGAACTGATGGGCGCCTACACGAACTTTGCGGAGTGGAAGACCGACCACAACGTCGTCTTCCTGGCCGAGCATGCCCAGTTGACGGGTCCGGGGGACGGCGAGGTCGCGGAGGCGAGGTTTTTTGCGCTGGATGATCTTCCCGAAGGACTTTGGCCCGGACACCGGAGCCGGATCGAGGAATTCGCGCGGGGCGAGGCGCACCCCACGTTCGGGGAGTGGTGAATCATGGATCTGGGGATTCTGTGGCGATTGTTTTTGGTCTTCTCCCGGGTCGCCCTGTTCTCCTGGGGTGGAGGCCCGGCCTCCATGGGGCTGATGCAACGCGAGGCGGTCAGTGCGGGATGGGTCACAGCCGAGGAGTTCGCGGATGCGTTGGCCGTTGGTAATGCGCTGCCTGGCCCGATCGCTCCGCAGGTCTCCGCCTACATCGGCTACAAGCTGGCAGCCTTTCCCGGCGCCATCGCTGCAGTCACCGGTACGGTCCTCCCGACGACACTCGTCATGCTGGTCATGATCGTGTACTTCTTTGGCATCAAGGACAGCCCCGCAGTAGCTGCCATGCTCAAGGTGGTACGCCCAGTCATCGTCGGCCTGCTGCTATGGACCGCCTATATCCTCGCGCATGCAGTATTCGGGGTATCGCAAACCGGCTGGGTACGGGGGCTCGTTCAAAACTGGGATCGGGTAGCGATCGCCTTGGCGTCGTTCCTCCTGCTGACCCTGACCGAAGTGAGCCCCGTTTGGCTTGTACTGGCAGGCGCCCTCATTGGGGTGCTGCTCTACCGCTGAAGCTCCGCGCACACACCCGAGAGGCATAGACCGCCCGCGCCGGCCTCGCGAGCTCAAGTTCATGGTTACAATACATTCATGATCAGGCCGCCAACGATCGTCGTGCCAATGGCAGGGCTTGGCACGCGCATGCGCCCTCACACCTGGAGTAAACCAAAGCCGCTCATCAGTGTGGCGGGTAAGACGGGGCTGGAACACCTGCTGGATATGTTTGGCTCGCTGCCCGGCCACGAGCAGGCAGAATATGTGTTCATCGTCTCGCCGCACATTGTGGAAACGCAAGTTCCCGCATTCGTCCGGGAAGTGCGACCTGCGCTGCAGGCACACTTTGTCGTCCAATCCGAGATGAAAGGGCAATCGCATGCCGTGTGGCTCGCACGTGAGCACCTGGCGGGGCCCCTCCTGATCTGCTTCTCTGACACGCTCATTGAGGCCGATTTCTCGGCACTGGACAACGAGGACGCCGATGCCGTCGCATGGGTGAAGCTGGTCGAGGATCCGCGCCGGTTTGGGGTCGCCGAAATCGGGAAGGACAATTGGGTCCGGCGGTTCGTGGAGAAGCCCCCGACAACGGAGAATAAGCTCGCCCTCGTGGGTTGCTACTACTTCAAGAGCGGCGAGAGGTTGCTGGGGGCAATCGAGCAGCAGATGGCACGCGGCGCCTTTCTCAATAGCGAGTACTTCCTTGCTGACGCGATCTCGATCATGATCGAGGGCGGCAGTCGGGTCCGGGCACAAGAGACGCCCACGTGGCTGGACACGGGCACCGTCGAGGCCACTTTGGATGCAAACATGATCCTCCTGGACCGGCGGCGCGCGCACTCGGACGCGCACCCAGGGGCGACGATCGTCCCGCCGGTTGCCATCCACCCGACCGCGGCGATCGTGGACTCGACGATAGGCCCTTACGCTTCGATCGGCGCCGGCTGCACGATCACAGGCTGCTCCATCCGCGAGAGCATTCTTGAGCCCGGATCTGCGCTGGAGGGCATTTCGTTGACGCGTTCGATGATAGGCTCGCGTGCGCGGGTACGAGGCGCGGCCAATGGCCGCGTGCTCACTCTCAATATCGGCGATGACGCGCGAGTCGAGCTTGCATAGCCTGGAGCCGCGTGTGCCAAACATCCACCCGCAGCTTCTCGACTAGAATATGGACGCAGTCGAGTGCAGGTCCGACACGGATTATGCTGAGCGCCCCCTGGCGGTGACCTGGGAGGGTCGGCGGTTCGAAGTCGCCGAAATCCTGGCAGGCTGGCGTGGCCCCGGAGAGAAGGGCTTCCGTGTGAAGACGGCCAACGGGATGGCGTTCGAGCTGCACTACCGCGAACTGTTCGGCGAGTGGGAGGTACTGCCCCTCTGATCGGCATGCGGCCTCCGGGCACGCAACCACCATCCAGTTCTAGTGAAAGCGGCGCGCGCCGGCATGCATGCCAGAGGAGTGGAAGTATTCGGCACGAGAGTCCCGGACTCAGGGGTGCTCTAATGGAGGACAGATGCAGGAAGTGACCAACATACAGCGGCTCTCGAAGCGTGTTGGGTGCTTGAGGCCATCCGGCATCCGCAAGTTCTTCGACATCGCAGCAACGATGCGAGACGTAATCTCGCTTGGTATCGGCGAGCCCGATTTCACCACACCTGAGCCCATCCTACGCGCCGGAGTCCGGTCATTGGAGCGCGGCGAGACGCACTACACCTCAAACCACGGAAAACTGGAGTTGCGCCAGGCGATTGCAGACAACCTCATGCACCTGTACGGGGTCAAGTACGACCCCGCGGAGGAGATGGTGGTGACGGTTGGCGTGTCGGAGGCCCTCTACCTTGCGATGACTGCCGTACTGGATCCCGGCGACGAGGTGATAATCCCGACGCCGTGCTTTGTCTCTTATCAGCCTGAGGTGATCATGGCCGGCGGCGTGCCTGTGGAGCTGCCGACGCGGCCGGAGGACGGTTTCCAGATCGATCCGGAACGCGTTCGGTCGGCGATCACGCCGCGCACCAAGGCGATCTTTGTCGGCTACCCAAGCAACCCAACCGGCGCGGTGGCAGAACGGGCGACACTGCTGGAAGTGGCCAGGCTCGCTGAGGATCACGATTTGCTCATCATCTCTGACGAGATCTACGATCGCCTGGTGTACGACTTCCAACATGTCTGCGTTCCCGCTCTCGGGGAAAACATCCGGCAGCGGACGATTCTTCTGGGCGGTTTCTCAAAGGATTACGCCATGACCGGCTGGCGCATCGGGTACGCCGCGGGTCCATCGGACATCATCAAAGGGATGATCCGCATTCACCAGTACACCATCATGTCGGCTCCGACCACCGCGCAAGACGCGGCGCTGGAGGCGATCCGGATCGGCGAGCCCTTCGTCAACGAAATGGTGCGAGAGTACGATCGCCGCCGACGGCTGATCGTGGATGGCCTGAATCGCCTCAGCCTCCATACCGTCGAGCCACGCGGCGCATTCTATGCCTTTCCCAATATCGCCGCCTCGGGGATGGACGACGAGACGTTCTGCCAAAGACTGCTTGAGGAGGAACGAGTGGCCGTTGTGCCGGGAAACTCGTTCGGACCGGGCGGGGAAGGCTTCGCGCGCGCCTGCTACGCAACCGCATACGAGAAGATTGAGGAGGCACTGAAACGGATCGAGCGCTTCATGGCGCGGCATGGATGAGCGCCCGGCACGGAACATCCGAGGGCGCGGTTCGTAGTACACTGCCCGTGACGGCACCGCTGAACCGCATTTTGTTGCGCAGGTCGGCCTTCGTGGCAGGATCTCGCAGTTGCGGCCATCTTCCCGGCCCGGCCGTCCAATGAGAAAGGGAGGGACTGTTACCGTAGTGAAGGCTGGCGATGGAGCCGACCAAGGCGAGGACAGAATTGGCCGGGATGCCAAGCTGATCTGCCAGGGGAGCGAAGGGGGACAGCCCGGCGCCGGAGCCCACTCCCGGAGCGTCTTTCCGGCCGCGGAAAACCGCCGATTCTCGTCGGGCGGATTCCGCTTGAACTGGCGTTAGGGGATTCCAAGCATGGAAGCCGGCCGCAAGCAGCAATTGACCGCAGGCGCACCAACCAGGGCAGCCGCACTGCGCGACATCCACGGCCACAAGCGGGTCAATGACATCCTGCTGGGCCCGCTGGAGCGACCTGCCCTTCGGTGGCTGAGCGCACACATGCCGGCGTGGATGACTCCGGATCTGCTGACTGCCATTGGTGTGCTCGGCGCAGTCCTGATCATGGTCAGCTATGCCCTGAGCGCGCTGGACCGCGGATTCTTGTGGCTGGCGTCGGTGGGATACCTGGTGAACTGGTTTGGCGACAGCCTGGATGGGACACTCGCCAGGTACCGGAACATCGAACGCCCCAAGTATGGCTTCTTCCTCGACCACACCGTCGATGCCGTGACTCAGGGCATCATCATTCTTGGAATCGGCCTCACCCCCTACGTCAACTTCACTGTGACCGCGCTGCTGTTGATCACGTACCTCATGCTCTCCGTGATCGCCTATGTTCGGACGTGCGTTACCGGCGAGTTCAGGATCTCCTATGGCCGCCTCGGTCCGACAGAAGTCCGCGTGATCGCTCTGATGCTCAATGCGGCGATGTTCTTCCTCGGCGCGGTCACCTATTCCGTAACGATCTTCGGCGGCCGGGTGATCATGTTCACACCATACGACATTGGGGTCGCCACCATCGGTTTCCTTCTGTTTTCCTTCTTCCTCCACACGGCCTGGAAGGAAGGTCGCCAGCTGGCAGCATCGGGAGAATAGGCCAGTCGGGAAAAAGCGACGCGTCAGAAGGGAGGCCTTCGGGCCCCGGTGATCGCCCCTAGACCAGAGGGGGCGCTGCCCAGTCTGGAAGCACAGCACGCCGGCGCAAGCGCTATGCTGTGCCCGTCGCAAGGTTCGTGGCGTTCGGCCCTTCCAGCGGCTACGACCGCACCCTGGAGCGGCGGAGGGCGTCTGGTGGACCCAAACCCGCAGGCACACGCATTGATGTGGTGCCGACCGGGCCAGCGGACGGGCTCGCAGTCGGACCGAATATGGGCAGGAACGACGGCATGCAGGCTGATCGGCACTCCGATTGGCAGAAGGACTCTTGGCGCGCGGAAGCGGGCGAGTGGATTCGGGGCCAGGCTGCCCGCAACGGCATTGAGATCGATGGGCCGATCGAGCAGCCGCATTTGTATCCCTGGTCTACCGTCCTACACGTGCCTACGAATCACGGAACGCTGTTCTTCAAGGCCACAGCCCCGGAGACCATCTTCGAAGCAGCACTCACCGAGGCGCTTTCGCGGTGGCTTCCAGGGTGTACACCGGACCTGCTAGGGATCGAAGCCGAACGCGGATGGATTCTGATGCGGGATGGCGGAAAGCAACTCCGTGCCTGGATCCGGCCCAACAAGGATCCCGCTCCATGGGGACCAGTCGTCGGCCTGTTCGCCGAATTACAGCTGCGACTCATCGACCGCGTTCCGGAGCTCCTTTCGCTTGGAGTGCCGGACATGCGCGCTGAAGGTCTTACGCCAAAACTCGCAAACATACTGCTCGACGGCAGGACTCTTCGGTTGAACGAGCCGCAGGGACTAACCTCCGCGGAACTTGAGGAGGTGCACGAGGCACTGCCGCGTTTCTCCCGAGCCTGTGCAGAACTACAGCGGATGGGCATACCGGACACCATCAATCACGGGGACTTGACAGATGGCAACGTGTTAGTGAAGGACGGCCGGACCACGTTTTTCGACTGGGGGGACGCGTGCGTTGGGCATCCGTTCGTCTCACTGCGAAACGTATTTGTGAGCATCGAGATCGCGCTTGACCTGGACGACTATTCGTTCACGCCGGAAATGGGCTTACTGTTGGACATCTACCTAGCTAGATGGGGAGACTTCGCCCCCCGCGAGCAGCTTGCGCTCGCGTACAAGCGATCGAGGTGGGTGGCCTCGGCCGTCAAGGCCCTGACCTGGTACTCGACCGTGTCGGTCCTCCAGCCGCCGGTCTTGGATGAATACGAACACATCGTTCCGACCGTCATGAAGGAATTCCTACACTACGGAAAAACCCTGGACGGATGACCAGCCTGGGGGCGGAGGCCGCGGGAGCCCTTGCTAGCGCGCCAGTGCAGACAGGCTCCATGAGCACCGCAAGGATTCCTTTGGCCCGTTTCGCCCAAGCGGGAGGCAGAGTGGACTACGACGTCGTTGTCATCGGCTCGGGCGCAGGCGGTCTGACCGCCGCGGTCGCGCTGGCCCAGGCTGGAAAAAGCGTGCTGGTGCTCGAGCAGCATGACAGGCCAGGCGGCTGGACGCATTCCTTCACGCTACAGGGCTACCGGTTCAGCCCGGGCGTCCACTATATCGGAAGTCTGGAGGAAGGCGGGGGCCTGCGCCGCATCTATGAAGGTCTTGGCGTTTCGGAGGACCTCACTTTCTGCGAACTGAACCCCGACGGGTACGACCACATCGTCGTTGGGACACAGCGTGTCGATTTCCCGAAGGGTCGCGGCGCGCTGCTGGAGCGGCTGAAGTCTCGGTTTCCCCGCGAGGCAAGGGGGATTGACGGCTACTTCGAAGCTGTCAGCGGCATGATGGATGCCCTATCACAACTTGGGCGGCTGGACGGACCGGCCGCAGTCGGCAGGGCGGTGCGAGCATCAGGAACCCTTCTGCGCTGGGCACGGGCGACAGGCGCCGACCTCCTCGAGGCACACATCCAGGATCCGCTTCTCCGGGCAGCGCTCTCCGGCCAGTCCGGCGATCACGGCTTGCCGCCCTCGAAGGTATCGGCGTTCATGCACGCCGGCATTACATACCACTACCTCAACGGCGGTTACTACCCGCTGGGCGGCGCGTTCGCCCTGCCGAAGGCGTTTGTGCGTCAATTGAAACGCGCGGGCGGTGCAATCCGCCTGCGCTCGCCTGTAAAGGAGATCCTGCTTGACGGGCGGAGAGTCCTGGGCGTGCGCCTGGCGGACGGTGAAGACATCCGGGCACGGGTCGTCATCTCGAATGCCGACCCGGGCGAAACCTTTGTCCGCCTGATCGGTCGCGACCAGCTGTCGAAGGGTCTACGGCGCAAGGTGGACCGCAGCAGGTACTCGACATCGTGCATAAGCCTCTTTTTCGCGACAGACCTGGATCTGCGCGCGGAGGGACTCGATTCTGGCAACTGGTGGTACTACGACCATGCCGACCTGGATCGCATCTATACCGACGGCCTCGGCCCTGCCGGCACTCTGCACGACACACCCGAGGGCATGTTTCTCACCGTGACGACGTTGAAGGATCCGTCCAAGATGCACAGCGGTCACCACACGTGTGAATCCTTCGCGTTTGTCGGGTACCAAGCCTTCGAACACTGGTCGCAATCCAAGTTTGGCGGGCGGCCTGCGCAATACGATGCCATGAAGGAGGACCTTGCCTGGCGGATGGTGCGGGGACTGGAGAAGCGAATCCCCGGGTTGGGAAAACACATCGTCTTCTGGAGCCTGGGCACGCCCCTCACGAACGAGCACTACCTGCGTTCGACGCGCGGCAATCTCTACGGGATAGAGAAGAGCCCTTCGCAGGTGGGCCCTGGCGCATTTTCGGTCCGGACCGAGTTTGAGGGCCTCTACCTGTGCGGAGCCAGCACGGTGAGCCACGGCGTGGCCGGCGTGACATCGTCAGGCATGGCGGCTGCCAGCGCGGTAATGCGGTGCAAGACGGAAGACCTCCTCCAGCAAGCAGGTCCGTCGCTGACCTTCCTGCCATCGGAGCAGCCCGCGACGTGGCCGGCGCACCTGCGGGCACGGATTCAGCACGGCGAGAAAGCTGACGATGCTGAAAACAGCGACTTTGCCTAAGTTAGAATTGCGGCTCCGCTGAGCGCCGCCCAGAGCGGCACCGGACGTCCAATCGCGTGCACGGAATCGCAGGGCACAAGTAGATGGCTACTCGCACGGGACTGCAGCTTCTTGCACCAATGATCGGCCTTCTGCTCTGGGGTTGCGCCGAGGCGGAGACCGATTGGCCGCAAATTCCAGCCGCCCCTACTCCAACGCCAACGATGACCCTCCAAGCTGCTGCCAGTGCGGCTCCCCAGCTCCCGCTGCAAACGTACCGCGACGAGGCGTACGGCTTCACGTTCGACTATCCTGCCGGCTGGATGCTTGAGCCAGTCTCCCTGGGCGACCGGTCACCCACGGCGTATCAATTGACGTCGTGGGTCCATGCGCCCGGGATGGCCTCCGCCGTTCCACCTGGCGGCAGCATCATGAGCATTGGAGTCCAGCACTGGGATCCCAAGGGCGACTTGGATGCATTTGTCGCGCAGCGGAAGAGTGCATGGCGTGCTTCCGGATTGACTATCTCTGACGAGGAGGAGGTCATCCTGGCCAACGGCAGCCGGGCGCTGGCCGGCGTGGTCACCGAGCCCGGCGAGGGCCAAGGCTACTTCCTCTTCACTCTCGTGGGCGAAGACTACTTGTTCGCAACGGGTGACGGCGAGGTGCTGCTGCTGGCCTCTGTGGCGCAATCCCTACGGTAAGCCGGTCAAGGGCGCGTAGCATTCCTTGCGACACGGTCGGAAGCTCACTTGCGGCCCGCAGCCAGCCAAAGGGATTGTGCAAGCGAGGCAATATGGAACAAATGAATCACGACGAGCGGGGTGAGGCGCTTGTTCGGCAGGGTGCGGAGAAGATCACCGAAAAAGACATCGAGAGAGTCGTTGCCAAGTCCGAGGAGATCCAGAGGAAGTTCTACTCACGCGGGCCGCTGCGGCGCTTCGTGGAGGACGGGCGTCTGCTGATCGCCCTCGTCCGCGACTACTGGGCGCGCACCTACCGCCGCGTCCCGTTTGGCATTATCGGCGCGGCGGCCTTCACCCTGATCTACGTCCTCAATCCCCTGGACTTGGTACCGGACGTGCTTCCGATCATAGGACAGATCGACGACGCCACCGTGGTGGGCGCGTGCCTCCTGATGATCGAGCGGGATCTCCTTGCCTACAGCAAGTGGAAAGCCGGGCCGCCCGAATCCCAGTGATTGAACAGCAGCACGCGTAGACGCTGCCGCGACGAATCTCTCAGGCGTACAGGTTCGCGACTGCTGACCTGCGGCTTGCGGCAGAGCAGAGCTGCTCCGATCAGCCCACCCCTGCCCATCGCGGATGGGGTCAAGCCGTATCTGTGGTTAAATTCGCACGACGATGGACACCAAGACCCTCACAGTGCTCGAATACCCGAAGGTGCTCGAGCGTCTGGCCGCATTTTGCGACTTCTCCGCCTCGATGGAGCTGGCACGCGCGCTGGAGCCGACCGCCTCACACGACCTCGCGGTCGCCTGGCTAAACGAGACCACCGAGGCGCGCCACCTCCTGTCCGTCCAGGATATCGGCGTCGGAGCAGCGCACGACATCCGTCCGCAAGCGGACCTGGCGGCGCGCGGCGGTGTCCTGGATCCCCAACAGCTTCTGGACATCAGGTCCACGCTGGTCTCATGCCGAGACTTGCGCAGGTTCTTTGACCGCCGAAGGGAGTCCTCACTTCCGACCGGCGAGGCGTGGGCCCTTCCGCACCTTGCCCGGATCGCAGAAGGCTTGCCCGAAACACACGGGCTGGTGGATGCCATCACACGAACGGTATCCGATCGCGGCGACGTGCTCGATTCGGCCTCGGCAAAGCTGGCCGAGATTCGCCGCAATGCCCGACTTGCGCATGACCGCCTTATGACTCGGCTTCAGAAGTACGTTAGCGACAGCCGCACCGCCTCGATGCTGCAGGAACCCATCATCACCCAGCGCGACGGCCGCTTCGTAATTCCCCTGCGCGCTGAATTCAAGGGCCGCATCAAGTCGATCGTGCACGATCAATCCTCCAGCGGCGCCACACTCTTCGTGGAACCGCTTCCGATCGTTGAGGCGAACAACCAGCTCCGCGAGCTCCAGCTCGCTGAACGTGACGAGGAGCGGCGGATACTGGGGGAGATTTCTGCACTGGTGGGCATGCACGCAGTAGAACTCAAATACGGCGTGGAGAATCTCGCCGCGCTGGACCTGGCGTTCGCAAAGGCCAAGTACGCGGAGGCACTGAGAGCGGCAGAACCAGTGCTGCACGCTCCGGGCTTACGCCCCGGCAATGAAGCGGCGACTTCGGAGCAGCCCGGCTCCAACGTCCTTCGGCTCTTCCAGGCTCGACATCCGCTGCTCGATCCGCAGACTGTGGTGCCAATCGATTTTGACCCTCGTCCCGGAACGAAAGCAGTGGTCATCACCGGGCCAAACACGGGCGGAAAGACGGTCACCCTCAAGACCGTGGCGCTGCTCGTGCTTATGGCCCAGAGCGGGCTCCACATTCCGGCGCAGAGCGGTTCAGAAGTTGCGTGCTTCGCCTCGGTGTTCGCGGACATCGGGGATGAGCAATCGATCGAACAGTCACTCAGCACGTTCAGCGGTCACATCACGAACATCATCCGCATCCTGAAGCAAGCCGACGCCAGGTCGCTCGTCGTGCTGGACGAGCTGGGCGCGGGCACCGACCCGCAGGAGGGCGCGGCGTTGGCACGCGCGATCCTGACGCATCTGCTGGGCCGAGGCATCACCTCGTTGATCGCGACGCACTATCCGGAACTGAAAGCCTTCGCTCACGGCACCGAGGGCGTTGAGAATGCCTCGCTGGAATTCGATATCAAAACCCTTCAACCGACCTATCACCTCACGCTTGGCTTACCGGGACGCTCCAATGCGCTTCTGATCGCTCAGCGTCTCGGACTCGACCTGCAGATCATCGAGGGTGCGCGGTCGGATATCAGTCCCGCCAGCTTGCGAGCCGACAAACTGCTGGACGATATCCGCAAGGAGCGGAACCGCACCTCTCGGGAACGCGAAAAGTTAGAAAAGGCGCGCCAGCGGCTCGAAGCAGACGCACTACAGGTCGAGGAACGCCTCGATCGGATCGAGGACGAACGGCGCGAGATTATCGCGAAGGCTCGCGCCGAGGGGGAACTCGAGGTGGCAGTGCTCAAGCAGAATCTCGAAGCGCTCAGACAGCAACTCCGGGAGGCACGCCAGCCGCTTCAAGCGGTCAGGGAGGTCGAGGCTGCCCTGAAAGAAATGGAGGGCCAGATCGCTGCTCCCGTGGAGCGGCGCCCACTGGTCGGCGGCCCGGCGTCCGGCCAGGAGGGCCAGGCGTGGACACCAAAACTTGGCGAGGCGGTCACGGTGGCCTCGTTACACTCCACCGGCCTCATTGTTGCCCTTGGCGAATCGGACGCGGAAGTCCAGATCGGTTCACTGCGCGTGCGGGCGCAGCTGAGCGAGTTGCGTGCCCCGGGCGCCCAGCCGACCGCGGAGCATCCTGTGAGCAATGCAGATGTCCATCCTGCTGACCGGCGCGGTCGACGACCGGCGGAAACAAGAGAATCGCCGGGGCTGGAGATCAGTCTGAGAGGGAAGCTGGTCGAGGATGGTCTAGATGAGCTGGAGAAGTATCTAGAGAAGGCATACGCGGCCGGTTTGCCATTTGCACGCATCGTGCACGGGAAAGGCACTGGCCGAATGCGCGAGGCAGTGCGCGAGGCGCTTCGCAACAGCCCGTACATCAGCTCATTCGAGGAGGGAAGTGAAAGAGAAGGGGGTTCGGGCGTGACGATCGCGAAGTTCGCGGGCTAGTCGCCGGCGGCGGGAACGAGAACCCAGCCGTGCGTCCACGGCCGCTCGGCCCCGGAGTGGGCGAGCCGACTTTGTCCCCGCGACATTGGAGTGGAGGCGGTATCGGATGGGCATGACACGCGCAAAACCCAGGAGCCGAAGAGTGCTGCTGGCGTGGATGATCCTCTCCCAGTTGCTTATGGCTGCGTCGCTGGTCCTGTGGCTCCTCGTTGCGGGCCTCTCCGTGATGGCATTCGACTCCGGCGCGACGCGGGAAGCCTGGACATTCGTCCTGGCGGTCTGGGCCTATCCGATTATCCCCATTCTGCTCGTGGTTGGCGCGTGGATAGCCTTCGCCCGTCGGAAGGACGCACTTGCCGCGATCCTCAGTGGCTTGTCGTTTGTGCCGCCAGCTTTGCTCTACGCGTTTCTGGCCGTATCAAGCGTGCTTTGGTCGACCTAGTGCGAGCAAAGGCCTCGATAGAACCGAAGCGAGGCGGGCCGAGGGCTTCAAGGCACGGCACTAACACATCAGGCTGGGATTCCCGGGCGGCGAGGCTGGCCGCATGAGCGCCATCGCCGGCCTCCGCAAGACTCAATGCGGCCAGGTTACCGGCCTATTCGCGGGGGACGAAATACACGTCGGTTGGCTTGAGCTTTGAATTCCGCAGGAACTGCGGCCTGACGCGCATGCCAATCCACTCCAGGCCCGGCTTGTGCGGGTCGACACCCATCAAGCGCGTGAGCAGCAGCGTGTTCACGCCCTCCAGCTCAATCAACGCAAGGACGAACGGCGTTTCGGGCAGGAATTCTTCTGAACCGAAGTAGCAGACCGTGAAAGCGTGGACGCGCGCCGCCGCGTCGGTGATGTCGATCCAACGCGTCTCGGCGCCGCTGTACATGTCATGCCCGCGAGGGTTGGCATAGGTGTATCCGCCGGCAGGAGCCTGGCTCGCAAGCAGGCGGCGATTGGCAAGGCCCGCGAACCAGGGACTGTCCTGGCCATAGGAATGCAGGTATCGGATGCTGTACTCCTGCTCGATTTGGATGGGCGCCATCTTCTTGAGAAACTGAAGCGCCTCCTCGTCGGTACTGAGGGGAAAAGGGACGCCGTGGACAATGTAACCCCCCAGGGTCTCTTCGCGGCGAGCGGGTAGTTTCGCCATCTCCGCCTCCTAGGCCTCGCGCTCGAGGACAGACACCGTGACGTACGTTCCAGTGCCTGCATGAGAATGGATGGCTCCCCTGCGCGCGTTCGTCACTTGCAGCTTGTCGTCACGGAAGTGCTTGCGGACAGCGCCTTGAAGCTGCCACATCGCGAACACCGCCTGCATGAGGCCCGTTGCGCCGACCGGGTGCCCACACGCCATGAGCCCGCCTGACGGATTGACGGCGCAGACAGGCTTGTCTTTCAGTTTCAGCCCGTAGTCCACGCCGGGCATGAATGCCTTCCCGGATTCCGCAAAGGGCCCGCCTTCCCCGTACCGACAGAGGCCCAAGTCCTCGTAAGTCTGAATCTCGGAAGAGGTATATGCATCATGAAGTTCCACGAAGTCAAGTTCCGCCAACGGATTGCGGATGCCGGCGTGCTTCCAGGCCATGTTGCCCGCGGTCCGGCCGGCGCGGAATGAATGCACGCCCGGGTAGCGTGTGCCCTTGTCCCACAGCCGGCGGTAGTAGGCGCGCGTCTCGTCAGAGGACTTCTCCTGTTCGGTTGCATAATCCATCATGAACTCGTCGTAGTCCACATGGGGTCGGTCGGCCATCCGCATCGCATCCGTTCCGCGGCCGATTCCGGTTACGCGCACGAGCGGCCGGGGGATCTTCGCGCCGGCCGCCTCGAGCTTCTTGAGACCGTCCTCCGAGGCAAGGACGGCCACAGCCGCCCCATCGGACATGACGCAGATGTCGAGCCGCGTGAGCGGCCACGCCACCATCGGCGCGCTGCGTACGTCCTCAATGGTGATGGGCCGGCTCTTTTGGGAGTACGGATTGTGCAAGGCATTGCGGTAATTCTTGACACTCACGTGGGCCATCTGCTCAACGGTCGTGCCGAACTCATGCATGTGCCTGGTCACCATCATGGCATAGTAGCCGGAGTAGAAACCGCCCACGGGATAGTCGAACGAAACATCCGAAGCCAGCGCAATGAATTCGTTGCCCTTCCACGTCTCGACGTGCGACATGGTCTCAAACCCATATGCGACGCAGACATCCATGTGGCCGCTCGCCACGGACTTCCAGGCCTCCTGGAAGCAGAGGCCGCCCGTCGCGCCCCCTCCCTCCACGCGATGGCCCGGTTTGGGACATAGGCCCAGGTAGTCCTGTGCCATGATCCCCGCCATGAGCTGTCGCGTGAAATGATCGGAGAAGTAGGATGCGACGGATCCATCGGCGAGGCGCGTGAACGTCGGGAAATCCAGCCCAAGATCCGCAATTGCATAGTCGTACGCTTCCTTGATGATCGCTTGAAAAGTCTTGTCGGGCCTTGCCTTCGCGAATTTGGATACCCCACCAGAGATCGCGTACACTGGTCTCATCGATCGGCCTCCGTCAGTACTGAAGATAGCCCGTGGCTATCACTCTCGAACGCACACCGCGTTGTTCAAGCCCTCGGATCATCCATCGCCGCGCGGTGATGCCTCCGACGGGACGTCGCCATTGTAACGGAAAACCGAACCGCACGATCTGCCCTCGCGTCGGGGTGTTATCATCCGGAGGCAATGGACGTCACACAATCGAGCGCCGGGAACACGCCTCATCAGTTGCTTGCGCGACTGTCCGGCGCGTGGGCCGGCGCGATGCGCACCTGGCTCGAACCCGACGGCCAACCTGTGGAGGCGCGCATCCAGGGAAGTGTCCAGCAGATTCTGGACGGGCGTTTTTCCCTCTTGCTCTACCAGAGCACCCTGCAAGGGGAACCATTACACGGGATGTTCATGTTCGGCTACAACACAGCGCGGGATCGCTTCGAGGCGATATGGATCGATAGCTTCCACAACAACACGGCGATGATGTTCTGCAGCGGAGAGGGAACGGAACAGGGGTTCTGGGTCACAGGTTCGTACCCCGATCCCTCGGGCGGTCCGGACTGGAGTTGGCGAACGGAGGTCGTGCTCGATGAACCCGAGCGGCTCGTGATCACGGCCTACAACATCAGTCCGGAGGGCGGCCAATCCATGGCCATCATGTCCGACTTGCGACGGCTGGCTGGTCGGAGCGAATAATGCGCGCCCGACGGGGACTGCTGTACGTTCCAGGCGACGATCGGCACAAGATCGACAAGGCGATCACTCTCGGTGTGGACTCGATCTGCCTGGACTTGGAAGACAGCGTTGCGCCAAATCGCAAAACTGCGGCCAGGCAGACGATCCAGGCGGCGCTGCGTGAGCTCTTCTTCGGAAAGACCGAGAAGTTGGTGCGGATCAACCCACTGGGCTCGGGCATGGACGCAGATGATCTCAAGACAGTGCTGCCAGATCACCCTGACGGGATCGTCATCCCCAAGGTCGAGGAGCGGCGAGCACTCCTGGGGATCATTCGGCAACTCGAGGCGGCCGAGATCGAGTACGGATGGCCGGTCAATTCGATCCGCCTCCTAATCGGCATCGAAACGCCAAGGGCCATCCTCAATCTGCGTGAACTTGCCGCCTTGCCGCGCCTTGACGCCCTCATTTTTGGCGGCGAGGACTTCGCGGCCAGCATCGGCGCCACGCGTACGCAGTCAGCCAGTGAGCTGACCTACGCCAGGCAAGCAGTGGTGGTTGCGGCTGCGGCGTACGGACTTCAGGCCATCGACATCGTCAACATCGACTTCAAGGACATCGAGTCGCTGCGCCAGGAGGCAGCCGCAGGGGCGCGCCTCGGGTACGCGGGAAAGCAGATCATCCACCCGGCGCAGGTGGATCCGGTTCAGACGGCATTCACGCCCGACGAACAGGCGGTTTCCGATGCGCGGCGCCTAGTCGAGGCGTTTGCCGCACACCAAAAGGGCGGCGCGGCGGTCTTCGCCGTGGAAGGCAAGATGATCGACATGCCCCTGGTCAGGCAGGCCCACAACGTACTTGATCGGGCTCGGGCGGCGGGGAAGGCCTAGTCGGCGCGGTTGCCGGCCCGCAGTGGGATCGGGCGCTCCACTGCATGAAGGACTGATACTTGCTCCCAATCCTGTACGGTGTGTCATCAGCCATCACCTGGGGCTCAGCAGATTTCCTGGGCGGCGTGGCCAGCAAACGGACCGCCCCGTATCGAGTACTGTTCCTCGCCGAGTTAGCAGGTTTGACGCCACTACTCGGCGCCGCCCTGCTGCTGCGCGAGGAGCTTCCGCCGCGGGCAGACCTCCTATGGGCAGTGTCGGCAAGCCTGATTGGTTTGACGGGGTTGACGATTCTGTACCGGGCACTGGCCAACGGGCAGATGACCATCGCGGCACCGGTCTCGGCGCTCCTTGCGGCAGTGATTCCAGTTGCATTCGGGCTGCTGACACTTGGAAGACCAGACCCGACAACGGCACTCGCTTTTGGGCTCGCCTTGCCTGCCATCTGGCTGATCTCGCAGAGTCGGGGCCAGGCAGACTGGCGGTTCCACCTTTCTGGTTTGCGACTGCCGCTTGTGGCCGGCTCCTTCTTCGGCCTCTACTTCATCGCAATGCACAGGGCAACTCTGACGGCATTCTTCTGGCCCCTCGCCGCAGCCCGACTGGCCGGATTCCTGGCGTTCGGAGGCTACGCCCTTGCAGCGCGCAAGCCGGCGATGCCGCCGCGCGATCTCTGGGCACTCTGCGTGATCAATGGCCTAATGGACGTTGCTGGAAACGCATTCTATGTTCTGGCGGCGCAGGCCGGGCGGATGGACATTGCGGCAGTCCTCGGCGCCCTCTATCCGGCATCCACAGTAATGCTGGCATGGATTTTTCTGAGGGAGCGCCTGGCCCTGCGTCAGGCTGCCGGCGTCCTGCTCGCGTTCGCGGCAATCATCCTCTTCACGGTCTAGAATGATCGACGTCAAGCTTGTCCAGTCCGCGCGTGAGCGACGACTCTTCCTCACATTCCCCTGGGAGATTTACAAGGGCGATCCACTCTGGGTGCCGCCGCTTCTCCCCGACCGCGCAAAGAACATCGATCCGCAGCGCGGCTTGTTTTTCCGCGACGGGACCGCCGAGCTGTTCCTCGCATGGCAAGATGGCAGGGTCGCGGGCACCATCTGCCTTGCGGAGGAACGCAACAACACGCGGCACAGGGGCTATCCCGAGTGTATGTTCGGATTCGTCGAATTCATTCACGACTATGCCGTGTTCGAGGCGCTCTTCCATCACGCCGAAACCTGGGCCCGCGCCCGCGGCATGCGAAGCTTGTATGGCCCCTACAATCTCGACCGGGAAGATTCCCGCGGCATACTTGTCGAAGGGCGGGACCGGCCCGCTGCCATTCTGCTTGCACATCATCCGCAGTACTATCACGGATTCTTTGACCGGTATGGATTCCCAAAAGAGGGCGATGGTGTTGCGTATGCTATCCCGATCGCGTTGAGCAGCCCTCATGTGCAGCGGCTGATGCGCGTCGAGGAGAAGGTCCGTCGTAAGAATCCGGGCTTCACGGTTCGCAGCGCCAACTTGCAGGATCAGGACGCCGAGATTGGCCGAATTGTCGACCTGCAGAATCGCGGGCTCGAGCACATGCCTACGCACGTCCCGTACACGCGCACCGACATTGAGTCGATGATCCTGCCGGTGCTCGACCTGGTCGATCCCGACTTGGTCCTCTTTGCCGAGGTGGATGGAACACCAGCGGGGTTCTTCCCCGGGATTCCGAATTTCAACGAGATCTTGATCCATCTGAACGGGCTACGGTACCCCTGGGACTACGTGCGCGCACTCATGTACCAGCGGAAGAAGCCAGCCTGCCTGGCGATCAAGAGCATAGTTGTTCCGCCAGCGTACTGGGACACCGGGTTGTCCCTCCTGCTCTTCGCAGAAATGGCGCGGCGCGCGGCGGCGCGCGGCTACAAATGGGCCGACTTGTCACTTACTGGCGACGACAACAAGGACACGTGGCCCCTGGCACACCATATGGGCGCGCAGATCTACAAGCGGTATCGGCTGTACCGAAAGCCGCTCCAAGCATGAAGTGAAGCGTGCCTTTCGGTTCGTTTTTCGGCGGACTGGATGGGCGAGAGACGAGGTTCCATGGGAAGACTAGACGGCAAAACGGCGATCATTACCGGCGCGACATCGGGAATTGGGAAGGCGACCGCGCTGCTCTTCGCCGAGGAGGGCGCGAACCTGGTGATCACGGGCCGCCGCGAGGGGCAGGGCCGAGAGGTCGAGGCACAGTGCAGGCAGCGCGGAGCGCGCTGTCTCTACGTGCCGGCGGATCATACCCGTGCGGAGGACTGCCGCGCGGTGGTGGAGGAGGCCCTAAAGGAATTCGGCGCCATCGACGTTCTGTTCAATAATGCCGGCGTCGTAACGAGCGGGACAGCCGAGACGATGGAGGAGGCCGTCTGGAACCAGACCTTCGCGATCAATGTGACGGCCTTGTGGCGGATGTGCAGTCTGGTGATTCCGCAAATGAGACGACAAGGGAGCGGTGTGATCGTCAACAATGGATCAGACTGGTCTGTCGTAGCCGGGCAGGACGCCTTCCCCTACATCGCCAGCAAGGGGGCCGTCGGCATGATGACCAAGTCAATGGCCCTGGACTTCGCTCGCGACAATATCCGTGTAAACGCGGTTTGCCCCGGCGACACGTTCGTGGAGCGTTGGCTGGAGGAAGGCTACTTCAAGGATTCCGGTCCGGTCACCCAGGAAGAAGCGATGCGCGAATCCAGTGCCTACCTTCCAATGGGACGCTTTGGCAGGCCGGAAGAGATCGCCCGGGCCGTCCTGTTCCTGGCTTCCGACGATTCCTCGTTCGTGACCGGTCACCTGCTGCTGGTAGACGGGGGCAACACGGCCCAGTAGAAGCGCAGGCACGCGCCGCATCCCGACGCGGCTCGAGCCGGGCATCATGCATCGCATGGATTACCTGCAACGCTACGTGAGCGGCGACCGTCAAGCGGTCTGGGATGATCTCCGGGCCCTCGGTGTGGCGGTGCGGCAGGAGCCTCACGCCCAGGTCGTCGAGGCGGTGGCACGCGAGACAATGCGCCGGGTTCGGCGTAATTGTCAGCGCATCGTTGAGCGACTCGCGGTGTCCGGCTACGAGTTCGGTGTGTATCCCGATGGTTCCGCGAGCTACTACACCCTGGGCGCCCTCGTCGCAGCTACACCGGCGTTCGCGTCGGACCGGTTGCGCATCGAGGGCGCGGTCGGCAACCTCCCACTTTCGCTGACGGCCTTTTGGGAGGAGGTGGGCTCAGTGGACCTCATGGGTCGGCGGCAGGGGTGGCCGGAGCTGCTTGACCCACTCGTGGTCTATCCGCCCGAGGCGATCGTCTCCGACCTGGACTCGATGGAGGTCGATGAGCACGGCTACTTCCGGCCGCCGGCCATCCTGGAGGGCGGCTTGGCGCCAGATTATCTGCACAAGGACAACATCAGCGGGGGCGCGCCGTACGCGGTGGAATTGCCGAACGCCGGCGTCGATTTCCTGCTCCTGAACGAGCGGCACGCGCTCTTCTTCGTGGATTACCTGCGGTTCGCGATCCTTCGCTGGGGCGGACTCCCGGGGCTGGATGACCGCGGCCTCAAGTTCGAGCCCCTGGCGCATCTAATCGCTGGCCTCGAGCCGTTCTAGTCCCGCCCTCGCGAGCGCACTTGACAGAGTTCTGCTGCGCACTTATAGTTAGGCTATCTTAACTACAAAGCAGGATTAAATATGAATGCCTCCACCACTCTGATCCACTCCTTGCGCCAGTTCCTGGATCTTGCCATGCATCGCTCCATGCGCGAACGGGCCCGATTCCTGAAGTCCACAGGGCTGTCCTTCCCTCAATTCGGCATCCTGATGTACCTGCACCACCGGGGCGGATGCGGGATCACGGATATCAGTGAGGACTTCGACGTGACGGCTCCGGCCGCGAGCCAGATGGCCGAGAAACTTGTGAGGGCAGGACTGGTAGCACGCGGGGAGGATCCGAACGACAGGCGCGCGAGGCATCTGACACTGACATCCGAGGGCCGAGCTCTGATCGACAAGGGCGGTGCCGAACGCTACCACTGGCTCGGCGCCCTCGTGGCAGGACTGCGGCCGGCGGAACGGGAGAGCGTGGCCCGGGCCATGCGGTTGCTTTTGGCGGCGGCCGGCAGTCTCGACGAGCCGAAGGAGAATGAGCAAGAAGCAAAGGTGAAAGTTGGAAGCAGGCCTTAGTCGCAACCTCTCCCCTACCCGCGGCCAGCGCCCATCGTTCCGGGGCATCAGCCGCGCGCTGCGCTATCTGACAAGATACCGAAGCAGGGCCGTCCTTCCGTATCTGTTTCTCCTGGTCGCGACCGTGGCCCAGTTGGCGGTGCCGCACCTGGTCCGCACGGTGATCGATGCTGTAACCGGTGGATTCGCTGCCCGGCAAGTTCTGGATGCCCTCTCGAGCATGCCCGACGGCCTCGCGGCGACGGCGCTATCGAGACTCCTGGAGGGCCTGCACATGCCGGCGGGTACGAGCCTGGCTCAATTGAAGCCCGCGCTGGAAGGGAGGGTCGCCGATGCGCCGCAAGTCCTGTTGGCTGCCCTGGCGGCCATCCTGGGATTTGCCCTCTTGCGCGGGCTCTTTGCGTTCCTCCAGGCGTTTTGGGCGGAGAAGAACTCGCAGACGGTGGCGTACGACCTCCGAAATGATCTTTACGCCAAGATTCAGCGGCTTTCATTTTCCTACCACGACCGTAACCAGACCGGCCAATTGATGGTCCGCGCCACCGACGACGTCGAAAAGGTCCGCCTGTTCCTCGGGCAGGGGTTGCTCCAGCTGGTGGGTGCCGCATTTCTGTTGACCGGAACCGTGGTCATCCTGTTCACGTCTAACGCGGCGCTGGCCTGGGCCACCATGCCGATCCTCCCGATCGCAATCGTGCTCATCGGTTTCTTCGTAACAACCAGCCAGCCGATGTTTACGAAGGTGCAGCAGAAGCTCTCCGCCCTGAACACCGTTCTCCAGGAGAACCTTGCCGGCATCAAGGTGGTGAAAGCATTCGCACGCGAAGGCGAGCAGCAGGCCAGATTCAACGAGGCGGCCGACGCCACGATGGATCAAGCGATCGCCCTTTCGCGCCTCTTTACGTTCATGTTTCCGCTGGTCTTCCTGATCGCCAACCTCGGCCAGACAGTCATTCTGTATTTGGGTGGAAAGCAGATCATCGCGGGCACATTGAGCCTCGGCGTCTGGCAAGAGTTCTCGATGTACCTGATGTACCTCTTCTTCCCCATTGCCATGTTCGGGATGATCGTCAGCCAGATGGGGCAGGCGTCGGCCTCTGCCGACCGCATCTACGAGATCCTGGACGCACCGGAGGAGATATCGGAGAGGCCGGGCGCCGTCACCCTGCCCCAGGTTGGGGGCCGCGTTCGATTCGAGAATGTGACTTTCCGCTATGTTGGGGGTGGCGAGCCGGTCTTGAGGGACGTAACCTTCGAGGTCGAGCCTGGCCAGACCGTGGCGCTCCTCGGCGCAACAGGCTCAGGCAAGACATCCGTCGTGAGCCTGCTGCCCCGCTTCTATGATCCATCCGAAGGCCGCATCACGATCGACGGACACGATCTGCGCGACGTTACGCTGGAGTCCTTGCGCTCTCAGATCGGTATCGTGCTGCAAGAGACGACACTTTTCAGCGGCACCATCCGGGAGAACATCGCATTCGGCAAGCCCGAGGCATCGATGGAACAGATCGAGGCTGCGGCGGTGGCCGCCGCCGCGCATGACTTCATCGTGTCCTTCCCCCAGGGTTATGAGACGCACGTGGGCGAACGCGGAGTGACGCTCAGCGGCGGCCAGAAACAGCGCATCGCGATCGCGCGGGCGCTGCTCCTCGGACCGCGCATCCTGATCCTGGACGATTCCACTTCAAGTGTGGACGTGGCGACGGAGGCAAAGATCCGCTCGGCACTGGCCGGATTGATGCGGGAACGCACTTCTTTCGTGATCGCTCAGCGGATCAGCACCGTGATGAGTGCTGACGTGATCCTCGTTCTTGACCGAGGCACTATCGTGGCCCGAGGGCGGCATGCGGAACTGATGGAGAACGAGCCCATCTATGCCGAGATCTACAACTCCCAGCTCCTGCCTGAGGCCGGCAGTTCGGAAAGTCCGGTGGGGTCGAGCGGCACAGGGGAGGTCACATCATGATGGGTCATGGCCGCTTCGGCGGGATGCTCAATCAGGAGACACTAAGGCCAAAGGATACCGGAGCGACGCTGGCCAGGCTGGGGCGGTACTTCGGCCGTTTTTGGTACATGCTCGTTCTTGCACTGCTTCTTGTGGTCGTGGCAACCTGGGCGCAGGTTACTACGCCCGAATTGACGGGCCAGGCCGCGGACTGCTTCCTCGTGCCCGCCATAGGCGGCAGCACCTTCGGCGGGGCAGCCGAAAACGCACCGTCGGACGGTCTGGTCGCGCAGGGGTCCGCCCGTGCCTGCTGGCTTTCCACGGCTGATGCGGGCGCGCTTTCCGGCACGCACGCGATCATCAATCGGATCTACAGGGCCGGCGGGTTTTCGCCCGCGGACCCGTCGCGCATGACGGCGGCGGATCGAACGGCCGGGTTGTTCAGGCTGATCCTAGTGGTCGCGGGCCTGTACGTACTTGGCTCCGTGTTTACAGGCGCCACATTCTTCACCATGTCGTGGACCGGCCAGCATGTGCTGCGGGGCCTTAGGGTGGACGTGTTCCGGCGGCTGCACGAGCTTTCCCTGAGCTTCCATGCGGAGCATGAGGCCGGGGATCTCATGAGCCGCATCACTAACGACTCAACGGCGATCGAACAAGCCTTCTCGTTCGCCCTGGTGAATGTTTTCAGCGGTGTGCTGCTCCTGGCGTGGATTGCCTACAACATGCTGCGCGCCAGCCTGCCATTCGCCCTATTGGCACTCTCCGTCTCACCGCTCATGTTCGCCGCAACACTCTGGTTCTCCAGCCAGGCACGCAAAGCCTTCAGGCGCAGCCGGGCGGAGATCGGAAACGTGAACGCGGAGTTGCAGGAGAGCATTGCGGCGGTCCGCGAAGTGCAGGCCTTCAACCGCGCCGACGAGAACATCGAGCAGTTCAAGGAGGTTAACGCCGCAAACCGTGATGCCAATGTGAGAGCGGTCTCGTTCACTTCTGCGCTCGGTCCGGCGCTCGAAGCCCTCTCCTACGTCGGGCTTGGCATCGTGGCGGGTGCGGGTGGGTGGGCTCTGCTCAGCGGTCAGCCGCTATTCGGGGCGGCCATCTCGCTCGGTCTCGTCGTCACATTCCTGGCATATGTCCAGCGATTCAACCAGCCGGTTCAGCAGATCGCCGTGCTGTGGACGAACATCCAGAACGCCATCGCCGGCGGAGAGCGCATCCTGGGGATTCTGGATCAGGAGCCATCGGTCAGGGATGCACGCAGCGCCGTGCAGATGCCGGCGATTCGCGGGAAAGTCGAATTCGATCACGTTTCCCACTGGTACGAAGATGGTGTTCCCGTCCTGAAGGGGGTGAACTTCACGGTCGAACCGGGCCAGACGGTTGCCATAGTGGGGCTGACCGGCGCCGGGAAGTCGACGATTATCAATCTCCTGCCCCGGTTTTATGATGTCTCGGAGGGCGCGGTCAGGATCGATGGCATTGACGTTCGGCAGGTCACGGCCGCGTCCCTGCGAAGTCAGATCGGCATCGTCCTCCAGGACACATTCCTTTTCAGCCAGAGCGTCATGGAAAACGTCCGTTTCGGACGGCCGCAGGCGACCGACGAGGAAGTGATGGCCGCGTTGCGGCTCGCCCGGGCCGACTCGTTCGTCGAGCGGCTGCCCCAGAAATACCAGACCATCCTCGGGGAACGCGGTTCTGGACTCAGCCAGGGTCAGCGCCAACTGCTTTCCATCGCCCGCGCGGCGCTCGCCGATCCACGGATTCTGATTCTCGATGAGGCAACGTCATCTGTCGATACGCGGACCGAGCGCTTGATACAAAAAGCTTTTGACGAGCTGCTCGCCGGCCGGACGGCGTTCGTCATTGCACACCGCC
>Ga0209341_10001006_pt1 | contig 28411 bp, 27 predicted proteins | sample RifCSP13_2_FD_184020 | JGI IMG/M metagenome (GOLD analysis project Ga0209341, IMG submission 184020) | Soil microbial communities from Rifle, Colorado - Rifle CSP2_sed 13_2 (SPAdes) (version 2) | ecosystem: Environmental > Terrestrial > Deep subsurface > Rock core/Sediment | place: Rifle... | reverse complement strand
CCGGCGGGCCAAGGACGTGGCGTGCAGCGCCCCGGCGCCTCCGAATGCATACAGGTGGGCCTGACGGGGGTCGGCTCCCTCCTCGACCGAGACCACCCGGATGGCGCCCTCCATGTGAGCCTCCACGACCTTGGCGATGCCCAAAGCCGCAAGAGTGGGAGCGATTCCCAGTTGCTCGGCCAGCGGCGCGATCGCAACCATCGCCGCCGGGCGGTCGAGGCGCAAGCCGCCGGCCAGCTCGTCGCCGATTCGGCTCATTACCGCGTTGGCGTCGGTCACCGTCGGTTCCTTCCCCCCCCCGGCGTAGCAGGCCGGGCCGGGCCGCGCTCCGGCGCTGCGTGGACCAACCCGGAGCGCACCTCCCGAATCGACCCAGGCGATGCTCCCCCCCCCGGCGCCAATTGTGTGTACTCCCACGGCCGGGACCGAACATGGGTAGCCACCGACCTTGCGCCGGTGTGCAACTTGGGGGGTGGCTTCTTCGATTCGGCACACGTCGGTCGAGGTACCGCCCATGTCGAAGGAGATCACCCGCCGGTGACCGAGGGCAGCTGCCAGCGCCGCCGCCGCCATGACTCCCCCGGCTGGTCCGGAGAGAAGGATCGAGACGGCTTGGTGGGCGGCTTTTCCGGCCGGGGCCAAACCGCCACTTGACTGCATAACCGAAACAGTGCGCGGACCGAGCCTCGCCTCCAAGTTGGAGAGGTATGACGCCACCCGTTGCCTTAGGTAGGCGTTGAGCACGGTCGTCGACGCCCTTTCAAACTCGCGGAACTCTGGCGACACCTCGCTCGACAGCGACACGTCGTAGCCGCTCAACTCGGCGGCGATCCTCCGTTCCCGGGTGGGGTCGCGATAGGCATCCTTGAGGACCACCGCCACCGCCTCGACCCCTTGCAGAGCCGACCGGTCGGGTTTGCTAAGGCGAAGAGAGCGAGGCACGAGGGGTTCGGGTCGATCGGCGAAGGAGTCGTAAAGAGAGGGTCGGTCCTGCCGTCCGATCTCGATCAGGTCCTCGAGGCCCGGGTCGGTGATGAGGGCCACCCGGGCGCCCGTTCGCTCCAGCAAGGCATTGGTGGCGACAGTGGTGCCGTGGACCACGTCGCCCTCGGGAAGGCCGGCCACTCCGATGATGACCGCGTCGGCTTGGTTGTCGGTGGTCGGCAGTTTGGCGGTACGAAGAGTGGCGCCGTCCCAGGCCACCAGATCGGTGAAGGTGCCGCCGACATCGACGCCGACCGGCACGGCTACTCTCGGCTTTCCATGGTCCGCGTCGAACCGACCCCCAACCCCAATGCCGTGAAGTTCACGGTTGGAAAGCCCGTGGGCGGACCGAAGACCCTGCTACCCGGAACTGACGACCAGCTCGGGACAGCTCTGCTTGGTATCGCCGGTGTCACCAGCGTGTTCATGACCGCCGACTTCGTGACCATCTCCAAGTCGGCCAACGCTAACTGGGACGATATCAAGCCGGCCGCCTTGGCGTCGCTCGAAGAGGCCTTTCCGGACTAGTGCGGTTATGGAGCAATCAGCCGCCTAGGGCAGATACTGCTCCGTCACTTCGACGACCCGGCCGTTTTCGACCGTCAGCCAGAATGGTAGGAGCGCCTGGCCGTACCAGACCCAACCGGCCGGTGCGCCAGACCCGGCCGTCCATGCCGTCCATTCGGCAACGGTGGTCGGGAACATGGTGATACCGCCACCACCACCTGCTTCACCGGTCAGCTCGACGACCGCCGAGGGATCGAGCTCATATCTGATCAACGCGGGGTCGCTGTTCCGGATGTAGAAGTCGTTGGGGGGGGGTGACTCTGCCCCGTCGGCGGCCGCAGCCGCAGCCGCTTCGGTGCCGGTCAAGAACTGGGCTTCATCGAAATCAACGCCGTATCGCTCGGGACCAGTCTCGACGAATTTCACCCAACCGAAAACCTTGACGGTCGGCACCGTGGTTGACGACGATTCACTTGTGTTGCCGCCCCCGCAGGCAGCCATCCAGATCGCCAGCAGCACCGCCAACAGACGACTCATACGGTGATGGTGGCGCGGAGGTCTTGCGGTCAGAAGGGACCATGGACCCTACGTTGGCAGTCGATTCGATACTTCCCGGCACGGACCCCGGAGCCCTTCGCCGCCGGGCCTCACGGAACGACCACCACCAACTCCCAGCGCAGACCGGCGGCGTCCTCGACGCTCACCAACGCCTCGAACCCGGTCCCGACGGGACGGCCGCCCAGGACTCGGGGTCGGGCTCCCCATTGACCGGCAGTTTCCAAAGCCGCCTCCTCGGTAGCCGGAGAAAGGATCTGATCGAAGGACCTTTCGGCCCAGCTCACGACCGGGCGAGGCAGCGGTCGGGGCGGACCCGAAACCAACGCCTGACCGTCCTGCCAAACCAAGTCGACGATCACAGCTTCGGGGGCAAGTCGGCGGTATTCATGGCCGGCTGGCGCGGCGAGGCGCTGCATCCAGACGGTCACCAGGAAATGGTTATCGGGTCCGACCGCGACCGAAGCTGATGCCACCCACTCGACGAAGGAGAGCTGGTCGCCGCCTTCGGACCCGTCCAGAGTGAATTCGTCGGAGACGAACCACTCGGCGGCCGCCGAGACCATCGGAATCGGGTCGACAACGATGGTTGCTCCCAGATCCGCCTCGGTATAGAGCGAGGATGGAGGAGCGGTGACCGGCATGACGGTCGTGGGTGGAAGGGCTACGGCCGCCGGCGACCCGAAGGATCGAGAGATCATGACGGTCACCGCCAGCGCCAGGACGGCTGCCGAACCGAGGTAGACCCACCGGCGCCGGTCGGGTTCCGATCTGGTCAGGTGCTCCCAAGGAATGTGCTCGTATACCTCGTCTTCCACCAGGCCAACGTACGCCTCTCCGGTGACAGTGGGAAGAGGGGCGTGGCGGGGAGCCTGGCGTCGTCCCAACTAACGTGGGGCGCCAATGGCCCGCAACCTCGATCCAAAACCGGGGCGATGGATTCTGCCCCTTGTCATCGTTGGGATGGTCGCCTTCACGTACTTCTTCGTGCAGGCATTGGAAGGAAGCAGTGAGGTCGAACCCGTCACGACCACCAGTAGGCCCACCACGACCACGACGGAACCGGAGTCGAGCGGCACCACATTGACGCCGGAGATCGCCTCCTATCTCGAAACGATCGACGGCGCCGGCGGACAGATGACAGCTCTTCAGACCGAGCTGGCCACGGTCAACAGTGGATTCGACGCCCGCCCTCGGACCATCGAGTTCGTGGAGGCCGATGGCCGACTGGAGACGGTGGTGGCCAGCATGCAGGCGCTGGCCGACTCGCTCGCCTCCCTCGTTCCCCCCCCCGCCGTTGCGGCTGACCACGCCATCTTGGCCGCAGCGGCCGGTGACGCCTTCCAGGCGGCCAGCGAGGTACTGGCCGGTATACGCTCCACCGACACCGGCGACATACGGCGGGCAGCTCTCTCGAGCTTCGACGCCGCCGTGGCTTCCTTCAACACCGCCCTGGAGGCGGTGCGGATCGCTCTCGGGGCATGACCACCAGATCCGGTCGAACCACCGGTGTGGTGGTGCGGGGAATCGAGGAATCGGAGTTCGATGCGGTCGTCGACACAATGTCTCTCGTGTTCGGATCCGAGCGAAACGAGGAGCAGCGCGCCCGCTTTCGTCGCATCTTCGAGCTGGAGCGGGCTCGGTGTGCGTTCGCCGACAGACAGATGGTGGGAACGGCGGGGGCCTTCAGCCTCGAGCTGACCGTTCCCGGAGGCAGCGTCGCCTGCGGGGGCACGACCTTCGTGTCGGTACTGCCGAGCCACCGACGTCGCGGCGTCCTGCGAATGCTGATCGAGTCCCACCTCGAAGACGTTCGGGACCGAGGGGAGCCGATCGCCGCCTTGTGGGCGTCGGAAAGCTCCATCTACGGACGGTTTGGGTTTGGGCAGGCGAGCGAGCGAATCGACATAACCATTCCCCGAAGCCACGTCGACCTTCATCGGCTCGTACCCCCCCCCGCCGAGGTGCGGCTGGTCGACCTAGAGAAAGCGAAGACCCTGCTGCCCAAGCTTTACGATTCGGCCCGGCGACACTGGCCCGGCTTCTTGGCCCGATCGGAAACCTGGTGGGAGGTCCGTTATTTCCACGACTCCCCCGACCACCGCGAAGGGGCCAGCCCCTATCGCTACGCCGTCGCCTATCTCGGTGGGAAACCAGCCGGCTACGCGCAATACCGGTTCAAACCCGATTGGTCGGGAGACCATGGCTCGGGCAAGGTGATAGTCACGGAGTTGGTGTCGGTGCAACCGGGGCCAACGGCCGGCCTGTGGGGCTATCTGCTCAACCATGATCTCTGCAAAGAGATCGTGGCCGAAGGCCGTTCGTCCTCCGATCCCGTCATCGACCTGCTGGCGGCGCCGCGACGGGCGATCCGCCAACCAGGCGACGGAATCTGGGTGCGACTCGTCGACATCCCAACCGCCCTCGCAGCTCGCCGCTATTCGGCCGACGCCGGTCTGACCATCGAGGTGACAAACCCTGACCGGGTACGGGCCGGCAAAGTGCGCCTCGAGGTCGAGGATGGTCGGGCGAGTTGTGCCAAAACGACCCGACGAGCCGACGTGACCCTCGACCTGGAGGACCTGGGCGCTTGCTACCTGGGCCGATCGCGGTTCGCCGAGCTGGCGGCGGCCGGCCGGGTGGCCGGCTCGGCTGAAATGCTGCGCCGAGCCGACGCCATGTTTACCTGGCAGCCCCAACCCTGGTGCCCGGAGATCTTCTGACCTTCTCGCGGAGATCCACACCCGACCAGCCGGGGTGACACGCGGAGACCTGGCGGCCCACAGTTGATCTGTGGGCCCTGGGTAGTACTGGGTACTACCCAGAACCCTGGGTTCGCCGTTTTCTGATCAGACGTCGTAGAAGAGGTAGAACTCGTAGGGGTGGGGGCGCAGGCGGATGGCGTCGACCTCGCGGGTTCGCTTGTAGTCGATCCAGGTGTCGATCAGGCCCTCGGAGAAGACACCGCCCTGCAACAAGAACTCGTGGTCCGCTTCGAGGGCGGCGAGAGCCCCTTCCAGAGTGCCTGGCACCGAGGGGAGACCCTTCAACTCCTCCGGGGGAAGGTCGTAGATGTCCTTGTCGACGGGGGGGGGAGGTTCGATCTGGTTCTGAATGCCGTCGATACCGGCCATCAGCATTGCCGAGAACGCCAGGTAGGGGTTACAGGAGGGGTCAGGGCAACGGAACTCGAGTCGCTTGGCACCCGGCGACTGCGAGTACTGCGGAATTCGGATCGCTGCCGACCGGTTTCGTGACGAGTAGACGAGGTTGACCGGAGCCTCGTAACCGGGCACCAGACGCCGGTACGAGTTGGTGGTTGGAGCCGCCAGCGCCAGGATGGCCGGAGCGTGCTTCAGTAGCCCACCGATATACCAACGGGCCAGATCGGAGAGCCCGGCGTAGCCCTTCTCATCGAAGAACAACGGCTCCCCCCCCCTCCACAGGCTCTGGTGGGTGTGCATGCCTGACCCGTTGTCCTCGAAGATCGGCTTCGGCATGAAAGTCACGGTCTTGCCAGCCTTCCAGGCCGTGTTCTTCACAACGTACTTGTAGAGAGTGACGTTGTCGGCAGTGCGCAACAGCGTCCCGTAGCGCATGTCGATCTCGGCCTGGCCGGCGGTCCCCACCTCGTGGTGCTGCACCTCGATCCTGATGCCGCAACGCTCGAGTATCGCCGTCATCTCGGAGCGAAGGTCCTGGAAATGGTCGGTGGGAGGAACCGGGAAGTAGCCCTCCTTGTAACGGGGCTTGTAGGCGAGGTTGCCGCCCACCTCGTCACGGCCGGAGTTCCACGCCCCCTCCTCCGAGTCTATGAAGTAGAAACCGGAGTGCTGGTTCTGCCCGAAGCGCGCCGAGTCGAAGATGTAGAACTCGGCCTCCGCCCCCCAATAGGAAGTGTCGGCGATACCGGTTCCCTTGAGGAAAGTCTCCGCCTTCTTGGCGATGTACCGGGGATCGCGGTCGTAGGGCTCGCCGGTGATGGGGTCGTGAACGAAGCAGTAGAGGATGAGAGTCTTGCGGGCCCGAAACGGATCATCGACGGCGGTGTCGGGGTCCGGGCGTAGGATCATGTCCGATTCCTGAATGGCCTGGAAGCCGCGAATCGACGAACCGTCAAAGCCGTAGCCGTCGTCGAAGCCCGCCTCGGTCAGCTCGTGGATGGGCATGGTGAAGTGCTGCACCTGCCCGGGAAGGTCACAGAAGCGAAGGTCGACGAACTCGAAGTCGCCGTCCTTCGCCATTTTCATCACATCTGCCGGTGTTGCCACCTCACACTCCTCGGTCGGTAACGCCCGATTCTCATCGGGGGCGGTTTCGCCGCCGTTGCCAGATTGTGAACAGCATGTTTCGACGACTTTCCGCGCCCAGACTTGGTTTAGCGTGAACCCGACGGAGGCGCCCCGTGAAGCGTCACCGACGGTCGACAACCCGTCCCCAAATCGAACATGACCGACAAACAAGCCGACTACGTACTCCGCACAGTAGAAGAGCGAGGCATCCGCTTCATCCGCTTGTGGTTCACCGACGTGCAGGGCTTCCTCAAGTCGGTTTCGATCAGCCCCGCCGAGCTCGAGGTGGCCTTCGAGGAGGGGATGACGTTCGACGGATCGGCCATCGACGGTTACGCCCGGGTGCAGGAGGCCGACATGCTGGCGGTGCCCGATCCTTCCACCTTCGCCTTCCTCCCCTGGCACCAGGAACAGCAGGTGGCTCGCATGTTTTGCGACATCACCCATCCCGACGGCCAGCCCTTCGAGGGCGACCCCCGCACCGTGTTGAAGCGCAACCTGCGACGGGCCTCCGACCTGGGCTTCACTTTCTACGTCGCCCCCGAACTTGAGTTCTTCTACTTCGCCGATTCGGGTCCCGAGCCGAAGGTTCTCGACCGGGGCGGCTACTTCGACCTGACGCCGCTCGACATCGCCCAGGACTACCGGCGGAAGACCATCAACGCCCTCGAGCACATGGGCATGCCCGTCGAGCATTCGCATCATGAGGTGGCGCCGAGCCAGCACGAGATCATCGTCCGCTACACCGACGCACTTACGATGGCCGACAACATCATGACCTTTCGACTCACCGTGAAGGAGGTCGCACTCCAGCACGGCATCTACGCCACCTTCATGCCCAAGCCGCTGGAGGACTACGACGGCAGCGGCCTCCACCTTCATCTTTCCTTGTTCGAAGGTGACACGAACGCCTTCCACGACGCCGGCTCCGAGCGCGGATTGTCGAAGGTGGGCTGCCAGTTCATCGCCGGATTGCTGCATCACGCCCGGGAGATCACCGCGGTCACCAATCAGTGGGTCAACTCGTACAAGCGGCTGGTACCGGGGTTCGAGGCGCCCATCTACGTCTTCTGGGCCCACAACAACCAATCGGCACTGGTGAGAGTCCCCACCGTCAAGAAGGGAAAACCCGCCTCGACCCGTTGCGAATACCGGTCTCCCGATGCCGCCTCCAACCCGTACCTCGCCCTATCGGTGATCTTGGCGGCCGGACTCGCCGGGATCCGAAACGGGTACGAGCTCCCTCCCGAGGTTCCCGACGACGTGTACCGAATGACCCCGGCGGAGCGAGCGGCGGCCGGAATTCCCCGCCTGCCGGCTTCGCTGTCAGAGGCTCTCGACGTGATGGAGAAGTCAGAACTGGTGGCGGAGGCGCTCGGCGAGCATGTCTTCGACTGGTTCCTCCGCAACAAGCGGAAGGAGTGGGAGCGTTACCAGCACCACGTCACCCGTTTCGAGCTCGACAACTACCTGCCGATCCTGTGATGGAGGTGGCCGTCTATCCGGAGGGTTGTTCGGAGAGCCTGCTTTCTGCACTTAGAGAGGCAGCGGTTAGCCCGGTCTTCCTCAACGACCTGGAGAGCCGGCTCCTCGAGAGGTCCGCCGATGCCGCCGTCCTGATCGTCGAACTAGCCGATGAACCGCTCCGGCGCCTCCGGCTCATCGCCAGGGTGGCCGAGGAATCGGGCATCCCGGTGCTGGTGGTCGCCCAGCACGACCAGCTCGGGTTGATTGCCGAGGCCTCCGGTGTCTCCGATCTGTTGGTGGCGCCGCCGGATTCGGCCGAGATGAAACTGCGGCTGCACCGTCTGACGTCGAGGGGTGTGAGCGGAGACACCATCCGCTGGAAGGACCTCGAACTGAACACCGCCACCTATCAGGCCCACCTCGGGACCCAACCGGTCGACCTGACCTACATGGAGTACGAGTTGTTGAGGTTCTTCGTCGAGAACCAGGGCCGGGTGTGGACCCGCGAACAACTCCTCGCCAAGGTGTGGGGCTATGACTACTTCGGGGGAGCCCGGACGGTCGACGTTCACGTCCGACGGCTGCGGGCCAAACTCGGCGAGGAGCGCTCCTCCTGGATCACCACGGTGCGCTCGGTCGGCTACCGCTGGGGCTGACCTCTTAGCCCTCCGGGCGCATGCCGACCGTTCCGGATCATGGAACCGGCGGTCGTACGCGCCAACAGGTGGCGCGGATTGTCGGAAGTTCGAGGTCCAACGCCGGCCCGGACGCAACGCCGCTCAGAGCGGTTCCGACATCGGCCGCATTCCGATGAGAAAGCTCCTCGACTTGGCTGGTTGTGTAACAGCGAACACCACGGCGGCGGCGACGTCTTCGGGGTCCAGCATCTCCTCCAAATGGGGGTCGCCAGCCGTGCGTCCGGTCCCGACGGCGAAGTTGGTATTGACACCGCCGGGGGCCACCACGCTGACCTTCACGCCTCGCTCTCTGGTCTCGTAGTCGAGGGCCTGGGCGAAGCCGATTTGCGCAAACTTGGTGGCGCAGTAGACGCTCTCATTGGGAAAACCCTTTAGGCCAGCCACCGAAGCGACGAACACGACGCTGCCGCGACCTCGGTCCAACATGCCGGGAAGGAATGCCTTCGTGCAAAGGAAGCTCGAACGCATGTTGGTGTCCATCATCCAGTCGTAGTCCTCGACCGACAGACTCCCGAACGGTCCATACCTGGCGACGCCGACGTTGTTGACCAGGATGTCCACCGGACCGAGAGACCTGGCCGCTTCGACGAGCCTGTCGACGCCCTCCTCCGTGGCTACGTCGGCCGTCACCGGGATGGCCCCGATGGCGCGGGCTACCGCCGTCAGCCGGTCGATGCTCCGCGCCGCCAGCACCACCTGCGCTCCTTCGGCGGCCAAGGCAACTCCGGTGGCCGCCCCAATCCCGCTCGATCCCCCCGTCACCACTGCCACCTGGCCGGTCAAACGGTTCATGCGAAGCTGACCCCTTGGGCGAGGGGGAGATCGTCCCCCCAGTTGATGGTGGTGGTCTGGCGACGCATGTAGGCCTTCCAAGCGTCGGACCCGGCTTCGCGACCACCTCCTGTCTCCTTCTCCCCGCCGAACGCGCCTCCGATCTCGGCGCCGGAGGTACCGATGTTGACGTTGGCGATTCCGCAGTCCGAGCCCGTATGAGACAAGAAGCGCTCGGCGCTCTTCAGGGACTCGGTGAAGACAGCCGAGGACAGCCCCTGGCGAACGCCGTTTTGCACCGCAATGGCCTCGTCGAGCGATCCGACCTCGATGATGTAGAGGATGGGAGCGAACGTCTCCTCCTGGACGATCGGAGCATCCTTGCCGATCTTGACCAAGGTCGGTTCGACGAAGTTGCCCGCTCGGTCGAGCCTCCCTCCCCCAACGAGCACCTTGCCACCCTGCTCCTTGGCGGTTTCGAGGGCATTCATCATGTCCTCCACCGCTCGCTTGGTGACGAGCGGTCCCATCAGAGTGCCGACGGCGAGCGGGTCACCGATCGGCACCTGCCGGTAGGCATCGATCAGTCGATCGACGAGTTTGTCGGCGATGGCCTGATGGACGATGAGCCGGCGGGCACTCGTGCATCTTTGTCCGGCGGTGCCGACGGCTGCGAACAAGACGGCGCGCACCGCGAGCTCGAGGTTGGCGTCGTCCATGACGAGGATGGCGTTGTTACCGCCGAGCTCGAGGATCGACCGACCCATCCGCTTGGCCACCGCCATGCCGACCCTCTCGCCCACTGCGCAGGAGCCGGTGGCTGAGACCAGCGGCACCCGCCGATCGTTGATCAACCGGTCACCGACGGTGGCGCCCCTGCCGACCAACAGGTTAAACACGCCTTCGAAACCCGTCCCTTCCATCACCTGTTCGGCGATTTTGGTGACGGCGATGGCCGCCAGCGGTGTCTCCGACGACGGTTTCCAGATGCAAGTGTCGCCGCACACCGCGGCGATGGCGGAGTTCCACGACCATACCGCCACCGGAAAGTTGAAGGCGGTGATAATCCCCACCGGACCGAGCGGGTGCCATTGCTCGTACATCCGGTGGTTGGTCCGCTCCGACATCATCGTCATCCCGTAGAGCTGACGAGACAAACCGACGGCGAAGTCGCAGATATCGATCATCTCCTGCACCTCGCCTTCACCCTCGGCGAGAATCTTCCCCATCTCGAGCGACACGAGGGCGCCGAGCGGCTTCTTGTATCGCCGCAGGGAGTCGCTCAATCGCCGGATGTGCTCACCACGCCGGGGCGCCGGGAACGTCCGCCACGCCTCGAAGGCCTTGACCGAGGAGGCGACCACCTGTTCGTAGTCCGACTCGGAGGCCTGCACCACGGTGGCGATGGCCTTGCCGGTGGCCGGATTGACGACGTCGAACTCTGGACCGCCGGCTTCGAGCCAGCGCCCGGCGAAGACCCCGGAGTTGCGACCGGTCACTCCGAGAGAAGAGAGGATCTCGTCGGTCTTCATTCATGTCTCCTTGGCTGAACTTTCGACGATCCGCGCCACCCCTCGGCGCGTACGACCACCGGTTCGCTTTTGGGTGGCGGTCCCAACGCTGTGGGTGGTGGAAGACTATCGGGTTGGCGGGAGGCGAATTCCTGGGGCCGGGAGGCGAATTCCTGGGGCCGGGAGGCGATCAACGGGAGGCGATCACCTCGATCTCGATTAGGAAGCCGCCGGGGAGAGCCCCTACCTGGAAGGTCGAGCGGGCGGGGGGATCACCCTTGAAGTACTGGCCGTAGATCTCGTTCACTCGCGGGAAGGTGGCGATGTCGGCGAGGAAGATGGTCGTCTTGACGATGTCGTCGTACCCGAGGCCGAGGTCACCGAGGATCGCACCGATGTTGTCCATGACCCGCCGGGTCTGCGCCTGTATGTCCCCGGTCTCGCGCTGTCCGGTGGCGGGGTCGAAAGCCACCTGGCCCGACAGGAATACAAGGCCCTGAGCTTCCACGGCAACGGAATACGGCGCCATGGGGGCAGGGGCGCTCGGGGTAGCGAGGACGTTTCTTGCCATGCTGCTCCTTTTTCCGAGGAAGGGTAGAACGATCGGGGTTGACACGACGCGGACTGGTTAAGTCTCCGTCCACTCTGGGTCAGCGCACCAAGGAGGCGATCGAGTTGTTCAAAAAGGTGCTTGTGGCCGTCGACGGATCGGCGGCCAGCCCGAGAGCCCACGTGTCGTCAAAAGGTGAAACAAAAGGGAGCCGAAGGAAACAGGCCCCGGCGGTCTAGAGCTCGACTCGCTGGGCGATGTGGCGGATGGGGTCGTAGTCGGGGGGGGAAACGGGGATGAAGTGGCGGATCAGACCGGCGGCGAGGATGCCTCGGCCCTCGGGAACCTGGTGCATGCCGATCAACTCGGCGCGGAGCCGCTCTCGGGTTTGGGGCGACAGGACCACCGAGGCGGCCACCGGGGGGGTCGGGTAGGGGCCGATCACAGACACCACCCGAAGTCGCTCGCCAAGGGTCGGATCCAGCCCCAGCTCGAGGTCGAGGATGGTCGAATCGATTCCGGCCACATCGGCGCGGCCCTCGACCACCATACGTAGAGACTCGAGGTGAGCCCCTGACTCAATCAGCTCGCCAAAGAACCGCGGGGTTCCCACCGAAGCGATGACCGCATTCCACCCCGAGAGCGAATCGCGGCCGTTGAAGGCAAAGCGGGCACCTCTGAGGTCGGCCACCTCCCGGAGCGCCGAGTCACCACGGACCACCAGGTCGGTGAAGTACACCGGTCTTCCTTCGTAACGGTCCCCGACCGGCACCGGCGCCGCCAAGGGGTCGAGGCGGTCGGAGTTCTTGGTATAGGGCAACCCACATAAGAACCCGAGTTGCGCCGCTCCCGCCACTAGATCGGAGAAGTCCTGATGCCAGTCAGCTCCCGATGAGAGCTCGACGTTGATACCCAGCCGCGCTCCTAGATACCCGGCGATGGCCCGGTGGACACTCTGGACACTGGCGCCCAGTAACGAGACAGCAAACAATCTGGTCTCAATCAAGGGTGCCGAGGAGCCGATTTCGTACGATGAATAGGTCATGACAGTGGACGGCAAGGCACGGCACCTGGATCCGAACGAAACCGACAGCAGTCGTCCCTTTACGTCGCCCGCACTCTACGGTCGAGACCTGGGCGCCCTGCACTGGATGCTGGCCAGCCTCCGCTGGACGCTCATGGAGGCAGAGGTGGGCAACTCCCTGCTTCAAGAGTTCGAGGCCCTCGAATGGGTCGAGGACGGTTTGCGACGGCGGCACGTGGTGTGCGATGCCCAACGACTTCGCATCGAGCATGACGCCTGGGTGGTGGGGTTCTTGGGCGTGCGGCTGCCTGGGATCGACTTCTCGCCCATGGAGGAGGCGAACGCCGAGATCGTCCGCGAGTTCCGCGACTACCCGGGAATCCTCAGCTACTCGTCGATGGAGTTCCCCGACGGCAACTGGGCCAATCTGGTGCTCCATGACCCCCCCGAAACCCGCGAGCAATGGCGTTCGAGCCACCTGCACGCCGCCGCCGCCGCCGAGCTGTCGCCCCGCCATTACGCCTCGGTGCGGATCCACAACGGCTTTCTACCCGGCGGCCCGGCCGGCCAAGACTCCATTCGGTTGCTTTTCAGCAAGTACTGGGACTACACGAGCAATCCGGTGTGGCGGGCCGACCGTGACCTGGGTCCGGAAGGTTGGCCGCCCCGGCTGACCAAGAGCGCCTGATCTCCGACTGGTGCCGGTGCACTAGGTCAGAGGGCGTCTCGTTGGCGGAGAGCCCAGCTCAGAATCCCGGTCCCAACGATCACCGTTCCGGCCAGCTTGAGCACACCTCCACCGGCCCCGGGAAGGACTGGGCCCAACGCATCGAGGGCCTCACGGGGTAAGACGGTCAGGTCGGCGTAGATGGACATAGCGGTCCGCCACACCGAAGATGCCGCCAGCCCGGAGACGAACTGGGTGACGATGCCTTCCCAAACGAACACGTAGGCGAGGCCCACCAGGGTGGCGCGGCTGAAGAGATACCCGATCGGTACGAAAACGGCGGTGTACCCCACTGCCGCCCCTGCGTAGAGGCTGAGGGCGGGAACGGCCAGAGTCCACGACCCCGAGTTGATCCCGGTCGCCAGCCAACCGATCGACCAGGCTGCAATTCCCACGCCCAGACAAACGAGCGCCGCCGCCGACCAGGCCGATATCGCCCAGCGCCAACGTGGGATCGGCTTCATGTACAGATAGGGGAGGGTCCCACCGTCACGTTCGTCGCGCAGGGTGGCGGTGCCAGTCATCAGGAAGGCAATCGACGTCGCAACCGCGGCCACGGTGGCGGTGGTGATGTGGAACCTTTCGGCCACCGTATCCGGGCTCTCGCCCATGCTCGACAGCCACGTGATCCAACCTGCCGAAGATGCCAACGCCGTCAACCCGAGGAAGCGTTTGGCCCGGGCGAGCCGGCGGACGAAGTGGCGGGTAAGACCAAAATCGATCATCACCGACCTCCTACGAGATAACGGAAGACGGTTTCGAGCGATTCGTCGGCCGGTAGCACCTGGCGGAGCCGGATGCCGGCCTGGCGAGTGGTGGGAGCCAGCAACCGGGCGAGAGCCGCCGGGTCCGAAGTCGAAACCTCGACCGTGATCCCGTCGAGTCGAACCCCGTCCACCCCCCCCGAAGCCATGAGCAAAGAGCCGAGCAGGCGGGGCTGGTCGGAGACGATCCTCACCAGTCGCGGTTTATCGGTCATCGCCGCCCGCAGCGAGTGGACGGTTCCTTCCGCCGCCAGCCTCCCGTCGATCATGGCGATGACCCGGTCCGCCATTCGTTCCACCTCGGCCAGCACGTGTGAAGAAACGATCACGGTCCGACCTTGGTCGCCGAGACGCTGGAAGACGGCGATCAGGTGGGCGCGCTGCACCGGATCGGCTCCGTTGAGCGGTTCGTCCAAGAACAACACCTCGGGGTCGCTCACCAACGCCGCCGCCACCTTGGCCCGTTGCCGCATCCCCTTCGAGAATCCCGAGAGTCGCCGATCGGCGACGTCGGCAAGACCTACCTCCTCCAAGGCCAGTTGGACCGTCTGGTCCCGATCGGCGACCCGGGCCAGACCGGCGTTCAGATCCACAAACCCTCGAGCGGTCAGATGGGGATAAACGGCTTCGTCCTCGGGAACCAGAGCGATCCTTTGGTAGACCTCTCGGTCCTGACGCGGGTCGAGGCCGAGGACCCGCACGCTTCCTTGAGAGGGCTTTTGGAGCCCGGTGAGCAGCCGCAGCAGCGTGGTCTTGCCCGCCCCGTTGGGCCCCAGCAGACCGGTCACTCCGGCCGTGAACGCCAAGTCGACCTCGGAGACGGCCACCTTCTGCCCAAACCACTTCGACAATCCGACGGCTTGAACGGTCGTGGCTGGAGCGGTGGCGCTCATGCCAGCTTCCGATAACGCCGGTAGGCCCACCAGCCGCCGATGAGGGCCACCACGCCGATCGCAAGGGCCGACACCCAAGGGTCGAAGCCGAACTCCTCGGGTACGTGCCGCCCGAGGTTTGATCCAAACACCCAATCCCGGACCACTCGGGCGTGATCGTCCAGCGCCAGCAACGACACGAACCGCGACCCGGGAAAATCGGTGTCGGCGATCACCCCGGCCAGCTGGTTGCCGGCGGTGAGTGTGCCGAAATAGGCGGCGGCAGCGAATCCGGTCCGCTCGATCTGGCTAGAAACCACCGCCAGCAACCCACCGTGCACTGCCAAGTAGCCGGCCGCTACCGCCGGGACCTTCCAAAGAATGTCGAGCCTGTCGACGAGATAGCTGAAGAACCCGTCGTCGCTGAGCCCGGCTAAACCGAGATGAAGCAATAGCTGGGGAACGACGTAGAGAGCGCCGGCCACGGAAAGGTAGGCGAACAGCTTTCCAACCAGATAGTCGGACACGCGCATCGGCCGGGAGAAGTAGACCGAAAGCACTCCCAGAGACCGGTCGGGTCCGAGGAGTTCGGGCCCGGTAACGGCGATCAGCAGCAGCGCTATTCGTGAGTAAAGGTCGAAGAGGTTGGGGTAGCTGGGTAGTCCTTCGGCGACGGCGGCCGAGATCGACCCAGCCACGAAATGCAGGCCGATGATTACGGCCGCCATCGTCACCGCGGTGACGAGCAGCGACCAGGGGAGGACCTTCCGGCGAGCCTTGCGCCGCAACCCCAACACCCTTCGGATGCCATCCCGGGCGATCGCGCGCCTGATGGCGGCCCGTCCGAGCCGCTCGCCCTCATAGGATCGGTAGCCGCGGTCGTAGATGACGGCGTCGGTCATTGCTCGGCCTTGTTTGCTCTCATCAGGAATTCGTCCTCCAGCGACCGGGAAGTCGGAGAGAGCCGGTATATCCCGACGCCCTGATCGTCGGCGGTGTCGCGAATCACGTCATAGTCATGGTCGGTGGCCCCCGTCACGGTCACGTCGTGTTCAGAGGCGACAGCGGCCAGGCCGGCTGCCATGAGGCGGGCGGCGAATTCGCCGGCGTCTCCGATCACCTCAACGGTGATCGTCGAAGTCGGGCCAAGGTTGGAGACCGGACCGGAACGCACCAACCAGCCGGCGTCGAGCAACATCACCGAGTCGCAGGTTGCTTCGATGTCGGTGAGCAGGTGGGAGGAGAAGATGACATTGATTCCGAAGCTGCCGAGGCGACGGATGAGCTCCAGCATGGCCTCCCGACCGGCCGGGTCGAGCCCCGAGGCCGGTTCGTCGAGGAGCACCAGTTCTGGCCCGTGCACGATCGCCTGGGCCAGCTTGACCCGCTGGGCCATTCCCGTCGAGAAGTCGCCGAGGAACCGAAAGCGCTCCTCCTCCAGTCCGACCAGGAACAGAGTCTCCGATGCTCGACGTCGGGCGTCGGCGGTGGGCAGACCGGCCAGCTCGGCCGTATAAGCGACAAAGTCGGCAGCGGTTTGGTCCTTCGGAAGGCACTGATTCTCCGGCATGTAACCGACCAGCGACCTCACCGCCAGCGGATCCTTGAGGGCGTCACGCCCCAAGACCATGACGTTGCCATGGGTCGGATGGAGGAGTCCCAGCAGAACGCGGAGGAACGTGGTCTTGCCGGCGCCGTTGGCGCCTACCAGACCAGTCACTCCCGCACCGAGAGTCACGTCTACGTCCTGGAGGGCCACCACATCGCCATAGGCGTGAGTGAGCGACTGGGTGGAGACGACCGCGGGCACCGGTGGAGATGTTGACATGTCGTACCATCGATTGGAAACCAGCCCCTTCCCGCCCTCTCCGAACGGCCCGCTCGACGTTCGCCGTTCCCGATGGCCTCCCCAACAATCACCCGGGTGGTACCTTCGGCCTCCCGCCCTCTACTCATATGAACATCACGACTCTCGAAAGCCGCCGTTATCGCTTCGATCTCGAACCGCCCTTTGCCGCGGCCTGGGACCCCGTTCCCCGGCGGGCCTTCGAAGAGACCATCGTCATGGTCCACACCGATGAAGGGGTGACCGGCTACGCGGGGGGGGCGCCGGTACCCGACCTTGAGCTTTTGGACCGCCTGCTGAATGGCGTCAATCCGTCCGATACCACCGCCGTCTTCGGGATTTGTGAGACGGTCGACTTCCACGGAGGTCGGCCTTGGACCGTTGAGGTGGCGGTGTGGGATCTCCTTGGACGCATCGAGGGACGCCCGCTCTGGGAGCTCCTGGGCGGCCAGCGCGATCGGATGATGGCGTACGCATCTTGTGGGGAGCGCCTCCCTCCCGAGCCTCGGGCCGAGAGGCTGGCGGCCTGGCAGCAGCAAGGTCTGCGAGCCGCCAAGGTGAGATTCCATCACCCGGATTGGCGCGATGATCTGGCGGTGGTGGAGGCCGTCCGCAGGGTCCTCGGGAACTCCATGGAGTTGATGGTGGACGCCAACCAGGGTTGGCGGATGCCCGGCGATCTCGCCCCTCGCTGGAGCCTTCAAACCGCCACCGACTGCGCGAGAGCCCTGGAAGACTTCGGCGTCTATTGGCTCGAAGAGCCCCTCGACACCCACGACGTCGAGAGCTATGCGGCGCTCCGCAGCCGCAGCGGCGTGCGGATCGCGGCGGGGGAGATGGTGCGGTGCCTTCCCGAGTCGAGGCGGTTGCTGGCGGGGGGGGGCGTGGACGTCATCCAGAATGATGTGGTGCTGGCCGGTGGAGTGATCGGTTGTCGAGAGATAGCTGAGCTGGCTCGGCGTCTCGGTGTCGTGTGGTCGCCGCATACATGGTCGACTGGCTTCGGGCTGCTCGCCAACCTGCACGTGGCGCTCGCCCTCAGCAACGGCGAGTACCTGGAGGTTCCCTTCGATCCCCCGGCGTGGACCACGGCGCGTCGAGATTTCATGCTGCCCGTCCCACTCGAAATCGAGGCGGACGGAACCATCGCCGCCCCCCCGGGACCCGGCCTCGGGGTGACTCCGGATCTCGCTTTTCTGGAAAGGTTCCGGGTGGGCTGATGAAGGCTGACGCGGACAGGCCGAGATGAGGCGGGTTGGGATGAGGGCAGGCTGCTGACGGGGGCAAGTTGGTGACGGGGCAGGAGATGAAGGCAGGCCGATGAGAGCGATGGTGTGGCGGGAGCCGGGAAAGCCGGGGTTGGTCGAAGAGGTACAACTAGACCCACCGTCACCGGGAGAGGTCCTGGTGCGGTTGGAAGCTGCGGGAGTGTGCCACTCCGACCTCCACCTTGCCCTCGGGCATCTTGGCCATCACCGATTTCCGACCGTCTTGGGCCATGAGGGGGCAGGGGTGGTCGAGTCGGTCGGCGACGGTGTGTCCGATCTCAGCCCCGGAGAACGGGTGGCCTTCTGTTTCATCCCCCCGTGCGGGGCCTGTCGCTACTGCCGGGTCGGGCGAGCCAACTTGTGCGAGCCTGGGTCGGCGGCGGCGTTCGCCGGGGTCATGCTGGATGGCACCTCCCGGCTGGAAGACGTCGGCGGCGGGCGGCTCCAGGCTTTCCTCGGGATCGGCGCCTTCGCCGAGCGGGTCGTCACCGCCCGGGCCGGGCTTGTCAAGGTTCCGGCCGCCCTCGATCCGGCGCAAGCGGCGCTGGCCGGTTGCGCGGCGGTCACCGGGTTCGGAGCTGTCAACAATGTCGGCCGGGTACAGCCAGGCCAGGACGTGGCGGTGATCGGGTGCGGGGGGGTGGGTTTGCAGGTGATCGCGGCCGCCGTCCTGGCCGGAGCCGACTCGATAACAGCTGTCGATCTCGTTCGCGAGAAACGAGAGCTGGCCATGCGCCACGGCGCCACCGCCGCTGTCGATCAACTTGCCGGTCATTTCGATGTGGTGTTCGAGGTGGTGGGGCGCCCCGAGACTATCCGAACTGCCTGGCATCATCTCCGCCCGGGCGGGTCGGTGGTAGTGGTCGGCATTTCCCCCCGCGGCGCGGAGGCATCGCTTTCCGCCATCGAGTTCAGCGGCGACAAGTCGCTCAAAGGTTCCTTCTACGGGTCGGGCAACCCAGCCGCCGAGATCGCCTCGATCATGGACCTGATCGTCGCCGGCAAGGTCGACCTATCCGCCACCGTCACCCACACCACCGACCTGGCCGGGATCAACGACGCCTTCGACCGGATGGGGCGGGGCGAAGGGGTGCGGACCGTGGTCAGACCCTGACGATTTGGACGTCAGCGCAGACGAGCGTCGCTCATCGTCATTGGAACAGCCGCTGGTACTGGCCGCCATAGAACAGCAATGGCGGGCTGTCCTCCCAGCGGGTGTAGTGAACCTCGCCAAGGAACAATGTGTGGTCCCCGCCCCAATAGGCCTCCACCACCTTGGCAACCAGATGCGCCACGGCCCCTGCCACCATCGGGGTGTCGAGCACGTAAGCGAACTCCGGCTCGACAGTCTGGTCGAAACCGGGCAGGCGGGCGAAGTACTCGGACAGGAGCTGTTGGCGCTCATGCAACACACTCACACCGAACATGACGCCCTTGTTCAGCATCGGATGCATCCGGGCCCGCTCGGCCACCGACACGACCACGAGCGGCGGTTCTAACGACACCGACATAAAGGCGTTGACGGTCATGCCGTGAGGCTCTCCGTCGGAGGTGAGGGTTATGACCGCGACCCCGGTGGCGAACCGGCCGAGGGTACGGCGGAACTCAGCTTTGGGATCGGTGGGATATGTCGGTGGATCGGTCAAGGTCGACTTCCAGAATACGGTGAGCTGGGCGACGGAGGGGACCTGTTGGCGTCCGAACGCGAGCTGGGCGTGGACTCAAGTGCGGATTGGGCCAACCCTTGGTTCATCTGTGGGCCCTGGGTAGTACTGGGTACCACCTGGAACCCAGGGTTCATCTTTGGGGCCTGAGCGGGGCCTACGCTTGGGGGATGGGCAGAAAGGCGGCTGACGCGGAGCCATCAGTCGATCTCGACGCCCAACTCAGCGAAGCCATCGGTAAGAGAGTCCGTTCCTATCGCACCCAACTCGGCTTCACGGTGGCCCAGCTGGCCGAACATGCCGGGCTGTCGAAGGGGATGTTGTCAAAGATCGAGAACGCCCAGGCGTCGCCGTCTTTGTCGACCCTGGCCCGCATCTCGGCTGCCCTCGACGTTCCACTGACCGCATTCTTCGACGCTTTCGAGGCCCACGCCGTCCTGCACGTCAAGAGAGGACACGGGCTCGACCTCGTACCCAAGGGAAATCGGTCGGGATTGCGGTCACAGCTGCTCGGGAATCTGTCTGGCAAAACTCACCGCCGGCTCGAACCGATCATCTACACGATGACCCGTCGGGCCAAGGTCTCGGAGACTTTCCGGCATACCGGAACGGAATTCCTCTACATGATCGAAGGAAAGATGGAGTACGGGTACGGGGCTCAACGGTTTCTTCTCGAAGCCGGAGACTCCCTCCAGTTCGACGGCGAGGTGACCCACGGCCCGGTCCGTCTGATCGAGGTGCCGATACGGCTGCTGTCCGTGAAGGCCTACGGCAACGGAGACGGCCGCGTCGATCACTGATGTCCGGCGGGCCGGGTTAGGTCCGTCCCCCCACGACCCCCAACCACTCCCACACCCCCCCCCTGAAACCCGTTCTGGCGCGCCAACTACGACCCATAGGTCGTACTTGGCGCGCCAAAAGCGGGGGGGGACCCCCAATGGGGGGGGGAACTCCCATTAGGGTTCAGGCAGGTAGAAGGTCGAATCAGCCGAGCAGCCCCTTCGAGGTCAACCATTCCTTGGCAACCTCGTCTACCTCGCGTTGGTCGACCGCAATCGCAACACCCAGGGTGGTCAGTTCCTCGGTGGTCATCAACGCCGAGGCGGCGTCGAGTAATGCCTTGAAATCGTCTGCATCGGAAACCTTGTCGAGGAAGTCGTTGCGGACCAGCGGAGCGATGTTCTCGGCAGGCTGGGTATCGAGATCGTCGGCCAGCACGACGAAGCCGTACTGGACGATGGCCGGCTGGGTCGAGCAGAGCCAGGCGAAGTCGACGGCGTCGCCGTTCAACGCCTCGGCGATCGGCACGTCGCAAGCCGCCAGTGACTCGAGCTGGGCGGGTGGGTAGGTGATGCCGTACTGCTCGAGAGCTCCCTTGCAAAGCGGGTTCTCAACGCAATCGGGGGGGATACCCCAACGCAACTGATCCTGGATGGCCGCCAGATCGCTCATCGAATCAATGCCCAACTCGTCGGCGGTGTCTTGACGAACCACCCCGGCGTTCGTGTCCTCACCGGGCGTGATCCCCAGGACGGTGGCGAATTCGGCGATCGAGGCCTGGAGGCGGTCACGATTAGTGGCACCATCGCCGGTGATCTGAGAGACGTCGTAGTAGCCGAGGCCGGAACCGACGTACTCGGGAACGAGATCCACCTGGCCGTCCGAGAAGACAGGAGCTCGCTCCTGGCGGGAACCGAGACCGAACGTGCGCTCAACGGTATAGCCGTCGTTCTCCAGAATCTGAGCGTAGATCTCGGCCATGAGCCGCGATTCGTAGAAGTTGTCCGAGCCGATCCGGACAGTAGGCCGCGCCCCCCCCCCGTCGGATCCGCAGGCCAGCAGCAGCAACGACAGCGCCGCCAACAGGATCGGTAGCCGATTCAGCCTCATCTTGGTGTCCTCCTGGTAGTGGCGGGCGCCCGTCAGGCGCACGAGGGAGGAACCTTAGCGAGCCATTCCCTCCTACTCCATGGGCGAATTCGCCGATCTAGTGCTCTGTCTGGCTACACCGCCTCAAGCCGCGGGCGATTCGGCCCCTTCCGCCCGTTGGTTCACGGCGATACCCACACCCCTGGGCGTCATTCGTTTTTGCAGCCCGCCGAGCAGCAGGTCAACACCCACCGCCAGCACGGTCACAAGGATGGCGCCGGCGATCAGCTCGGGGATGCCGGCGATCCCTCGCAAACGGCCGTCGATGATGAAGCGACCCAGGCCCCCGAATGACACGATCGCTCCAATCGTGGCCGTCGCGATCACGTTGAGCACGGCGGTGCGAAAGCCCCCAACGATGACCCCGAGGGCGAGCGGAACTTCGATCCTCCCGAGGATCTGGGTCTCCTTCATGCCCATCCCCCGAGCTGACTCGATCAGGTCGCGATCGACGGCAAGAAGGCCGGCGTGGGCGTTCACCAGAATGGGTGGGATAGCCAGCAGGACCATGGCCGTGAAGGTCGGAATGAAGGACAGCCCGAGATTGGGTGAGTAACCGAGGGTGGGGGCAAGAGCGAGGGAGATCGGCAGCACCATCACCAGGATCGCATAAGAGGGAATGGCGCGACCGATGTTGGCGAGGTTGACAGCGAGGTTGCCTCCTCGCCCGGTGTGGCCGGTCCACAACCCGATCGGCAGCCCGACCAAGGTCGCCGCCGCCACCGAGAGGAGGGAGATCCAGACGTGCTCCCAGACCCGGGTGGGTACTCCACCTGGGCCCTGCCAGTGAACGGGGTCGAGGAACCACTGCCATACCTTGCTCATCCGACGGTCCTCATCCGACTGCCCTCATCCGACTGCGCTCCTCCGACTGCGCTCATCCGACTGCCCTCCCCCGCCCGGTGGCCCAAGGCGTGACCGCCCGCTCGATGCCGACGAAAAGCCAATGGGCCAGGAAGGCGAGAACCATCGAGAGGACGGCCCCCAGCAGGTATTTGGTGGGAAAGAGCTGCTGGAGTCCCTCGGTAATGAACTGACCGAGGCCCCCGTAGGCGTCGCCGAGGATGGCGGCCACCGTCGCCAGACCGATCACGGTCACCGCCGCCAGTCGCACACCGGCGATCATCAGCGGCACCGCCAGCGGCACCTGGACACGCAGCAGGCGTTGGCCGGACGTGTACCCCATCGCCTCGGCGGCCTCCAGCACCTCGCCGGGCACAGACTGGAAACCGGCGACGATGTTGCGAAACAGAATGAGCAACGTATAGGTGGTGAGCGGTATGACGGCGGTCAGGAGCGAAAGGCCGAAGATGGGCCGCAGCACCGCGAACGCTGCCAGGCTGGGGATGGTGTAGAGAAGACCGCTGACTGCGATGACCGGTGTGTAGACCGTTGGTCGGCGCAGGGCCCAAATCGCCAGCAGCAGGGAGATCGCGAATCCGCCGACCAGTGGGATCACGGTCAGTTGCAGATGCTGAAGCAGGCGCTCGACGATGTCATCGAGATTGGAGCCGATCCACAGCCAATCGATAAACGGCCGGCCTTCGACCATTCAAACCGCTCCCTCTTCGGAGACGGGCGAAGCCGATTGGGTGCCATGTTCCCGCATCCAGGCGGCGATGGCGTCGACCGTCAGCACACCTCGCAGGGCCCCCCGTCTGTTCACCACCACCCCCACCTGCACGTCCGCGTCGAGCAACATGGAGAGAGCGTCCTTGAGGGTCGTGCGGCGATCGAGGTGGGGCGAGGACGGATAGGCGATCTCTTCGGTGAGTAGGCCGTCGAGCGGTATCGACGCGAGGTTGGCCCAACCGAGCGGACGGTCCTGTGAGTCCAGAACCAGCAGGTAGCCGAAGGGATGCGCCTCCGACCGGGCCCGGGCCGTCCCTCCCGACTCGCCGACTCGGCCGGTGGGCAACGTCTCGAGCGGCATGTCGGCGACCCGGTAAAGCGAAAGGCGTTTGAGGCCCCGGTCGGCTCCAACGAAGCGGGCCACGAACTCGGAGGCCGGATGGGCGAGTATCTCTGCCGGCGTGCCGAACTGGGCCAGCCGGCCTCCCACCTGCAAAACCGCCACGACATCCCCCAACTTGATCGCTTCGTCGATGTCGTGGGTCACGAACAGAATGGTCTTGGCCAGATCCTCCTGAAGGCGGAGAAACTCGTTCTGCAGCCGCTCGCGCACAATCGGGTCGACCGCTCCAAACGGCTCGTCCATCAACATGATGGGCGGATCGGCCGCCAAGGCCCGAGCCACCCCCACCCGCTGGCGCTCTCCACCCGAGAGCTGGGAGGGATATCGGTCGGCATAGCGTCCGGGGTCGAGGCCAACCAGATGCAACAGCTCGGCGGCGCGATCCTTTCGCCGCTGTTCGGGCCAGCCCAGCAAACGCGGAACGGTGGCAACGTTTTCCTCGATAGTCTGGTGGGGAAACAAGCCGACCTGCTGAATCACGTAACCGATGTTGCGACGCAGCTCGATCAGGTCGCGCCCGGCTGCGTCGACACCGTCGATGAGGATCCGTCCGGAGGTTGGCTCGATCAGCCGGTTGACCATCTTCAGGCTGGTGGTCTTGCCGCATCCGGAAGGACCGACCAGGACGCAGATCCTGCCGGCCGGAATGGAGAGGGACAGATCGTTGACCGCCCCCGGGGTGCCCTCGGTGGTGGCCCCCAGGTCGTAACGTTTGGTTACGTGGTCGAACTCGACCGAGGCGGCATTGTGGACTCGGTCCGTCACCCGACCGATTGTAAGGAGTCGGGTCGTTAGAACGCCACAGAGTGCAGGTGTCAAGCCCAGTGCTCGTTCGTCCTGTGGTCTGTTCACCCAGGGTGGACTCGGTTTCCAAGGGGCGGCCTACACTTGCCCTTCCCGCATGTCCACCAACGGCTTACCGGCCAAGTTCAGCGCCTGGAACCTGTTTCGGAGGGGTCTAACCGGCGAGTCCTGGCCACCGGTCTGGCGCAGTCATGACCTCGAAGGAAGCTACGACGTGGTGGTCATCGGCGCCGGCGTTCACGGGCTGGCAACGGCCTATTACTTGGCCAAGAACCACGGGATCAACCGAGTGGCGGTGCTCGACAAAGGATACGTCGGGGGGGGTGGCTCCGGTCGCAACACCGCGATCGTCCGCTCCAACTACCTGACCGCCGAGGGCGTGCAGTTTTACGACAGGTCGGTCAAGCTCTACCAGTCGTTGGCGGTGGACCTCAACTTCAACGTCATGTTCTCTCGGCGCGGCCACCTCACCCTCGCCCACAACGACGGATCGTTGCGAACGATGCGTTGGCGAGCCGAGGTCAACAAGCTCCAGGGCATCGACTCCGAGGTGATCGGACCGGACGAGATCAAGGCTCTGGTTCCGGAGATGGACACCAGCACCTCGGCCCGCTACCCGATCCTCGGTGCCCTTTATCATCCTCCGGGCGGAATCGTCCGCCACGACGCCGTCAACTGGGGTTATGCCCGCGCCGCCGATGCCCGCGGCGTCCACATCCACCAGAACACCGAAGTCATCGATATCGAAACATCGGGCGACCGGGTCACAGCGGTGAAGACCAACCGCGGAAGCATCGCCACACCAGTGGTCGTCAACTGCACCGCCGGTTGGGCCACCACTATCGCCGATATGGTGGGTGTCAGGCTTCCGATCATCACCCACCCCCTGCAGGCAGCGGTGACCGAACCTGTCAAGTTCTTCCTGCACGCGGTGGTGGTTTCCGGATCGCTTCACGTCTACGTCAGCCAGACCGAACGAGGCGAGCTGGTCTTCGGAGCCTCGGTGGACCCCTATGCGTCCTATTCGATGCGGGGCTCCCTCGAGTTCACCGAGGAATTGGCTGGCCACGTTCTCGAGCTCATTCCTTCGATCTCCAAGATGCGCCTGCTTCGGCAGTGGGCGGGTCTGTGCGACATGACACCCGACTATTCGCCCATCATGGGTTTCACGGCCGTGGGGGGCTTTCTCGTGGACGTGGGTTGGGGTACTTACGGTTTCAAAGCCGGTCCGGTGGCGGGCGAAGCGATGGCGGAGGCCATCGCCACCAACAAGACACCGGAGATCATCTCCTCTTTCGGGCTGGATCGGTTCCAGAGCGGACAGTTGGTTGGCGAGAAGGGCGCCGCCTCGGTCGGCCATTGATGATCACGGTCCCTTGCCCTTGGTGTGGTCCCCGGAACTCCGCCGATTTGCGCTACGTCGGGGAGTCGCGCCCCCGTCCGCAGCCAAACGCAACAACCCGGGAGGAGTGGCGGACGTATCTCTATATACGAAATAACCCGGCGGGCTGGACCACCGAGACCTGGTACTGCCGGGCGGGATGCCGCCGCTATTTCGTGGTCGAACGCCACACCGTGACCAACGAGATCCGCGCCTCGCGCCCCCACCGCCGCCAGCTCGAGTCGGAGAATTCGTGACCGGTCGTCTGCCTCCTCAACCCGGCGAGATCATCGACCGCACCAAGAGCCTCTCATTCACCTTCGACGGGAAGCCCCATACCGGGCATCCCGGTGACACCATCGCCTCGGCGCTTCTGGCCGACCGCGTCACCGTGCTCTCCCGAAGCTTCAAATATCACCGCCCCCGCGGGGTGATGACGGCCAGCTACCTAGACCCAGGCACCACGGTGCAGGTGGGTGACGAGCCCAACGTTCGGGGTGCCCACCGGCGACTGGAAGCCGGCATGACTGTTTCCAGCCAAAACTGCTGGCCCGGTCTGTCTTTCGACCTGCTCGCCGCCAACGACCTCCTGGCGAGGTTTCTGACCGCCGGCTTCTACTACAAGACGTTCATCAGGCCACAACGTCTCTGGCCGTGGTACGACTCGATCCTGTCGCGGTTCGCCGCCGGCGGCCGGGTGGTCGCCGACGCTCAGCACGGATACTTCGACAAGCGGTATGCGCACCCGGACGTACTGGTTGTGGGGGGGGGAATGGCTGGGATGGCGGCGGCGGTGGCCGCCGCCGATGCCGGTGCCTCGGTTTTGTTGGTGGAAGAGGAATACGACCTGGGGGGAGCCGGTCGCCATGAGCCAGCCTCATACGCTCAAGTTGCCGACCTGCGCAGCGCCGTGGCTTCGCGACCAGCCATCGAGGTCATGACCAACTCGGTAGCAACCGGCCGCTACGACGAGAACTGGGTGGCCATAGTGCAGAGGGGTCTGCCCGCCGTCCAGGAAAGACTCGTCAAAGCGCGGGCCAAGACACTGGTGGTAGCTGCGGGGCTGATCGAGCGACCATACATCTTCGAGGGCAACGACCTTCCCGGTGTCATGCTCTCGATCGGGGTCCGCCGCCTCATCAATCTGTGGGCCGTTCGACCAGGCGCGCGCGCCGTCGTCATGACGGCCAACACTTCCGGTGACGCTGCGGCCGCCGATCTGGAACGGGTCGGGGTCTCGTTGGCGGCGGTGGCCGACGCTCGACAGGGGACAGTGCTGACCAGTGTGGGTGGCACCAAGAAGAGGGTCTACTGGGCGGAACTGTCGAATGGAAACCGCTATGAATGCGACCTGGTGGTCGTGGCGGCGGGTTGGACGGCGCCCACCTCGCTGCTCAACATGGCCGGCGACCGGCCTGTCTACGACAGCAAGGCCGCCCGTTTCTTCTCCTCGTCGCTGCCCTCCAATGTCATGGTCACGGGGGGCCTGGCCGGTGACGGGTCCACCGCCCAGTTGATCGAACATGGTTCGGCCACCGGCAAGGAAGCAGCCAGGCGAGCCATCGCCGTCAAGCGCAGCTGGCAAGCGAGTCGACCCTGGGCGGCGCCGGCGAACGGTGAGGAGCCGACCGCTGCCGCCATCGTCGTTCCTGAACTTAGGCGCGATCCCCATCCCCAGTTGTATAGATCAACGACTCACGGCATCGTCGACCTCAGCGAGGACGTGAGCTCCAAAGATATTCTGGCCGCCTTCGAGGAGGGCTACGACTCCGCGGAACTCGTCAAGCGATACACCACCGCCACCATGGGTCCCACCCAGGGCAAGCTCGAGACGGTAAACACGGTGGCGGTGCTGGCCGAAGCCCGCCAAGAGAGCATCGTCGGGACAACGGTGTGGAGACCACCGTACGCGCCTATCACGCTCGGCGCGCTAGGCGGAAGGACCTGGGAACCAGTTCGATACTCCCCGATGCAGCCCTGGCACGAATCGCACGGAGCCGTGCCGCTGGTGGCGGGTCAGTGGATCCGACCCGACCACTACGGCAACGCCCAAGCAGAAGTCCGCAACGTGCGTGCCAACGTTGGGGTCATTGATGTCACCCCGCTGGGCAAGCTGGACCTTCGGGGTCGAGATGTCGCGAAGCTGTTGAACCTCCTATACGTGAATAGATGGTCGAAACTCGAGGTCGGCGGCGTGCGTTACGGGGTCATGTGCGCCGAGGACGGCGTGGTGCTGGACGATGGGGTAACGGGCCGGCTAGGTGAAGACCACTACCTCATGACCACCACTTCGTCCGGAGCCGCCACGGTCTGGGAATGGATGGAGAACTGGCTCCAAACCGAACACCCCGAATGGAAGGTGCACGTCACCCCGGTGACCACCACCTACGCCTCGATGAACGCGGCGGGCCCCAACGCCCGGCGGCTGCTCGAGCGGTTGGTGACGGGCATCGACCTGTCGCCGGAGGCCTTTCCTTACATGAATGCCCGCCAAGGGAGAGTGGCCGGAGTCGACTGCTTCATGTGGCGAATCGGCTTTACGGGGGAATTGTCCTTCGAGATCCACGTACCGGCCGGTTACGGCCTGTTTGTTTGGGAGGCATTGTTCGAGGCCGGTGTCGATCTGGGGATCGGACCTTTCGGCGTCGAAGCCCAGCGAATCATGCGGCTCGAGAAGGGTCATTTCATCGTCGGCCAGGACACCGACGGGTTGATGCAAGGCTATTCGGCCGGTCTCGACTGGCTGATCAAACTCGACAAGGACGACTTCGCCGGCAAACCGGAGCTTGCGTGGCAGCAACGCTCCGAGTTCGTTCATCTCG
>Ga0209341_10001005_pt1 | contig 28462 bp, 31 predicted proteins | sample RifCSP13_2_FD_184020 | JGI IMG/M metagenome (GOLD analysis project Ga0209341, IMG submission 184020) | Soil microbial communities from Rifle, Colorado - Rifle CSP2_sed 13_2 (SPAdes) (version 2) | ecosystem: Environmental > Terrestrial > Deep subsurface > Rock core/Sediment | place: Rifle... | reverse complement strand
GCTGGTGAACGTCACGGGCGCGAAGGCGGAGCGCGAGAAGATGAGGGGCTTGAAGAGGACCTGGAGGCCGTGGGTGTCGCGGACCTCGAAGGAGTGCCCACCGTCCTGGTTCCCCGCATCCGCGTCCGCGAGGACGCTCCCGTCCGGGTTCACGACCTCCGCCTCGAGCCAGTTCCATCCCACGGTGTCCGCTCGGAACGGGGTGCCCGTCGGCGCGGGGAACGAAAGGTCGAGGTTCCCCGGGGTGTTGCAGGGATCGCCTGAGGTCGCCGCGGGGAGGGTCCACAATTGCGTCGTCAGGTGCACGCGCCGCGAGAAGCCCCCGCCGGGGTCGAAGAGGCGGAGCTCCACCTTCACAGGCTTCGAGACGAGGAAGGTGTTCGACACCGGGCCGATGTCGATCGTGAGGGGGTCCCCATCCTTGTCCGCCCGCGTCCCGAAGGCGAGGCTGGCCTTGTCCTTCGCGAGGGGGATGTCCCCGCGGGACTCCAGCGGGCCGACCTGGATGTCCGCCGCGCCCCACACGGCGTCGTCCTGCCACACCGTTTGGACGGCCTGGATCCGCACGCCGCCCTTGATGAACACATCATCCGCGCAGAATGCCGGGGCGCGCACGGGCGTGGCGAGGGGCAGGACGCCGAGGACGAGGAGGATCACGCATCCAGTGGCGAGGGTGGGGGTCCGCATACAGGCGACGGACCGGGAATCCCTATTTCATCGCTCGCCCGTGATTACCAAAGGGGAGAACGCCTCTACCGGGAGGGGGCTTCCCGCCTCGGAGGGCGATAGGACTTCACGAGTATCGCCCCAAGGGTGACCGCCATCCCGACCGCGATGCCCAAGGCGAGGGCGACGAGGTCGAGGGTCCAAGCCGTGGATCCTCCGGGAGACAGGCCAACGGTCACGTCGTTCGTCGACGCGCGGAGGTCCGGGACCCAGGTGAACGAGGCCGATCGCCCCCCGACCTCCACGGTCACATCGAGGGCGTCGCCGTCCCGGATCCACGTCGGGTAGAGGAGCGTCACCGCGAAGTCTCCGCCAACCAGGGGAGCGGTCGTCTGCGCGCCGGAGCGCAGGTTCCGCAGCGTCGCCGTCCCCGACTCGGTGGGCGGGGGGACGACGTGGCCCGAGAGGACGCGGCGAGCCTCCACCGCCACGGGGGGAAGGACCGTCATGTTCCTCAGCTTCCCCGACTCGAAGAGGTACACCGCGACGCCGTACCAGCCCGGGGCCTGCGGCGCGGCAAAGAGCACGGTCTCCTGACCCCCGGAGGCGGTGACCTCCCGGGAGATGGACTCCGGGCCCGTGAACTCCACCGCCATCGTCCCGGCCACCTCCGGGGTCGCCTGCACGCGGATGCGGTCCAGGAGGGAATCCCCGTCCGTGTCCTCGGAGGAAGCGGACGCGGTGAGCCCGCGGACGATGGGGATCGCGCCGCCGTACGCGGCGAGGAACTCGTCCCACGTCGTGTTCCGCGACAGGAGGAGGTCGGGGTAGGGGTTCGGGGGGATCGTCGAGGGGAAGAAGATGCCGAGGCCGTGGGCGTTCTTCGCGGGCACCTGGTTCACCGGGTTCGGGTTGTCCCAGTGGCGCTCGCGGATCACCGCGTCCTCGATCGCCCCGCGGAGGCCCGCGGCGAGCCTGGAGAGGCGGGGGCTCCCCACCTCCTCCTCCACGGTCTGTGTGAAGTGATAGAGGTCGTACTCGTTGCCGCCGGCGACGCCGAGCTGCTCGTAGTGCTCCGTCCGCCCGCGCGCATCCTGAACCTCCGCGGCGAAATAGGGGAGGTAGGCGAGGAGCTCCGCGGAGAAGGCGTCGAGGGCGTCGGCGAGCGGGGCCAGGGAGGCCGAGGACACCGCGGAGAGCGTCACGGAGTACGGGGTCTGGTTGACGTAGGAATCCACATACGCGTCCACGAGGGAGGTCGCGAGCTCCGGGGGCTGCATCGCCGGGTCCGCGGCGAGGCGCGTGAGGACGGTGTCGTAGGGCCATCCCTCCAGGGGCTCGTCCTTCTCCGAGCCGACGAAGACGTCGACGTAGGAGCGCAGTTGGTACATGATCTCCAGGGTCATCCGACACGCGTCGTTGCCGAGGACGTCCACGCGCCGCCCCGTGACCGACGTGGCCGCGTCGAGGGCGGTCCCGAGCTCCTCCGTGGTCAGGTAGTCGCTCCCGTCGATGACCACCCCCTGCCAGCCGATGCCGTGGTCCCAGAGGACGAGGAAGTAGTGGTCCGCGGGGAACGCCGTGATCCCCCAGGTGACGAAGTCGATGAGCGTCTGCGGGTCGCCCATGTTCACCTCGCCCATGTCCACGATGGGCACCGCGTCCGGCGTCATGTCCTTCGCGATGAGATACCGACGCGCCGTGGTCCAGTCCCCGTAGGCGCGGCTGCCGTCCGGGGGGCCGAGGAGGCTGCGGTCCATCTGGACGACAATGTTCACATCCGCGGTGCTCCCCACGGACGCCATCTCGAGGAAGTCGTCGATCCCGACGGCCTCGAGGTTGTTGTCCGCGTCGAGGTAGACCATGAAGGTCCACTTCGCGGGCTGTGCGCGGGCGTGGGGGAGAAAGGGGACGAGGAGGATCGCCAGAAGGAGGAGTGCGGCGACGCGACGCATGCTCCCGCTCCATGGCGGGAGACTTTACTTAAGCTTGCCGCCGGTGTTTCAGAATCTCGCTCGCGGTTAGAAGCGAGGAGAGCCGAACGTCTGCAGCCTTCAGCGTCTCGCGACCTCCCTCCTCACGGTCGACGACCGCCACGGCCTCGTCGATCACCGCGCCCGCCATTCGCAGCGCCTCGATGCTCTTCGCGAGCGTCCCCGCGGTGGTCACGACGTCCTCGACGAAGAGGATTCGCTCCCCGGGGCGCAGCTCCCCCTCGAACATCTTCCGCGTCCCGTACTCCTTGGCCGCCTTCCGCACGACGACGTACGGCAGGCCCGACTCCAGAGCCACGGCCGCGGCGATCGGCACGGCCCCCAGTTCCACGCCCGCGATTCGATCGTGGCCCTTCGTGTAAGGTGCCATTTCCTGCGCGACGTGCTCAAGAAGCGAGGGAATGGTGAGGAAACGCATCTTGTCGCAGTACCAGTCGGACTCCTTGCCTGAGGCGAGCGTGAACTTCCCGAACTGGATCGCCCCGCAATCCAGCAGGGCTTGAACGAATGCCGCGCGGTCCATTACCAGGGCTCCTTCTTCCTCCCCATCCTGTAGCCGAGGAGGTTCACCGCGCGATGCAGGACCGGGGTAATAACGATGACGAGGAGGAGGCCGTAGATGCGGTCCCCTGCGAGGTAGAAGGCGGTGAAGAGCGCAGGATCGGCCAGAGCGAGGAGAAGAAGCGCACCCAGCAGGAAATCGTACTGGTCCAAACCTGGAGCCCTCGCCCCTCGCTCCAAGCCGAGGCGGCGCTTCACGAACGCGGCGAGGACGTCGCCTGCGAGCGCCCCGAAGGCCATCACGGCGAACGCGAGGAGGAGGCGTCCAGTAACCCACGTCGGACTCGTGCTGCTCATGCCGTCCAGGACGGCGTAGAAGACCCCAAGGGAGAACCCGGTCAACGCGCCACCGAAGAAACCCCGCCACGTCTTCCCGTCACCGAGGATTCTCCGGCCGTCCCGCGCGACGCGCCCGAAGTCCATCGGGGTCCCGCCGCCCCAGAGCACGGCGGAGGGGTTCGCAACATAGGCAGGCAGCGTGAACAGGAACGGGACGAGGAGATCCTGCGGGAGCACCGTGGCAGGAGAGGCGCCTCGACTTAAAGAGGCACGGTGGGCAAGACCTGTTCTTACTCTCCTCTTGCTCAGACCTCCCCAACCTTCACCAGGGACAACTCTCGATGCGATCGCCACGACGCTTCGCGCCACGGAATCACCGCCGAGCTGTTTTATACGCCTCCAGGGATGGCGCGCCGCCATGGAGCGCCTCCCCACCCACGTCGACGGGCTCGACGAGGCGCTCGGCGGCGGCATCCCGCGCGGGAGCATCGTCCTCGTCACGGGCACCTCGGGGACGTACAAGACCTCCCTCACGTTCTCCATCTTCTACCACAACGCGAAGGCGGGGAGCAAGGCGCTCTACATCACCTTGGAGGAGGGGCACGACCACCTCCGCGAGGCCATGGAGGGCCTGGGGATGACCGACCTCGACGACCTCCCCCTCTACATCCTCGACATCGCGAAAATCCGCCTCGAGCACAAGGAGGAGGAGGGTCAGAAGAACTGGATCGAGATCCTCCAGAAGTACATCGGGCAGCGCGTGCGGCAGAGCAAGTTCGACCTCGTCGCCGTGGACTCCCTGTCCGCGCTCTACGCCCTGAGCCCGATGCCGAACCAGCGCCGCGAGCTGTTCCACCTCTTCGGCTTCCTCAAGGGCCTCGGGACGACGACGTTCCTCATCGCGGAGCTCCCGAGCGACACCGCGCGACTCGCCCCGTTCGACGAGGACTTCCTCGCGGATGGAGTGGTCCTCCTCCGGCAGCAAGAGCGGGCGGACGGGGAGGTGGAGGTGCGCGTGCGCCTCGTGAAGATGCGGAAGACACGCCATCCCCACGGGTGGTTCGCGCTCACGCACCAGAGGGACAAGTTCCTGGCGAGGAAGGTCGCGGGGAAGGAGTCCTAGGTCTCGCGGAGAAGGCGCAGGCACGCCTCCGCGTAGCCGTCCACGAGGCGACGGCTCTCGCCGGAGGCGGACTCGAGGGCCTGACCGTCTTTCCCTTCCAGGCGCGCGAGGACGCGGACCAGGACCTCCAGGCTGGCCTTCGAGGGGAGCGACCCGGCGACGACGCCGCGCGCGCCCACGGCCACGCCGACGCGGCCGACCTTGTGGGACATCACGTGCGTTCCGGGGCCGAGGGCGGGGACCGTGAGCTGGAGCGCCTTGGTCAGCGACTCGTACCCGGAGTCGCGGGCGTCTCCGCGGGAAGCGAGGATCTCGCCGCGGCGGTCGAGGATGAGGACGTAGACGGGGGACGGCGACCCTGGTTCCGCGGTCGGGGAGACGGGTTCCCGCGCGGCCTGCAACTCGTCGAGCCGAGAGAGCCACGCCTGCGACTCCTCCGGGGGCAGGAGGGTCTTCACGGCCTCCCTGAGCGCCTCCAGATCCTTCGCGTCGCGGACGTCGAGGAGGTCGCGCAGGTTCGGCGGGACCTCGGGGCGGGGCGCGGCAGGGTCTGTCGGCCGGCGTCGGGCCGCAGACCCCTTCTCCATCTCGCGGAGGAGCGCCTCCGCGAGTTCCTCCGCTGCCGTGTCGTCCCCCATGGGGTCCCCGGCTGAGAATCAGCCCGCGGACTATAAGGCCTCCGGCCCGAGGCGCGCTGAATCAGGGTTGATAACCGCGGGGGGAGGGATTTAAGGCCCCGGGGTTGTGGAACGCCCCGGTGCCAGGACTCGTCTCCACGCACATCGAGGGCCTAGACAAGGTCCTCGGCGGGGGCATCCCCCGCGGCAGCGTCGTCCTCGTAGCGGGCACGCCGGGCACGATGAAGACGTCCCTGTGCTACTCCATCCTCTACAACAACGCGGGGAACGGCGCCCGAGGCCTCTTCATCTCCCTGGAGCAGAACGCGGAGAGCCTGGCCGAGTCCATGCGAAAGATGGGCTACGCGGGGGACCTCGGCGGCAGCCTCTACGTGATCGACCTCGGGGTCCTCCGCCGGGGGTTCAACGTGCGGGAGAAGGACCAGGACTGGGTGGAGATCCTCCTCGCCCTGATCCGCCAGGGGATGCGCGGGAACGGGTACGACATGCTCGTGATCGACTCCCTCGAGGCCCTCTACGCCGTGGCGGAGATGAAGAACCCGCGGCGGGAGCTCTTCCACCTCTTCACGGAGCTCAAGGAGCTCGGGCTCACGACGCTGATCATCGCCGAGGCGCCCTTCGGGGACGCACGGCTGACGCGGTACGGCGAGGACTTCCTCGCGGACGGGATCATCTACCTGCGGCACCAGGAGGTGGAGGACACGCAGATCCAGCTCCGCATCCGCGTCGTGAAGATGCGGATGATGAGACACGACCAGGGCTACTTCGCGCTCCTCCACGACGGCCGCCGCTTCCAGGTGACGAACGTCCTGGTCACGCACTAGCGGCGAGAGATCGCGGTGCGGTAACGGGCTCCCCCTCGAAGAACGACTGGATCACCGCGGCGGGACTCTCCGAGGCCCCCAGGTCTCCGAGGGCTCGCGCATACCGCCGCGCGCGCGCGTCGAGGATCACCGCCACGCCCCGGTCCGTCTCGGAGCGGATCAGCCGCCCGAGGCACTGCAGCATCTTCCGCTGCGTCGGGGCGTCCACGGCGAACCGCCATCCGTCCCCGAACTTCACGTCGTAGAAGTGCTCCAGGGCCCGGAGGCGCGCCGTCGGCTTGGGATAGGGGACGCCCACGATCACGGCCACCTCGAGCTCCCGGTCCGGGAAGTCCATCCCCTCGCTCACGCGGCCCCCCGCCACCGCGAAGAGGACCCCCCGCGACCCCTTGAACCGGGCCAGGGTCCCCATGAGCTCCTCCTGGCCCAGGTCCGGACTCTCCACGAAGACCTCGCGGTGGATCCGCGGGCGCAGGTCGAGGAAGGAGGCGAGCTGGGCGTGCGAGGGGAAGAACACGGCGGTGTTGCGGTCCGTCGCGTTGCATGTCGCCACGACGAGCTCCCGCAGCCGCGGGAGGAGACGCGCGTCCGCCGCGAGGCTCTCGTACTTCGTCGTCACCTCCTCGGTGTAGACAACGCGGCGGTTCTCCGGCGGGAACGGGCTGGGGAGGGCGAGGAGGGTCGTGTCCGCGGGCAGCCCGATCGTGTCGCGGTACTCCTCGAGGGGCCGGAGCGTCCCGGACATGTGGACGCTGGCGTGGCAACGCCGCAGGACGGCCGTGATTCGCTCCGCGTCGAGGCAGTAGGCCTCGAGGGCCGGGTTGTCCCCGCCGAGGACGAGCTTCGCGAACTCGTCGGCCTCCGCCTGGAGCCATTGGATCACGAAGGAGCCCAGGCTGTGCAGGTGGGACCGCGGGAGCTTCCCCTGACGCCTGCGCATCTCCCGGATCACCTCGCCGTGGACGATCAGGTTCTCCGCGAGGAGTCGGACCTTCGCCGTCGTGGTGTCGTACGCCTCCAGGATCGCCTCCTCCAACGCGAACGGGGGGAGGTAGCCGTCCTCGTCCCGGACGTACTCCCTGACGAAGGACTTCAGGGTCTGCTGCATCAGGTCGAGGAAGTCGCGGACCGTGACGCCCTCGAGAATCTCCGGGTCGCCGACCTCGTCGATCTCCCGGAAGCACTGCTCCAGGACCCACCGCGAGAACCTCGACGAGCCGAGCCCCCGCGCATACTCGGGGAGGTTGTGCGCCTCGTCGACGATGACGATGAGGTCCTCCCGCGCGCGGTTCATCCAGGAGAACAGGGCGTTCCGCACGGCCGGGTGGAAGAGGTAGACGTACGGCGCGGCCACGACCTGGGCCTCGGGGATCCGGAGCTTGTTCATCTCGTAGGGGCAGATCCCGCGGTGCTCCATGATCCGCTGGAAGTCCTCGGGGACCGGGACCTCGTTCCGGCACCACTCCGCCTCCTTCTCCAAGTCCGCGGTGAGGAGCCCGGCGTAATACTGGCAGCCTTCCTCTCCGCGAAGCTCGCGCGACTTCCGCTCGCGGCAGGCCCGGGAGAGCTCCTCCCAGTTCCCGTGGGCGAACTCCGGGTCCGTGCGGAGCAGGGCGCACAGGTGGTTCCGCCCCTGGAGGCCGAGGCCGTAGGCCCCGATCCGCCGCACCTCGGTGATCACTTGGCGCTGCTGGGCGTTCGTCCGCGTCAGGTAGAGGACGGCGAGGTCGCGCTCCTCCGCCTCGCGCAGCGCGGCGTACACCGCCGCGACGGTCTTCCCCGTGCCCGTGCCTGATTCGAGGACCGCGTGTCCCCCGCGGGCGACGGCCTCCACGACCGCGGCGACGATCCGTTCCTGGCCCCTGCGGTAAGGGTACGGGAAACGCATCGGGAGCGCCCAGGGTCCGCGGCGGTATTTAGGTGGGCGGGGGGGAGGAGGGTGAATGTGCGGGAGCCCCGCGCGGGAGGCGGCCGCGGTGGATGAGCCCGGCGGGATAGGCGTAGGCGGCGGCGAAGGCGAGCGACCCGGGCACGGAGTACACCCATGGGATGGCCAGGGTGAAGTCCTCCAGGATCTGGATGCGCTCGAGGAACGGGTGGACGCCGGTGAAGTACTGGTCGACGAGGGCGACACTCTCGACCGCGGTGACCATGGCGCCGACGGCGGTGAGGCCGGCGGCGAGGAGCAGCAGGACCTTCCCCGGCGGGGGCGGGAGGTCGAGGACGAGGAGGACGGACGCCGCGGCGAAGACGACCCCCGTCGCGGCATTCCACCAGAGGTAGTCCCGCGCCGCGCCGCGCAGCGTGCTCATGTCCACGCTGCCGGACAATCCGCCCATGCCCGCGACGAGGACGAGGGAGGCGAGCAGGGCCAGGAGGATCGCCGCGACGAAGACGACGACGGCGAGCCAGACGAGTCTGGCATGCCGCGGACCGAAGGGGCGCCGCCCGAGGATGACGAGGATCCCGCCCGTGGCGAGCAGAATCAGGGAGAGCCCGGCGGTGATCAGGTTCGGCACCCAGGCGGTGAGGAAGGCGCCCGTCAGGAGGACCAGTCCAAGGCGGGTCCTCGGGACGCCCCGTGCGAGCCCGGGAGGCGGTGGGGGGAAGGTGACGAGGGCGCGGCCGCACTCGCTGCAGAACTGGCTCCACTCCGGGTTCTCACGCCCGCAGCGGGGGCAGGGGAGGGCCACGGGGCCCGGAGCCCGGGCGGCGGGTTAAGCCCTCTGGCCAACCCTCAAGAGCCCCTGCCCCCGTGACTTCGTCCGTGCCGGAGCACCCCGATCCCGTGGAGCGCTGGATGGAGTGGGAGTTTCGCAAGATGAACGCCGGCGTCGTGACGCGCCGCCGGAGCCTCGCGACGCTGCTCGCGGAGGCGGAGCCCCGGCTCGCCACGCGGGATGGCGAGACCTTCATGCTCGAGCGGGCGGGCCTGGAGCGCCTCGGCGCGGCGGCATCCGAGGAGGAGCGCCGGGCCCTGCTCCTCCCCATCACCTTGCACTTCACCGCGGACGCAGAGAACGAGGCTTATGTCGCGGACGAGATTGCTGCCGCGGTGCTCCGGCGCGCGGAGGGCTGGGGCCCCAGCTACGCGTACCGCGACGGGAGGATGTGGCTCCCGCTCTCCCTGGCGATGGAACTGATCCGGCGGTACGGGGGCGCGGTGCAGGCCCTCTACCTGTGAGCCCACTACTCGAGATCCTCGAGGTCGCCCGTCTTCGGCACCGACTCCCCCGGCTTCCCGAGGCGGGAGGTCCAGACGTCCTCGATGAGGTGGTCGTACACGGAGGAATCGCGCTGCGCCACCTCCTTGGCCTTCTGAGCCTCGGAGAGTTCCGCGATGCGCTCCTTGCGGAACATCCAGTAGTGGATCCGCCACTCGCGGCCGTCGTAGAGCGTGGTCTCCTCGCGCTCCGTCGTCAGGATCCCCGAGTCCTCGAGCATGTAGAACGCGTCGCGGTCCTCCGGCTCCAGGACGTTGTCGATGATGCGCTCGGAGTACCCGAAGAAGTTCAGCACGTGCTGCGCCATGAGCCGCGCCTGGTCCTCCGGCATGCCCGAGCGGTCAATCGAGTTCTTGATCGCGCGCGTCAGGTCGTCGACCGTGATCGTGCCCGCGACGCCCGCCTCCAGCTTGGTCTTGATCGCCACGCTCTCGCTCCTCTGGGCCCTGCCTATGGGAGGGTGGGTCTATTTGTAGGTTTCGCGGCCGGGGGGAGGCCCTTTCCCGGGCGCTGACGCGGTTTTTTGGGGTGCCTATTTACCCCCGCCGGGGGTTGCCCCGGACGGAGGAGGCGAGAGGACGGGGGACGAGGACCCCGGGGCCGAGGAGCTGCGGCAGCTCCGGAAGGAGGTCAAGGAGCTCCAGGTCCTCGTCGCGGAGCTGTGGACCGCGCGCCGCGCGGAGGGGAGGACGCCGGGCACGGGGCGGCTGCGGACCTTCGTCGAGGGCTTCGACGAGGCCCTGGAGGGCGGCATCCCCCGCGGGCATGTCGTCCTCGTCGCCGGGCCGAGCGGCTCGCTGAAGACGACGCTGTGCCTGCAGATGGTCGCCCGCCACCGCGCCCAAGGGACCCCGGGCCTCTACCTGTCCCTCGAGGAGTCGCGGGAGAGCCTCACGCGGACGCTCCAGCGCCTCGGCCTCGGGGCCGAGGGGGACTTCATCGTCGACGTGGGGCGCATGCGCCTGGAGCACGAGGCCGCGCAGGACGCCCGCGACTGGTTCTCCATCCTCCGCGACTACCTGCAGCGTCGGACCGAGCGCGAGCCCATCGGCCTCCTCGTCATCGACCCCGTGAACTCCCTCTACTCGCTCTCCGCGATGGAGAACCCCCGCCGCGAACTCTTCGAGTTCTTCGCGTTCCTCAAGGGCCTCGGCATCACCTCCCTCCTCGTCTGCGAGAGCGAGGAGAACGAGGTCGCCTTCCGCCACCAGGAGGACTTCCTCGCGGACGGCACGCTCACCCTGAGTTTCCGCGACGCCTCCGGGAGGGTGGACCTCGTGCTCCGCTGCGCGAAAATGCGGCACACGCTGCACTCGCGCGACCCCTACCGGATCACGCTGGCTGGGGGGACGCTGACGGCCTCGCCAGTCGGGTCGGCCTAGTAGGTGCCCTTGATCTTGTTCCGGTCGATCTTCACGCCGCCGGGCGTGGCCATGATCATGTTCTTCCCCACGCCGGCGACGTCGCCGCCGGCATCGCGGACGGCGTCCTTGAGCATCGCGGTGACCTGCTTCAGCGCGAGCTCGTCGTTCGAGAGGGCGGAGTAGTCAATGAGGAGGATGTTCCCGTTGTACACGTGCGTCGTGAGCTCGTTCACGTCCTCGGCGCGGTAGATCTCCGCGACCTTGATCTGCGTGCGCACCGGCTCGCCGAGGGCCGCGCCCTCTTCCTCGAACGCAATCTCCCCGAGGTCGATGTAGGAGTCGCTTTCCGTGGCCGAGCTGCCTTCGACGAGTCGCTTCAACGGCTTCTTGATGAATGCCATGGGGTTCCCATCCCTTGGCGACCCTATCCAGGTGGGCGGCTTAAAAGTATCGCGGCCCCCGTCCTCCGGGGGCGCGGCGCAATCGGCCTCGCCTCCTGGCGGCCCGGGACGGGGGTCCGCCCGGAGGAACCCGCCCTAGATCAGGAGATTCGGGGAGTTGATTCCCTTCGCGGCGTTCCTCGCGACCGCGGTGCTCCTTGAAGCGACTGGAGGCTCATAGTGGACCATGGCGAGACCGGTCCAGACGCCCGTCCCGCGGAGGATGACCGGCGGCCGCCCGGGCGCGTCGATGCGGTACGTGATGTCGAAGAAGGAGTCCAACCGGGTCTCGGAGTCCCCCGCCGGGACTGTGCCCTTCTCGATGTCGCGCTCCACGACCTTCTGCTTGAGCGTGAACGCGTCGATCTTGGTGACCTTGGCCAACTGCGTCGTCCCGCGATGGAAGTTCAGAAGCAGCGTCTTGTCGCCGAGTTCGTAGTCCGCCGCGGTGTGCGAGCGGGCGCGGTATTCCAGCTGCTGTCCGCCCTGCTTCCGCTCCTGCCCCTTCCCCGGCGTCGGGGACACGTCGAGGAAGACGTCGAAGAAGGAGTCCGCTTGCCCGTTCCCCCCGCCGGGTCCGGTGGAGAGTTCCGTGAAAACGTCGAAGAAGGAGTCCGTCTGGGACATCGCGCCGCCCCGGCCGTCGTCCGTGATGACGTTCGCCTGCTTCCCCTGCTCCGAGTACGAGGCGAGCACCTGGCCCGCAGCGCCTGGCATCGGAGGGGTGGCGATCTCCGTGAACACGTCGAAGAAGGACGAGACCATGAACGTCCCGCCTCCGCCCCCTCCGCCGCCACCCGAGTACTCCGCGAACACGTCGAAGAAGGACGAGATGCGCACGTCCAGGCCCGCCGGGGTCATGAACTTGTACTCGAAGTCGTTGGTCGCCTGCCCGCGAATCTGCTCCGGGATCCCTGCCCCTGGTTCGGGGGGGTGGAACTCGGTGAAGACGTCGAAGAAGGAGTCGACCCGGAAGCTCCCCGTCTCCTGCTGTCCGCGGTAGGTGATGTCGAAGAAGACGTCGAAGAAGGAGTCGATGCGGCCGCCTCCACCGCCGCCTCCCGACGCGCCGCCTCGGGCTCGCCAGTGGACGGTCCCCCGGATGTCCCGTGACTCCAGGGTCAGCCCGCCTCCAGCGCCGATGCCTTTGATGATTCCCTTCCCGTCCGGCGTCACCGGGACATCCCCCTGGATTTCCTGGCCTGGACCCGGCGTCTGCGGCGCCGCGGCGATGGCCAGGCCGGCCGTGGACAGGAGGGCGATCGCGAGCAGGCTCACTGTCAGGGACTTCGTGACGGACATGGTTCTCCCCCTCTCTCGCGGTGCGATGAGCGGACCCCTATTTGGCGGTTCCCGCTTCGATGCGCGGCGAGTGCACACCTTTGTGCTTCGATGCGGAGCGGTGCCTCACTTCATCAGGGTGACGTGTCCCGCGAATTCCCTCGCGCGAATCCTGGCGGAGGAGTCGGATGGCGACGGCGCGCCGTAGTCGGTCATCAGCGGGCTCGTGACCTCCGAGGAACCTCGCAGCGTCATGAGGCCAATGCGGTAGGTGATGTCGAAGAAGGAGTCCCCCTCGAGGTGCCCCATGCCCTCGGGAGCCATCCCCATCCAATGGCCCGTCTCATGGGTCATGACGTCCGCCTCGAGCCAGGGGAACTTCACTTTGACCTTCTGCACCATTGGGTGATGGACATCCCCCTCGAGGAACTTGTCCCCGGCCAGCCAGTCGCTCGAGCTGTGCGAGGTGGCGCGGGCCCGGAGATCCATGTCCCCCTGCTTCCGCTCCTGCGGCCCCTTGCCGGGCTTCCGGGCGAAGTCGCAGAAGATGTCGAAGAAGGCGCCGACCTTCGACGCCCCCGAACCGCCCGCAGGCGTGTCGTACCGGTAGGTGATGTCGAAGAAGGAGTCGGTCTGGGACGAGCCCTGGTCGCCCTTCTGCATCACGACAGTCCTCTCGAAGTCGGACTCCTGGTACTGGACCACCGCCTTCCCGACCGTTCCCGGGTCCGGAGGGTGGGCGATCTCGGTGAACACGTCGAAGAAGGAGTCCACGGTGGTCTGGCTGCCTCCGCTCCCGTCCAAGGAGATCTCGGTGAAGATGTCGAAGAAGGAGGAGACGCGCGCGCCGAGGCCGGAGGACCCGAGCATGAAGACCTGCTCCGGTACCGTGCCCTGCAGCTCGACCATGGCGGCTCCCCCGATCCCGGCCGCGGGGTCCGGCGGGGTGATCTCCACCCAGATGTCGAAGAAGGAGGAGACGCGCGCGGTGCCCGTCTCCTGCGTCCCACGGTAGGTGACGTCGAAGAAGACGTCGAAGAAGGAGTCGACGTGGGCGGGCTTGCCCGGCGCGGGTTCGGGGAAGCGTACGCGGCTCCTCCCGCTCAGGTCCAGCTGGAGCATCTCCGTGTCGAAGCTGAGAGTCAGGCCCATGCCGCCCTGGTTGGAGTCCTTGACGGTTCCCTTCGCCGTCACGCCGACGCCGTCGCCCGCGGTCGGCACCGGTGTCCGGGGGATGCCGTTCGCCGCCAGCGCGGGCAACGCCGCCAGGAACCCGGCGGACAGGAGTGCGATCACGATCAAGCCTGATGCTAGTCCTCTGGAGAATCTCATGTGTCTCCCCTCTCCTGCCGTCGTGAGAGGGTTCGCGGTATTTCAGCGTTCGCTGGACGATTGTGTGCACCGCCCCGTGGTGCAGAGCGGAGCGCTTGGTGCCGCCCCGGGTTCAGGCAGGTGGGCGCCAACACTCAAATAGGGCCTGCTTCTACCGCGATTCCGTGGCGCCGAAGCCGAAGGCCACCGCCTACGACGTGGCCATCATCGGCGCGGGCCTCACCGCGGGCGTCTACGCGCGCCTCCGGAGCCTGTCCACGATCCTCTTCGAGGCGGACGTCCTCGGGGGGCAGCTCACCTTCCTCTACCCCACGAAGTCCGTGTACGACTACCCCGGGCTCCTCGGCGTGGAGGCGGAGGACCTCGGGCGGAACTTTGTAGAGCACGCGCGCGAGGCGGGCGTGGAGCTGCACGGGCAGGAGCGCGTCGTCGACCTGAAGCCGACGAAGCGGGGCTTCCGGCTGCGGACGGAGAAGGGGACGTACGAGGCGCGCACGGTGATCCTCGCCCTCGGCATGGGGCTCCTGGAGTACGGGCGGCTCTCCGTGCCCGGGGAGAGCGAATTCGAGGGGAAGGGGATCTTCTACCACATCAAGGACCGCCGGGCGTTCAAGAACAAGCGCATCCTCATCGTCGGTGGCGGGGACTCCGCGCTCGAGGCCGCGCTCACCCTGTTCAAGCAGGCGAAGGCCGTCACGGTCGTCCACCGCCGCGACGTGTTCCGCGCGATGGAGAAGCACATCGAGGCGGTGCGCCAGCTCGGCATCCAGGTGATGATGAACTCCGAGGTCACGGAGTTCCTCGGGGACGGGCACGTGGAGAAGGCCGTCGTCTACAACAACCAGACGCTGGAGAAGACCGTGCTCGACGTCGACGCCGTCGTCACCCAGGTGGGCTTCGCGCCGAACCTGGACATGGCGAAGAAGTGGGGGGTCCGCGTGGAGCACGACCGGCGGATCAAGGTGACGCCGGACATGCGGACCTCCGTCCCCGGGATCTTCGCCTGCGGGGACATCGTCACGTATCCGGGGAAGGACATGCGCGTGGTCACGGGGGCGGGCGAGGCGGTCACCGCCGTGCTCTCCGCGTACAAGCACCTGAAGAAACCCTACTGGGCGTAGTCTGGGACCGCACCCCCTACACCGGGAGACGATATCCTGAATCGCGGGTCTTTAGTGTAACGTTACACTAAACTCACCCTTCGACCCAGACGCGTTCGCGGCGATAGGGGACACGCAGCTCGGCGAGGCGGCGGGTGAGATCCTCCCCGTCCTTCTCGCGCAGGAGGAGCACGGACTGTCCGAGGCGCTCCACGCCCGGGCGGTGGACCAGACCCGGGTACCGGTAACGCTTCTCCCTGCCGCCTACGCGCATGGTGACCTCCTGACCGAAGATGAAGCGGCTCACGAGCGTGCACTCCGTGCGCCGGCGGCGGGAGACGTCGAAGGAGACGAGCACCCGGCGCAGGGCGGTCACGGTCTCCCGGATGTCTTCCGGCTCCTCGCTCTCCATGCTTTAGTGTAACGTTACACTAAACTTTAACCTGCCGGTGGGGTCGGTGTACGACGACGGCCAAGACCCAAATACCCCCGCGCGGTGATGAGCCCGTGGAAGAACCCCAGACCCGTGCGGTCCGAGAGATCCTCCCCGCGCGCGAGACCATCGAGGGCGCCGGCGTCCACCTCCGCCGCGCCTTCGGCCACCTCCAGGTCCCGAAACTGGACCCCTTCCTCCTCCTCGACGACTTCCGCAGCGAGAACCCCGCGGAGTTCGTCGCCGGCTTCCCCTGGCACCCCCACCGCGGCATCGAGACGGTCACGTACATGCTCGACGGCCGCGTCGACCACGAGGACAGCCTCGGCAACGCCGGAGTGATCGGACCCGGGGACGTGCAGTGGATGACCGCGGGCGGCGGGATCATCCATCAGGAGATGCCGAAGGCGGTGGAGAGCCGCATGGGCGGCTTCCAGCTCTGGGTGAACCTCCCCGCCTCGCAGAAGATGATGGATCCGCGCTACCAAGAGGTGCAGAACGCGCGCATCCCCGAGGTCGAGGTGTCCAAGGGCATCCGCGCGCGCGTCGTCTCCGGCGAGGCCGGCGGCGTCCGCGGCCCCGTGCGGGACATCGTCGTGGACCCCGAGTTCCTCGACCTGCGCCTGGAGCCCGGCGCCGTCCTGGAGCACCCGGTGAAGCCGGGCCACCGCGCCTTCGCCTACCTCGTCGGCGGCGAAGGCACCTTCGAGGAGGAGGGCGAGCGGATCGACTCGGAGCACCTCGTCCTCTTCGGGGACGGAAGTCGCGTGCGCGTCCAGGCCGGGAGCCGCCCGCTCCGGTTCCTCCTGATCTCCGGACGGCCCCTCGGCGAGCCCGTGGCCTGGTGGGGGCCAATCGTGATGAACACCCGGAAGGAACTCGAGGTTGCCGTCGACGAGTACCACAACGGGACGTTTCTCAGGCGCGGGAAGAGCCCCGCCTAGCGGGGTTTCACCGCGGCGAGGCGCGCGTGCGGCAGCGTGTGGTCCACCGTGAGGCCCTCGCGCACCCGGATGGGGCGCTTCTCCAGACGGTCGCGAACCGCGGGGAAGTCAACGTCGCGCACGGTGACGAGCTTCCCCAGGTAGATCGACACGAAGGCATCCCCGATGCGTGTCGGGACCTCTCGCGAGGCCTTCGCGTTCGCGAGGCGCACGTACTCAGGATCGATGTCAAAGCCGGTGTAGTGCCGGCCGAGGCGGCGCGCCGCCACCGCGGTCGTCCCCGTCCCCATGAACGGGTCGAGGACGACGTCGCCCTCGTCCGTGGTCATCAGGAGGAGGCGTTCCATCAGGGGCACGGGGAGCTGGCAGGGGTGCGGGTCGCGGCGGCTGTTGTGCCGCACGCGGTGGAGGTCCGTCCACACATCCCCGAGGTAGGGCCCGAAGGGGTGCATCTGGTCCTTCTTCCCCCCGTAGTCCTTCAGGATCGCCCCGCACTCGCGGCAGCAGGCATGGTGCCCGCGCACGTCGTAGAACCGGAACGCGTCGGACTTCACGTACCAGAGGATGCCGTAGTGCGTCGGCTGGAGCGTCTTCCCGAGGGGCACGCTCCGCCCCTCCCACGCGATCCAGTGGCGGAACCGGAGATCGGGGATTCTCTCCAGGATCGAGGCGATCCGGATCAGCGACCGCGGGATGTTGTAGACGAACAGCGATCCGGTCGGCTTCGTGACCCGGGCCATCTCTCGCAGCCAGGACTCGCACCACGCGAAGTACTCCTGGACGCCGCGGCGGTCGTCGTAGACGCCGTAGCGCTTCCCCAGGTTGAACGGGGGGTCCGCGAACGCGAGATCCACGGAGGCGCCGGGGAGGCGGCGCATTCCCTCGAGGCCGTCGTCCAGGAGGATCTCGTCGAGCGGCAGGGTCCGCGGCACGACGTCGGGAAGGCGGCGGGAGCCTTAGGCTTTCTCCTCCTCTTCCCCGTACTTCCAGTAGTCGTCCCCGACGTGCTGCACCGACCTGACGGCCTTCCCCTTCTCCGAGACCGCCATCTCTGATCCTGGCATCAGCGCCGTGCCCACGGCGAGCGGCCGCAGGTTCTTCTCGTCCCGGATCCAGACGGGGTCCCCCGCGGCGATCGCCCGGTCCGCGTCGACAATCCCCGGGGCCATGACGTCCGCGCCGTTGTACACGTAGGGCACCGCGCCCATGTCGACGGTGACCCACCGCCGCGTCGCCGGCCACCGGAGGAGGCCGCGCACCGTGAGGGTCGCCTGCCCCTTCGCGCGGAGCGCGAGGATCTCGCCGCCGACCAGAAACACCGTGACATCGTCGGAGACCTCGCCGCTGTCCACGGCCTCGATGCCCGCGAAGGCGTCCGCGCCGAAGTGGTCCCGCAGGCCGGCACACAGCTCCTCGACCTCGTGGCGGCGCAGGCGCGCCCGCCGGCGGAGGCGGAGCATCTACTCCACCGAGGCCCGTTCCTTGGCCCCGCGGGGGATCTCGACGACGCCGCCCCGCAGGCTCGCGACGAGGACCCCGACGCCGACGGTGAGGATGACCACTCCAATCCCCATCCAGAACAAGTTCACGGGCCCGAAAACAGTCCAGGCCGTTCCGCCGATCCGGAGGCGAAGGAGGTCATGGAGGAACGAACCCATGGCCAGGCCGATCCCGCCGGCGAGCGTGAGGACGACCCCGGAGAAGAATAGGAAACGGTCCCGGCCGAGCGTGGCGGGCACGACCTCCGTCGTGATCCCCGCCTCGGCTTCCACCTCGGGTGCCTCCGCGGCTGCCTCCTCGGCCTCCCCCGGTGCCTCCTCCTCGACCGCCTCCTCGACTACCTCCTCGGGGTGCACCTCCTCCACGAGGGCCTCGGCCTCGAGCTCCTCGAGGGCGGCGACGGCCTCCTCCACGGCGGGCGCCTCGGCCTCGGCCGGGGGCGGCTCGGCCTCCACGGCGACGTGGACCGGGGCGGGCCCCTCCGGCTCGGGGACAAGCGGGGGGACGGGCACCACCGGGGGCACGGCGGGCGCCTCAATCTCCTCCAGCGACGCCCCGCACTTCGCGCAGATCGTCGCGCGCCCGTCGACGAAGGACCCGCAATCGGGGCAGAGGTAGAGCATGTTGCCCGCGCGGTCCGTCATGGAGAGGAGTCGCGAGCGCTCGGCGGGGGCGGCCTGGACCGGCACCGCGGGGGCGGCCTTGCCGACCTCCGCGAGCTCGCGGTAGGCCTGCGCGCCGTTCCACGCACGCCTCCGCGTGGCGGGGCGGCGCTCGGGCTCCGTTGGGGCCGGTGGGAGGGGAGGCCCCTCGGGAGGTTTGACCTGCATCGCCTCCTCCGGCAGCGGGGGCGGCGGGAGCTCCTTGGCCGGGGTCGCGGCCGAGGATCCGACGAAATCGAGGAACTCGTCGACGAGCTCCTTCTTCTCGGGGGCGGGCTCGGGAACCGGGGGGACGTTTCCACCCTCCTCCGGGACCGCCGGGGCGGCGGCGACGCCTTCCTCGCGTCGCTGTCCGCGGCGACGTCGCCGACTGCGGCGCCGATCGCGCTGGGTCTCCCCCTCCGCGGCCGCCGTGGCCTCCGGCGGGGCCGTCGGCGGGGGCTCCCCCGCGCGCTCCGGGGCCTTCTCTGTCTTCTCCTCCGGGTTCTCTTCCAAGGTCCGCACCGAGGGGCAGGAACGATGGGCTATGGGTTATTAGTAACTTCCCGGCCGGTTCGTCCGGCGTTCCGGTAGCAGTCCTGGGCCTCCGAGGTTCGGTCCAGGCGCTCCAGGGCCCGGCCCTTCTCCAGCCAGGCGTCCTCGAAGCGTGGGTCCAGCTCGAGCGCGCGGTCGAGGCTCCGGAGGGCCCTCCGGGCATCCCCGCCGGCGAGGTGGAGCCGTCCCTTCTCCAGCCAGAACTCCTCCCGGGCGCCGTCGATCCCGAGGGCGACGTCGAGCGCGAGGTGGGCGGGCCGCCTCCGCCCGAGCCGGGCAAGCGCCCGCCCGCGGCCGAACGCCACGAGCCCGGGATCCTCCCCGGCGCGCTGCGCCGCCTCGAAGGCGCGCAGGGCCTCGGGCGTCCGCCCCGCCTTGAGAAGGACCTCCCCGCGGAGGAGCTGGACTGGGCGCCCGCGGCCGGCGGCGACCTCCAGGGCGGTGAGCGCCTCGTCGAAGCGCCCGAGGGCCGCGAGCGCGTCCCCCATCTCCGCCGCGGTCTCCGCGTCCTCCTGCGCCTGCTGCGCCCTCCCGAAGGCCTCGAGGGCCTCCTCGAAGCGGTCCAGGGCCGAGAGGGCGACCCCCCGCGCGTGCCAGCCGCGGCGGTTCCCCGGGTTCCGCTGCACCGCCCTGTTCGCGTGGCCCACGGCCTCCCCGTGCCGCCCGCGGCGGATCGTCACCTCGGCCAGCGCGGCGAAGGCCTCGCCGGTCTGGTCGCCTGACGCCGCGGCGGCGAGGGCCTCGGCGGCCTCCTCGAGGCGGTCGAGGGAGGCCAGGAGCTGGCCCTTAGCGAGGAGGACTTCCACGTTCCCCGGGTCAAGCTCGAGGGTGTAGTCGTACGTCCGCAGGGCCTCGCGGTAGCAGCGCTCCTCCTCGTCGAACCGCCCGAGGCGGCGCACCACCTCGGCGCGCTTCGTCCAGGCCTCGTCGTAGGCGGGGTTCAGGATGAGGGCGTTCGTGAGGGCCTCGCGGCACTCCTCCAGGCGCCCCAGCGCCTCGAGGACCTCGGCCTTCGCGAACCACGCGTGGTCGTAGTTCGGGTTCAGCTCCAGGGACTGGTTGACCAGCTCCAGGCCCTCCTCATGCCGCCCGAGCTTGCTCAGGGCGTGACCCTTGGCGTACAGCGCGTAGTCGAAGTCCGGCTTGATCCCCAGGGAGTGGTCGTGGTACTTCAGGGACTCCGAGTGCCGCCCCATCTTGTCCAGCGCGTTCCCGATGTTGTTCCAGGCGATCTCGTAGTTCGGGTTCACCTCGATCGCCTTGAAGAAGTAGGGGAGGGACTCCTCGTAGCGCCCGAGGTTGTAGAGCGCGTTCCCCAGGTTGTTCCAGAGGACCTCGTCCTTGCGGTCGAGCTCCAGGGCGCGGTCGTAGCACTGGATGGCGTCCTCGAGCCGGTCCATGCCGTGGTACGTGTACCCCTTGTTGTACCAGGCGTGCTTGTAGCGGGGGTTGACCTCGAGGGCGCGGTCGTAGCACTTCAGCGCCTCGTCGTGGATCCCCAGCATGAAGAAGGTGAAACCCTTGTTGTTCCACGCCTCCTCGTTCCGCGGGTTCGCGGCGAGGACCTTGTCGTAGGCGTCGATGGCCTCCTCGTAGCGCTCGAGGGCGTACAGCGCGTTCCCCGCGCCGTTCCACGCCTCCTCGTAGTCCGGGCGGAGGGCCGTCGAGCGGCGGTAGGCCTCGAGGGCCTGCTCGTACCGCCCGAGCTCCTCGGAGAGGAGGCCTTTCCGGAGCCAGGCCACGGGGTTCCGCGCGTCCAGCTCGGTGAGCCGGCTGTAGCACTCCAGGGCGCGCTTCGTCTTCCCCTGCTGGGCGAGGGCGAGGCCCTTGTCGTACAGCGCGATGCGGTACTTCGGGTTCACCTCGAGGGCCTTGTCGTAGGCCTCGATCGCCTCGGCGTACTTCCCCAGGTGGAAGTAGGCGTTCCCCAGGTTGTACCAGGCAATCTCGTAGCGCGCATTGGCCCTCAGGGCCTGGCGGTAGCATTTCACCGCGTCCTCGTGGAGGCCGAGGGAGTCCATGCTCACGCCCTTGTTGTTCCAGAGGACCTCGTCAGAGAGGCCCGCGGCGATGGCCTGGTCGTACTTCTGCACCGCCTCCTCGTACCGCTTCTGGTCGGCGAGGGAGTTCCCCGCGAGGAACTCCTCCTCGCCCCGCGCCGAACTCAAGGGCGCCACGCCGACGACCGCGACCGCCAGGGTCGCGGGGAGGCGCACGGATCGGGGCATCGCGGCGTGTTCAACGCGGGGCCGCGTATTAAATACTTCCCGGAGTAGACTCCGGGGTGAGACCGGTACCGTGTCGGTGCGCGAAGGTTAAATACACCCGCGGTCCCATCGCGCTGTTCCGGAGCCCCGCATGGCGACCATCGATGTGGAGCCCTTCTCGAAGTCGAAGAGCATGGAGCTCCCCCGGAGCGTCGTCCTCGGCCACGACGCCATCCTCGAGGTCGGCGACGTCTGCATGCGCCTGAAGCTCGGGCGGAGGGCCCTCCTCGTCGCGGACGCCACGACGAAGAAGGTCGCCGGGGACGTCGTCGCGGAGCGCCTGCTGGAGAAGCGCCTCCACGTCGAGGAGTACCTGATCCCGGACAGCACCATGGAAGCCGTCCAGGAGGCCCGCAGCGTGATCCGCACGAAGGACCTCGACTTCGCCCTCGGCGTCGGCGGGGGGAAGAGCATCGACGTGGCCAAGTGCGCGAGCTTCGAGGAGGGCGTGCACTTCGTGAGCGTGCCGACGGCCGCGTCGCACGACGGCGTCGTGTCCTCGCGGGCCTCGATCCTGAAGGGGGGCGAGCGCGTGAGCATCACCGCGCACACCCCGATCGCCGTCATCATGGACACGAAGGTCATCTCGGAGTCGCCCTACCGGCTGCTCGCCTCGGGCTGCGGGGACATCATCTCCAACGCGACGGCGGTGAAGGACTGGCTCCTCGCGCACAACCTCCGGAACGAGCACTACTCCTCCTACGCCGCCGCGCTCAGCGAGATGACCGCGAACCTCCTGATCGAGAACGCGCACCACATCAAGCCGCGTCTCGAGGAGAGCGCCTGGCTCGTCTGCAAGGCCCTCGTGTCCTCTGGGGTCGCCATGTCCATCGCGGGCTCCTCGCGGCCGGCGAGCGGGAGCGAGCACAAGTTCTCGCACGCCCTCGACCGCATCACGAAGAAGCCGGCCCTGCACGGGGAGCAGTGCGGCGTGGGGACGGTCCTCATGATGTTCCTCCATGGCGGGCCGTGGGAGGCCATCCGGAACGCGCTCCTCACCATCGGCGCGCCGACGACCGCGCACGCCCTCGGCGTCGCCGACGAGGAGGTCGTCGAGGCCCTCGTCCACGCGCACGAGATCGCCCCGGAGCGGTACACCGTCCTCGGGGATTCGGGCCTCACCTACGAGGCGGCCGAGCGCCTCGCACGGACGACCAAGGTCATCTGAGACACCGTGTCGACGGTGCGGACAAGGCGCCTTCGGGGCGTCCGCTATTCCTGTTATCATCATCACATAAACTCGCGTCTCGGGGTTCACCCTCTCGCAAGGGGCTCCTACGGTGTCGTGACCCACTCACGCTTCGTCGATCTTCTTCCGTCTCCGCTTCCGCGGGAGAGGGAGGGGCACGGGAGTTGCCCGAGGGTCGTCCTGCCGGACAGGGACGACGCGGACCGGGAACGAGACCTCCGTGGCGCACCGGCGGCATCGCCTTCGCCCCACGGGGTTCGGGGTGCCGCACTGGGGACAGGCGCTCTGGCCGACCATGGGCTGCTCGCCCCCCGCGGGGTCGGCGACCCGGGGAAGCTCCGGGGGCGTGTGGCGGCGCTTGAGGACCGCGAGGACCGCGTCCGGGGACGGGGGCCGGGACGGGTCCTCGAAGCCCGCGGCGGTGAGGAGATGCCCGTACAGCGCGGTCACCAGGAGGACCGCGAGGAAGTTCAGGGAGAAGCCGCCGAACACCCACGAGAGCATGACGAGCGCGTAGCCCAGGCTGTCCCCGCGGGAGAGGGTGCCGAGGAACTCCGTGTCCCCCCTCCACGCGCGGAAGGCGATCATGAGGTAGACGCCGCCGAGGACGACCTGGATCCCCGCGAAGACGCCGGCGAGGGCGCGGCGCACGCGCTCGGGTTCTGACCCCGGGTCGACCAGGTCCGACTGCAGCGTGCCGAGGTTGAAGAACAACCCCGTGCCGTAGGTGACCGCGGCGCCGACGAAGAAGAGGACTGCTGCGGCGAGCGCGAGGTAGGCGGCCCCGACGACCGCGTCGTTCCCGCGAGGACGCACGCGCCGCCACAGCCGCACCCCCGCACGTCCGAGGGACCGCAGGACCGCGAGGAGCCGCGTCCACCCGCTCATGGAGGCACGAGCCCCCCGCCGGGGCATCAGCCTTCCGTGGTACCTACCCCCGCGGCGACTCCCTCCCACCAAGGTTTATTCGCGGCCCCGGCTTCCCGCGGCCCCGGGGGGCGTCGTTGACCCAAGTGACCCTGCTCCATGCGCCGCAGGCCCGCTTGGGGGCGGAGTTCGTCTATGCGGGCCCGATGCCCGAGTGCGGGGAGTGCCGGGTCCGCGCGGCCTGCCTGAACCAGCAGCCGGGCCGGCGCTACCGCGTGACCGCCGTGCGCGACGTCCGCCACCCCTGCCCCCTGACCGGCGACGAGGTGGCCGTTGTCGAGGTGGACCCCGCCGCGCCGCCGATGTCCTGGTGGACGCGCACGGCCGTGAGGGGGAGCACGATCGCCTACGAGCCCCTGGACTGCGACCGCCGCGACTGCCCGAACTTCCGGACGTGCCACCCCCGCGGCATCGGCCCCGGGGAGCGCCTGAGGCTCCTCCAGGTTGAGGAGCGGCTCGACTGCCCCCTGGGCTACGAGATTCACCGCGTGGCTGCGGAGTATGAGACCGCGGCGGCCCGTGCGCAAGCCTCATCCGCCGCGACCCCTTTCCTCGCTCGGTTGAGGTGAAGGGGCAGGTTCCCAAACGGGTGGCCGCCTCCGCCCTCGTCGGTGTTCTCCGCGCGCTCGGCTACACGGCGCGCCGTGGCGAGTTCGAGATCTCCGGCCGCCGCGGTCTCGCGGGGAAGAGGCGCTTTCACGTCAAGGTCGACACCTACGGCCAAGAGTCCGTGCCCCGCGACGCGGAGATCGACCTCCACATCGACCTCCCCACGGACATCAAGAAGTACCACCGGTCCGTCGCCGAGAACGGGGAGATCGCCACGGAGATGGAGCGCCTCGTGGACGCGGTGAAGTCAGCGGGGGACGGCGGCGTCGTGTGGACGCCTTGCCCGCAATGCGAGAAGGCGTTTCCCTCCGAGATGCTGCCCAGCCACCTGAAGGTGGTGCACGGCACGCGATAGTCGTCGCCCCCGGCGGGGCGCCCGAGCTCGTGGCAATCGATGGGTTCGCAGCGCTTAGAACAGGATGACCTTGACGCGCTCGCCCTTCTCGATCAGGTCCACGTTCGCGGGGATCTGGACGTACCCGTCCGCGTGGGCCATGCTCGTGATCGCCCCGCTCTCCTTGTACGCGGGCACGGCCTGCCCGTTCTCCACGCGGACGGTGTGGAACTCGACGCGCCCGACGACGCTGACGATCTTGCGCGCGAGCGGGAGGTCCAGGACCCTCGGGGGGTCCGGCGGCAGGCGGGTCATGCACCGCAGCATCGGCACGAGGAGCATGTAGGCGTTCGACAGGCAGGAGGTCGGGTACCCCGGCATACCGAGGACCGCGGTGGACCCGATGCGGCCGAGCACCGTGGGCTTCCCGGGCTTCACCGCGATACCGTGGAAGAGGAGCTCCCCCATGTCCCGCAACACGTCCATGATGAGGTCCTTCTCCCCGACCGACGAGCCCCCGGAGAAGACGACGAGATCCTCGCGCGCCGAGCGCCGAAGCGCCTGCCGCAGCGCGGGCATCGTGTCCGCGACGCGGGGAAGGCGAACGGGCTCCCCGCCGTTCTGCGCGACCACCGCGGCGAGCGTGTAGGAGTTGATGTCGAAGACCTGGCCCGGGCGAATCCGCCGGCCGGGGGGGATGACCTCGTCCCCGGTGGCGAGGATGGCGACGCGAGGCTTCCCGTACACGAGGGCGCGGTCGAGACCGATGGCGGTGACGACGCCGGCCTTCGCGGGCGTGAGGCGCTCCCCCGCGCGGATCACCGCCTCCCCCTCGCGGATGTCCTCGCCCTGGCGGGAGACGTTCTCGAGCGGGTGGACGGGGGAGAGGACCTGGATCGCCTCGCCTTCCGACTCCGTGTCCTCGACCATGACCACCGCGTCCGCGCCCATGGGGAGCGTGCTCCCCGTGGCGACCTCCGTGCACTCCGCGGGAGCGATACGCTTCCGCGGGATGGAGCTCGCGTAGAGACGCTCGATTCGCCGGAGGGTCTTCGGCTTGAACTTCGTGGCCCCGTAAGTGTCCTGCGCCCGGACCGCGTAGCCGTCCATGGCGGCGCGGTCGACGAGGGGCACGTGGATCCGGCTCACGACGTCCGCGGCGACGACGCGGCCCACGGCCTCGAGGATAGGGAGCATCTCGGTCCGCTCGACGGGGGACACGGACTCCAGGCACATCCGGAGGCCCTCGTCCAAGGAGATAAGGGACTTCAGAGGGCGCATCGGCGCCCTGACCGCGCGACCCTCCATAAAGTCGTCGCACGTAGCGTCAGACCCGCACGTCGGGGAGCGCGAAGGGCATGGGACCGCCTAGCGGCGTCACGCCGGCTTCCTCCGAAGCAACCCGACCGCGTGCCCAAGCTCGGGGAGGAGGAGCTTCTCCAAGGCGAGGATGGCCGCCTCGGGGGACCCCGGCAAACAGACGACGAGCATCCCGCGGTACGTCCCAGCGAGCGCACGCGACAGCCAAGCCGCGGAGCCGATCTCCCGATACGAGACCTGCCGGAACAGCTCCCCGAACCCCGGGAGCTCCTTGTCGAGCAGCCCGCGCACGGCCTCCACGGTCACGTCCCGCGGCGCGATCCCCGTGCCCCCGTTGATCACGAGGAGGTCGCAGCGGTACGGCGGCCCGTGGGCCTCGCGCACGCAGTAGCGGACCTCGCGGACGAGGTCGGGGACGTAGTCGTAATAGACGACCTTGTGCCCCGCGCGCTGGAGCCGCAGCCGGAGGATGCGGCCGGTCTCGTCCGTGGCGAGCGTCCGCGTGTCGCTCACGGTGAGGACGGCGCACCGCACGGACTTCGGGGCGTGCTCCCTGTGCTGGCGCGCGGGCTTCGAGGACCTCCCCGCCATTCACTTCTTCTCCTTCGCGGTGACGCGCAGATCACGGATGAGCGTGAAGGGGTACTGGCCGTGGTCGTCCTTCTCCAGGGACTTCACCATGTCCCACACCGTGAGGAGCGCGACGGCGCACCCGTGGAGGGCCTCCATCTCCACTCCGGTCTTGTAGGTGGCCGCAACCTCGGTCGTGCACCGCACGCCATCCTCGACGACCTCCATCTTCACCGCGGCGTGGGTCAGGGGGATCGGGTGGCAGTGGGGCAAGGCCTCGTGCGTCCGCTTGATCGCCTGGAGGCCGGCCACCTCGGCGGTGCTGAGGGGGTCACCCTTTTCCACCTTCCCCTCGCGGATCGCGGTCACGGTCTTGGCCTGGAGGGCGATTTCCCCCGTGGCGGTTGCGCGCCGCTCCACATCAGGCTTGCCGCCGATGTCCACCATGCGGGCCATCGCGGGGGCGATTCCGGCGGGGCTCTTAACGCTCCCGCCTACTGGATCTTCAGGCCCTCGTGGGCGATCTCGATAACCTCGATGGCCAACGCCCCGCTCTCGGCATCGAACCGGGGTCCCTCGTAGCGGCAGGGCCACCCCTTCTCGAACGTCCACTCGAAGATCGGGGTCCCGTCCTTCTTGGAAAGCTCGACGACCGCTCCCGACTTTGACACCAGGTTGATCGGGTTGTCGAAGAACCACTCCGCGATCGTGGAGGTTTTCGCGAAACCGCGCTCCAGGACGAGGACCCCCCGCAGCGGAGTTCCGGCGGGGGCGCCGCAGGCGGCGTAGTCCTCTGGCAAGACTGGTCGGAGGGCCACTTCCTTGAACGCCGCCTCGACGACCCCGTCCATCTCCAGGTGGAACCGGAAGGCCGCCGGGCCGTCCCCGCCCGGGAGCGTCCCCCGGGCCACCGCGCTCATCGCCAGCAGGACTACCGCCAGTGCAAGAACCGTCCCCCCTCGCCTCATGCCAAGTCCTCTCAGGAAAGAGGGGTTCACAGCTATTTAGCCTCGCCGTGGCCCCGGCGCGGCACCCCGAACCCCGCGGGCCGACTCTGGGCGTGTCTGTGGGTCCTTCCGCGCGCGGGGACCCTTGGGGCTTGCGGTGGAATCAACCCGGCCGCGGGATGAATCCTGGGGCCCGCGGAATCCTGTGTTGATGATAACAGGAAATGACCTCCGCCCACCCGAGGAAACGCTTAACCGCGCCCGGGCGATTCCCCCGCGGGGAGTACAGCCATGGCAGCCATTGCGAAGAGCGTTGTCAACGAATGCCTGCGAGCGCGGCCCGGGGAGGCCATCTCGATCTCGACGTACCCGCATACGATCGAGCTCGCGAACGAGCTCGCCGCGGAGTGCTACCGCGCCGACGCCGAGCCCCTCCTGCTCCTCGACACGGACGAGTTCTTCTACGACCAGTTCAAGCTGCTGACGGAGGAGCAGCTCCGGAGGCCGTCGCCGCACTGTCTCGGCCTCGCGGACTACGTGACAGCGAGCATCTGGCTCGGGGGGCCGAAGGACCCGAAGGGGATGCAGCGCGTCCCCGCGTCGAAGTGGACGGCCTACTACGAGGGCGAGGACCCGCACTACAACAAGATGCTGGAGAAGAAGACGCGGAGCGTCGGACTCTCGCTCGGCAGCGTCACGCGGGAGCGCGCGCGCACCTACGGCTTCAGCTACGCCACCTGGAAGAGGAGCGTGGAGGACGGGCTCAAGGTGAAGTACGCCGACCTCCAGCGCATCGGGAAGGTCGTCGGGGCGCTCCTGTCCCTCCCGCAGAAGGTCCAGGTCACCGCGCCGAACGGCACGGACCTCCGCTTCCGCCTCGAGACGCGGAAGGCCCACGTCAACGACGGGATCATCGACGACGAGGACATCGCCGCGGGGAACACGAGCGTGAACCTCCCGGCCGGCGACGTCAGCATCGCGCCCGAGGAGATCAGCGCGCGGGGCACGATCGTCGGCGACGTCCCCATCCCCCTCCAGGGGAAGCTCGTCGAGGGGCTCGCCTTCACCTTCGCGGACGGGCGGGTCACGCAGATCGACGGGAAGCGCAACGCGAAGCTCGTCCAGGACGGGTTCGCCGGCGGGACGGGGGACAAGGACCGCCTCGCCTCCCTGACGGTCGGGCTGAACCCGAAGCTGAGGCCGGGGTTCCTCACGTCATCCCTCGCGCGCGGCGTCGTCACCGTGGGCATCGGGGACAACCGCGGGCTCGGCGGGACGAACAAGGCCTCGTGGGGCTTCTACGCGAGCGTCGCGAACGCCACGCTCACTGTCGGCGGCAAGACAATCGTGGACGGCGGGAAGCTCGCCCTCTAGTGCCGTCTCCAGAGAGGTACTGAGGG